>Ga0079225_10000141_pt1 | contig 36613 bp, 34 predicted proteins | sample Poulit2012_FD_76344 | JGI IMG/M metagenome (GOLD analysis project Ga0079225, IMG submission 76344) | Agricultural soil microbial communities from Georgia to study Nitrogen management - Poultry litter 2012 | ecosystem: Environmental > Terrestrial > Soil > Agricultural land | place: USA: Georgia... | reverse complement strand
TTATCGGCGCGCAGCAGCATCTCGATGGTGTAGTCATCCACGACAGCGTTGAGCCCATCGGAACATAGCAGCCAGCGTTCACCAGGTTGAGTATCAAATGAGGTGACATCTAATTCCGGAGAAGCATCAACATCGCCCAGTACACGCATCAGCACGTTTTTATGCGGATGTGACTCGGCTTCACTAGGGCTGATTCGGCCTTCATCGATGAGCCGTTGGACGAAAGTGTGGTCGCGGGAGAGTTGCTCGAACGTGTCGTTTTTTAGGCGGTAGGCCCGGGAGTCACCGATATGGGCCATGTGAAGTACATCGTTATCGACCAGCACGGAGGTACAGGTGGTACCCATGCCCGCAAGTTTTGGATTATCGTGCACCAGATCATTGAGAATCAGGTTGGCCGACTGAATTTCATCGGGCAAAATCGTCTCGGGGTCTGGGTGATCATTGCGGTCTAAGGGGGCTAAGTCGAGCACGACTGAGGCTGAGGCAACATCGCCACCAACATGACCACCCATGCCATCGGCAACAATAGCAAGGTTGCGGCCAACATAGGCGGAGTCATCGTTTTTGGAACGGACTCGGCCGACATCGGAGTGGGCAGCAAACTGGAGCTCAAGGGCCATGGTTATGCCTTTAGCTCCATGACGGTTTTGCCGATCCGTACGCCGGTACCCGGATCTATGGGCATGGTACGGGTCAGCTGATTACCTTCCACGAAGGTGCCGTTCGTGGAGCCTAAATCCTCCAAGAACCACCGACTACCCTGTGGGAAGAGGCGGGCATGGCGGCCTGAGGCATAATCGTCTTCTAAAATCAGGTCGGCATCCTGGGCGCGCCCAATCAACAGTGGCCGGCCGTTTAACTCAATCGTTCTACCGGTGAGTGGGCCTTCGGTCACCACCAGTTTGGTAGCTAATGCACGTTGTGGTGCTGGTGTGGTTTCAGCGGGTGCGGGCTCGTCGGCGTCTTTTTTCGCTTTGCGCCGAGTTAACCGTGCCGGTCGGGCAATTTGTAAAGATCTACCTTGCGAGCTGATGACGGAGAACACAAAGATCCACAGCAGGGCGAGCAGCCCAAAACGCAGCGCGGTAATCGCTAATTCGCTCACGGGCTACCTCCGTGTCTGGGTGGTTGTATCGGGGGCTAGGCGGAACACGATGGTGGTTCGACCGGCGGTAATAATATCACCGTGGTGCAAATCTACCGTGTTTGATGCCTTTTGCCCGTTGACATAAAAACCATTGGTTGAACCCAGATCCGCGGCGCTCACCCGATCTCCGGCAACGCTGATTTGTAAATGACGCCGTGACATGCCCGGATCAGCCACGGTGATATCGACATCGGAGGAACGCCCAATGACGGCTGTCGAAGAGTTAATGGCATACCGGGTACCTTCAATTTCCAGCACGGGGCGCCATGATGTCTGGTCTACGCGCAGATTCGGGTCGGTCATTTCTTCTGGTGGTTGAACCGGTGGAGAAGTGACCTGATTATCCGCCGAATACGAGATAGGTTGACCGGGGCTGACTTCATCAGAGGATTCTGTGGTCGCTTCGATTTCCATCTTACCGGGCTGAACATTTTCGTCTGAAACGAATGTTACGCGTACAGGACCGGAGAGCGAATAACCCTGCACCGAGGCATGACGGATTGCCTCGTCGCACAATTCTTCAGCTAGAGCGCGGCCCCACTGTTGTACTTGCGAGAAGTCCTCTTCAGAAAATGCAATCGTGTACACATTGGGTACCAGAGTGCGGTCTTGGGAAATTGTGGCAGCACGATGGTCCATCTCCAGGCGCATCGCGTTGGTGACTTCAACCGGTTTGATCCGTTTTGATCCGCCTGCCGAGAAGATTTTGCGCACGGTGCGTTCGAGAATACTCTCTAAGCCATCCAAGATGCCCAACTCGGCACTCCTTTCCATGTGCTCGCCCAGATAACCGGTAAAGCTTCAACAGTAGTTCTGCCCCGGGTATTTGTCACATGCACGTACATTTTCGCATATCCGTCACAGCATTACATGAAGACCGCAGTCAAGGCGAGAATTTTTTCGCCAGCAAGCTGTTGATTCGCGTTCAACGCTAGTTTGTGTTTATACTATAGATCGTGCTTAATGCGGATGCATTGCGCATACGTTACTCGCGCGAGTGGCGGAATTGGTAGACGCGCTGGCTTCAGGTGCCAGTGTCTTCACGGACGTGGGGGTTCAAGTCCCCCCTCGCGCACCGCAAGAAACAGCCTTTCATCTCGGTGAAAGGCTGTTTTGCTTTCCGCTTGAATGTACCGATGCAAGGCAACCAAGATGTCTTAGCGCTTCAACGCCTTGACAATACGTGTTAGGGCACGTCCGGTAGTCCAAGCAAGTGGGACACCTACCGCCATCAGAGCAATCGTATTGGGCTCAAAGCGCGTAGTGCCGTCACGGGTAATGTATGCACCGACGGGCACAGACATTCCACCGCCACCTCCGCCGGAGCCTTCAGCTTTTTCCTCATGGCTCGGGATGCCCTCACCTGCACCAAATCCGAAGCATGCGACCGCGACCGGGATGATCCTAACGCCGTCAATGTCCACGGGTGAGCCATAGGTAGACTTCACACCAATATTTGAAAAAATCTCTGCCAATTGGCCAGTAATATTCACCATACCCACAGTCTAACCGGTAGGGCGATGCTTTATGTCTGCCGTGCAACAGCACGCACCGGAGAGCCATCGCCACCCTGCAGACTTAACGGCAAAATGCTCATGTTGACATAGTCGGCTAGCCGGGTAAGACCTCGAAGGTTTTCGACGACGACGCCGTCGTTACCCAGCCAGAAGTCATGCACCGGCCAGTTCTGACAGTGTTTTGAGGTTGGATCCGGACTGAGCGTATCGACGCCAAGCACTCGAGCACCCCGGTCCCATAAGGTTCTAGCCAACTCGATATCAATGAAAGGATGATCTTCTCGCAGTGGGTGGTAAAAATAGCGATCCCAGCCGGTAGCGACACACACGATATTTGGCAGCCACTTGGGCAAAGGGTCAACATTATCAAGCTGAACAGCCCGGCCCGTTAACGTCGTAGGGTCAGTTACTGTTGTCTGCACTACGTAGGCGGCGCCGTCTAGCAATGCCAGATCAAGCTGGTCAACGGTACGACCATTAGCAAAGACATGAGCGGGAGCATCCAAGTGTGTGCCGGTATGTGAACCCAGGTGCAGCTGAGCAACGTTGACGCCGTCGGTAGTAATACTGAGGGCAGACTCGATGGCTACTGCAGGATCGCCGGGATATACCGGCATACTGCTACGTATTGGATGACTCAGATCAAAAAGCGTCACACCGGCCTCCTGGATAAAATATTACTGGCCAGACTATCTTTCCATCTCGTGGTCCGCACGGCGATCATCAAGGCATGCGACAATACCGTCATGACGACTAGTGAAGATATTCTTGGTCGAATATGGCAGTCCCTACACGAAGCGACTACTCAGGGTACTGGCTTTACTCTGAGTTTTCTGGGAACTATTGGACTTGAGGGGCAGCCGCGTATGCGTGCCGTTATCTTGCGACAATTTCATCAAGCGCAGCAACAACTGTGTTTTGCCACCAATATTCACTCAGCAAAAATTCCTGAGATTCGTCACCACCCGCAGGTGGCCCTGACAAGTTACGATGCTGGTTCCTCGATTCAGCTGCGTATGGAAGGCCACGCTGACATTGTAAAAGATCGGGTCTGTCGTCAACGAGCCTGGCGGAGTTTAGCTGCACACAGCCAAGAACTATATGCTTCAACAAATATTCCAGGAACACCCCTTCAAGATGATGATGCTGGGCGCAAAAGTGATCTTGCGTCGAGTTTTGCTCGATTCGCCTGGGTTAGCGTCAAACTTGAATGGCTAGACTGGTTGGATCTGTCCGACAATCAACGTTGGCAATTCAAACGGCGCGGGGACCAGTGGCACGGGGGCGATGTTGTTCCTTGAGCTAGCTCACCTAGTGCGTCATTTTCGGGCGACTAAAAAACAGTGTACGTTCCCGCAACACAACCACCACTGATAAGACCAACAAGAGCCCGGTTTGAATGAGCTTGGCATCAGGATGTGTCATAAACATCTCAGCCGAGAAATTGGCCGAAAGGTGGAAAATAATCGGTACGAGGATGCTGCGTCCGCAACGAAAGTACAACCAGTTCATTAATATGACGAAAGCGACCATGGAGACCGGGAAATTGAGAGTATGCAGTACCCCGGTTTCAACCACTTCGCTGTGGTAATACCCCTCAATAAAAGCCAATGGAACGTGCCAAAGAGCCCAAATGACTGTAAACAACATTGATGCATTGAACACATTCATCCGTCTGATCAGGGTATCGGTGCCATAACTGTGCCACGCTAGCTCTTCAATAACTGCTGCACCCGCTAGTGTTACCCAAACAGGCATGAGACCAGCCGAGTATGTATAGCCGTCGCGCAATTGGAATTGGTCAATGTCGTAACCGAATATCAACGAGATAGCTTGGGCTAGTAATAAACTTGTCGGCAGTAATAACCATGCGCAGACAATGAGAAACCAGTGGGAGCGCCAAGGCCAAGCTAGGCGGCTTAGGATGTCTGCCTGTAATGCGGGTTTACGCCAGATGAGTGCGATTACAACCACTATTGGTGCGCACAGACCAGCCACGGATAGTAGGAGCGTGGATAGCAATACCAGTGGGGTTTGAGCCGGCAGATGGCTTAGGTAAGCGGCTAGAAACCAACAAGCCCACGGGATGGCTGTTGCCAACACGTAGAATAGTACAGGCCGATTGTACTGGTAGATGATCGGGTTAATTGCCCGAACTGGCTCTGGTACTGTGCGTTCATTTTCGAGGGTCATAGCTAAATTCCAAGTTCGAGCTCCGCGCGGTTGCCTATTCCAACACAGCAACTGAGCGCGACAGAGACCGTAGCAACTTACATCGAAGTGTAACATTGATCACATTTCGGGGCGGCGTACTGACTTTACGACGTCTGCTAATCGGTGGGGGATTGAAAAGATATCGTTCAAATGATGGACATTAGATTCAAACTAATTTGGGATGCGCGGCGAGCCTTAAGACTGTTTGACTAGATCGTAGGACCGTAACGCAAATGAAAATATAGCGCGTTGAAAGTAGGTTGCGACTCCAGCACAATCGAATAATTTGGTCTGGTGGATAATAAGTTATGGGGGTTATAGCGTGACTCAGGAAGATAACATAGAGCATGCTGTACCGACTCGTCGCCAATGGTTTGGGCTGGCAACCTTAGCCACCGGTTTAGGCATGATCGTGCTGGACGGCACTATTGTCGGGGTAGCATTACCCAGGATCATTAGCGACCTCGGCCTCGACATCACAGCGGCTCAATGGGTCAACAGTCTTTATGCGGTCTTGCTAGCTGCGCTATTGCTATCAACTGGAAAGCTGGCTGACAGGTGGGGCCGAAAACGCCTATTTCTTACCGGACTCATCGTACTTGTGGCAGGAAGTCTGGTCGCTGCCGCTTCGGGTAGTTCCAGTCCATTAATTGGAGCTCGCGCCATCCAAGCTGTTGGTGCCGCATTTATTATGCCGTCGACCTTATCGACCGTGAACGCGGTGTTCCGGGGCAAATATCGTGCCGTGGCTTTTGGCGTCTGGGGCGCAGTGATTTCGGGTGCGGCGGCAGTCGGTCCGCTGGCCGGTGGAGCATTGACCCAGTGGGCATCGTGGCACTGGATTTTCTTAGTCAACCTTCCATTAGGTGGTCTCGTATTGCTTGCGGCTATTTTTACCGTGGACGAAACCAAAGGCGAAAAGCAACGTCGTGGAGCGGACGTCGATGGCGCACTTTTGAGTGCCATCGGGTTCGGTGCACTGGTATTCGCCATCATTGAGGGACCCAAACTCGGCTGGTGGACGCCCACCAGCGAAATGGTCGTATTCGGTTGGACCTGGCCGACCACTGCAGCGGTATCTCCGGTACCGGTGGCATTTGCGGTAGCAATAGTTGCCATTGGATTATTCGTCATCTGGGAACAGCATCGCGAAAATGTTCAACGTTCTGCCTTGCTTGATCTTGGGTTATTCAATTTCCCAACGTTTTCCTGGGGAAACTTAACGGCGGCGATGGTGGCTGTTGGGGAGTTCGCAATCATTTTCGTACTCCCGCTGTATTTAGTGAACGCATTGGGTTTGAGTGTAATGAGCTCGGGATTGGTACTTGCCGCCATGGCGATCGGCGCTTTTGTTGCTGGGGCCGCTGCCAGACATGTTGCCGCCCGGTTTGGCGCACCCGGCACCGTCCTGGTGGGTCTTGGTTTGGAAGTCCTTGGCGTATTGATCCTCGTGGTCATTATTCAAAACGACACGGCTGGTTGGATCGTGGCACTGCCACTGACACTGTATGGTCTGGGCTTAGGCCTGGCCTCGGCGCAACTTACCGGCACAGTATTACGGGATATCCAGGTAGATGTCTCCGGCCAGGGATCGGCAACGCAGAGCACAGTTCGCCAGATCGGTACCGCTCTGGGCACCGCTTTTGCCGGTGCGACACTATCAGTTTCGCTTGCATTCACTCTTCCTGCGGCCCTTGACGACGCCGGAATTTCTGGGAATACAGCTGATCAGATTGCCGATGCCACACGCGAATCTGCAGGTACCGCAATCACGAAACTCTCGGCACAGGGCGATAAAGGACCGCTGGGAGAAGATACTTCTACAGCGGTGGATGCACTCACCACCGGATTTGCCAATGCCACGCGTTGGACCCTGGGGGTTGCGATGGTGTTTCTCCTTCTGGGCTTATTGGGCGCGATTCGGGTTCGCGTGGTTGCAAACCGGGCCGACAATGCTCATTAGTAGTTGGCTGAGCAAGCCGTGCTAGACGACAGCAGGGCTTGTAGAATGCCACCAAATCAGTGTCCGCTACGAAGAAAGCAGTTGATTCCAATCGCTACGACCTTCACAAACCGTGACGAAGCCCAGGCGTATCTGCGCGATGTACTCAAAACTGAGCCAGATTTGAGTGAAAATGTTGACCTCGACGCTCTCACGGACGATTTTCACCAAATCGCCGGAGGCAGTTGGGATTTCCAACACATCGACCAAGAGCTTTTCTGGGACACCGTCAAAAAACACAATAATGCCTAACTAGCTGTCGTTAAACACTGGCGCCCCCTGATCAGGGGGGCGCTTTTTTATACCTGTATCTGGTTCTATGCGTATCGGAGTGCTAGAGCGAAACGATGACAACACCGTATGGTGACACACATGGACGCGCATAAGCGTCACCCCGCCGAGGAATGACAGCATCAGTTCAACCTACCTTCGTTGTTCCGGATCCGCCGGGTGACGTTCAATAAAGGGCAGCACACTTGAACCATCATCTATCGACTGCTTGCCAATCACGCTAAATGCCCCATCCTGATCCAGAATTACCGCATAAATATCGGCCAGTGAGCCGTGCCCAGACTGTCGGGCAGCGGTATGGATATCATACTCGGTGAGCCTATGACGCCGCAGGGCCTTAGGCTGAAATTGGCCAGCATAGTACAGCAATACCGGGGGAGCGTCGAAGAGCCGACGCATTGTTTTCCACCGTGCCCGGCAGACGGCCATGACCCACTGGAGCGTCACTAACAGCACCAGTGCCACAAGTGCTTGGACCAGGCTGACATCTTGTGCAGTCACAACACGACCAAACGCCGAGCCGAGTGTCACAGCGACAACGAAATCTAGAGGTGTCATCTTTGCCATGGTGCGAGGCCCAGTGCCACGCAATAGAATCACCAGGCTAAGATAACCCACCGCACCGATAATCAAGGTTTGCCAGATGGGCGACCAACCGGTCCAGATATAACTTAGATCCATAGGCTGAATGTATCATCGTTGAAAATATCGCACGATGCCCTGACGCTGCCCAGGCCCGATTGCACAAGTGCAGCCTTGCAGGATTGTTGATCAGCACCCTAGAAATTGAACAGTGTGTCACCCACAATGGGAAAACAGGCTGACTACCGTCTGTGATTTAACAACGAACGGAGTTTACTATGGCTGATCTAACAGGCAAACGTATTTTGACCATCCTGCAGAATCGCGGCGCAGAACAAGATGAGGTTAAACAACCTGTAGAACAGCTGCGCGATGCCGGGGCAGAGGTCACCGTCGCCACCCCCGAAGCTGGTACCATACAAACGCTGGTAGGAGATTGGGACCTTGGCGAGCAGTTCACCTCAGACACCAAGTTATCCGACCTTGACGACTCTGGATTCGACATCTTGATCATTCCTGGAGGCACACTGAACGCCGACTCGCTACGGCTCAATGACGACGCCCAACGAATCGCCAAATCCTTCGCCTCATCGGGGCGCCCGGTTGCTTCGCTATGTCATGGACCCTGGCTGTTGGTAGAGACCGGGCTGGTAAAAGACAAACGTGCAACCTCCTATATTTCCGTCAAAACCGATATCTCTAACGCAGGCGGTCTATGGGAGGACAGCGAACTGGTCCGTTGCCCTTCACAGGGTTGGACATTGCTAACGTCTCGTGGCCCTCAAGATTTGTCCCCATTTATTAGCGCGATAACTAGCGAACTTAGTGAATAACAAAGTCGATCCATCTGGTTTGCCAGCACGTTGTGCTATGGCTTCTTTAGGACACATCCGTTACGGTGAAGTCCACGATCTATATCGTTAGAGGGTAGTTTATTATGGCTCGTATCAGTCCTCTCGGATGGCCAGTCATCCGCCAGATGGTATCGTCGGATAAGTCTGGCCGAGGTAAAGCGGTCGTGTCGCAAGGCACCATGGAAACTGTCTCGCGTAATGCCACCGCTGATCGATCGGTCCAAAGCGTGTGCCCCTACTGTGCAGTAGGTTGCGGCCAAAAAGTCTATGTGAAAGACGAAAAGGTTGTCCAGATCGAAGGCGACCCGGATTCGCCGATTTCTCGTGGCCGATTATGTCCCAAAGGTGCTGCCAGTGAGCAGCTGGTCAATGCACCCGAACGCCAAACCGAGGTACTATATCGTGCCCCGTATGCAAAAGACTGGCAGAGCTTGGATCTAGATACTGCCATCGAAATGATTGCGGATCGGTTCATTGAAGCGCGTCAGCATTGGTGGGAAGACACTGACGACGAAGGTCACATGCTCCGGCGGACCATGGGTGTTGCAGCGCTTGGTGGCGCTACCCTCGATAACGAAGAAAATTACCTGATCAAGAAATTTTTCACCGCGGCCGGTGCGGTACAAATCGAGAACCAAGCCCGGATTTGACACTCTGCCACAGTTCCCAGTTTGGGAACTTCATTTGGTCGAGGCGGCGCGACTCAAACGTTGCAAGACATGGCAAATGCCGACTGCATAGTCATACAGGGATCCAATATGGCCGAGTGCCATCCGGTTGGCTACCAGTGGGTGACTGAGGCGCAAGAACGTGGAGCAAAGATTATCCATGTGGACCCACGGTTTACTCGGACTTCCGCTGTTGCTGATAAACACTTGTCAATTCGGGTTGGATCAGACATTGCGCTCATCGGCGGACTGATTAACTATGTGCTGAGTAACGACCTGTGGTTCAAAGACTACGTTCTGGCCTATACCAACGCCGCGACAATAGTGCGCGAGGACTTTCAGGATACTGAGGATCTGGATGGGCTATTTTCTGGCTATGATCCCGAAACTGGCGTTTATGATACCTCCACTTGGGCCTATGATGATCCGCATACGGACAAAGACGTTACCGGCGGTCATGAAACCCATGCTCCCGGAGATCAGTTTGGTAGTGGTGGCCCGAAAATAGAAGAAGACTACCAGCGAGATGAGACGCTGCAAGATCCTCGGACCGTTTTCCAGATCCTCAAACGTCACTACTCTCGGTATACCCCAGAAATGGTCAGTGAGACATGCGGGATATCTGAAGAAGGCTTCGAGTATTTGGCACAAGCGATCACCGAAAACTCCGGGCGTGAACGTACCACCTGTTTTGCATATGCGGTTGGTTGGACGCAGCATACAACCGGTGTCCAATTCATTCGTGCTGCAGCGATACTGCAGCTTTTGCTGGGCAACATTGGTCGTCCTGGCGGTGGCATCATGGCTCTGCGCGGTCATGCCAGTATCCAAGGTTCCACAGATATCCCAACTCTGTTCAATCTTCTGCCTGGCTACCTGCCTATGCCAACTTCCACCATGGAAACCTTCAATGATTATCTGGGCAGCATCGCTTCGCCGGGGCAAAAAGGTTTCTGGCAGAATGCTGACGCTTACAGTATTAGTCTGCTCAAAGCATGGTGGGGTGATGCTGCCACAGAAGATAACGACTGGGCATACAACTATCTGCCACGGCTGACGGGCCCCCATGGGACCTATCAGAGTGTCCAAAAAATGTTAGCTGACGAAATCGACGGATTTTTTATTACCGGCGAGAACCCTGCTGTCGGCTCGGCAAATGGTCGCATGCAGCGTCTAGCTATGTCACACCTGAAATGGCTTGTTGTTCGAGATTTCAGTCTTATTGAGTCAGCCACCTGGTGGAAAGACGGGCCGGAAATCGAGTCCGGAGAATTACACACCGAAGACATCGGAACAGAAGTGTTCTTCATGCCGGCGGCCAACCACGTTGAAAAATCGGGAACGTTCACACAAACACAGCGGATGGTGCAATGGCGGCACCAAGCCGTTACCCCACCGGGAGAATGCCAAAGTGAACTTGACTTTTTCTATAAGCTAGGTAAACGCGTTATAGAAAAAGTGTCCGGTTCAGTCGATGAACGCGACCGGCCACTCTTGGATCTCACCTGGGATTACGAGACAGACGATAGCGGCGATGCTGATCCTGAAGCAGTGCTTGCTGAAATTAACGGCAGGTTCCTGACCGGCGAAGATGCTGGCAAACATCTATCTTCGTACACACAAATGCGTGCTGATGGAACAACTGAAGGTGGATGCTGGATATATACCGGTATCTACGCCGACGGTGTGAATCAGGCGGCTCGCCGTCCAGCAAAGCAAGACCAAGCACCGGTGAACCCAGAATGGGCATGGGCTTGGCCGGCAAACCGAAGAATTCTGTATAACCGGGCTTCTGCGGATCCAGCGGGTAAACCGTGGAGCGAACGCAAGAAGTATCTGTGGTGGGACCAAGATAAACAACAGTGGTCTGGACTAGATGTCCCCGACTTCCCGTTGGATCGCGCACCGGATTTCCGGCCCAGTCCCGACCAGGCTGGACCGGAAGCGCTTTCGGGCGTTGATCCTTTCATTATGCAGGCAGATGGCAAAGGCTGGCTCTATGCTCCGCAGGGTATCCTTGATGGCCCATTGCCCACCCACTATGAACCGCAAGAATCACCTATCCGCAACCCCCTATACGGCCAGCAGCGTCCGCCTGCTCGCGTCACCATACATGACGAAAATAACCTGAGTGCCCCCAGTGCAAATGAGTACGGGGCCGAAGTTTATCCCTACGTATTCACAACCTATCGGTTGACGGAACATCATACGGCGGGCGGTATGAGTCGGTGGTTGCAGTACTTATCAGAACTACAGCCAGAAATGTTCTGCGAGATCTCTCCGGAACTGGCAGCCGAACGCGGCCTCGAACCATACCAGTGGGCAACGATCATCTCACCGCGAGCGGCTATAGAAGTCAAAGTGGTAGTGACAGAACGGATGAAACCGTTACAGCTTGGTGACACCACGGTCCATCAGATTGGGTTGCCGTATCACTGGGGTGTTGGTAATGAAGCTCTGGTAACTGGTGACTCAGCTAATGATCTGCTCGGGGTAGTTATGGATCCGAATGTGCTGATCCAAGACTCCAAGACCGGCTCGTGTGATATCCAACCGGGACGACGGCCACAAGGCACAGAACGTTTGGACCTGGTGGCAGAATATCAGCGTCGTGCAGGTATCACTGAGAATACTGGCATGGGCTGATATGCTCCTGACTCCGTATTGACGGAAGAAAATAACATAGCAGAAAACTCTGAGTCCCGAATCTGGACTCAGAGTTTTCTGCTGCAGTAATGGTTTCGGCACACACTGAAACATGAGTAGGATCACATAATAACCACCATTGATTGCAGTACTGCAAGAAGCTGCTTTCAATACCTATCAGACATCACAAGGAACAATATGAAAGACACTCTTCGCATCGCCGGGGTATATGTCGGCACCATTATCGGGGCAGGATTTGCTTCAGGCCAAGAGATTTTGCAGTTCTACACCGGCTATGGCTGGTGGGGGATTCTTGGCACACTTGTCACCGTAATTCTGTACCCTCTACTGGGCTATTACCTGGTCGTCTTAGGTAAAAGACTCAACGCTCTATCGCACAAAAGCGTCATCTATCACTTATGCGGTAAATATCTGGGGTTTGTCATTGACCTATTGCTGGCCTTTTTCCTATTCGGTGTTGGCGTCATCATGGTGGCCGGTAGTGGCTCACTGTTTGAACAGCAATTCGGCCTAAAACCGGCCGTCGGCTACGCGATCATGGCTGTATTAGTGATTGTCGCGCTGCTGCTTAGCTTGCAACGCCTACTCGATGTGATCAGTATTATCACACCGTTCGCCTTCGTATTAGTGATCATTTTGGCGATCTATGCCACGATGACGGCGGATACCACCGGTGTCGATATCGATGCAATCGCCAGAACCCAAGAACAACTGGCTTCCCCGAACTGGCTGCTGAGTGCTGCTTTGCATGTGTCATTCAACGTAGCCATTACGGTGAGCATCATGGCGATTGTTGGCGCCACAGAAAAGAACTATCAAGCCGCCAAACGCGGAGCCGTACTGGGCGGCATTATTCTGGGTATTATCGCACTGGTCATTAACTTGGCCATGTACTTCAACATTCACGATCTGGTCGGCACCGATATGCCGGTCCTGTTGATCGCTACACAGATAAGCCCCGTAATCGGTCTGGCTATGGCTGTGATACTGCTAGCCATGATTTTCAATACGGCTGTGCCCAGCCTGTATACCTTTACCGCACGGTTTTTCACCGTAGATACTCAGCGTTTCAGAGTGGCTGCCGTTGTGGTTGGCATTGTGGCATTTTCTCTCGGGTTTATTGGTTTCACCGATCTGGTCAATACGATCTACCCGTTGCTTGGCTATGTCGGGTTCGTGATTTTTGCAGGTATGGCAGTCAATCTGTTCCGGACCAAACGCGCAGAATCCAAAAACGATGTAAAGGTCTTTCACTAAAACAACCCACTTATGGGTGTGAAAAGGCCGCCCATCAGAAACGATGGGCGGCCGAAAACTGGTCTGCAGGAACAGCCTGGGCAGGGTACTTTCCCGCCACAATATTCCTGGCTAGGACTACTGCGGGGAACCAGGAGGTTGAGGTGGCTGATAGCCGCCAAACTGCTGCGGTGCACCCGGCTGATTGTGCTGATCCCATGGCTGGCTAGCTGGGTTCTGGGGTTGTCCACCTGCGGTCTGCGACGGCTGAGGCTGCTGCGGCTGACTTGCACGTGGCATTGTTCCTGATGGGGCAAGGTACACCATGGTCCCAGCTAGTACAACAATAGCCATAAAGATGATCCAGACCATTGAGAAGCCGGCCCCTGATAGGGAGAAGAAGGCACCAACAACCATGTAGCGCCCAAGAATTGCGAAGGATGACCCGAGGCCCAACACGATGAAGAAATACCGTGTCCAAGGGTTTTCTAGGAATAGTTCGAGTGCGGCTAATGCGACGGTGGCGATCAGTAAGAGCATCAAAAACCAGCCACCTGAACTCATATGTGTCAGCCCGCCCAGGACTCTAGGCGAGGCTGAGGGAGCAAAGAAGAACCCAAAAATTGCAAGGAACGCTGCCGCGCCGGTAATCAGTAAACCCCAAGTGCGGCGGGAGCTGAAATCAATCTTGGAAGGATTCCGGGACGGCATCATATACTGACCGGGTTGTTGGCCCTGGTACTGTGGCGCTGCGTACTGATTTTGTTGCGGGCTTGGCTGTGCCTGAAATGGCTGCTGTTGTGGTTGCGGCTGTGGTTGGCCCGAAGGCTGTGGGTAACCAGATGGTTGTGGGCTGCCAAATGACGACTGGTCAGCACCATAATGTGGTGGTTGTTGAGGTCCAGCCTGGTTTGGTTCAGCGGGGGCAGGCTGTGTCCAGCCAAAGTGTTGAGTCGGTTCAGACTCGTCAGAAGCTTGGGGTTGAACGGCGGTTGGCTCATCAGCGTCTGGCCCGGCAAACCACGACGATGTCTGTGGCTCGGTTGGTGCCGAATCGTTTTGTACGGCGTCGTCGGAGATCTCCGTTGTGGGCTGTTCGGTGTCGTAAGACGGCTGATTGGCGGCATCAGCGGCTTGACGCTGGCGGATCCAATCGGCCAATCCGGGATACACGTTGGGGTGCTGCAAAATCTGATCCCAAAGCTGCGGGTGGGTTTGTGCCAACTCCTGGAGGCGGAGCGGCTCAATCGCGGGATCGGAAAGATCTACCGGTTCGAAAGAAGACGAGTTCGTCATATGCAGTGTCCTTTAAAGTCCTCAAGCCATGCGTACAGTTTCTGGTGTCACAACGACCGCACCAAAAGTCTAACTGAGCTACTTATCTTGTTGTAGTCTAAGTAGTCGCCGTATTCGGGTTAGACTATGGGCTTGGCTGGCTATGCAACGATGTATAACAGTTGCATATATTTTCGGCGATGATGCAACGAAACGTCGCCGTCGTATTGTATGAGTGGAACATATGGCTGACGAAAAAGAACCACACCTCGACCCGTCGGAATCCAATGAGGAACAAGCCGACACCTCAGGTACCCGCGATGCAGGTACCGATCAAGAGCTGGATGCCGAAACGCGCATGCTCCAGCAGATCGCAGCCCTTGGTGGGGCCGATAGTGCTGCCCGCCACGACGTTGACGCCCAGGATGCAACGGACCCTTCCGATACCAACGATGCAGCTGAGGATGACGGGGAAGAGGACACCGACCAACCGGCTGAAGAAATCGACACTGGTGAAAACCCCACCCTGGTGAGCCCGGTTGTTGCTGGTGCATCAGGCGCTGGTGGAGACGATCGGGATGACGGGGTGAAACCGGTGCGAAAAAAGCGTCGTTGGCCATGGGTACTGCTAGTGGTTGTGGTGTTGTTGGGTATCGGATATGTCGGGGCAGCCTATGCCACCAAAGATACTGTGCCATCGTCACTGACGATTGAGGGGATCGACGTCTCAGGGCTTTCGACTGATGAAGCCGCATCAGAGCTAGAAGAACAGTTCGCTGCCCGATCCGAACGCGAGCTAGTGGTAACGGCTTCTGACGACGCTGAGGCGAGCGTTGTGCCAGCTGATGCTGGGTTCAGCTATGACACCGATGCCACCTTAGACCAGCTGACCGGCTTGACCTTTAACCCGGTAAAAATCTGGGACCGGCTATTTGGTGGGGCCAATGTGTCGGCGGTGACTTCTGTGGATGATGAAGCTGCTGAAGATGCCGTGGCAGGACTGACCGAACAGTTGACCTTTGATCCGACCGAGGGATCGGTGGAGTACCAGGGCGATGAACTTGAGTATTCGGCCCCGGTTGATGGGTTCACCGTGGATCAACAGGAGCTCGCCGATCAGCTGCGTGCCAACTGGTTAAGTGAAGACGACGAGTTGGCCGCACCGGGTCAGGCCGTTGAACCGGCTGTCTCAGCACAACAGTGGGAACAATTTGTTGACGACACCGCCCAGCCGCTGATTGATGATGCTTACAGCGTTAGCGCTGATGACGCCACCGCCGAATTGGCACCGGCCCAGTTAGGCGCTGCAGCTGAGGTCAATGTTGAAGAAGGTGACGACGGCGACACCCCGGTGATGAGCCTGGACGGTGAGGAGCTGGCAGACTCACTGGCTGAAAATAATGCCGAATTCGAATCCACCAATAAAGATGCCACCGTGGAGTTAACCGGTTCGGCCGGATCTGCAAAACCCAAGGTGGTTGCCGGTTCATCGGGGCGTGGTGTTGATCCCGAGCAAGTCGCAGACAAGCTTTTGGCCGACCTTAACGGCGACCAGACTCGTGCGATCTCGGTGGAGTTGGACGAAGTTGAGCCTGATGTGACAACCGAAGAAGCTGAAGCCTGGGATGTGACTCACGAGGTGGCCGAGTACTCGACACCGTATCCAACAGATGATGAGCCACGCACCGCAAATCTTCGGGTTGGTGCCCAGCGAGTGAACGGTACCGTGGTGATGCCCGGCGAAGAATTTAACCTGGATTCGATTTTGGCCCCGGTCACCACGGATAACGGTTACCACTCATCCGGGGTTGTTGAGTCCGGTGTGACCACCGATGCTATCGGTGGGGGACTGTCACAAATTGCCACCATGTCCTATAACGCTGGCTTTTTGGGCGGCATGGACATCATTGAGTATAAACCGCATTCACGCTGGTTCGACCGCTATCCGAAGGGGCGGGAATCAACATATTGGGAAGGCCAAATTAATGTGCGGTGGGAAAACGACACCGATGCCCCGGTGATTGTTGAAATGTGGTTAGCCGATTCCAAGGTGCACACCCGGTTATGGGGTTCAGACTATTACGATGTCTCAACCACTACATCCGAGCCTTATAATTACACCGACTCGCCAACCATTCGTTCCTCCGATCAAGAATGTGTTTCCGAATCTGGCGGCCGCGAAGGTTTCACCGTGGATATCGATCGAACCAAAACCCCGCCCGATGGTGAGGCGGTCGAGGAATCCTGGAGTTGGGCTTACTCGGGATGGCCTACCGTGATCTGTGAAAACAACTAAACTGGGGTCACCCACACCGCCTCGACGGCGGCTGGGCCCAGGGTTAGCTGGGCATCTGCGGCCAGCAGCGTTACCGTATCCGAAAATGGGGCGCCCTCGGCCAGCTCAATGACCGTGCCGTGCTCAACTCCCTGGGATGCGAAATACTGCAATAGTGCCGGATCGTCATCCGAAATCCGCTCCACCGATGCTGCAACACCCACCCCAAGATCAGTCAGCGAGATGGCTGTGAGCTGTTCGATACTGCCATCGGCATCTGGAATCGGATCCCCGTGTGGGTCCCGGCTAGGGTGGCCCAAATAGTCGGCGATTTTATCGATCATAAAATCTGATACGGCATGCTCTAAAACTTCGGCCTCGTCATGCACCTGGTCCCAGGTATAGCCCAACGTCTGGACCAAAAAAGTTTCAATTAATCGATGACGACGCACCATATCCACCGCATGGGCCCGCCCCGTGTCGGTTAGCCGTATCGAACCATATGGGGCGTGGTCAATTAGACCGGATTTGCGCAGTCGACGCAGGGCATCCGACGTCGTCGATAAGGTCACACCGACCCGTTGAGAGATCGTGGTGGCGGTAATCGGCTCATCAGACCATTCACCGGCTAACCAAATGGCCTTTAAATAGTCCTGGGTGGAATCGGATAGTTGCTGGATCGACATAGTGTCTAAGGTATCAACTCCGGTGTGGCTACGCCGCAACCAGCAGTGAGTTTAGCGGCGAAAGGAACCCATTCCAAAAAGTATTTCAAATCTGGAATACTTTTGTGGCGGAGCTCGTTATACCTGGGTGAGTGGTGCTCAAAGACAGTGCGCACCGCGATATATATCTACTGGAGGAACACACACATGGCTACACTTACTGCAGGCAAATGGACCCTTGATCCGGCACATTCGGAAGCAATGTTCACCGTGCGACACGCTGGAATTTCTCGCGTTCGCGGAACCTTCGACGACTTTTCCGGTAATGCTACCTTCACCGAAGACCTCAACGGCTCGGTGGTACAGGCCAATGTCGATACCGCTTCAGTCAATACTCGTAATGAGGGACGCGACGAACACCTGCGGTCTGCCGATTTCTTCGACGCCGAAAACTACCCGGTCTTAGACTTCGAATCTCTGGAAGTCATCGATTTCGATGGTGAAGAGTTCAAACTCAAAGGCAATCTGACTATCCGTGGCACCACTCAGGAGGTCATTTTCGATGGCGAATTTGGTGGTCAGACCGTAGACCCATTTGGTACCACACGTGCCGGTTTTGAGGCCCAAACCGACATCTCTCGCGAAGCATTTGGCCTAACTTGGAATGCTGCACTGGAAGCCGGCGGGTTCCTGGTTTCCGATAAGGTGCGCATCACCCTTGATGTGTCCTTTACCAAGGACGAAGCATAAAGATTGCACTGCAACGCCATCCAGTGGCCCGGCAAAGGCCACTGGATGGCGGCGATGTATTTAATACGCATGAGTTAAGATAGACCACTATGACTGATGCGGCAGTAGAGACCCTGTTTTTATCTACCATCCCCGGGGCGACTCCATCCAAATGGGTGCAGCGGTTCACCACACGCGGTGCCAACGTTCAACTGGTCACCCAGGATGAACAATCCCAAACCCTGTTTTTACAACCGCATGATCCGCCACGGCATTTGCCCCAGCTAGGCTATTTGCGCTGGCGGGCTGATGCTACCTGGCAGGATCTGGTAGCCACCCATCAACTGGATCCCGATGCCATTCACCTAGTGCGCCTCTACCACGAAAAACCCGTCGTGCTGGTATCAAAAGATCACCTACTAGCCGCCTGGACCCACGAGGACGGCGACGTCGGTGCTAACGAGCTTGCTGATGAAACCTTTTGGGATCCCAACGAATATGCTGGCCGCCCCGTGGCCGACCCACTGGAGAGCCCCGATCAGGTCGGCGCCGGAGAACGCATGGCCATCCAATTGGCTGCCACCGGGTCGGGCTACACATTACTACCGGCTTCAGTGGCGCGCATGTTCGGACAAAAAGATGTCATCGTCCAACCCACCAATATTCATCCGGGCTGGGATGTTGGCTTGGCCTGGCGCAAAGCCGCAGACTCGGATCTGATTCAAGACTTTATTGGGGTCACCAAGGGCCGTCGCCCAACATCACACCGGTAAACTCAACTGATCCGGCCGGGTTCCACTACCGCAGGCTCGTCGTCATCAATGGGTTCGGTATCCCGCCAACGGGCGATGGCCGTCATCACATGATAGATAGCCAGTACAGCCAGCGTGCCCAGGGCGATACCACCAAATTGCATACCTTTAACCTCTATAATCGGATCGGCAATGGCAATGATTAGCCCGGCACCGGCGGCCATCAGATTGATGGTATTGGAAAAATCCACCCGATTGTTGACCCAAATACGTGCGCCCATGATGCCGATCATGCCGTATAAAATAATCCCGGCACCGGCGGCCACCCCCATCGGGATAGTGGCAATCAGGGCGCCAAACTTTGGGAAAAACGCCAAACACATCGCCACCACACCGGCAACCCAATAGGCGGCGGTCGAATAAATGCGCGATGAGGCCATCACACCGATATTTTCGGCATACGTGGTGGTCCCAACCCCGCCACCGGCACCTGAAAGCATGGTGGCCACCCCGTCGGCAATCAGGGCCCGACCATTATGCTGGTCCAAATCGGTGCGCGTCATCAGCCCCACGGTGCGCACATGGCCAATGTTTTCGGCAACTAATACAAACACCACGGGCAGAAACAGAAACAGCACATCAAACCGAAATTCCGGGCTATGAAATGCGGGCAGGCCGATCCAGGCGGCATCCGAAACCGGTTGGAAATCAATTTCATCCTGGACTAGAGCCAACAGGTAGCCGATGGTAATGCCTAATAAAATCGACAGCCGTCCGAGAAAGCCGCGGAAGATTACAGCGGTGATAATGACAGCGGCCGTAGTGCCAAACGTCGTCAATGGTACCTCGACCATGCCTTCGGTAGTCGCCCCGGCAAGGTTCAATCCGATCAGTGCCAAAATGGTCCCCATGACCACCGGTGGCATCACCGCGTGAATCCACCGGGTACCGGCCTTATGCACAATGGCACCAACAATGACCAGAGCCGCACCGGTCACAATAATGCCGCCGGAAGCCACCGCCATCGAATGCATCGAGGTTGCCGCAACCAGCGGGGCAATGAACGCAAATGACGACCCCAAATAACTGGGCACCCGGCCTTGTGTGATCACCAAGAAAATCAAGGTGCCCACACCCGAGAAAAACAGTGCTGCAGTCGGTGGGAAACCGGTGAGAGCCGGCACCAATACCGTAGAACCGAACATGGCCATCACATGCTGTAAACCGATACCAATGGTCTGGGGCCACGCCATGCGTTCGGTTGGTTTGACTACCTGTCCGGCATTGATAGTTTTCCCGTCCCCGTGCAGGGCCCACCCTAGACCCCAACGTTTGCGGAAAGTTGCTGCCATGCTGGCTCCTTTTCACCCATTATTCGTTTGCAGCAAGACTTTACCAACAGATGCCGCCTGTGCCGGTAAATCGCGATACCATCTGTGTTAAGGAAAGGACGCATTGCATGCCTGAGCATTTGGCACCCCACGGTGCTGAAGTAGAGCGGGATAAGATTGGCCACCCGTTGACCCGTCCGCAACTCATCGCCACGGATTTGGACGGAACCATCATCCCGTACTCCCAAACCCATACCGGTTTTGTGTCACCGCGTACGCTTGCCGCATTCCATGCTGCCCAAGAAGCCGGAGTCGGTATCGCTTTCGTCACCGGACGACCGATGCGCTGGATGAGCGCGCTGGCCCCCATCCTCGGGCCCATGGGACCAGCCATCGTCTCCAACGGGGCCATCATCTACAACATGAACACCGACACCGTGTTGGAAGCCCACCCGATGGACCAATACTTGGTCACAGATGTAGCAAATGAGCTGCGTGGTATCTATTCCGGAGCGATCTTCGGAGCCGAAACGCTGACCGGTTTGGTAATGGAACCACAGTTTATTTCTTCCACAGCACGCGCCCAAGCAAACCGCCAAGCACATCGTGGCCAATCGGCCACCGAGGAACCAACCGATTCGGTAGCGGTGCGTTCATCGCGCTGGATTGAAACCGCGAACATCACCTACGAGCTGGCCCAACACCCCGAAGTGGTCAAACTGATGGTCAAAGTCAACGGTCATGACCCTGATGATTTGTTGCTCAACGTCCGGGCACATTTTGGCACACTCGTTCAGGTCACCCACTCGGCCCCGGGAGTGTCCATGCTAGAAATTTCGCGCGGGGATGTGCATAAGGCCGCCACACTGGCCGATTATGCCGAAAGTTTGGGTGTTCACGCTAACGACGTCGTAGCCTTCGGCGATCAACGCAATGATGAACAAATGCTGCGTTGGGCTGGCACCGGTTACGCCCTAGAGTCCGGGCATCCGGGCCTATTGGAACAAGCTGATGTAATTGCTCCAGCCTGTGACGACGACGGGGTAGCCGAGATGATTGAACACCTGATGACCCTGCCCGAATAGTTAGAATATTTCGGCGCATCGGGCCGGTTGACCGCTAGCAAAATACTCGGCCAAATCTGCTTGTTGCGATGTTGAGAACTCTTCGGGAAGCGTGCACGAGCTAATGTTTTCGGTCGGCACGTGTCGTACGGAACGGGCCAGTTCTGTGATCCGCCCGGTATTGAGTCCACGATCGGCAGCAATATACGGGGTCAGAGTATCGGCGATGGCCTGCAATTGTGCCGGATCGCGGGTATCTAAAGCACTTGTGAGTACCGAAGCCCAAACATCTTCGCGTTGCAAAGCTTCCGGATCCGTCACTAACGTATCGGAACTTACCTGTGCGCCATCTAATTCAGCCACAGACGCCAGATCCCACTGCAACACATGATCCATCCGGGCACCGGTGAGCTCCTCGACCTTGGCCACCGTATCGGCAACATCATCCAGAGTCGCGGCCACTGTAGCTCCGGCAGGAAAATTTAGCACCTCTACCCGACGCCGTCCCTGGGCCAGATGAAAAATAGACAGGGTCTTATTGTCGGATTCTACCTGTCCAAACACCAAAAAATTCACCGCACCACGATCATGCTCGGAAGCTTCTGGACGGTTGGCTTCATCCGGAAATGGCTCCTTAATGACGCTAAGCGGCTGGAAGCTAGAATGAATCGTGCTGACAGCAACCCAGACCGCACCGACAAAAAGCGTTACCACCACGACCCACACCCATAAGGTTTTTCGTCGCGAAGTGGCAGCCATGTCACAAAGTCTAGCCGAGGGGTTACAGGGTGGCGTCAATATCGGATGGCCAAATTGTCGTACGGTAGTACCCATGACCCCTGGCGCACACGAGACTATGAGCACCCGGATACAGCAGTTGCGTGCCTTCGCCGCAACCCGGGCTACACATACGCGGTCGTTTCGCATGGACCAGCTCAAAGCCCTTCGCGAGCTCTTCGAAGATTACGCCACCGATATCCAAGATGCGTTATGGCAAGACATCGGCAAATCCGCGGCCCAAACTGATCAAACAGAATTCGCCCCTGTCAAAGACGAAATTGCCTATGCTATCTTGCATTTAACCGACTGGATGGAACCGGAATCCCGCTCGATTCCAATTGCGCTGCGCCCGGCCCGGGCCAGGGTTAGAGCTAGACCACTGGGTACCGTGGGTATTATCGGCCATTGGGCACAGCCCTTCTATACACTGCTGGCCCCACTGGTGGGCGCCATCGCCGCAGGTAACTGTGTGGTGCTCAAACCATCAATGCGTGCACCAAAAACCGCCAAACTCTTGGGTACCATCCTGCCCGAATATCTCAACCCACGCTCAATTGTCACCGTCACCGGTGGCGAAGATGCCTTAGAAGAGCTGGCCAGCCAACCTTTAGACCACCTGTTTTATTCTGGTTCCACAGACATAGGACGACGCATCTACCAGTTGGCCGCCGCGCAGCTGACCCCCGTCACCTTACAGTTGGGCGGCAAATCACCGGTCATAGTTGCCGATGGCCGAGACTGGAAAACCATTGGGCGTCGCATCGCCTACGGCAAATTTAGCAATGCCGGTCAAAACCTCACCAGCCCGGACTATCTGATTGCCGTAGGTTATGATGTCGCGGCGAAAACACAGGATGCGATCATTGCCGCGGTAGAAGAGTTCTACGGCGACGACCCGGGTGCAGCCAAACAATTTGGTCGCATCATCACCCCAGAACACACCCAGCATCTGGTTGAGCTGTTACAGGCCACCATCAAAGGTGCCGTCGGAGCCACACCGGCGCGCCTGGTACATGGCGGTAAATACAACACCGAATCGGCTTATTTAGCCCCAACAGTGCTGGCCGAGGTTCACCCCAACTCAGCGATCATGCAGGAACAAATCCTTGGCCCAATCCTGCCGATACTCGTCGTTGACACCTATGACGAAGCCATCGAGTTGGCCAATTCTATGCCAACTGCCCCGGCCGCTTACGGGTTTTCGGAACGTCGTCGTATCCGCCGGGATTTTATGCAACGCATCAAGGCCGGTACAGCCACGATGAACGCCACCGTATTGCAGTCAGCGTTGCCATCGCTACCGCATAATGCCACCGGTGCGGCAGGTTTTGGTTGTTGGGGTGGTTATGAGAGCTTCCGACTGTTCTCTCAATACCAAGCCAACCTGTATAAGCCCACCCGCTTCGACACTATGACGGCCGCCTACCCGCCCGATCCGAAACTTGGCAGCCGTTTTATTGACAAACTCAAATAACCACACCCGCCCGGTTTTGCAGCCCAAGCAATGCTGACTGTTTACCGAGCGGGTGTGGTTTTGTTCAGGTAGCTGGTTTAGATAATAGAACGTCCCTCGCGGCGGGCCTCAGCCCATTCCTTAAAGAAACCTCGAGCAATCACATACATGCATCCGGCCACCAGCACAGGCCACATCAACACATAAAAAGTGAGTCCAACAGTCATATTATTCTCCTTGCTTCTGCGCGGCGACGTTTTCTAATGGGGTTTGGTCCGGTTGTACTGCTTGATCGACTTCCGGATCGAAATCTCCGGTGACCTTCTTGATGACGTCATAATCGAAGTTCTCTTTCGATCGATATGACATCAGGTAGCACACCAGGAAGCTGACCGCGTAGGCCACCAACGACCCGGTAAGCACCGAATAATCACGCAGGTAGTTGAAGCTGTAGGGTAGTGCTGCAACCATGCCGACGACGGCGATGATCAATGCCGGGCGCATACCGAAGAACCCAAAGCCCATGATGCCCAGGATGACGCCGATGCCAATGATCGATAGCGCTTCAACGCCATAACCCCAGATACCATCGACGGGGATCCATTCGAAGCGCACCGGTAAAAATACTGCCAGGGCAGCCAGCACAGAGGTGGTAAAGGCAGCATTGGTAATTTTCTTCCAGTAGAACGAAGCGATAACCGGAAACACTAGGCAACCCCACATGGCTCCGACAAATACCAGCAGATCCAAAATACTAAACCGTGCAGTGGCGAAGTAGAGGGCTGCAGCGGTGGCAACAATCATGGTTACCCGCCCGATCAGCAGCATGGTGCGCGGATTAGCCTTACCACGGCCTCGGCTTTGGCCATAAACATCGGCCATCACAATGGATGAAAGTGCCGACAAATCCGAATCCGCCGTCGAGGACAGCGAGCCGATAATCATAATAAAGGCCAGGCACAACAGAATTGGGCCAAGATAGGTGCCGGCCATCTGCGGGATCAAACTATTGACATCTCCATCAAGAGGTTCGATACCAACATAGAGGGCGATGACCCCGAACATTCCCATGCCGATAATTGTGGCGCCATAACCTACCGTTGCGGTAATAAAGGTTGGTTTGATCAGATCCTCACGAACAGCAAACAGACGCTGGGCGATGGTCTGGTTGCCGATAGCATAAGCCAAAACTGCCGCAATATAGGGCGCACCCTGATTCATAAATGCTTCAGAAGAGAAGAAGCTTTGCTGCTCGGGGCTCACATGTCCGGCAGCAACACCGGATTCAAAGATACTGGGACCACCGGCGGCGAAGAACACAACCGGAATAATAATGGCGGCTGCTCCAAGCATCGCCATAACCTGACCGAAGTCGGTAAGCACCGAGGCGCGAAAACCAGACCACAGCGTATACAGCAGCACACCTGCGGCCACCACGACAATACCGGTTCCGAAGTTTAGGGGAGTCAGGATGGCAAACAGGGCACCACCGGCAATAAAATTCGAAGTCAGCGAGATGGTGGAACCCAGCACATTGGACCCGGCTAACATCAACTGTGATGACCGGCCGTGGCGGGCATACATCACCTCGGCCAAGGTATGTGCTTTCGGCGCGACTTTACGGATGCGTTTACCAAAAGGATAGATAAACAAAATCATCAATGCGCCCCAAAATCCATAGTGAATGGGGCCAGACAACCCGTAGTTATATCCGGCTTCGGCCGACGCATACATTGACGACGCCCAAATCCAGGTGGCCGTCATAGAAGCCGCCGAGACACCGAAACCGATATTATTTCCCGCCGTCATGTAATCATCGGCGTTTTCCTTCTTGCGGCCGATCAGATACGACATGAGCAGTGTTCCTCCGTAAAAGAGGATTATCAATAACACCACAACAGGGATGGATATTTGGAGTAATTCTTGCCCTTCCGATGCAGGCGGCACAGTATTCCTTTCGCTCAAACGTTCAATAACGGCACACAAGGCGCCTTCAAGCCCGATTTTGCGTAGGCTGTCTGAAGGGTAGGGCGACAGCCGGCTACAGAAGATGGGTCAGTTTTGCAGACCACTTCGGGCGCTCACGCAGGATCTCGACTGGCTGCACAGTCCCAGTAACCATCGGCGCGCGCCCAAGTCAAACCCACTTTTCGTGAGCGTCAACCTCTTAGTTGAACAGTAGTTATCTTTACACAGTTGAAGATGAATAGCTAGCTTGCCCAGTGCGATAGGTCACCAAAATTGATAACACATCGGCTTGCTAGTGCGGTAACCACGGTAAGAAAAAGAAGTGTAAAAAACGAGAATTCTGGTGTTGGATGAGCGCAAAATTTTCTAGAATCAACCGAAAACAGCCTGCTTGGGCATCGTGGTCAAAGCCATGATGCTTTGAAACTGACTACCTGTTTGACCCCAAGTCGGTTAGCCTTGCTATGTTTGCCGATTATCAATGAACGCTGCACAGCATAGCGAGGTGCTATTTCATGGCTGAGAAACCGCCAGCAGAACGGGATAGCCTAAAAGATGACGCCAAGCGGGTAGGCAGACAGGCCGGCAAATCCGTTGGCTCTTGGGACTACTCTCGGCCCAAATATCCGCATAATATTCACCCGGTCTTGGTACCCGGCATCAGCCTCGACGAGCAGCGTCGTCGGTATAGCGTAGATAAAATTGTCTTTTGTGTTGCTGGTGTACTCACCGTCGCCTTTGTCATCTGGGGTTTAGTTAGCCCCGATAACGTGGGTCGCGTGGCAGACGCCGCCTACACCTGGGTGACGACCAACCTCAGCTGGCTATTTAGCGCGGTGGCCACCATAGTGCTATTTAGTCTGCTGGCCCTTGCCATCACCCGTTATGGCAAAATACCACTGGGCAAAGACGGTGAAAAACCAGAATTTTCTACCTTCTCCTGGGTTGCGATGCTATTTGCCGCCGGCCTGGGCATCGGGGTGATGTTCTGGGGCCCGGCAGAACCGCTGACCTATTTCATTGACCCACCCCCGATGACCAACGCCCCCGAATCCACCGAGGCGATGCAGTTTGCCCTGGCCCAAACCTACTTCCACTGGGGTTTTCACGCCTGGGCCATGTATGCGTTGGTGGGTGGTGCTGTCGCCTATGTTGGTTACCGGCGTGGCCGCACCTTGCTGATGTCATCGATTTTCCGCAGAATCTTTGGTGAACGCCAAACCGATGGATTAGCTGGCAGACTCATTGACATTTTCGCGATCATTGCCACGCTTTTCGGCACCGCTGCGGCACTCGGTATTGCGGCGTTACAAATCGGGGAAGGCGTGACCATCGTCGCCGGCGTCTCCGACATTACCAACACCGTATTAGCGATAATTATCGCCGCCCTAATGGTCGGTTTCGTCATCTCCGCCGTCTCCGGTGTATCCCGAGGCATTCGGTACCTGTCCAATATCAATATTGTTTTCACCATCGGCATTGTGGGCCTGGTATTTTTCCTTGGGCCCACCCTATTTTTACTCAACCTATTGCCCTCTGCGGTCATGGAATACATTGGATCATTCTTCGACCTGATGGCACGTTCGGGAGCGTGGGGCCAAGAAACCGTAGACTTCCAATCGACTTGGACCGTGTACTACTGGGCCTGGTGGATTTCGTGGTCACCATTCGTTGGGATCTTCATCGCCCGCATTTCACGAGGCAGGACCATCCGCCAATTTATTTTAGGCGTCATCCTCATCCCGTCATCACTACTATTCGTCGCCTACGGGGTGATGGGGGCATCTTCAATTTGGATGTATCGTGAAGGCAAACCCGGATTCACTGACGATATGGCGGCACCGCAAGTGCTGTTCACCCTGGTCGATAACCTGCCTTATGCCGAGTGGTTACCGTTGCTAATCATGGTCATTTTGGCGATCTTTTTCATCACCGCCGCGGACTCTGCCTCCGTAGTCATGGGGATCCTGACCACACGCGGGCGACAAGACCCGCCAAAACTGATCGTAATGTTCTGGGGACTGGTAATGGGCGGCATTGCCATGGTGATGCTGTTGCTCGGAGATGAAACCGCTTTAGAAGGGCTCCAATCCCTGGTCATTATTACCGCGGTACCATTTGCCGTCGTGATGTTGCTGATCATTATCGCCTGGGTCAAAGAACTGCGCACCGACCCGTATGCGTTGCGGTACCGGTATGAAGACAACGCGCTGAGCCAAGCGGTGCTAGAAGGCGTGGACAAATACGGCGATGACTTTGCTTTCCAAGTAGTCCCGACCGATCCGGGTGAAGGCGCCAGCGGTGGCACAGACTCCGCCCACGACGACTACACCCAGTGGTATCAGCGTACCGACGAATACGGAGACCCGGTAGGCTACGATTTCGCCACCGGTAAGTGGGAAGATGGCTGGAGCCCAGAAACTGGCAAAATCGACATTTCACCAGCTCGATCCTCCCAAGACACCGATAAGACCACCTAACCGGTGGTCAAACCGAGCCGAAAACCAGTATGACCCAGGGGAGGGGCTTGCTCAGGTACGAGCCGAGGTCCGATACCGTCGGCAATACGATCTGGCTGAAATCCGAGGTGTTGGGTGGCCAAAAGCGTCGTCGTCTGGTGGCTCATGCGCTGCAACAAGGCAGCACACGGCACGTCGAAATTCAGCCCCGGTCGCGTTACCCAGGGCTGGGGGTGTCTCAACGAATGGGCAAGCGGTCGCGATTATACGTAATATCCGAATACCCGTGCGGTGTCGGCTTACCGTGTTCGTCAATCGAAACGAACACAATCTCTTCAATGGTCAAAATTAGCTGCCGGGTGATCATATTGCGCACTTCGGCGCGCATCGTCAACGACGTGCGACCAAAGCGCGTGGCTTTTAGCCCCATTTCGATCATGTCACCCTGCACCGCAGAAGACACGAAATTGATTTCCGACATCATCTTGGTCACCGCACGGTAATTACCCAGCTGCAGAATCGCATAAATAGCGGCTTCTTCATCAATCCAACGCAACAGTGCGCCCCCAAACAGCGAACCGTTGGCATTGAGATCCTCGGGTTTAACCCATTTACGGGTATGGAAATTCATCCCGTCATCAAGGACACTAAAACGTTGCGTACGCGGAGAAAGTTCAGCTTCTGAATTCTTTGACATGCTTTCAGCATAAATTGTCGGGCAACAAACCACTGATAACAGTCATCACATTTGTTGTAGTAGCGAACAATTTATGCTGTACGCTTTTGGCCGGCCACTAGGGCTTCGAGCCGTGCCCCTAGACGTAGCAAAGAAGCTTCCGTACCGATACGGCCTACGGCCTGAATTGACCACGACATACCGTCGTCATCGGTTTTGACCGGCACTGAGATGGCAGGCAAACCAAGCACATTGATCATCGATGTATACGGGGTAAATTTGCACTGATACTCATAATCATCCTGTGGCTCCATGGTCGCAAACGTGCCGACTTTTGGTGGAGTAAACGCCAAAACCGGGGTCACAACGACGTCGTAGGCACCAAAGATGCGGCGTGTATCCTCGGCCCACTGGCTCAGGTCTTCAATAGCGTGCTGGTACTGTTCGGCAGTGCGCGACCGTGCCTGGAGCAGAAAATCTCTTGTTAGGGCCTCGAGCTGATTCTCAGCACCCTCGGGTAATGGCACCTTGGATAGGGCAGTGGTCCACACCGTTTGAAAATTCTTGTGATATTCCGGCGGGTAGGAAAACGACATTTCTTCTACGCTTAGACCATCACGGCTTAGCAGTGTGATTGCCAAGGTCAGCGCCTGCACGGCCGACTGCGCAAGGGTAATGTCCAAATCTGGTTGGAATGGTGCCGCAGTGGTATACCCAATTGTTAGTGGTCCGGCTGAGGATTTGCCGTCCTGGGCAGCGGCTACATACCGGCCGCGCTGCTGGGTAGGATCCACCAGAGTATCCATGAGCATCGCCGCATCCTCAACGGTACGAGCCAAGGGACCAGTGACTGAAAGGTTGGTGACGTCGTCGCTCTGCTCATCGGTGGGAATAGTTCCTCGACCGGGTTTGAGCCCAATAATACCGGTGGCAGCAGCAGGGATACGGATCGATCCACCGCCGTCAGTCCCCGGAGCAACCGGAAGCATACCGGCGGCTACAGCAGTGGCAGCTCCACCGGAAGAGCCCCCGGCGGTTAGTTCTGGATTGCGCGGATTGCGGGCCGGATCCGAAATACTATTATCCGAATGACACGACAACGCAAACTCCGGGATAGTAGTTTTACCCACCAACACGGCACCGGCCGTCTTGGCATTCTGGGCAACCGGGTCATCCTCGGTTTGTACCGGAGAATCGGCCAGCAGCTGTGAACCAAACGTGGTGACCATACCGGAAATATTGGTCGTATCTTTGAATGCGATAGGCAACCCGTGCAACGGTCCGACTACCCCGGTGGAAGCATAAGCGGCATCCAGTTCATCGGCCCGAGCCAACGCGGCATCAGCATCCACGGCCATAAAAGCGCCAAGATCAACCTGCTGTCCTATAACAGCCAAAAAATGTTCGGTAACTTGCCGTGCAGTATATGTTCCGGCGGCAATCGCATCGCGCAGCTGCACTGCGCTCAACGAGCCAATTGCGTGATTTTCGGTCATGGGTTAACTCTATACGTCTCTGAGCTCAATGGGATGGGTTTTGCTGGCAGCTCGGCGTTTTGATGTCCTACGATAGCCGCATGAGTGACTTTGAAACTTTTACCGTCCAAGAAGTACCCGATGACGCACACATACTTGATGTGCGCGACCCCTACGAATACGACGCCGGACATATCCCCGGAGCCGTCAACATCCCTTTAGACCAGCTACCCATCCGCATCGACGAGCTCGATCCTGATACCGACTACTACGTCATCTGCCGGACCGGTGGCCGCTCGGCTCGTGCCACCCCGTATATGGAAATGCATGGCTACTCAGCATTCAACGTCGCTGGTGGCTGCGGTGCCTGGTTAGAAGCCGAGAAACCACTGATCTCCGAAAACGGCCAAGACCCTATCGTGCGCTAACCAAATATCCCCGTGATGACGGTGCCGTAAGATAGGCAACCATGAAATCATTTGCGTATCTGGGCCCAGAAGGCACGTTCACTGAGGCCGCCTTGCAAAGGGTGCCCGAAGCTCGCCGGGCAACAACGCTTGCCGCCGGCTCGGTTATCACCGCGCTCAACCATGTCCGGGCAGCTGAAGTCGACGCCGCCGTCGTACCGATCGAAAACTCGGTGGAGGGCGGCGTGTCGGCAACCCTTGATGAAATTGCCGACGGCGATGAACTCCACATCATCCGCGAAGTGTTAGTTCCCATCAGTTTTATGCTGGTGGGCCGCCCCAACGGGCCAACCGAACTTGCTCAACTACGCAGCGTAGCCACCCATACCCACGCTTGGGCACAAGTCCGCGGCTGGGCTGAAGCCAATATTGCCCAGGCCAACTTCGTACAAGCCTCATCAACTGCGGCCGGGGCCCGCGGGCTGCTGGACGATACCACTGACTATGACGCCGCCGTATGCGCCCCTCATCTGGCACGCAGCCTTGAGGTACCCGTGCTGGCCGAAGGTATCGAAGACACCCTGGGCGCGGTCACCCGCTTTGTCGTCGTCGCCCGCCCCGGCAGCCTGCCAGAACGTACCGGCTCCGATAAAACCTCGGTGGTCGTGCCGCTGCCCGATGACCACCCCGGCGCGCTGGTGCAAATCATGAACCAGTTTTCCACCCGCGGCATCAACCTCTCGCGCATCGAATCGCGACCCACCGGCGAATACTTGGGCAAATACTTCTTCTCCATCGATATGGAAGGACACCTGGGCGATGAACGCGTCAAAGCCGCCATCGCAGCCCTGTACCGCATGTTCCCGGGGGTGCGTTTCCTCGGATCCTATCCGCGCGCTGAACCAGTGCCCTACTCAATTCCGGCTTATACCACTGACGACGCCTATCAGCGCGGCCGCGCCTGGGTACAAAGCATTCTCGACCGGTAAATACCGCGAAGCTACTGGTCTTCAGTACTGTCAGCAGGCACCCGAACTCTTAATGACAATGGAATAGTCTCGGCTTGAATCTCTTTGACCTTAGGGATCGGATCACCATCGATCTGTGCCACCAGGGGTTCATCAAACACCAGTTTGCAAGTTCTGGCCTGCACCGTGGTAACCCGGGGACTTTTGCGTTTGGCAGTCAATGCCGCGGTAGCCACCTGAATCCAATCCACCAGATGGCGCGGATCCAACAGGGTCACATCCAGGAGCCCATCATCCATCACCGCATCGGGCAACATATTCAGCCCGCCGGTCAAATACCCACAATTGGCCACCATGGCTGAACGCACCCGATAACGCTTCGGCTCGCTGCCATCAGTAGACACCAACACGGCGTGGCGTTTGCCCCGCAAATGTCGCACCCCGGCTTCGGTATAAGCCAACCAGCCTGCAGCAGCCTTTAATCGATCCGAGGCCGAATGCATAATCTGGGCATCATAGCCGGCCCCGGCAATAACCACCGAAACCATATTGTCCCGCCCGCCATCGGCATGCACGACATCCAAGGAGACCACATCCACCGGACGGACCCGACCGTTAAAAGCGATAGAAATACACGCATGCACATCATTGAGCGGCAAATTCAGGTTGCGGGCCAATAAGTTGCCCGTACCGGTTGGAATAATACCCATGTGCACATCCGTATTGACCAACATCTTTGCTGCCGCGCGCACCGTACCATCACCGCCGGCCACCACGATCAGTTGAGCGCCGTCATCGATTGCTTGTTGTGTGGCAGCCAACCCGGAATCTTTGGGCGCACTTGCATAAAACTTTGGCTCAGCCAACCCAAAAATTGCGCAGGCCTGGGCGACCAACGGGCAGGCTTGTTCGGCGGCAGGTTTAGAGGGGTTATAGACCACTGCCACCCGGTTTAATACCCCCAGCGTCGAAGCCACCTGCGGTAGCTCATAGGCTTGCGTTAGCTGATCGGAAAGCTCCAAATTCACTGCCCGAACCCGCTGTGCCCGGCCCAAAGCCCGACGCCACGCAATCGTGGCGATAATAGCTGCAACCAAGCCGCAAAATGCCACAACAAATAGCACAATCGTTAACGGATCCATGTCAACAAGTGTAGGCGACACCGGCCTCGGGTAGGCTGAATGCTGTGATTGACATTAAGCACCTTGCCGAAAACCCTGAACTGTACCGCGCCTCGCAACGGGCACGCGAAGACGACGAGTCCCTGGTAGACCAGATCATCGCCGTCGACAGTGAACGCCGTGCCGCACTGCAGGCTTTCGAAAATCTGCGGGCCGAGCAAAACGCGCTGTCTAAAAAGATTGGCCCGGCATCCGGTGAAGAAAAGCAAGCACTGCTAGCACAAGCCAAAGAGCTCTCGGCAAATGTCAAAGCTGCACAAGCACAGGCCGATGCCAAAGACCAACAACTTGACGAGCTCAATAACATCTTCCCGAACCTTATTATCGAAGGTATCCCATCCGGTGACGAAGACAACTTCGCAGTCCTCAAAGAAGTCGGCCAGCTGCCCGATTTCGATTTTGCACCCCGCGACCACCTCGAACTAGGCGAAATGCTCGGCGCCATCGATATGGAACGCGGCGCTAAAGTTTCCGGATCGCGCTTCTATTTCCTCAAGGGTGTTGGCGCCCAACTAGAGATGGCGCTTACACAAATGGGCATGGACCAGGCCACCGAAGCCGGATTTACCCCCATCATCACCCCAACGCTGGTTCGCCCAGAAGTGATGAACGGTACAGGATTTAACGTCGAACACGACGACGAAATCTACCGGATCGAAAAAGACGACCTCTACCTTGTGGGCACCTCCGAAGTCGCGTTAGCCGGTTATTATGCCGATGAAATCCTCGACCTCAACGAGGGGCCGATCCGTTTTGCCGGCTACTCCACCTGCTACCGCCGAGAAGCCGGAGCCGCAGGTAAAGACACCCGTGGCATCATCCGGGTCCACCAGTTCAACAAACTAGAAATGTTTATCTACACCACGGTCGAAGAAGCCGCCGCCGAACATCAACGACTTCTGGCCTGGGAAGAAGAAATGCTAGCCAAAATCGAAGTGCCCTACCGGGTCATCGATACCGCCGCCGGTGACCTCGGCCCATCAGCGGCACGAAAATTTGACTGCGAAGCATGGTCCCAACCCAAAACGCCTACCGTGAGCTGACCTCGACGTCTAACTGCACTACCTTCCAGGCCCGTCGGCACAATGTACGCCAACGCCTCTATAAAGACGACGGCACCCGCGCTGGAACCCGCATTGCGACAACCCTCAACGGCACGTTAGCCACCACCCGCTGGTTAGTTGCCATTTTGGAAAACCACCAAAACCCAGATGGTTCCGTCAATGTTCCTAAAGCGTTGCAACCATACATGGGTGGCAAAACCGTACTACAACCAGTCGACTAAACCGCCCATCAGGCCACGGTGACTCGAATCTGCCACGAAGCGTGACCGTAGCCTGCAACATGATTGACTAGTAGTCATGAACAAAAAGATGGTGTGTTTGGACGTAGACGGCACGATTGTAGACTTCGATGGTCATATGTACCCGGAAGTGCGAAGCGAAATCCTTAACGTCATGGATGCCGGACATCACGTCCTTATCGCCACCGGAAGAGCCTTCCACGCCACACTGCCCGTGATCCGCGACATCGGTCTACACTCCGGCTACTCGGTATGCTCCAACGGAGGCGTGTCCCTGCGGTTAGATCCAGAATTGGAGGAGGGCTTCGAAATCGTTGCCCGCAGCACTTTCGATCCCTCATCAGTGCTGGAAACCCTACGGAACCGTATCCCAACCGCTAAATTTGCCATCGAAGATGTTGATGGCCGGTACCTGTCCATCGAACGGTTTCAAGATTTCAGCTTCGGAGTCCGCGCAGCCGGTGTAACCTTCGAAGAACTACAAGAAACCACTGCGGTACGACTCGTCGTATTCTCCCAAGGCGCCTCAACTCGGGAATTTGCCTCCGCCATCGAATCGCTCGGCTTGCAAGGCGTCACCTATTCCGTTGGCTACAACAACGCCTGGCTCGACGTCGCCGGTGCCGGGGTAACAAAAGCATCCGGACTCGAAGCGCTACGTCAAATATTGCACGTCGATGAAGCAGATACCGTTGCCATCGGTGACGGGTTCAATGACGTGGAAATGTTGCAGTGGGCCCAACGCGGGGTCGCCATGGGCCAGGCGCCACGCGAAGTTAAACAAATTGCCGACGAAATTACCGGAACTGTGCACGATGGTGGGTTAGCCACTCTACTGCGAACCCTGCTCTAAACGATCGCCAAAAGCGTCGTCGTCGCGACGATTATGACAATCCGCTGTTGGCTTGGATACTGACAGCCGCGTCAGTTTGATCCAGCAGCAAACTCACCGCCGCACGAACATCGTGCTCGGTATTATACAGCGACCGTTTAACTGCCTGTGAGACAGCCTGGACCGTCATATCTAATTCTTGTGCCACATGACGCTGCTGGCCGCGCACCCCGGGCACCAGCCGGTCCAATACGGCCCATTCGGCCGTTGAACGCCGCGACACGACGTGGCCAAGCAACTGCAAAACGCTTTGGGCATGTTTGCTCAGCTGCGTCGGATTTACGCCACGGGGCGGCTTGGCAGCCTCAATACGCAACGGCACCAATTGTCCTTGTTTCGAAGCCAGCGACACCGCCAGGTCGGCGGCCTTAACCCCTGAACCTTCAAGCTTGCCGTTTCCATTTTCGGCGGCCCCACCGACACCAATACCGACATGCCAGAGCCCCAACCGCATGGCATGCAACGCCATAGCGACGACTTGCTGAGAGCTTTCCACAGCGGAGTGGTACACGGTAGGATCTGCCGCACGTGTCACCGGAAAATCAGCACCAAGCCGTTGCGCAAAGTCTTGTTGCAAGGCTTGCAAATTTTGTTCAGTGGGCTCGGTGGCGCGCTGGGTCATTTTCACAACAAACATGCTTCTATCCTTGCATGTACCCAACCTATAGCGCGAGGGATTTTGAATAGTCAATGGGTACGCTGTTTAAGTTTAAAACAATTAAACGCCGCGAAAGCGTACTCTCACGGCGTTTAGTTGCAAATCCGACTGCTGGTTAACCTTTGAAACGCTGTATGGAGGCCTGCAGTTCAGCTTCGGCTGCTTCGCGACCCTTCCACCCCTCAGTACGGACCCATTTGCCAGGTTCCAGATCCTTATAGCGGGTAAAGAAATGCTCAATTTCGAGGATAAGGTACTCGTTGATATCTTCGAGTTCTTGAATATTATCGAAACGCGGATCGGTTGGCACACACAGCAACTTATCATCGCCACCGCCGTCGTCGGTCATGGAAAAGATCGCAATCGGACGGGATTCAACCACGACGTTGGGCACCAGATCAAAACCTGGCAAATACACCAGCGCATCCAAAGGATCGCCGTCTTCACCTAGCGTATTATCAAAATAACCATAATTGGTCGGGTACTGCATGGCAGTAAATAGGATACGGTCCAGGTGCAAACGACCAGTTTCTTCGTTAATCTCATATTTGACGCGCGACCCGGCTGGGATCTCAATAGTGACGTCGTGGTGCATTATTTCTCCATCTGTTGGCGATATGGCTTGCCGCACCGAAAAGAACGGTCGCAAGCGTATGCTTGATCTAAGGTTATTACGTGCACGGGTTATTCACGAAAATGTGCCGAAGGGTGCAAAGACATTAAACAGGCTAACGCGAACACAGTTCGACAGGTGACACGATGATAGCGACCAAACCGTCCGGTCGGCGGGCAAACCACACCCGAAATCAGCGCCGTTGGCCGAATGCTTGGGTGCTCGGTGTGTTACTGGGGCTCATCGTCGGTGGCGGCACGGCTTGGCTCTATCCACCCCCGAGTGTGGACATGATCAAAGTGCAATCAGCCGAATGGTACGACAGCATGCGCCAGCTAGTGTTCAGTACCGATACCGACACCGGCGCTGGCAACCACGAACCAAGCGTGTACGCCCAAGCACCAATTCAATTCCCACCCGAGCCGCATAACGACGCTCATACCGACGACGCTCTGGCCGCCGATGATGTCGCCGAACTGGTGAACGTCAACGCAGCCCTGCCCGACGA
>Ga0079225_10000140_pt1 | contig 36622 bp, 34 predicted proteins | sample Poulit2012_FD_76344 | JGI IMG/M metagenome (GOLD analysis project Ga0079225, IMG submission 76344) | Agricultural soil microbial communities from Georgia to study Nitrogen management - Poultry litter 2012 | ecosystem: Environmental > Terrestrial > Soil > Agricultural land | place: USA: Georgia... | reverse complement strand
TGTATTGCCGCACGGTACTGGTAAATCACAGCGTGTATTAGTATTTGCTAAAGGTGAAAAGCTTAAAGAAGCAGAAGAAGCAGGCGCAGATTACGCAGGAGATCAGGAATTCGTTCAGAAAATCAATGGCGGATGGTTTGATTTTGATGTAATCGTTGCAACACCTGACATGATGGGTGAAGTTGGTAAACTTGGACGTGTATTAGGTCCTAAAGGTTTAATGCCAAACCCTAAAACAGGTACAGTAACAATGGATGTTAAAAAAGCAGTAGAAGAAATTAAAGCAGGTAAAGTTGAATACCGTGCAGAGAAATCAGGTATTGTACACGTTGCAATCGGTAAAGTATCATTCGATACTGAAAAACTGGTTGAAAACTTCAATGCAATCCACGAGGCTCTGGGCAAATCGAAACCTGCATCTGCGAAAGGTACCTACTTTAAATCTGTAGCAGTTTCATCAACGATGGGACCTGGAATCAAAGTGGACAACAACGCAGCGAGAATTGTTTAATAAAAGTTAATATTGACAAGTGCAGCTGGCTGTTGTACAGTTGCACTTGTATTAAAATATTACCTAAGACAGTAGGAGTGGCGTTTTATACGCACTTAAAAGACCATCCTGCCGAGGCAAATGAAAAAGACTTGAATTGACCAATATATATTCAAGCACTTTTTGCCGTAGGTAAAAGGTGCTTTTTTTAATTGCACCAGCCTATACACATAAAATTATGGAGGTGTAAGAATGTCAAACGTGATGGAATCAAAACAGCAGTTAGTAGACGATATCGCTACTCAGTTGAAAGACTCTGTATCTACAATAGTCGTAAACTACCGTGGACTTACAGTTTCTGAAATGACTGAACTGCGTAAAAACCTCAGAGATGCTGGCGTAGAATTCAAAGTATACAAAAATACGATGACTCGCCGTGCGGCTGAAAAAGCAGAACTTACAGAGCTGAATGAATTTTTTACTGGACCAAACGCGATTGCATTTTCTAATGAAGATGTCATTGCTCCGGCAAAAATTCTATATAACTTTGCTAAAGAACACGAAGCTTTGGAAATCAAAGCAGGTGTCCTTGAAGGTAAGTTCACACCGGCAGAAGATGTGAACGCAATCGCATCACTACCATCCAAAGATGGTCTTGTATCTATGTTACTATCTGTACTTCAAGCTCCAGTACGAAACTTCGCTTATGCAGTTAAAGCTGTGGGTGAAGACAAAGAAGAAGCTTAATCATAATTAAATCAAATTAAAAAAAATGGAGGAATTTATAATGGCTAATCATGAAGAAATCATTGAAGCGATTAAAGGTATGACAGTTTTAGAATTAAACGATCTTGTAAAAGCAATTGAAGAAGAATTTGGCGTAACTGCAGCGGCACCAGTAGCAGCGGCAGGCGCAGGCGGCGGAGATGCAGCTGCTGAAGAGCAGACTGAATTCGACGTTGAACTTACAGATGCTGGTTCATCTAAGATCAAAGTCATCAAAGTAGTACGTGAAGCAACTGGTCTTGGACTTAAAGATGCAAAGGAACTTGTAGACGGAGCTCCTAAAGTAATCAAAGAAGGACTGGCTAAAGAAGAAGCTGAAGAACTTAAAGAGAAGTTAGAAGAAGTAGGCGCTGGCGTAGAACTTAAATAATTTTTGTATATAGATAATTTTTGAAGTGAGGCTCGTATAAACATATTGTTTAGATGAGCCTCTCTTTTTCATTACATATAGTATTACCGGAGGTGATATTGATGTCGCATTATTTTACAACGGATCAGACCGCTCATGATTACAGGGAGATGGACTATACCTTTGAAAACAGTGTCTATAAGTTTAAAACGGACCGTGGTGTTTTCTCAAGAGAACAGCTTGATTACGGTACGAGAGTGCTGATTCGCGGTGTGTTCTCCGATAATGAGGAAGGTGCTGCTTCATTGATTGATATGGGGGCAGGTTACGGGCCTATAGGCATCATACTGGGCGAGGCTTTAAATGCCCGGCCGGTGATGGTCGAAGTGAACGAAGATGCCCTCAGTCTGCTGCATGATAACATCGCAAAGAATAATGTCAGTGCCACGATTTTATCGAGGGAAGCATATGATCAATCTGAAGCAGAAGCTGAGCTCTATGTGACCAACCCTCCGTTCAGAGCCGGCAAAGATGTTGTTATGGATATTATAAAAGACGGCTTCAGCCGTCTTGAAACAGCCGGTAAATTTTATATGGTCGTCCAAAAGAAGCAGGGCATGAAATCATATAAAAGCTCGATTGAGCAATTGTTTGGCAATGTTGAAGTGCTCTTGAAAGATAAGGGCTATTACGTATTAAAAGGTGTAAAAAGACATGAGGATGCCGGTCAAAACACAAATTGAAATGAAAATCAATAACCAATTTGACTTGACAAAATACATGTGTTATAGTTTTAGAATGTAAAAATATAATACCAATAAGTATGCACTTTTTGTCTGCTTATTGAAATGGAGCGTATTAAATACTGTTTAATATAAATAGAAAATGGGGTTGATTTCGATTCCGTTTTCTTTTTGTCTTTAAACATTCTAGTATGCTAATGTGTATGTTTTACGTAAATTTTATTAGGGGTGAATCTGTCGATGAGTCAAGTGATTCAATATGGAAGACATGCTACACGCAGGAGCTATGCACGTATCGAAGAGCAATTGGATCTGCCTAACTTGATTGAGATTCAGACCAAGTCTTATGAATGGTTTTTACAGACGGGTCTGATTGAAATGTTCAAGGATATTTCACCGGTAGAAGATTTTACCGGAAATATGTCATTAGAGTTCGTAGATTATAAACTTGGTGAACCAAAATATGATGAAGATGAGGCAAAGAACCACGATGCTACTTATTCTGCGCCATTACGCGTGAAAGTCCGCCTGGTCATTAAAGAGACAGGCGAAGTGAAAGAGCAAGAAGTATTTATGGGTGACTTCCCATTGATGACGGACACTGGTACTTTCATTATTAATGGAGCTGAACGTGTCATTGTATCTCAGCTCGTACGCAGCCCATCTGTATATTACTCAGAGAAATATGATAAGAATGGTAAGCTGAGCTATGGTGCGACGGTAATACCGAACCGCGGTGCCTGGTTAGAGTATGAAACTGACGCTAAAGACGTTGTCTATGTCCGTATTGACCGTACTCGTAAACTTCCAATCACAGTGCTTGTTCGTGCACTTGGATTCTCAACTGACCAGGAAATCATCAACCTTCTCGGTGATAATGAATATATACGCAACACATTAGACAAAGATACTACCGAAACAGTGGATCAGGCATTGCTTGAAATCTATGAGCGTTTACGTCCAGGCGAACCGCCGACGGTGGAAAACGCCAAAAATCTGCTGTACACAAGATTTTTTGATCCGAAGCGTTATGATCTGGCAAACGTCGGACGATACAAAATGAATAAAAAGCTCCATCTTAAAAACAGATTGTTCAACCAGGTGTTGGCTGAACCGATCGTTGATAAAGAGACGGGAGAAATCGTAGCTGAAAAAGGTGCGACAATCGACCGCAGAACGCTGGATTCAATTACAGATGTACTTGAATCGACGGCCAACCTGGAAACATATGATCTGGAGCAGGGTGCTCTTGATGAGCCTGTTGAAGTGCAGTCAATCAGTGTCGAAGCACCTGACTTTGAAGAAGGAACTACGACAATCATCGGGAACGCATTCCCTGATGCTGAAGTGAAATCGATCACACCGTCAGACATTATTTCTTCAATCAGTTATTTCTTCAACCTGCTGCACGGTGTCGGCTATACAGATGATATCGACCACCTGGGCAACCGCCGTCTGCGTTCAGTCGGTGAATTGCTCCAGAACCAGTTCAGAATTGGTGTTTCACGTATGGAACGCGTTATCCGTGAACGTATGTCAATTCAGGATGCAGAGTCGATTACACCTCAGCAGCTGATCAACATCCGTCCGGTAATTGCATCCATTAAAGAGTTCTTCGGAAGCTCTCAGCTGTCACAGTTCATGGACCAGACGAATCCATTGGCCGAACTGACGCATAAGCGTCGTCTGTCAGCGCTTGGACCTGGCGGTCTGACGCGTGAACGTGCCGGATTTGAAGTGCGTGACGTTCACTATTCACACTATGGGCGTATGTGTCCGATTGAAACGCCTGAAGGGCCGAACATCGGTCTGATCAATACTTTATCAAGCTATGCGCGTGTAAACGAGTTTGGTTTTATAGAAACTCCGTATAGAAGGGTGGATCATGAAACAAACCGTGTCACAGATCAGATAGATTATCTGACAGCTGATGAAGAGGACAACTATGTTGTGGCACAGGCCAACTCGATTCTTGATGAGAACAACCGTTTCCAAAACGATGAGATTTTCTGTCGTTTCCGCGGTAACAACACGCAAATGCCGAGAGAGCGCATGGATTACATGGACGTATCACCAAAACAGGTGGTATCGGCAGCGACTGCATGTATACCGTTCCTGGAAAACGATGACTCCAACCGTGCACTGATGGGTGCGAACATGCAGCGTCAGGCAGTACCACTTCTTATACCAGAATCACCGTTTATCGGTACAGGTATGGAGCACGTATCTGCCCGTGACTCAGGTGCAGCAGTAGTATCCAAATATAAAGGCAGAGTTTCACACGTTGAAGCGAAAGCCATCCATGTATACCGTATTGAAGAGAAGAACGGCAAAGAAGTGGAAACAGAGAAAGACATTTACAATCTGACTAAATTTACACGTTCAAACTCAGGTACATGTTATAACCAGAAGCCGATCATTTCCGTTGGAGATGTTGTTTCCAAAGGTGAAATCCTGGCTGACGGTCCATCCATGGATAATGGGGAAATGGCACTCGGCCGTAACCTTGTTGTCGGATTTATGACATGGGACGGCTATAACTATGAAGATGCGGTAATCATGAGTGAAAGACTTGTAAAAGATGACGTATACACTTCGATTCATATTGAAGAATATGAATCCGAAGCCCGTGATACTAAACTTGGACCGGAAGAAATCACACGAGACATTCCTAACGTTTCAGACAACGCGCTGAAAAAACTGGATGACCGCGGTATTGTCTATATCGGTGCAGAAGTGACCGACGGCGACATTCTTGTCGGGAAAGTGACACCTAAAGGTGTGACGGAACTGACTGCAGAAGAACGTCTGCTGCATGCCATATTCGGTGAAAAAGCGCGTGAAGTGCGTGATACTTCACTTCGCGTGCCGCACGGTGCCGGAGGTATCGTTCTGGATGTCAAAGTATTCAACCGTGAAGACGGCGATGAGCTGTCCCCTGGTGTAAACCAGCTTGTAAGAGTTTATATCGTTCAGAAGAGAAAAATCAACGTTGGAGATAAGATGGTTGGACGTCATGGTAACAAAGGTGTTATCTCACGTATCCTGCCGGAGGAAGATATGCCTTACCTTCCGGACGGAACACCTATCGATCTTATGCTTAACCCGCTTGGTGTACCTTCACGTATGAACATCGGACAAGTGCTGGAGCTTCATCTCGGCATGGCTGCCCGCGAGATGGGCATCAAGATGGCATCACCTGTATTTGATGGTGCGAACGAGGATGACGTGTGGAGTACGATGGAAGAAGCGGGACTTGCACGTGACGGCAAGACAGTATTATATGACGGCCGTACAGGAGAGCCGTTTGAAAACAGAATTTCTGTTGGTGTAATGTACATGCTTAAACTGGCTCACATGGTTGATGATAAACTCCATGCGAGAAGTACAGGACCTTATTCACTTGTTACTCAGCAGCCGCTTGGCGGTAAAGCCCAGTTTGGCGGTCAGCGTTTCGGTGAGATGGAAGTATGGGCACTTGAAGCTTACGGTGCTGCGTACACATTGCAGGAAATCCTGACAGTCAAATCAGATGATACGGTCGGACGTGTGAAAACTTACGAAGCGATTGTAAAAGGCGAAAACGTGCCGAAACCGGGTGTCCCTGAGTCATTCAGAGTATTGATGAAAGAGCTTCAAAGCTTAGGACTGAATGTCAAAATCATGGATAATGAAGACAACGAAGTGGATATGCATGATATGGAAGATGAGGACAATTCGAATCAACTGAATGTTAACGATAAAAAACAAGTTGAAACTGAGAATGTCACTGAGTGATGTACTGAGCTTGATTAAACTTTTAGGGAGGAAAGCTCATTGATAGATGTCAATAGATTTCAATATATGAAAATCGGTCTTGCTTCATCGGAAAAGATCCGTTCATGGTCTTTCGGAGAAGTCAAGAAACCTGAAACAATTAACTATAGAACTTTGAAACCAGAGCGTGATGGATTATTCTGCGAGAAAATTTTCGGTCCGACGAAGGACTGGGAATGTAGTTGTGGTAAGTATAAGCGTGTACGTTATAAAGGTATGGTCTGTGACCGCTGTGGTGTAGAGGTTACACGTGCAAAAGTACGTCGTGAGAGAATGGGGCATATTGAACTTGCTGCCCCTGTATCTCATATCTGGTATTTCAAAGGCATCCCATCAAGAATGGGCCTTCTGCTGGATATGTCTCCGCGTTCCTTGGAAGAGATCATTTATTTCGCATCTTATGCAGTCATCAAACCGGGATCAACCGGTTTAGAGCCCAAGCAGCTTTTATCTGAAAAGGAATACCGTGATTATTATGAAAAACACGGTAATACTTTCACTGCGAAAATGGGTGCTGAAGCAATTAAGGAACTGCTTCAGAATGTTGATCTTGAAGAAGAATTGTCACAGTTGAGAAAAGAACTTGAATCTGCAACGGGTCAAAGATTGACACGTGCAATCAAGCGATTGGAAGTTGTGGAATCTTTCCGTAACTCAGGAAACGAACCTGAGTGGATGATTTTAGACGTTCTTCCAATCATCCCGCCGGAAATCCGTCCGATGGTACAGCTGGATGGCGGACGTTTTGCAACGAGTGATTTGAACGACTTATACCGTCGTGTAATCAACCGTAACAACCGTCTGAAGCGCCTGCTGGATCTGGGTGCTCCCGGTATCATCGTACAAAACGAGAAACGTATGCTGCAGGAATCTGTCGATGCGTTAATCGATAATGGCCGACGCGGCCGTCCGGTTACAGGACCGGGCAACCGTCCGTTAAAATCGTTGTCTCATATGTTGAAAGGTAAGCAGGGACGTTTCCGTCAAAACTTACTTGGTAAACGTGTGGACTATTCAGGCCGTTCAGTTATCGTTGTCGGACCGAACTTGAAGATGTATCAGTGCGGTCTGCCGAAAGAGATGGCTCTCGAACTGTTCAAGCCTTTTGTCATGAAAGAGCTTGTCGAGCGTGAAATGGCGACTAACATTAAAAATGCCAAAGGTAAAATAGAGCGTATGGAAAGTGAAGTATGGGATGTACTGGAAGATGTAATCAGAGAACACCCTGTACTGTTAAACCGTGCACCGACACTGCACCGTTTAGGTATCCAGGCGTTTGAAGCCGTACTGATTGAGGGCAGGGCAATTCAACTGCACCCGCTTGTGACGACTGCTTATAACGCTGACTTTGACGGTGACCAGATGGCGGTTCACGTACCGCTTTCCAAAGAAGCGCAGGCAGAGGCAAGAATGCTGATGCTTTCAGCTCAGAACATCCTGAACCCGAAAGATGGTAAGCCGGTTGTTACACCGTCACAGGATATGGTTCTGGGTAACTATTATTTAACACTTGAGCGCGAGAATGATAAGCGCGAAGGGCATATTTTCAAAGATGCGAATGAAGTCATCATGGCCTATACTAACGGCTATGTCGGTCTTCATACGAGAATCGGTGTCCATGCAAGCTCATTGGAGATTGAAAAAGTATCTGAAGAAAACCACGGCAAAGTAATGCTGACAACGGTCGGTAAGATCATTTTCAATGAAATCATGCCGCCGTCATTCCCGTATATAAACGAACCGACAAGAACTAACCTTGAAAATAAAACACCTGATGAATACTTCGTACAAGTTGGAAAATTGGGTGAAGGCGGCCTGAAAGAATACTATAAGGACAGACCGCTTGTCGATCCATTCGATAAGGGCTACCTGGGCCAGATCATTGCTGAAATCTTCAACAAGTTCCACATTACCGAAACATCTGTAATGCTGGACCTGATGAAAGACCTGGGCTTCAAGTATTCTTCCAGAGCAGGTATTACAGTCGGTGTATCCGACATCGTGGTACTGCCGGATAAGCAGCAGATCATTGATGAGACAGAGGCCAAAGTTGAAAAAGTACAGAAGCAGTTCTCACGTGGTCTGATTACAGAGAGTGAACGTTACGGCACAGTCATTGAACTGTGGACAAAAGCAAAAGATGTCATCCAGGAAAAGCTGATGAATTCATTAGACAGATTGAATCCAATCTTCATGATGAGTGACTCAGGCGCCCGTGGTAACGCATCAAACTTTACGCAGCTTGCAGGTATGCGTGGGCTGATGGCCAACCCGTCCGGACAGATTATCGAACTCCCGATCACATCAAGCTTCCGTGAAGGTCTGACAGTACTCGAGTACTTTATTTCCACACACGGTGCACGTAAAGGACTTGCGGATACAGCACTGAAGACAGCTGACTCAGGTTACCTGACACGCCGTCTCGTAGACGTTGCACAAGATGTGATTGTACGTGAAAAAGATTGTGGCACTGATAAAGGGCTGCTTGTTTCAGCACTTACAGAAGGTTCAGAACTGATCGAACCGTTAATTGACCGTCTTGAAGGCCGTTATGCCAAAGAAACAATCAGAAATCCTGAAACTAAAGAAATCATTGTACGTTCAAACGACTTGATTACTGTAGAAAAATCCAAAGAAATCGTTAACAGCGACATTGAAGAAGTGTATATCCGCTCAGCATTCACTTGTAATACGCGTCACGGCGTATGTGAACGCTGCTACGGGAAAAACCTTGCGACCGGTGAAAAAGTTGAAGTCGGCGAAGCGGTGGGTACAATCGCAGCTCAATCCATCGGTGAGCCGGGTACACAGCTTACAATGCGTACATTCCATACGGGCGGGGTAGCCGGAAGTGATATCACTCAAGGTCTGCCGCGTATCCAGGAATTATTTGAAGCACGTAACCCTAAAGGTCAGGCCGTCATTACTGAAATCGGCGGTGAAGTGACGGATATTGAGATTGTTAAAGATCGCCAACAGGAAATTAAAGTTAAAGGCGAACAGGAAACAAGGACATATACCGCACTTGGCGCAGCAAGGCTGAAAGTCGAAATCGGAGATACAGTCGCTGCGGGGGATGCGTTAAGCGAAGGTTCAATCGAACCGAAAGAATTGCTGACGGTTGCCGGATTGAACAAGACACAGGAATATCTGCTTAAAGAAGTTCAAAAAGTATACCGTATGCAAGGTGTAGAAATTGATGATAAACACGTTGAGGTAATGGTCAGACAGATGTTACGAAAAGTGAGGATCATCGATGCCGGAGATACGACACTCCTTCCAGGCGCACTGGTTGAAGTGCACTCATTTACGGATGCGAATAAAGAAATCTTTAAGAAGAGAAAACGCCCGGCAACAGCTAAGCCTGTATTGCTTGGAATCACAAAAGCATCACTTGAAACTGAAAGCTTCCTGTCAGCAGCAAGCTTCCAGGAGACAACAAGAGTGCTTACAGATGCAGCAATCAAAGGTAAACGCGATGACCTGCTCGGACTTAAAGAGAACGTCATCATCGGTAAACTGATACCTGCAGGTACCGGAATGCCGAGATACCGTGATGTTGAAGTCGATGCAGAATTGCCTGAAACAGCTGAGAAAGAACCAGTGACAGAAGAATAGTATAGATCTGAAAGAATGGGCCTGGGACATAAAGGCCTCTGAAAACTAAGAAAAATGGCGATTCATCTCGATTGATTGATGAATCGCCATTTTTCATGTCTTTTTTTCAGACCCTTCCACACCATATGAGTGAATTTCCGGATATTCAAGGCCAATAATGCGAGGCCAGTTTCTATTTTGACCTTGCGTGCGCCCCGAACCGAGAATCGTCGGAACGACAAATTCGCCTTCAAGTTGCCGAAAACCGTTTCGATATCTACCTTCCGTTGTTGGTAGATCGCTCGGTTTTCTTTCGTTGAAAGCTGGTGTTTGACCTGGGCTTTGAAATACTCCAGGTTCATATTCTTTTGAATGCGCTTGTAAATTTCTTATTCGAAGATGACTCGGAGTTCGAGGATGATTTAGAAATCAAGTATCTTGGCGATGAGGATGAAGATGATTCCGAAGACGATCAGGATGGTGATGAAGGAACAGATGACGGTCAGGAAGACGGGGACGACACAGATGAAGGCCAGGATGATGGCGAAGAATCAGTTGAAGATCAGGATGGTGATGACTCAGAAGAACTGGATGAGGATGAAATCACTTATTCTTATTTGGAAGACTACGGCACAGGCATCATGGTTCACAGCAACAGTGCAGAGCTTCTTAACCTGACGTTTTCAGTAGAGGTGCTTTCACCTTCAGCTTTAATTGAAGAGCCTCATGATCTTTATGATATTGAAATCTTGGATGAAGATGGAAATGAATATGATCTGAGCAATCCTGTAACAGTTTCCATCCCTGCTGATGGCAGTGTTGCAAATGTATACCATCTTGGTGAAAATGGAGAGACTGTTGAAAGTGTTCCTTACTCCGTAGAGGATGGTTATGTAGTATTTGAAGTATCTGACTTCAGCCAGTATGCGGTAGCTTATAATGAAGGTGCTGGAGCAGGAAGTGAAGATGATGGTACTTCAGCAGTGAGCGAAGACTCAGGTGATGATACTGCAGAAGGACAGGTTGATGCAGCTGATGGAGACGGAGCTGTGACACCGGTTGATCAGGATGCAGGTGATGGTAATGAAGTTTCAGGAGACGAAGCTGAAGAATTACCAGATACGGGTGTGGCTGAAAATGGCCTGTTATACAGCATTGCGACTTTACTCGGTGCACTTGGTCTCGGTTCACTTGTATTCTCAAGACGACGCAGGAATTAAGAGGATATTTCAATAGATGAAATGATTTCATGCAGGGGAGAGTGTCTTTATTTTCAAAGGCGCTTCTCCTGCATTTTTTATGGTAAAACCCTTGTACCATGCGGTTAATCTTGTTATCATTGTTACTTGAGGCAATTAAGGGATTAATACTCAAAAATACTTGACAATAGCATTTTCCAAGTGCTATTATTGTTAAGGTTACTCTATAATGGGTAATTTACCTCTTAGAGAGCAATTTAGATGCGAAATTGTAAGAATTTATTCTTACAGATTTTTTATAATCTAAAAATGAACCACCTGGATGTGTGGTATTACAAAATCTTGATAAAGGGAGGAGGACTATTTAAAATGCCAACTATTAATCAGTTAATCAGAAAGCCGCGTAAGTCTAAAAGCCAAAGCACAGACTCACCAGCACTGAACAGAGGTTTCAACAGTCTTAAAAAGCGCGTGACGAAAGAATCTGCGCCTCATAAACGTGGTGTTTGTACTCGTGTAGGTACAATGACTCCGAAGAAACCAAACTCAGCGCTGCGTAAATATGCTCGTGTGAGACTTTCCAACAACATCGAAGTTAACGCTTATATCCCTGGTATCGGCCATAACCTACAGGAACACAGTGTTGTTCTTATCCGTGGCGGACGTGTTAAAGACTTACCGGGTGTACGTTACCATGTTGTACGTGGTGCACTTGATACTTCAGGTGTTGACGGACGTATGCAGGGCCGTTCACTATATGGAGCTAAGAAACCTAAAGCTAAAAAATAAATAAAGTCACTGATTCTTTGTATATGAATTAAACTTTTGACGGATAAATGATAATATTTGAAGGGAGGATTACAATATGCCTCGTAAAGGTCCAGTTGCAAAAAGAGATGTGTTGCCAGATCCGATTCACAACTCAAAACTAATCACGAAGTTAATCAACAAAATGATGGTTGACGGTAAGCGTGGTACTTCACAAAGTATCCTATACAGCGCATTCGATTTAGTGCAGAAACGTTCAGGTAGAGATGCTATGGAGGTTTTCGATGAAGCGATCGAGAACATCATGCCTGTACTTGAAGTCAAAGCACGTCGTGTTGGTGGTTCAAACTACCAGGTGCCTGTGGAAGTACGCCCAGAACGCCGTACAACTTTAAGTCTCCGTTGGCTTGTGAACTACGCTCGTCTGCGTGGGGAAAAAACAATGGTTGAGAGATTAGCGAACGAAATTCTTGACGCTGCAAACAACACCGGCGGTGCTGTTAAGAGACGTGAAGAAGTACACAAAATGGCAGAAGCTAACAGAGCATTTGCTCACTACCGCTGGTAGTGTCAGTGCCTGATAGTAATAAATTTCAATCCATTTTTGGAAGGAGAAAAGAATACTCATGGCAAGACCATTCTCGTTAGATAACACGCGTAACATCGGTATCATGGCTCACATCGATGCCGGTAAGACTACGACGACTGAACGTATTCTTTATTACACAGGACGTATCCACAAACTTGGTGAAACACACGAAGGTGCTTCACAGATGGACTGGATGGCGCAGGAACAGGAACGTGGTATCACAATCACTTCCGCTGCGACAACAGCTGAGTGGGACGGGCACCGTGTAAATATCATCGATACACCTGGACACGTAGACTTCACTGTTGAAGTTGAACGTTCACTGCGTGTACTTGATAGTGCGGTTACAGTACTTGATGCACAGTCAGGTGTTGAACCACAGACAGAGACAGTATGGCGTCAAGCGACGACATACGGCGTTCCCAGACTCGTATTCGTAAACAAAATGGACAAAGTCGGTGCTGACTTCAAATACGCAGTAGGCACTGTGCAAGACCGTTTACAAGCGAATATTCACCCAATTCAACTCCCGATCGGTGCTGAAGACAATTCCTCAGGTATCATTGATCTTGTAGAAATGAAAGCATACAACTACGGTAACGACATCGGAACTGAGATTGAAGAAATTGCAATTCCTGCAGAATATGAAGCTGAAGCGGCAGAAGCAAGAGAATCTCTTATCGAAGGTTTAGCCGACGTCAATGAAGACGTTATGGAAAAATACCTTGGGGGAGAAGAGTTCTCTGTAGAGGAACTCAAAGCAGCAATTCGCCAGGCGACTTGTGATGTTGAATTCTACCCTGCACTTTGCGGAACTGCATTCAAAAACAAAGGTGTTCAATTATTGCTTAACGCAGTAGTGGACTACCTGCCATCTCCATTAGACGTTAAACCGATCGTCGGTCATAAAACGGATAATGAAGAAGAAGAATATATTGCAAAACCAGATGATTCTGAGCCGTTTGCAGCACTTGCGTTTAAAGTAATGACTGACCCTTACGTCGGTAAACTTACTTTCTTCCGAGTGTACTCAGGTACACTTGATGCTGGTTCTTATGTTCAGAACACTACTAAAGATAAACGTGAACGTGTCGGCCGTATCTTACAGATGCACGCTAACTCACGTGAAGAGATCTCTACTGTTTACTCAGGGGATATCGCAGCTGCAGTAGGTCTGAAAGACACTGGTACAGGTGATACTCTTACACAGGAGAAACTTGACGTTATTCTTGAATCCATGGACTTCCCTGAGCCGGTCATCCACTTATCAGTTGAGCCTAAATCCAAGGCTGACCAGGATAAGATGACTACAGCTCTTGTGAAACTTCAGGAAGAAGACCCGACGTTCACTGCACGTACTGACAATGAAACCGGCCAGGTTATCATCGGCGGTATGGGTGAGCTTCATCTTGATGTACTTGTTGACCGCATGAAACGTGAATTCAAAGTTGAATGTAATGTTGGTGCGCCAATGGTATCTTACCGTGAAACATTCAAAACAGCGGCTAAAGTTCAAGGTAAATTCGCACGTCAGTCTGGTGGTCGCGGACAGTTCGGTGATGTTCACATTGAGTTCACACCTAACGAACAAGGCGCAGGCTTTGAGTTCGAAGACAACATCGTCGGCGGGGCGGTACCACGTGAATTCATTCCTTCGGTTGAAGCCGGAGTCAGAGATTCACTGGAAAACGGTGTACTTGCGGGCTACCCAATGGTAGACGTTAAAGCAAGACTATTTGACGGTTCATACCACGATGTCGACTCATCTGAGATGGCCTTCAAAATTGCTGCATCACTTGCACTGAAAGAAGCTGCAAAAGTGTGTGACCCGGTTATTTTAGAACCTATGATGAAGGTAGAAATCGTTATGCCTGAAGAATATATGGGTGATATCATGGGTGATGTAACAAGCCGTCGTGGACGTGTTGAAGGTATGGACGCACGCGGTAACGCACAAGTCGTTAATGCATTCGTTCCACTTTCAGAAATGTTCGGCTATGCGACAGCATTACGTTCAAACACTCAGGGCCGCGGAACTTACTCTATGGTCTTTGATCATTACGAAGAAGTACCAAAATCAGTTGCTGAAGAAATCATCAAGAAAAACACTGGTGAATAATTTATAAACTTGATTTTTGTATACGAATCGTATATAAGTGATTTAGAAACAACTTGGGAAAAGTTCATTCTTTTCCCAGGAAATTATAAAAAATAAACTAATTTCTTTAAATAAGGAGATGTATTTTAAAATGGCAAAAGAAAAATTCGACCGTTCGAAAACACATGCTAACATTGGTACGATTGGTCACGTCGACCACGGTAAAACTACTTTAACAGCTGCAATCGCAACTGTACTTGCTAAACATGGTGACACTACAGCTCAGTCATACGCTGAAATTGACAACGCACCAGAAGAAAAAGAGCGTGGTATTACAATCAACACGTCTCACATCGAGTACGAAACAGATACTCGTCACTATGCACACGTTGACTGCCCAGGTCACGCGGACTACGTTAAGAACATGATCACTGGTGCAGCACAAATGGACGGAGCTATCCTTGTTGTATCTGCAGCAGACGGCCCAATGCCACAAACTCGTGAGCACATCCTGCTTTCACGTAACGTTGGTGTTCCAGCACTAGTTGTATTCCTTAACAAAGTTGACCAGGTGGACGACGAAGAGCTGCTTGAATTGGTAGAAATGGAAGTTCGTGAACTTCTTTCTGAATATGACTTCCCTGGTGATGACATTCCAGTTATTGCTGGTTCTGCACTTAAAGCTCTTGAAGGTGATGCAGACATGGAACAAAGAATTCTTGATCTTATGCAAGCGGTAGATGACTTCATCCCTACTCCGGAGCGTGACTCTGACAAGCCATTCATGATGCCGGTTGAGGACGTATTCACAATCACTGGCCGTGGTACTGTTGCAACAGGCCGTGTTGACCGTGGTCAAATCAAAGTCGGTGATGAAGTTGAAATCATCGGACTTGCTGAAGAATCAAACAAAACAACTATCACTGGTGTAGAAATGTTCCGTAAGCTTCTTGACTATGCTGAAGCTGGTGACAACATTGGTGCTTTACTGCGTGGTGTATCCCGTGAAGACATCCAGCGTGGACAAGTACTTGCAGCACCTGGTTCAATCACACCACACACAAACTTCAAAGCTGAAGTTTATGTTCTTTCAAAAGAAGAGGGTGGACGTCACACTCCATTCTTCACTAACTACCGCCCACAGTTCTACTTCCGTACTACGGACGTAACTGGTGTAGTTAACCTTCCAGAAGGAACTGAAATGGTTATGCCTGGAGACAACGTTGAAATTGATGTTGAACTTATTTCTCCAATCGCGATTGAAGACGGCACTCGTTTCTCAATCCGTGAAGGTGGACGTACTGTAGGTTCAGGCGTTGTTACTGAAATCAAAAAATAATCTCTGATTATATATTTGAAGCACAAAATTCCTTTGGGGTTTTGTGCTTTTTTTATTTTTCTAAGTGTATTATATGACGTATACTGTTTATAAATGAAATACCTTTAACTGGGAGGTGTATGACAGTGGATTTACTTATCATTGAAGATGATGAAGTGCTGATCGATGAATTGATTACCCGCTTTAATGAGTGGGACGTGAATGCATATGGGATTAGTGATTTTTCAGATGTTATGAGCGACTTTATAAAGATAGAGCCGTCACTTGTCATCATAGATATCACGCTCCCTAAATATGATGGTTTTCACTGGTGCCGTATGATCAGAAATATTTCCCGCGTGCCGATAATATTTTTATCTTCGAGGGACCACCCGACGGATATGGTCATGAGCATGCAGATGGGTGCCGATGATTATGTCCAGAAGCCTTTCAATTTTGAAGTGCTGAATGCCAAGGTGCAGGCACTGCTAAGACGTACATATGAATATCAGGATAAAGTACTCGATGTTTTCAAGTTCAGAAATGCGGTCTTTGATTTTAAGAAGCTGATGATCACAGGGGATGAGGATACTGTTGAACTCACGAAAAATGAGTCATATATTCTTTCCATATTATCACAGAGTTCGGGGGATACAGTATCAAGGACGGAGATTATTGAAGCCTTGTGGGATGATTCGAAATTTATCAGTGATAATACATTAACCGTCAATATTAATCGGTTACGAAAAAAGCTGGAAAATATCGGGCTGAACGAAGCAATCCAGACTAAGACGGGTATCGGTTATATTCTAAAGGAGTAGTGGGAGATGTACTGGAAAGAGAACGTGCCGATTATTTTATTATTCTTTCTCTTTAATATTTCCATATTATTGATTGGTTTATTAGATAACGGCATACCCAATATATCTGTAATTTATATATTTTTCTTCAATCTTATAATTTTCACCGTATATATTATTTGGGATTATGTACGTAAAAGAAAGTTCTGCAAGGAGTTCGAAAACCTTGAGACTTTGAACGATGTGGTGGGCATGACGAACGGCAATACACCGGGGCAGCGTGATATTTATGAAAAACTGGATGAACTGAGAATGACCCATCAGCGGAAACTGGACGAGGAATCCTTGAAAACAAAGGAAAACCTGGATGAACTCACGCGTTTTATCCATGATATGAAAATGCCGATGACGACGATGAAATTAATGCTGGATGATTTATCGGACGAAGAAGGCAGCAAGCTGCTGAGTGAGTGGACACGGCTGAACGGTATGCTGAATGAAGTCCTGTATTTAAAGAGACTGCCGAATATAAAAAATGATTTATATATAGAATCAATCGATTTGAATACCCTCTTGAATAATTCAATCCGGAAGTTAAGGGAGATATGCATCCAAAAAAACATCGGCTTTGATATCGATGTGCAAGAAAATATGGTATATACAGACATGAAATGGTGCCAGTTCATCATTGATCAGCTGATTACAAACGGTGTAAAATACTCGGAAAATAATGATATTGTCATCTGCAGCAGTACAGTGGATGGTTTTACAAGACTTACAATTACGGATTACGGAAGAGGTATAGAAAAACGTGATCTGGAAAGAATATTTGAAGCCGGATTTACATCAACGGAAAACCATGATGATGAACAGGCAACAGGGATGGGGCTTTATATCGCAAAGAATGTCGCGGAAACATTAAATATCAAACTAACTGCAGCATCCTCTTACGGAGAATATACAACGATGATACTTGAATTCAATAAGGAAAATAAATTCACTCATCTTACTGCAAAGTGACATTTTCGTCACTTTGCAGTGTTTTTTGTTCGCTGAATCAAACGATGTCATTATATTTTCAGGCTACAATATATACATGAGAAATTCAGGAGGGAAAATAATGATATTATTGGAAGCACAAAATATAAAGAAAAGTTTCGGCAATAAGCTCAATCGTACTGATGTCTTAAAAGGGATAGATATAAATTTAAACAGAGGAGAATTCGTCTCCATAATGGGGGCCTCAGGTTCGGGTAAAACGACACTGCTCAATGTTTTAAGTTCAATCGACCGTGTGACGAGCGGAAAAATTTACATCGATGGTACTGATTTCACTTCGTTGAAAGATAAAAAACTCGCAGATTTCAGAAAAAATGATCTCGGTTTTATTTTTCAGGATTATAATCTGCTTGATACTTTAACGGTTAAAGAAAATATCATGCTGCCGCTTGCGATACGTAATATGACGAAAAAAGAAGCGGCCGCATATTTTGATAAAGTAGCGGGTGAACTAGGAATTTCAGATTTGGCAAATAAATATTCCAGTCAGATTTCAGGCGGTCAGGCACAGCGTACAAGTGCTGCCCGGGCGTTCATACATCAGCCCAAAATCATATTTGCCGATGAACCGACGGGTGCGCTCGATTCTAAATCAGCCAGTGATCTGTTGAAGAAACTCCAGCAGTTGAACAGTACGCTGGAAACGAGCATATTGATGGTCACACATGATGCTACAGCATCGAGCTTTTCGCATCGCGTCATCTTTTTAAAAGATGGCCAGGTATATACTTCATTGACGCGCGGGGATATGACACAGGAAAATTACTATCAGGAAATACTGGATACACAGCGTGTGCTGGGTGGTGTGATCGAAGATGCTGAATAGTTTGATTATAAAAAATTTTTTAAGAAATATTAAAAACTACGCTCTGTATATATTTGCACTTGTTTTCAGTGTCTCCTTATTCTTTTCACTATTGTTATTAACGCTGGATGACGCCGCATCGGCTGAGATTTCAGGTAATGCGGGCTTGTCTTCTCTCTTTATGGTGGGGTCGGTAGTAATATTCATCATCATCTCGTTATTTGTCATGTTCGCAAATATGATTTTTATTAAAAGACGCCATAAGGAATTGGCACTTTATCAGCTGATCGGAATGGACAGGCTCAGGGTATTCAGAATTTTAGCAATGGAAAATTTCATGATTTACTTTGGCAGTCTGATAGGCGGTATATTACTCGGATTCTTTATATCCCGGCTGCTTCTCATGCTGCTTTTAAGAATTATGAGAGTCGATATGCTGGTAAATATGAGTTTTACTTTTACGGCAGTATGGATTACAGCTGCGGTATTCATTGTGATATTCATCATTTTGATGATCCAAAATTATATATTTTTAAGAAGCGCCTCATTAATCAAGCTGTTCAAGCTCAATAAAACCTCCGAAACAGCCGGTGAGCCAGTGGGCACCGGCACGATTGCCATGGGAATCATCGGGCTTTTTATGGTCGGTTACGGATATTACATGTCAGGCGGATTATTTGAAAGTATGATGGGGAATCCTGTCATGCTGCCGGTTAACATGTTGATTATTTTATTTTTAACGATTGTCGGGACTTATATTACATTTAAATTTTCGATTACGTTTATTTTGAATTTAATACGCCGGAGGAAAAACGGACATGTGAATGTAAACGATGTGCTGTCAATTACAAGTGTGATGTTTAAAATGCGTTCCAATGCATTTTTACTGACGGTCATCACCGTCATTACAGCAATCAGTATTACGGCAATGTCTCTGAGTTACATCAGCTATTATTCGACGGATAAGATGCTTAACAGTACCGATCCGTATGAGTATACTGTGTATTCTGAGGAAGGTTTAAATTTCTATGAAGAACTGTTGGATGCTAAAGGTATAGAAATTGAACGTATCGAAAAATCATTCATCCATTTTGGATTGGAAGAGGGGAATGAAGGCAGCGAAGACAGTTTATTTCAAAACAGTGTCGTCGTTGCAAGTGAAAACGAGTTCGAAGGTTTCGATGTAGGAGAAAATGAATCTTATGTTACCGGACATTTAGCGATCCAGGATATGTTCAGTGAATTTGAAGTCGGTGATCAGATGACATTCACTGACGAAAAAGATTTCACACGTACAGTGGAAGTGGTTGGCGTAGATGATCAGGCAGTCATTCCGTCAAACGTGTCCTACGGGCTGCCGGTAGTAATAGTGGACGACGTGGTCTATCAAAAGCTTTATGACAATCAGCCGGATTCAAACAGTGAGCATGATATGCCGACTGATATGTACGCTTTTAATATTGCAGGAGAGGACTCCAATGAGATTTTTGAACTGATGGATGATGGAGATAACCCGCCTTTCAGCTCTAAACTTCAAACATACGAACAGATGATTCAGATGACAGGCGTGATGACATTCATCATCGGGTTTCTGGGCTTTGCATTCTTACTGACCTCAGGATGCATATTGTACTTCAAACAGATTGATGAATGTGAAAATGAAAAGGGCAGTTACAGTGTACTGCGTAAACTGGGCTTCCGGGAAGGCGAAATATTACGCGGGCTTGCATTTTAAATGGGAATCACGTTCGGTATACCGCTCATTATTGGTCTGCTGCATACGTACTTTGCAGTCAAGTCCGGATGGTTCATATTCGGCATCGAGATGTGGACGCCGATGTTGATTGTGATGGGGGCGTATACCCTGTTGTATTCAATCTTTGCAGTAATATCACTCGGTTATTATAAAAAAGTTGTACAGGCAAGTATATAGAAAAGAACGCCGGCGGCTGGAAAACGAATATCTTTTCAATGCCGGCCAAAGGCGGACCCGATGGCGGTGCCTATGTGACTGCCGGAGAATTCTCTCTATTCTGGGAGTCAATGAGAGACGGAAAGATTTTATCGGATGAAATGAAGCGGGAGTTTTTAAAGCCCCGGGTGAATGTTGCTGAAGACATCGGGTATGGTTATGCAGGTTATATGGAAATGTCAGGAGAGTCTGTAGTGAAATATATCCAGATGGGATATGATCCCGGAGTCAACTTCCGGGCGGTCTATTATCCTGATGAAGATTATACAATGGTGATATGCTCCAACAGATCAGAAGGTGCTTATGAAATGTTGAAAGAAGCGGAGCATCTATTACTTGATGAGTAAATAAAAAGGTCAAAATCCCATCGGGATTTTGACCTTTTTTGTATTCAACAGAATGATGGGTTTTAAACTTCCCTGAATCCTGTTATAAGTCTCAAATATGACTCGACTCCCGCTTTCATTCCTTCTTCGTCGATATTGAATTTCGGATGATGGTGCGGATAGTCTGTGCCGAGTGTTTCATTTTTCGTGCCGATATTGAAGAAGGCGCCTGGTATCTCTTCCAGGTAATAGGCGAAGTCTTCGCCACCCATTGATGTTTCTGCTTCTTCAAAGTCTGTAATGAAGTCCGTTCCGCCGCTGGTAGCTTCCAGTAACAGATCGACCTGTGCATCGGTATTGAGCACTGCAGGATATCCTTTGACGTAGTCGAGCTCACATTTTAAATTGAAGCTGTCTTCGATGCCTTTACGGATGCCTTCCATACGTGACATGACCTGTTCCTGAACACTTTTTCCGAATGTGCGGACGGTGCCGGTAACTTCAGCCTTCGTAGGGATGATATTGAATGCACTGCCGGCATTGAACATGCTTGCAGTGACGACTGCCGACTTCAACGGGTCTACGGTTCTTGAAACGATTGTCTGCAGCTGCTGCACGAGTGAAGCGGATGCGACAACCGGATCGATTGCTTGATGCGGTTCTGCGCCATGTCCTCCCCGGCCGATCACATTGAATGTAAATTGATCGGCACTCGCATGTTTGTAGCCGTAGGTATAACCGAGCGTGCCTACGGGGTATTTGCTTGATACGTGAATACCGTAAACATAGTTCACATCTTCAAGTACTCCGGCTTCGACCATGCTCTTGGCACCACCCGGCAGCTGCTCTTCGGCATGCTGGAATATGAACACCACGTTCACAGGCAACGTATCCCTATGCTCACACAATATTTTTGCCGTCGTAATCAACATTGCTGTGTGGGCATCGTGTCCGCATGCATGCATGACGCCGTCAAACTCTGATTTATATTCGACGTCGTTTTCCTCCTGAATAGCCAGTGCATCGAAATCCGCGCGCAGTGCGACCGTTTTGTAATCATCGCTGACCTGCAGTCTCGCACTTAGACCGTTTCCGCCGACGTCCCTTTTTATTTCCAGAGGAAGGTTCTTGATCTGGTCGTATATATAGGTTTTCGTCTTCTTTTCCTGAAAGGACAGCTCGGGATATCTGTGGATATGACGGCGCACGGCTGTCATATCTTCGAATCTGGATTCAATCTCCTTTTTAATATCCATCACTTTGACGCCTCCTCTTCAAAAAATATGAACACTGAACGCAGCATCACTGACAATGCATTGATCAGTCCTTTTTCGTCGATGTCGAACATGCCGTGATGATGCGGATAATCTGCCCTGAAGCTGGCATTCCTTACACCTGTGTAATAAAAAGTCCCGGGCACTCTCTGAAGATAGTAGGAGAAGTCTTCTCCCCCGAGATCAGGTTCCAGTGACTGGATGGCGTCGACCGTTGAAACTTCATCTGATGCCTGGATGACGATGTCGGTTTTCTTGTCATCGTTGACAACAGGCGGATAGCCCTTCATGTAATCCAGATCATATGAGATGCCCGTAATCGTGACCAGACCTTCCAAACATTTTTTAAGCTCTTTAATCATGATATCCTGCGTTTCCTTGTTGAAAGTACGGATGGTGCCGCCGACTTCAACCTCGTCGGGAATGACGTTATGCTGGTGTCCGCCGTTGAACATCGTAATGGACAGTACAACAGGTTCCATCGGTGAGGCTTTGCGTGTAACCGCGTACTGCATCTGGCTGCAGAATGAAATTGCTGCAGCCAGTGGATCGATCGCACCGTCCGGCTTTGAGGCGTGTCCGCCGCGGCCTTTTATCTTGACCGTGAAATCGTCCGGCATACCGGTCGCCGTCCCTTTTTTATAGCCGATTGTACCGATATCAAGACTTGTGGACACGTGCTGGCCGAATATCGCATCGACGCCGTCCAGGCATCCGTCGGCGATCATCTGGATCGCACCGCCGGGATCGACTTCCTCGGCATGCTGGAATATGAATACGACGTTTCCGTTAAGGGAGTCTTTATTTTCACTTAAAATACGCGCAGCCGTCATGATGACAGAAGTATGAGCATCATGTCCGCATGCATGCATCACTCCAGGGACGACAGAACGGTATGGCACGTCTTTCTGGTCATGGATGGGCAGAGCGTCGAAATCGGCACGAAGGGCCACTGTGGGCAGTTTTTCGTCGATTATGAGCTTGCCGACAACGCCGCGCCCGCCGACGCCTTCCTGCACATCGAGTCCGAGGTCACGCAGGTAGTCTGCGATATACGCCGGTGTATGCACTTCTTTAAAGGACAGTTCAGGATTCATGTGGAAGTGACGGCGCAGTTTTACGAGTTCATTGAAATTATCATTTGCAAATTTTTCTATATCTTTTAATTCCATTTGATCACCTGCTCAAGTTCAAGTATTTTCATGAACATGGATAAGCCGCTCACCATCGCATCCTCATCCAGGTCAAACATTGAATGATGGTGGACATGGTCCGACTGCTTATCGCTGTTGCCGGAACCTGTAAAGAAGAATGCACCGGGCTTTTCTAAAATGTAGTAGCTGAAATCTTCACCGATCATCAGTGGTTTTGCGGTGTCGAAAGGCAGCTCCAGTTCTGTCGCTGCCTGTTCGATGACTTCTGCCTCGGCATCATGGTTGATGACCGCAGGATAACCGTAGTTATAATAAAGATCGCCATTGGCCCCGCGTTTCTTCGCTGTAAACTCGACTTCATTCTGGAATATTTCATAAATCTTATCTTTGATTTCAGGTTTGAAAGTACGTACAGTCCCTACAATCTCAGCGGTCTCCGGTATGATGTTGAATGCCGAGCCGGCACTGACCTTGCCGAATGTCACGACGGCATTGTCCATAGGGGAGATTTGTCTTGAAACGACACTCTGCAGGTTTGTAATGACTTCTGCTGCAATCAGCACAGGGTCGACTGCATCGTGAGGGTGTGCCGCATGCCCGCCTTTACCGTTGATGGTAATGACAAAATAATCCGGGCTCGAAATGATCGGACCGGGTTTTGCCTTGATGGTGTGCGTCGGATACTGGCTCCAGTAGTGCTGACCGTAGACTTTATCGACACCGTCCAGCACATTATCTTCAACCATCGAGATGGCACCGCCGGGCTGGATTTCTTCTGCGAACTGGAAAATGAACGATACAGCACCGTTTAAGCTGCCTGATGCCTGCTTTTCACTCAACATATCCACCAGTGCGAATAAAGTGCTCGTATGGCCGTCATGGCCGCAGGCGTGCATGACACCGTCGACCGTAGATTTATACGGTACATCTTTGTCATCCTGAATCGGAAGTGCATCAAAATCAGCGCGGATCGCTATATGGGGATGGCCTTCGCCGAATGTCGCAAGCAATCCTTTGCCGCCGACGTTCTCACGGATTTTTAAATTATCGTATTGCTTTAAGTATTTTAAAATATATTTATAAGTTTCGACTTCATGGAATGATACTTCCGGATGCATATGCAGATACCTTCTATGTTCGATCATTTTAGGAAGGATGGACTCAGCCAGATTATTAATAGTCATATAGTAACCTCCATTTGGATAATAGTTTATTTTAACAAATATTTTTAATTTTTTAAACTATTTGCTTTAGAATGAATACTTCAACTTCTTGGATTATACCAGTTTTCATTAAAAGAAAGCGCTTAATTATGATAGAATTAATGTGAGAGGAGAGAGGTAAATGTCTAAAATTTTAAACGATTACTTATCGGCTAACCTTAAGGAATTAAAGGATAACGGATTATATAACGAAATCAATGTTGTAAAGGGTGCAAACGGTCCTAAAATCAATATTGACGATAAAGAATTAATCAATTTATCCTCAAATAACTATCTGGGGCTGGCAACGGATGAAACACTGAAGAAGGCGGCGAAAGAAACAATCGATACGCATGGTGTCGGTGCGGGCGCGGTCAGAACCATCAACGGAACGCTCGATGTCCATGTTGAACTCGAGGAAACACTGGCAAAATTCAAAGGGACTGAAGCAGCGGTCGCATTCCAGTCCGGTTTTAACTGTAATATGGCAGCAATCCAGGCTGTGATGAACAAGGAAGATGCGATTCTTTCCGATGAACTGAACCATGCGTCCATCATTGACGGATGCCGTCTGTCACGTGCAAAAATCATCCGTGTCAATCATTCGGATATGGATGACCTGAGACAGAAAGCGAAAGAAGCTGTTGAGTCCGGAAAATATAAAAAAGTGATGTACATCACCGACGGTGTGTTCTCAATGGACGGGGATGTTGCGAAACTGCCTGAAATTGTTGAAATCGCCCAAGAGTTCGATCTGATCACTTATGTGGATGATGCCCACGGTTCAGGTGTAATGGGCAAGGGCGCAGGTACTGTGAAGCACTTCGGACTTGAAAAAGATGTGGATATCCAGATGGGTACACTGTCCAAAGCGATCGGCGTAGTCGGCGGCTATGTGGCAGGTACACAGGAACTCATCGATTACCTGAAAGTGGCGGCACGTCCGTTCCTGTTCTCTACTTCATTGACACCGGGTGATACGAAAGCGATCAATGCAGCGGTCAAAATGCTGATGGCTTCCACTGAGCTGCATGACCAGCTGTGGGAAAACGGCGATTATCTGAAGAATGGGCTGAAGGATCTTGGCTTTGATATCGGAAACTCGGAAACACCGATCACGCCCTGTATCATCGGAGATGAGAAGACGACCCAGGAATTCTCAGAACGTCTGATGGAAGAGGGCGTCTACGCGAAATCGATCGTCTTTCCGACGGTACCGAGAGGCACAGGGCGTGTCCGTAATATGCCGATGGCATCACATACAAAAGAGATGCTGGATGATGCACTTAAAATCTATGAAAAGGTAGGAAAAGAACTAAAGGTTATTTCCTGAAGGGGTTTATTATGAAAAGAATTTTAATAACAGGAGCACTAGGACAGATTGGCACGGAGCTGACAGTGAGATTAAGAGAGATTTATGGTGAGGAGAATGTTCTGCCGACAGATATCAACGAACCGGCAGAGGGGCCGTTAAAAGGCAAACCATTTAAGATACTGGATGTAAGAAGGTATGATGAAATGGTAGATTTGGCTGATGAATTCGAACCGGATACCATAATGCATATGGCGGCGCTGCTCAGTGCAACTTGTGAAGAAAAACCGATGATAGCATGGGATATCAATATGGGCGGACTGCTCAACGCACTGGAAGTTGCGAGAAAGGAAAAGCTGAAATTTTTCGCACCGAGTTCAATCGGGGCCTTCGGTCCGTCTACACCTAAAAAAGATACACCGCAGACGACGATTCAGCGGCCGACTTCAATGTACGGGGTGAATAAAGTCTCCGGTGAGCTGTTATGCGACTACTACCATTCGAAATTCGGTGTGGATACGCGCGGAGTACGGTTTCCCGGGCTGATTTCCCACATTAAGGAGCCGGGCGGCGGTACGACGGACTACGCTGTAGAGATATTTTTCGAAGCGGTGAAAAGCCGCAGGTATACATCCTATATCGGGCAGGGGACCTATATGGATATGATGTATATGGATGATGCGATAGATGCCATCATTCAATTGATGGAGGCCGACGAGGACAAATTGATCGACCGTAATGCATTCAATGTCACTGCGATGAGCATAGAGCCGGAAACCGTAGCCGGTGAAATAAAAAAACATATTCCGGATTTTGAACTGTCATATGAAGTGGATCCCGTCCGCCAGGGACTTGCAGAAAGCTGGCCCGATGCCATTGATGCAAGTGCTGCGAGAGAGCAGTGGGGCTTCAACCCGAAATATGACTTAGAGAAAATGACCGTGGAAATGATCAATGCAATAAAAGAAAAATCATAAGAAGGCTTCTGCCTTCTTATTTTTGCCAGGAGGATAGTCATTGGAAGCGATACTGTTTGATAAGGACGGCACATTGTTGAATTACGAAAAAGTCTGGACTCCTTTTGCAATTAAAAGCGTTAAGGCATTTACGGAACACTTTAATATCCATTCGCAAAAAGAAAATGTCGCCCGCGCACTTGGCCTGGTCGATAACAAGATGCAATCGGGGTCTGTGGCAGCGAGTGGCACAGGTACGGATATTCATGAGACATATGAAAAATTTGCCGAAGGCGGCGGTGAATGGGCACAGAGATTCTATGAAGAGAACCTGGATTTCATAGCTGAACATATGGAGCTTATTGACGGCTCCAGAGAAGTGCTTTCAACACTTAAGACTTTAGGTTACAAAAATGTTATTGTAACAAGTGACAGCCGGAAAGGAACCGAGCTTTTTATTAAACAACTGGATCTGACGGAACTGATAGATGATATCGTTGCCGGAGACGATACGGAGTATCAGAAGCCGGACATACGTGTGCTGTACCCGTTTTTGAACAGGCATAACTATGCTGTTGATGATATCGTGATGGTCGGAGATAATGATGCGGATACCCTTTTGGGCAAAGATGAAGGGCTTTATACCATCGGTGTATTGAGCGGCACTTCAAAGGAAGATGATTTAAAAGGTGCTGACATGATATTGGCCAGTGTCACCGACCTGATTGAAAGTGGAGAGTTTGTACTGCATGACAAAAGAAAATAATCATAGCGTATTTATGAAGGCGGCACTTGAAGAGGCGGGGAAGGCATTTGATAAAGGTGAAGTACCAATCGGGGCTGTAGTAGTGTATGACGGCGAAATCATCGCCCGGGCACATAATTTAAGGGAAACGGCCAGCCATCCGCTGACACATGCGGAACTGCTTGCGATTCATCATGCGAGTGGACATTTTGAATCTTTCCGTTTAGAAGATTGTACTTTATATGTTACTCTGGAACCCTGTGTAATGTGTTCCGGTGCAATAATAATGAGCCGTATATCACACGTGGTCTTTGGAGCATATGACCCGAAGGGCGGAACAGTCCGCAGTCTTATGGAGCTGCTGGACGAACCAAGATTCAATCACAGACCAGGTGTGACCGCCGGAGTGCTGGAAGAGGAATGCAGTCAGCTGCTTAAAAACTTTTTCAGGAATCTGAGGCTAAAAAAATCACAGGACAGGCAAAGATAGAATTCTATCATATATATAAATTAAAATTAAAGGGAGTTTTATATAGCTTATGGTCAAGTTGATAGCAATAGATATGGACGGAACCCTGCTGACACCTGAACATTCAATCACCCCGAGGACCATCCTCGCGATTAACAAGGCGCTTGAACAGGGAATCCAGGTTGTCATTGCCACGGGCAGAGCATTTTATGAAGCCCATGGAATTGTCAGGGAATATGATTTGAACATTCCGTATATATGTTTGAATGGCGCCCAGATCCGTAACGAACAGCATGAAATCGTGGAAAATTATCCGATGAACAATGAGCTGATCACCGAGGTGACGGATGTTTTCAAATCAGAGGATGTCTTCTATCAGGTCTATACTGATAGAGCGATATACACGACGAGTATCGAGAGGGATATCGATATTTTCATAGAGCTTGCAGAACAATCCGGGGGCAATCCGGATGTGGAAAAAATACGCAGGCTGATGCGTGAAAGAATGGCTAAAACTTCTTTGAAAGAAGTGGAAAATTACAGAGAAATCTATGAACGGGAAGACGAGCATGTCCTGAAGTTTTTAGCGGCCTCATCGAATAAGCCGAAGCTCATCAGAACGAAAAGTTATTTGAATGAAATTGACCAGCTGGCAGTATCCTCATCTTCATATGGAAACGTCGAGGTCACACGAAAAGATGCACAAAAAGGCATCGCACTCGAAAAGATAGCTGAAGAACTTAATGTTGATTTGAAGGATGCCATGGCAATCGGGGATAACCTGAATGATATTTCCATGCTGAAACGTGCTGGCACTGCCGTTGCGATGGGGAATGCAACATCGGAAGTCAAGGCGATTGCGGATGTCGTCACCGGAACGAATATTGAAGACGGTGTGGCAACAGCTATAGAAAACATATTGAATAATGAATATGAAAATACGGCAAAATAATAAAAGACATCCGGTGGATGTCTTTTATTATTTACTTATTATAAGTCATTCTGCTGAATGCATCATGCTGGTGGATGCTTTCTTCGTTGCGGCATTCAAGCTCGAATCCTCTTACCCAGTCAAGATCTGCAATATCATAAGCAATCAGGCGGATGAGATCTTCTACGAAACGCGGATTTTCATAGGCGCGCTCAGTGACCATCTTTTCGTCAGTTCTCTTTAAGATAGGATAAAGCTGGCTTGAAGCATTTATTTCCAATAATTCATAAATGATTTCTTTATGATTTTCAGGCAGTTCTGCCTCCGGCTCGACATCAATCATAATTTTTACATAGCCACGCTGGTTGTGCGCACCGTATTCACTGATTTCTTTTGAACACGGACAAAGTGTAGTGACCATGGCTGTCATGCCGAACTGCTTTCTTGTCAGGCCGGATTCGTTCAATGCAAGTGAATACTTTACATCTGCATGTGCGATACCGTGCAGGTTCGTACCCGGGCTTGGTTTTGAAAAGTACCATTTTCCGTCAGCTGTAACTTCGGCATCGTCCTGGCGCATGCGGTTGCGAAGTACCAGAAGGACCTGTTCCAATGTTTCAAAATCAAGTGTGACGCCATTATTGTTTTCAGTTTCCAGCGCTTCGAGCAGGCGGCTCATGTTAACGCCTTTCTCATCACGCCGTAGACTTGTCGCGAGTTCAAAGTTCCCGACCGACTGATAATCACCAATCACTACAGGGTAACTTAAATTATTGATACCAACAGACTCTACTGAAAATAAAAAATCTTTTTTAGAATTTTGAAGATCAGCCATTTCAGCTTTATCTGTCGGTTTTGTACCTTTCACAGGATCAACAGAACCAAAATGTTTAAAACGACCTTCTCGTGTCGTTAAATCCAACTCTTCCATAACAATCTCCTTAATTTATATCGTAACTGTAAAATTGTTCCAGTTTTAAATATGCTTCTCTTGTTTCTTCACCGTCTACCGTCTCAGCAGCAAGCCTTTTTAACAGTGGGCCGGTCTGAGAGATGTGTGCTGCCATAACTTGTTCTTTCCTGTCTTCATAGCCGGTAATATCATTAATGATATCAGGCTCGCCGAGATCTTCCAAAGTATTTTTATCAAAAGCGACCAGATGCAGTTTCGGTCTCTCTGCAGGGTTCATTTGTGTGACCGCGTCCACTACGGCATCTGCAGTAGCTTCATGGTCGGGGTGTACTGAATACTCGGGATAAAAAGATATGATCGTGGTAGGGTTCAGTTCATCTATCAACTCTTTCATGACTGAAGCCAGGTGACCGGGCGGTTCAAACTCCAGCGTCTTATCTCTGTAGCCGAGCAGCCTCAAATCGGTCAGCCTCATTATTTTAGCACTTTTTTCTACTTCCTGCTTCCTTATATCATGCAGTGATTCTCTCGTTGCAAATGGAGGATAACCCAGACTCCGTCCCATATCACCGAATGTCAGGCATGCATATGTCACAGGGACGCCGGCGTCGATGTACTTCATGATCGTACCGGAAACGCCGAATGCCTCATCATCGGGATGAGGGAAGACAACTAAAACATGTCTTTCATTTTCCATCATAATTTCCTCCTATTTGAAAAATTCATTTGCGGATATTTCCAATGCGCTCGCCATTTTTCCATCATGGTCAAAACCATGCATGATGAACTCATTGTTATCATTGATAACATAATGTGTCAGACCAAGAACATAAATCCAGCCGCCGTTCACCAGTTTCAAACCGACACGGTACTCGCCATCTTTTCCGCCTCTGACAGCACCCTGGACAAATTCGACCTGGACATTCCGCATGAACGTGCCGACATTGAAAACTTCATTATTCAAATGGTTCGCATACATGCCGCTCGTAATTTCAACATGTACATAAACAGGTTGATTCTGATATTGATTCAACACTTCCTGTACTTTATCGCGGTCGATTTTTTCCATTCACATGACACTCCTACTTTTGCATTTGAAAAGAGATAGCTGAACTATCTCCCTTTTTATATCTGTTCATCATTCACTTGTACTTCTTCTACGGTATTGGCTGCGCCATGTCTGACAACGCCAACATGTTCGTTCATTTTCCAGCCGTTCTTGATCGCTGATGTGACGAAAGCCTTCGCAGCCTGAACAGCTTCCAGAGGTGTCTTGCCCTTGGCGATATTTGCCGTAATCGCTGAAGCGAATGTACAGCCGGCCCCGTGATTGAATGAAGCATCAATCTTATCAGATTTTAACAGATGGAAATCTTCACCATCATAGTATACATCAACTGCTTTGTCACCGTCGATGCCTGTACCGCCTTTAATGATGACGTGTTTGGCGCCCATTTTTGTAATGGCCTCCGCACACTGCTTGACTTCCTCTAAAGTTTTAGGTGTTTTGCGGCGTGTCAGGTGACCCGCTTCCACCAGGTTTGGTGTCACAATTGTCGCATGTGGAATGAGATGTTCGATCATCGCATCAACAAGCCCCGGATTCAAGACTTCGTCGTCTCCCTTACATACCATGACAGGATCTATGACGAAAGCTTTTGCATCACTGTTTAAAAAAGCATCTTTTGCTTTTTCAATGATTTCCTCTGAAGGGAGCATGCCTGTTTTTATAGCATCGGGTGACAGCGACAAAGCGGTTTCTAATTGTGAATCTACAACTTCCAAAGCTGTAGGGAATACTCTGTGCGACCAAGTTTCCGGGTCCATCGTCACAGTGGTTACAATCACAGCCATTCCATAAGTTTCATATTCCTGAAATGTTTTCAGATCAGCGGCGATACCTGCGCCTCCGCTGACATCGGTACCCGCAATTGTTAGAGTTTTTTGAAGCCCCATAAAAAGTTCCTCTTTTCCTACTATAGATTAATAATGATATTTTACTATATATGGCTCTGTAATTCTAGAGCATTGCTTACTTGAATGGTATAATAAAGTTTTGTAAGAGGTGATTATATGGAATGGACTGAGGTATTTAGGAAAATAAAGGAAAAACAGGACTTCAGTACACTTGAGGAAGTACTGAAAGACAAATATAAAAAAGGCAGAGTCTTCCCGCCGCGGGAAGAAATCTACACGGCATTTGAGCTCACTTCATTTGAAAATGTCAGAGTGGTGATACTGGGACAGGACCCTTATCACGGGGAAGGCCAGTCGCATGGCCTCGCATTTTCTGTAAATGAAGGGATAAAGATACCACCTTCTCTCCGGAACATGTATAAGGAACTGGAAGACGACCTGAATATTGTACGGACCGGCGGCAGCCTGAAAGACTGGGCAAGCCAGGGTGTTTTATTGCTCAATACTGTATTGACTGTGGATGCCCACGAGGCGAACTCCCACCGGGGGCTCGGCTGGGAACGGTTCACCGACAGTGTGATCGAGACGGTTTCAGAAGAACTGGATAACGTCGTGTTCATCCTGTGGGGCAAACCTGCACAGAAAAAAGAAACATTGATCGACACGTCAAAACATCTTGTAATAAAATCCGTTCATCCGAGCCCTTTATCGGCATACCGCGGTTTTTTCGGTTCCAAGCCGTACAGCCGGACGAATGAATATTTGAAAGAGAACGGCCGGGCGATGGTGGATTGGAGTGAGCAGAAATGAAACAGCAGATTATAAACCAGATCAAGTCGGAACTGCATATGCTGGAAGTATCGAGCCTGCCGCATGAATTTGAAAAACATCTTTATGCGGCCGAGACACTGATTGATGTTTTAAAAGACCAGAAACCCGCCGCGAAAAGCGGAATGGTTTCAAAAGATGTGGAAGAAAAAACTGTCATGACCGAGAAAGATGAGAAGATGCTCGAGCTGATGGGCGGCCGGGCAAAAGAGGGCCGCACTCCGACTGATGATGGTAAAAATGATTCGATCTTTGATTTTTAATAAAAGGAGTAATTGATGATGAAGTTATTTGTTATTTTGGGTGCAATCAACGCATTCATCTCAGTCGCGCTGGGTGCTTTTGGCGCCCACGGACTGGAAGGGAAAATATCCGATCATTATATAGCAGTATGGGAAACAGCCGTTCAATACCAGATGTTCCATGCGATGGGACTGATTGCGATTGGCATTTTAATCGGAATGACAGACCTGTCGATGAATGTCGCAGGCTGGCTGATGTTTGCTGGAATCATATTTTTCAGCGGATCACTGTATGTACTGGCTGTCTCGGGAATCTCAATACTCGGTGCAATCACACCGATTGGCGGCGTCCTGTTTTTAGCGGCATGGGTAATGGTGATTATCGGTATAGTGAAAGTATAAGTTTATTTGGAACCACGTCCGGTGCCGGAAGGCGGCCGGCGTGGTTTTTTGAGTTTGCAGAGATCGTACCTTCGCGATAAAACGACGGCACGGGATACTTCCCTCCATGCCGGCCATCTCCACAAAACAAAAAAACCAAACCCATTCGCGGGTTTGGTTAATATTAATAGTGCAAAATATTATGCTAAGCCGTAAAATTTCTTTGCTTTTTCCAGGAATGGCTCGTCCTCCGGAGTCATATCGTATTCTTCAATGATTGCATCCACTGGACATACTGTGACGCACGCTCCGCAGTCGATGCAGATATCCGGATCGATATAATACTGATCTTCACCCGGTTCTATACAGTCAACAGGACAAACATCTACGCAATCGCCTGCTTTTTCGCTCATACATGGTTGTGTGATTACAAATGCCACTAGAATTACCTCCTTCAATATATGGATTAATTCGCTTAATTTCAAGTTATACTTTTACTAAGGTTATAATTGAATAGTAAGTGAATATTAAAAATAATTCAAACCATTTCTCGGAACTTGTATAAAATACTCATTTAGTCTGACTTATTTTGTGTAATATCACTCTGCTTCTGTGCTTCTTCTGCTTCTCTCTTCAGTTGATGATACTCCTTAAACTCCCTCAGTGCAAACCAAATTGAGACCAGGCCGAATAAAATAATAGGCAGGCCGAACAGTTCGCCTTCGGAAATTAAAAAGATAAGGCCGACTACTAATAAGGAAAGGGCGACGATAGACGTTACCGATCCAGTAAAAATGAGGATGAGCCTTTTTTGTTTGTTTCGAGTCAACATATACTTTCCTCGTTTACGTTTTTTATCAATGCTAACAGGAATAAAGATCCATTAACAAATTGTGGTGCATCTTCACTATTTCTTGCCTTTGCCGCGTGTGGCCTTGCGAATCGCCATCGAAATCAAAATCCATGCGAGTCGGCGAATGATTCTAGACATATGAAGTCCCCCTAAAAAAATTATATATTAATAAGTTATAGCCCATATAAAGGCCTGTCAAACAATTATAAAAAGCCTGCCGGTTATTTGAATTATAACGCAGCAGACTTTGTATTAACGTCGTTTATCAGACTTATTCTTATTGAATATCTTTTTAATGATTATAGGCGCAATAAGTATAGCGAGTCTTCTGATCAATCTCCCCATATAAACACCCTTTCATTAGTTTGATCGAGCATTATATTATAGCCGATTCCGCTGGTGTTTAAACATGTACAGGCCTACTTGAAGAACTCGGGCAATTCCTGGGCAGGCAGGTGTATACCTACGAAAAAGTCGCCGAATACTCCATAACGTGCAGATGTTTCGTCAAATCTCATCTCATAAATGATCTTCTTGAATTCAAGCATATCGTCTGAGAATAAAGTGACTGCCCATTCGTATTCATCCAGTCCCTGTGAGCCTGTGATGAACTGTTTTACTTTGCCTGCGTACTGACGGCCGATCATGCCGTGATCTCTCATCAACTTTTTTCTGTCTTCTATCGGAAGCATGTACCAGTTATCATCCAGATCACGTTTTTTATCCATCGGATAGAAACAGATGTATTTGGATTTAGGCACTTCAGGGTAAAGACGTCCTTTTATATAAGGGTTCTCATACGGGTCTTCTTCTGAATCTTTGGCCAGGTAACTGCTCATTTCCACTACAGAAACATATGAGTAGGACGGAATCAGAAAATCACTGATACCGAGTTTATTGAATTCAAGTTCCAGCTTGTTCAGTTCATCGACTGTCGGACGCAGCATCCAAAGAATCAGATCTGCTTTCTGTCCGGTGACATTGTAAAATGAATAGCTGCCTTCTTTGTTTTTATGAACTTCTTCCTGACGGTCCAGAAATGATTGTAATTCTCCAATCAGCTGGTCTTTCTCCGAATCTTCAAGTAATCTCAGAGATGTCCAGTCGACATTATATAATAAATGCAGACTCCACCATCCATCTAATGTAGAAACAGCTTCGCTCATCTTAAAAACCTCTCTTTTTAATTGTTATCATATCTATATTACTCTATCTGAAAACGTTTTAAAAGGATTTAGGGATGAAATCATGTGACAGAAAAGGTATAATTATTTCGTACATAGGCTTTTCAAGGAGGAAACTATGAGTCAATTTTTAGATAAACTAAAAGCGAACTTGGATGGAAAAAATGTAAGAGTAGTTTTTCCTGAAGGTGTCGACCTTCGAATTTTGACAGCTGCGATTGAATTAAACAGAACGTCTTATGTTCATCCTATTGTTTTAGGGAATGAAAATGAAATTATAGAACTGGCTGAAAAAGAGTCATTGGATATAGAAAATCTGGAGATTATAAATCCTGTAGACTGTAAAGACAAAGAAGAGCTGGTAGATGCTTTTGTTGAAAGAAGAAATGGGAAAGTCACAAAAGAGCAGGCTGAAGAAATTTTAAATGATGTGAATTACTTTGGTACTATGCTTGTCTATACCAACAAAGCAGACGGCCTTGTTTCTGGTGCGATGCATTCGACACCGAATACCGTCCGTCCTGCACTGCAGATCATTAAAACAAAACCGGGTGTATCCCGTACAAGCGGAATATTCTTCATGCTGCGCGAAGATGAACTGTACGTAATGGGCGACTGTGCAATCAACCCGGTATTGAATGCAGAAGAGCTTGCAGAAGTTGCGGTGGAAACTGCCAGGACGGCTCAAAGTTTCCATGTGGATCCCGTTGTTGCACTGCTCAGCTTTTCGACGCACGGATCTGCAAAAACTGAAGAGACGGAACGTGTAAGAACTGCAGCGCAGTATGCCAAAGATAAATTGCCTGAAGTGCCGATTGATGGGGAATTCCAGTTTGATGCGGCATTTGTTCCAAGTGTTGCAGAGAAAAAAGCTCCGGATTCAGAAATAAAAGGAAATGCGAATGTTTTTATTTTCCCTACTTTGGAAGCGGGGAACATCGGTTACAAGATTGCACAGAGACTCGGTGGATTTGAGGCATACGGCCCTATTCTCCAGGGACTCAACCAGCCGGTAAATGACCTTTCACGCGGCTGTACAACAGACGAAGTCTTTAACCTGGCATTATTTACAGCTACTCAGGCACTCGCCATAAAAGCAGAAAATGAATAAATTATTCAACGAACAATGGGATTATATACCGGCATCAGAGACGACTCATCCCTACCATTCATTTGCGATTGATGATGTCTTACAGGAAATAGCGGGCGAAGAACAGTCGCTCAAGTTTCGTGCCTGGGTACATGATCCGTTTGTCATATTGGGACTGCATGATGCCAGACTGCCTCATCTGGAAGAGGGACTTTCTTATTTATCCTCCATTGGTTATGACTATATTGTCAGAAACAGCGGAGGACTCGGGGTTGTCCTGGATGACGGCATACTGAACATTTCTTTGATCATGGAAAAGGACAAGGCACCTCTGATCGACGAAGGTTATGACCTGATGCTCGATCTGGTGGATGCCGCACTCGAGGGCGCGGATGTCAAAGCATATGAAATCCATGGCAGCTACTGTCCGGGGAGCTATGATCTGAGCATAGCCGG
>Ga0079225_10000139_pt1 | contig 36634 bp, 35 predicted proteins | sample Poulit2012_FD_76344 | JGI IMG/M metagenome (GOLD analysis project Ga0079225, IMG submission 76344) | Agricultural soil microbial communities from Georgia to study Nitrogen management - Poultry litter 2012 | ecosystem: Environmental > Terrestrial > Soil > Agricultural land | place: USA: Georgia... | reverse complement strand
TGGGTCGCTTGCGCCTGCGTGTACCCGACCTTGGTCATCGACTGCGAGAGCTCGAAGGCTGACTGGGGTTCCGGGGATCTCGGTTTGGAAGATGTCGGACGCGCCGGACTCGGGATTGAAGATGAGCCCCTCGCCCCGAGTGACCATGGAAACCAAGGTGGCCCCCGGGTATGACGGATCGCTCAGGGTGGCCCACCCCATGCCCCGCAATTGCCGGCCACCAGTCGATAGCTCGGCTTCGGTGTCGGTAATCATATGGGTCAATGGGTCATACCGAACCACTCGATCACCGCGCAGAAAGTAGATCGCTCCAGTCTCGTCTGGCGGGGAGATGTCTCGTCCGTTCACGTCTTCGATGATGTCGACCCAATCTTCCGTGGTCAGGTCGTACACATAGATCGATCCCGCTCCACCGGCCTTGGTCAGTCTGGCGTAAAGAAGGTCGTCGAAGAGATGCATGTCGTGCACGAGCTGATCGAGGTCGGTCCCGGCAGGAAAGTCGATCTCGGCGGTCTCGCCTGTGCCCACGTCGAGCGTGACGAGACGGGCCTGCGGCTGAGTACCGGCGTAGATGGTGCCAGCGTGATAGGAAACGCTTCGGATGTAACTCTGATCGGCAAGTAGCTGCCCGTAGTCGCGACTGGAGTCGGTTTCAGGGTCGTACTGAAAGACCTTCCCGTTCGGATAAGTACCCCCATAAACACGGCCCTCCTCGTCGGCAGCGAGCCGGTAGATGATCCCCTCGGTTTCCAGTGGCGTTCCGAGGTCCTCCCAGAGAGCCTGGTCAGAGGTCCAGCGGTACAGGTGGCCGGCTGTGTCCGAGACGTAGGTCAGGTTCGGGGTGGCTGCGAGCACACCAAAGGACGAAGGTCCGTGCAATTTCTCACTGTGCAGCACTTCGTTGCTGTCGACATCGACCACGTTGAACTGCCCCGGGTTCCCTCCGCTACCGGAAGACACCGTGTAGATACGCGGGTGGCCCGCAGGGTCTAGACCGACGTCCCCTGCTGCGTTGGCGACGTCCACTACTGGGGTCCCAAGGGAGTTGAAGCCCCTGGTCAGATTAGACTGCAATCGTTCGCGCACCCTTAAGAAGGTGGGTGCGTGAACTACGCCGGTACCCAACGCCAGTGCGCCGGCCTGCATGAGCTGGCGGCGCGTGAGCCGCGGCCCGGGAAATTGACCTACCGACATTTTGGCTCCACTTCTCGATATCGCGTTGCAAGATGAAGGACCAGCAGAATCGGGCAACACTTGGCAGGCGTTGCCGCACTTCTCATGTGGCCAAGCTTCGCCTCAGTCACGTATGTGGACCCGCTAGTCAACAATGACTCGGCGCAGTTGGTCCCGAGGTTCAAGATCGCGAGACCCTCCTTTAGGTCCCGCATGCATCCGCTTGCAAGGAGACTAACTGCACATTCTCGAAGTCGTCAATGCCCGCTCTAGACTGAGGTGAAGGTGCCCAAGGACGGACTTGTCTCTTGAGCCGCCCGCCGGTCTGCCGAAGGCACGAATAGGCGCCTGCGACTGGCGATTATTCCTGCTAAGTCGTGGCCGATTCGTAGGCAGCTGACACTGATAGTGGAAGGTGCCGGGGAAGTCGGAGTGACCCAAGTCTTGACTGACGGCCCGGTGGCGAGGACATGTCCCTACGTTGACTGCCCTCCGGCCGCGAGGCACGGTCTCGGTCCACTCCGCATCTGCATGCCCAATTTCCGACACGTTCACCGGCGATGTGGGGTACGATCATGCAATCGCTTGCACATGGCGCGCTGAGGTGTCGTGGGACGGTGTTGTCCAATGAGGAGATATTGAGAATGACGGATCACAAAGACGTGCGGCTGAACCGACGAGTGTTCCTCGGCGGCGGCGTAGGCAGCGCTGCACTGGCTCTGGGCGGATGTGGCTTCAGCGATTCTGGGGCATCGTCATCGGCCGACGACGATTCGGCCTCCGCCGAGAACGGCGGGCCATCGGGAAGCGTACGCATCGTCTTTACTCACGGTGCGATTGACTCCCTCGATCCCCACTACGTCAACAACGCGATGCTCGTGGTGCCAGCCGGCCTCCTGGAAGGGCTGGTCTTCGCCAATGACGACAGCACTGATGTGGTCCCGGCAGCAGCAGAGTCCTGGGAGGTTTCTGAGGACCAGACTGTCTACACCTTCCAGATGCGCCAAGGAGCCACCTGGTCTAACGGCGATCCCGTAGTCGCCGGTGACGCCGAATGGAGTTTCCGGCGCCTGCTCACTCCGACCGGGGCCGGTACGGACTACACCAGCGGCGCATCGAGTTACCTCACCGGGCTGGGTATCGCGGGGGCCGAGGACTTCATGACCGGTGCTACCGATGACTGGGAGTCGGTGGGAATTTCCGCCCCGGATGATGACACGTTGGTCGTGGAGCTAGAGGCACCCAATGCTGACTTCCTCATCACCATGTCCCACTACTCCATGGTCCTGGTGCACCCGCCCAGCCTGGAAGATGGCGGCCAGGAGTGGATGCAGCCGGAGAACTGGGTCGGCAACGGCGCATTCGTACCGCAGGTGTGGGAGCCGACCACCTCGTTGCAGATGGTGGCCAACGAATCCTATTGGGACTACGAGAACGTCGGCGTCGAGACTATCGACATGGTGCTGGGAATGGACGCCACCGCGAGCCTGGCAGCTTTCAGCACTGGTGAGCTGGACATCTCAGTCGCCAACGCCACCACGATCGAGCAGCGTGAGGAGCTGCAGGAGGACGTTGTCCAGGTCGACGGCTACGGCATGCTGTACATGACTCGGATGTGGGGCGGACATCCGGCCCTGACCGACGCCCGGGTGCGGCGCGCCCTGTCCATGGCCATCGACCGCGAAGCGATCGCTGCCGTCCTCAGCGGTCAGGTCGCCGGGACGGCACTGATCCCGGGCAACTCCGTGCCCGGCTGGGACGAATCGATCGCCATCGCCTACGACGTCGATGGCGCCCGAGACCTCATGGCTGAAGCAGGTCTGGACCAGGTACCCGACCTGCGGGTCCAGTTCAGCTACGAGGACCCGTGGCTACCGGTGCTTGCCGACCAGTGGGAGGACGCATTCGACACCAATGTCACCATCGACATCCTGGAACCCGGGGTGTACAGCGAGACCAACTCCCAGCCCTATGACGACGAGTCGACGATGAGTCTGTTCGGTGGCACCTTCGCGGGCATCCCGACGATGAGTAACTGGGTGAACAACATCTTCGGCCCGGACTACGTCCTGACCCGCAGCCTGGCTGCGGACGACTGGCTGGAGTACCAGGAGCTTGAGGCCGATGAGGACATGGACGGCGCGCAGAAGGCAGCAGCGCTGGAGTCATTCCTGCGCGAGCACGCCGATCCCGATGCGATTCGATTTTCCGACCTCGCTGTCGAGGCTCGGGGCACCATCGATGACAACGAGCGCCTGGAGAAGTTCCTTGAGGCCGCCCGGATCAGAGAAGAGATGGCCTACACGATTCCGTTGTCCTGGAGACCACGAACCATGGTGGTCGCCGACCACGTCTCCGGCTTCGTACTGCGCTCCTCACCGGAGATCGCCTATTACAAATACATCACGGTGGACGAGTGAGGTAGGTGGCTCACCGGGCCGTGACCTCAGCTGCTCAGTGGCCATCGTGCGGTAGCCAGGAATACCGAGTAGGGCACCTCGTCGCGAAGAATCTGCCCGCAGTCGCCGGCGGCGACATTGGTGAATCCCTGGGCGCGAAGGGTGGCGGTGAGTTCGGTGCGGTCGAAGCCGTGGTGGCCGTCGAAGTCGTGGGTGTGGAACGACCCGTCCTCGCGGTCCAGATCAGCGATGCACAACCACCCGCCGGGCTCGAGTAGCTCGGTGAAGCCCGCCAGGACCCGGTCCAAGTTGCGCACATGGTGCATCACCATCGAGGTGACAATGACCTCGAAGGTCTCCGCCGGGACTTCATCGGCTTCCAGATCCAGATCCCAGACCCGGGCCGGCGGGATCCGGCCGCTCTGGATCTTGGCGGTGATCACCTCACGCATCCCACTGGAGTTGTCGGCCAAGGTGAGGGTGCCCACCCGCCCGGCGAGTTCCTGGGAGACCAGCCCTGTGCCGGCACCGTACTCCAGCAGCCGCATCCACCGGCCCAGGGGCACCCTCGCCGCGATCGTCCGCGCAACATGCTGCGCCTGAGCAATCTTGTCCGGATCCTGATCCCAGGTCGCGGCCTTCAGATCAAACTTCTCGGCACTCATGAGTTCACCGTGACCTGGATGAACTAGGCATGCCGCCGGGACTCAGCCGCCGGCCCGCTCCCGGATTATTCACGGCAAGGTGTACCCGCCATCGACGACGACGTCGGAGCCGGTGGCATAGCTGCTTGCGTCGCTGGCGAGGTAGACGGCAATTCCTTTGAGTTCCTCGGGCCGGCCGACCCGGCGCTGAGGGGTGATTTCCGCCCACTGCTCCAGCAGCGGGCGCAGTGTCTCGGACTGCAGCAACTCGGTGCCGATGTAACCAGGGCTGATGGTATTCACCCGGACGTCACGCTGGGCCCACTCCACGGCGAACGACTTCGACATGTGGATGACCGCTGCCTTCGAAGCGTTGTAATGCAACTGCGGCTGGGGGACATTGACGATGTGACCGGACATCGAGCCGGTGTTGACGATGGAACCACCACCGTTCTTCAGCATATGCCGCCCGGCAGCCTGGGTTCCGTAGAACACCGCATTGAGGTTGAGGGTCAACATCCGGTTCCAGTCCTCGAGGGCAAGATCCTCCGCTGCTTCATTGTGGGCCATCCCGGCATTGTGGAACGCAATATCCAACGACCCGAGATCCTCCACGACCCTGGTCACCAGCACGTCTGCCTCGGCAGGGTCGGTGACGTCAACTTTGTAGGGTTTGACGGTGCGGCCGGTCTGGTCGGCGAGCTTCGTGGCAGCAGCGGTAGCAGCTTCTTCGTTGATGTCGACGACAGCCACATCGGCACCAGCTTCAGCGAGTGCCTCCGAAAAGGCATAACCGATCCCCTGCGCGCCTCCGGTCACATAAGCAACTTTGCCATCGAGCTTGAACATATCGAGAACGGACATATTTGCTCTCCCAACCTCACGCGAACCTGACGATTTTCGTCACGTGTCTTCGAGGCTACCTCCGCAACATTTCTCTGCCACCTGGGCACGGTCCGGTGCCATTGCCGGGCTCGTAGGTATCGCCGTCGGGCGAGCCGGCGCGCTGCCCTGCCAACCGATGCCGGCGGAGGCGGCCGTTTTTCATGATATGGAAACTCTCCCCCTCATGGTGGCAAAAATTCTTGACCAGGCCGGCGCTTTGCACTAACCTACCCAAAAGTAACCGGTTACTATAATCGGTTGCTCCTCCAGCCGCTATGGCTGACTACCCTTGGTGGTGACGTGAAAGACAATGCCGTCCGTACACGCCGGACAATCGGAGCGTGTGTCCTCACCCTGGCTCTCGTCGGCTGCTCCAGCGCCGATGAATCGCCCGACGATGCATCTCAGCCCGACGGCGACACCCAGGACACCGAAGCGAATCAGAACAACGACGACTACGCCCAGACGTCCGACAACGGGGTGAGCATCCTGACCCCGGAGGGGGCGATCGACTCCACCGGCACCTGGAATGTCGGCTCCCGCGCCGGTGACTTCGTCTACGTGGCCGGTATGCGCGGCATCGACCCGGAGACTGGCGACCTCGTCGAGGGCGACCTAGAGCGCGTGCGTCAGGGTTTCGAGAACATGCAGCTCATCGCCGAGTCCGAGGGAGCCACCCTGCAGGATGCGGTCCGGCTCACGGTCTACGTGACCGATATGGATGAGCATCGCCCACTGGTGAACGAGGTGCAGGAGGAGATGTGGGGTGACACTATGCACCCGCCACGCGCCATCATGGAGATCAGCGACCTCAACCAGGACGATATCTTCGAGGTCGAGGGAACGTTCTACGCTCCGGTTGAGGACTCCGGGGACTAGATTCAGCTCGCACGAGGGCGCCTGATCTCGGCGAATCCTTCGATCACCGGCCCGAGCAGCAGTCCGCTGACGCGCTCGATCATCACAGCGGCCTCCTGCTGAGCCTTGTCCCACTCCCGCAACGAAGTCGTCTCGAAGCCCTCCAGGGCTGCGGTGCCCTCACCGAGGCAAGCTGCCTTCGGCCGCCACTTCTTCCGCGCCCCCGTTTCCACCTCGTCGGTGCTGGCCACGAAAGGGCAGACAAGCTCGGCCGCGATGGCAGCTTGCGGGCCGCGCTCAGACCGCCTGGATATGGGTCAGGGGATGCACCTCCTGGGCTCCCCCGGGGTCCCGGCGCACCTCCTGCGCCACCGACTCGGCGACCACCTCGGCGACCTCCGGGTCGAAGATGCTGGGCACGATGAAGTTCGGGTTCAGCTCCTCGGACTTCACCACGCCCGCCAGGGCCAGTGCCGCAGCCCGCATGGTGCCATCGGTGATGCGCCGCGCTCCGGCATCGAGCAGGCCCCGGAACAGCCCCGGGAAGGCGAGTACGTTATTGATCTGGTTGGGGTAGTCGCTACGCCCGGTCGCCACCACAGCGGCGTGCTGCGCCGCGACTATCGGGTCCACCTCCGGGTCCGGGTTGGCCATCGCGAACACGATGGAATTCGGCGCCATCGTCGCGATGTCCTCGCCGTCGAGGATATTGCTGGAAGAAACACCGATGAATACATCGGCGCCGGCCAACCCTTCGCGCAAAGTGCCGGAGATCCGTTCAGCGTTGGTGGTCCGGGCCAAGTCGGCCCGGTGCGGATCGTCGTAGTGCTGATCGCCGCGCAGCGGGCCGCTACGGCCGTAGGCCACGATGTGTTTGGCCCCTTGGGCCTGCAAGAGGTTGATCACTGCGTGCCCGGCAGCACCGACACCGGAGACCACGATACGGACATCCTCGATGCGCTTATCGACCACCCGCAGTGCATTGACCAGGGCGGCCAGGGTGACGATCGCGGTGCCGTGCTGATCATCATGGAAGACCGGGATATCCAGTTCAGCTCGCAGCCGGCGTTCGATCTCGAAGCACCGCGGAGCGGAGATATCCTCCAGATTGATCCCGCCGTAGGTAGGTGCGATCGCCTTGACCACCCGGACGATCTCATCGGGGTCCTTGGTGTCCAGGCACACCGGCCAGGCATCCACTCCCCCGAATCGCTTGAACAGCGCCGCTTTGCCCTCCATGACCGGCATCGCCGCCGCCGGGCCGATATCGCCCAGACCGAGGACCGCCGTGCCGTCGGTGACAACCGCCACAGTGTTGCGCTTGATCGTCAGGCGCCGGTCATTCTCCGGGTCCGCTGCGATGGCTTGGCAGACGCGGGCCACCCCGGGAGTGTAGATCCGGGACAGGTCCTCCCGGTGCCGCAACTTGGCCTTCGGGGTCACCTCGAGCTTGCCGCCCAGGTGGGCCAGGAACGTGGCATCGCTGACCTTCTCCACGCTGGCGCCGTCAACCTCGTCGATCGCTGCCGTGATGCGTTCCACATGCGCGTTGTCCATGGCATCTGCGGAGACGTCGATGACCATCCCCTGGGCAGTGGACCCCACGACGTCGATCCCGGTCACCGCAGCACCGGTGGCGCCGACCGCGGTGACGATGTTCGTCGTCGTGCGCGGCCCCGTGGGGGCCATCACCCGTAATGTCACCGAATAACTCGGACTGGGAATAGTCATCGTGATCCTTTCGCAGCGTCAGTCACGTTCATCAACTCGACCTAGCTCCTCGACGGCGGCCTCGATGGGCGTTCTGTCGACCAGCTCATCCAGGTCCGGTTCAGCACCGTCAGCGAGGGTCGCCATCTCCTCCATGCGCTCCAGGGTGTAGGCAAGCCGGTCCTCTTCGACCCCTTCGTTGACAGGGAAGGCTTGCACGTCGACCATGTAGGTCTCCCACGCCTGGTCGATGATCTCCTCATCCATGCCGACTTCGCTGGCGATGATCGGCACAACCTCCTCGCGATCGTCGTACATCGTGCGGTGAGCACGGGTGATGGCCTCGGCGAAGGCTTGGGCCTGCTCGGGGTTCTCCTCCAACCAGGCCGCGGAGACGAAATAGGCACCGTAGAAGTAGTCGGGCTCCACCTCATAGAGGTTCAGCAGGCTGTGTAGCCCATCGACCTCGCCGGCGTCTTCCAGCTGCTCAGTGGCCTGGATCGCCTGTTCCGGGTGCAGCACCGCCGAGGCGATCTGGCCCTGGATCAGCGCCGACACGTAAGCGTCGGCGGAGACCGAGACATACTCGACGTCCTCCGGGGTCATCTGAGCATCCTCGAGCATCATCCGGGTCATCACCTCGCGGAAGGCTCCGATCTCTTGAATGCCCAGTTCACGCCCTTGTAGATCCGCGACGTTCTGTACCTCCTCAGGTACCACAACGTCGACCTCCAGGCGGTCGGTGTAACCGGCGATGACGCGGATGTCGGCACCGCCGGCGAAGGCGTTGATCACCGGTTCGATACTTGCCCCGCCGAATTGGAAGTCGCCGCCGACGACGCCGTTGGTCACCGAAGAGCCCGATCGGAGGTTGGTCACCTCGACCTCGAGTCCGGCTTCTTCGAAGTAGCCGAGCTCATCGGCGACGGCAATATCGCTGTTGGCCATCGAGGTGACACCGGTCGGTAGGGCGATCTCGATCTCGGTCAGGTCATCGCTACCGCCGATGCCATTGCATCCGGTGGCCAACACCAGAGTCGCTGCTGCTGCGGACCCGGCAGCGGCGCGCAGCATCGTGCTTCGGGGGCGGGGGTGGGACGTAGACATCACTGTCTCCTGTTCATGGAACGATCAGTTGTCGCGCCGCCAGGGGGCGAGTGCCCGTTCCACCCATCCGAGGATGGCGGTGAGCACGACACCGATCAGGGAAAGCATGACGATCGGCACGAACGTTCGATCGGTTTGGAAGGTGTTGGAGTTCGTGACGATGAGGTTGCCCAGCCCGGATATTGCGGTGAAGAACTCGGCAACGATGACACCGACAAGCCCGCGACCGATCGCGAGTTTGATACCGGTGAAGACATAGGGCAGCGAGGCCGGGATCAGTAGATCTCGCCAGACTGCGCGCTCTGGGGAGCAGAACGAGCGGGTCACTTCGAGCAGTTCGGAGTCGACCTCCTCAACCCCTCGGGTGGTATTGATCACCACCGGGAAGAAGACGAAGAAGGCGACGATGAAGATCTTCGCCGAGTCGCCGAATCCGAACCAGAGCACAATCACTGGGATCAGTGCCACGGCCGGTAGGGCGTACAGCGCATTGATCGGTATATCGAGGGCTTGTTTAGCGACCCAGTTGCGCCCGGCCAGCAGGCCGGTGGCGATCCCCAGGATGACTCCGGCAGTGGCTCCGATACCCAGCACCGTGAGGGTCTGCAGAGTAGCTTCCAGCAGGGTGCCATCGGCCACCATGTCTACTGCGGCCTGCACAATGGCCACCGGGTAGGTAAACAAAACCGGGTTGACGCTCCGCCCGTACAGTTCCCAGGCGATCAGGATCAGCGCCAACGCGATGTAGCGCACCAGCATCTTGTCCCGCGCGGTGGGTTGACTTAATCGCAACGTGCGCCGCTGCTTGACCTCGTATTGCGAGGCAGTGGTCGCCAGGGGGTCCTGGCGCTTATTGGGGGATTCTTGTGCCATCGTCATGCCGCCCGTCCCGATTCCAGTGCGTTCCACAGTTCCTTGCGCAGCGAGAGGTACTCCGGGTGGCTACGCACCGAGTCCAGAGACCGGGGCCGTTCCACCGGTGAGCGGACGTCGAGGATCACCTTTGCCGGGGGCCCGCCCAGGACGATGATCCGGTCCGACATCACGATCGCCTCATCCAGGTCGTGGGTGACCAGCAGAGCTGTGCGCCGCTCGGCCTCGATCAGGTCGATCACCTCCTGCTGCATCACTTCACGCGTGATCGCATCCACAGCGCTCAACGGTTCATCGAGCAGCAGCAGCTCCGGTGCCAGGACCATGGCCCGGGCGATACCGGTGCGCTGCTTCATCCCGCCGCTGAGCTGGCGCGGGTATTTCTTGCGCGCTGCGTCCAGGTGCATCACGTCCAGCAGCCGCTGCATCCGCTCGGTAGGCTCCTTGCGGCCCTGCACCCGGGCGCCGTAAAGAATGTTCTCCTCCACGGTCTTCCACGGGAAAAGGCCGAAGTGCTGGAACACCATCGCCACCCGGGGTTCGGGGGCTCGCAGCGGCCTGCCTTCCAGGTCTGCCCGTCCGATCCGGGCATTGTTCGGCAGAAGACCGCCCAGTGCGCGCAGGAACGTGGTCTTCCCGCAACCAGAGGTGCCCACGATGCTGACGAACTCGTTGTCCTCCACCGACAGGGACATCCCATCGATGATCTTCGTGTTCTTGAACGTCACATGGACGTCCTCCACGCAGAGACTCTGCGTCATGTGCTCTCACTCCTTTGTGGTGCCTCGGTCGCTGACCGGCGGTCAGAACCGGATGACAGCCTTCAGTGGGTCACCGTCACGTTCGCGGACCACCCGTAGTGCTTCGCTGATGTCATCCAGGGAGAACTCGTGGGTGATGAGTTCCTCGCCGCGTAGGCGGCCCATGTCGGCGAGGGCCAATGCCCGCCGGACGTTGTTCCCGCCCTCACCACGGGTGGTGTGCAACTGGACGTTGCCTCGGACCACGGCGCTGAGGTCGAAGGTGATCGGCTCCGGGTAGAAGGCCACCACCAGGATGGTGCCCCCGCGCCGGACCGCTTCCACGCACTGTTGCGGGGTCTGGACCGCGCCGGAGGTCTCGATCACCACATCGGCACCGCCGGCGGTGAGCCGGTTGATCTCGGCGACTGGATCGCTTTCGCGGGCGTTGATGATGTGGTCGGCGCCCAGTTCCTTACCGCGCTGCAGGCGGCTGTCGCGGGTGCCGACGAGGATGACGTTGCGGGCGCCGAGCTGCTTCGCAGCCTGAACGGTCATCAGACCCACGGGCCCGGGGCCGAAAACCACCACGTCCTGACCCAGGACGTACCCGCCGATCATGTCCAACCCGAATAGGCCGGTGCCGGCCGTGGTGATCAGCACGGCGTCCCCGAAGCTGACGTGGTCGGGCATCTTCGACAGCGCCTTGACGTGGTGGACGGCGTACTCGGCGAAACCGCCGTCGACCGTCATCCCCGAGGCCCGGTGGCCCTTGTCGACGTCGCCGTAGTTCTCGCACGCGGTGTACTGGCCGGCCATACAGTTCTCGCACCGGCCGCAACCGGAGTGCGCTTCGATACAGACCCGGTCCCCGACGGCCACTTCATCGACGGCGTCGCCGATCTCGACAACCACCCCGGCCCACTCGTGCCCGGGGGTGTAGCTGCCGTAGGGCGGGGTGCCGGGGAACTTACCGTCGTAGATCTTCAGGTCGGTTCCACACATCCCGCAGATCTCGACTTTGATCAGCACTTCACCAGGGCCCGGCCGGGGCACCGGCTTGTCCACGACACGGATGTCCTGGGGGCCGAACATCACGGCCGCACGCATCGTCTCGGGGATCTCGGCGTTCTGGGTCGGGTTGCTCATAGCGTTTCTTGCTCCTTCTGGTGACGGCGGGCGAGAGAGGTGAGTAGCTTCGTGAAGACTGTGGTGCGGGCGAGCGATGATCCGGCGGCGTACCATCACGTGCCGCGCTGCATCATCGCCAGCAGAGTTCGTGCCGCCCCCTTGGCGAATTCGGGATCGTTGATCGTGGCCTCGTGCAGTTCCACCGGCACCGCTGGGTGCAGGTCCCGCTGAAGCACCTCGATCAGGGCGTCGTTGGTGTCCGGCTCGTGCAGCACGCCGCCGGGGCTGCCCACACCGGACCACCCCTCGGTGGGGATGAGCACCGCAGCCGGACCCCTCGCGGCGTTCAGGCGTTCGGCGATCAACGTCCCCACCCCGGCCAGTTCTTCTGCGCTGGTGCGCACGTTGGTGTTGTAGGGATTGTGGATGTGGGTGCGCCGGTCGCGATAGGTGGCAGGGATGTCTTGCACGCCACCGAAACAGAAGTACTCCAGGCCCCCAGGAACGACTACCTGGGGGATGCCGGCCCGGCCGGCGGCGGTGAGCCGCCCGGGACGCACCGGTGCGTAGATGTCAGCCGACTCGAGTTCGCCGAGTACCTCATGGATGGTGAGGTCCAGGACTCCCTGGATCACGCCGTCGTCGATCAGTCGTTCCATGGCCGAGCCGCAGGCTCCCGAGGCATGGAACGGGACGCAGTGCACGCCGCCTGCGCGAAGTTCGGCGATGGCTGCCACCACTGCCTGTTCGGTGTTACCGAAGGCAGTGATCCCGACCACCGGCTGGTCGGTCTGCTCCGCGGGGCCGCTGGTGGAGGCTGCCATCGCCACCACAGCGGCTGCCGAGCGGCGCAGGATCGCCGAGGTCACCACATTCGGGCCGCCGAGTAGATCGGCCACCGAGAACTGCATGGTGATGTCGGAGTCCTGGACGTACTGGCGCACATTGCCCGAGGCAACGGTGGAGATGATCAGCTTGGCCGGACCGATCGGTAGGGCCCGCATGGCGATCGCGGCTACCGCGGTGCCTTGATTTCCGCCGACGGCGATCACGCCGTGCAATTCCCCGGCGTCGAACCACTGGTGCAGGACCTCGCCCGCGGCATCGCCCATTGCCTGCATCGCCTCGTGTCGCAGGCCGCTGCGCAACTGCCTCACATTCGTTCCGGCGCGCTGTGCGAGGTCCTCGGCGCTGATCTCGACCGTCTGGGTGTGGTCGGTGCTCAGGCCGATGTCGACCAGGCGGGGGCGGGCGCCCAGTGAGCTGATCTGCTCAGCCAGGAACTGGGCCTCAGCGGCCTTGGTGTCCATCGTCGCGACGACGGCGATCACCGGGGTGTCCATACCTCATCCGCCTTCGGCCGTCGGGTCGGTATCCACGGCCAGTTCCAGCCCGGCCGGGTCATGGCGTGCCACGAGACCGGCCAGCAACGCCACCCGGGCGTTGTCCTCCATGTAATCGGTCCGGTGCACGGCCGTTTCCAGATCCGGGCCGACGGCGATAGTGCCGTGCTCGCGCATCAACACCACTCGCACCTCGGTCCCGGCCATGACAGCCTCGACGGCGTTCGACAGTTCGATCGAACCGGCCGGTAACAGCGGCACGGTGTCGATGAGCCGCACGTGCCCGCGAGCAGCAGCGGTGACCAGGGGCGGAACGCGATCCGCCACTGAGAAGGCCACCGAGTACGGCGGGTGCAGGTGGGCGATGGCATCCACCTCCGGGCGGACCCGGTAGATCGCCGCGTGGAACTGCCACTCCTTGGACGGTTTGCGATCTTCGTCCAGGACCTGGCCATCGAAGCTCATCACTGCGGTGTCCTGCTCAGTCATGGTGCCTTGGCTACAGCCCGAGGTCTTGATGACCATGGCCTGTCTGCCGGGAATGCGGATGCTGTTGTTGCCGCTGACCCCCGGCACCAGCCTGCGGTCATAACTGAGTCTGGACAATCGGGCGAGTTCGGTGCGCAGGCTGCGTACGTGCGGCTCATCGATCGTGTCGGTCATGGTGATTCAGCCCTTCGCCGGCCGTTGGTGGCTCAGGCTCGCTCGGGGTAGTCGCTGGTAACTTCGCCCACCTCGAACTTGCGCACCTCTTCGACGTAGGCAGCCAGGTGTTCGGCCATCGCGTCGAACATCTGCAGGCCCTTCTCCTTGGTGGCGCGGAAGGGGTTGCCGATGGTGGCGGTGTCGGAGTACTCGTGGTGCTCCATCGGCACCCAGATGTTCTCCGAGTTACGGAACTTCACGGTGCCCACACCATCGATCTTGGAGAACTCCGAGCCCATGTAGGCCGGGGCGTGCGCCCGGTCGTCCACGGCCCGGTCCATGTGCACCAGGTTGTCGGCAGTGGCCATGATGCACGCGGTCTCCAGTTCGCTGGAGTGCCAGCCGGGGGTCTCTTCCGGGGTGTTCTCGAACAGGTGCTGAACGACGTTGGCCTCCCGCTCGGTGGGGGTCTTGTAGAACGAGATGTAGGCGCCGGTGTGGTACCGGAGCTGGCGCATCAGTTCATCGATCGGCTTGGTGTTCGAGCCGTGGTGAGAGACGAAGATGATCTTCTTCACGCCGTGGAAGATCAGGCTGCGGGCCACATCGTGCAGCACCCGGCGGTAGGTCTCGGCGCGCAGCGTGATGGTGCCGGCACCTTCCTCCAGTCGGCCCATGTGGTGCGGGGAGTACCCGAACGGCTGCAGCGGGGTGAACAGCACATCGGCCGACTCCGCGGCGCGGTAGACGACCTCCATGGTGACGTAGCTGTCCGTGCCCAATGGGATGTGCGCACCGTGCTTCTCGGTGCTGCCCATCGGGATCAGCACAGTGTCCTGGCCGTTCTCCTTCAGCCGCTCGGCGACTTCGGAGAAGGACATCCCCAGGATGTTGTGCTTCCGCTCACTGGGTGCATCTGTGGTGGTGTAGTCCTTCACGGACATAGCTCGTACTCCTTCGATTGTGTTTGCGTTCGTAGTGCGGGTGGTTGTCTCGCGTGAGAGGGTCACGCCATCGGTTGCCCTGGGCGCCGTGGGCTGCCGCAGCTCTGCCGAATGACGATCGATCCGTCCACCTTCCGGTGGTAAGCCCTGTCGTCCCCCTCCTCTCTGTCCAGAATCATTCGCATGGCCTCCGCGCCCAGGTCCGCAGACCGCAGCGCGAAGGTGGTCAGTGCCGGCCTGACGTAGGCCGAGATCGGGGTGTTGTCGAAGCCAGCCAGGGCGACGTCACCAGGCACGTCCAGGCCGAGGTCCGTGGCAGCGGCCAGCGCGCCGATGGCCATCCGGTCATTCGCGGCAATCAAGGAGCTGGGCCGGCCGGACCCGGAGAGGAGCTCTCGAGCGGCTGCGTACCCGCCGGCCTCGGTGTAGTTGCCACGTTCGACCAGCGGGGCTGGTAGATCCGCCTTGCTCAGCGCCCGGGTAACGCCACTCTGGCGCTGCCGGGTAGCAGTCGAACCACGGGAACCGGCGAGGAACCCGAAGGTGCGATGGCCCAGGTTCAGAAGGTGCTCGGCTAGTTCGACACCGGCGCTGGTGCCGTCCGGCTGTACGGTGGGGAACTCTTTGGACGAACGCCCGATCATCACCACCTGCGCTCCGTAGGAAGCTGCCTCAGCGGCAGTCAGTTCGATCTCCCGACCGCCGCCGACGATGACCAGCGCCGCTACCCGGCGCCGCAGCAGTACCTCCATGTATGCCTGCGCGCGGCCCCGTTCCCGATCGGTGCTGCAGAACAGCACCTGATAACCGGCCTCGTTGGCCACATCCTCCAGGCCCCGGGTGACTTCGGCGTAGTACTGGTTCGCCATATCGGGGGCGACGACGCCCACCAGCTTGGTGTCCTGGCGGCTCAGATCGGTGGCGCTCTGGTTCGGCCGGTACCCCATGGCCTCGATTACGGCCAGGACCTTCGCCCGGGTCCGCGCTCCGACCGGGTAATCCGATCCGGAGGCGATCCGCGACACCGTCGCGACGGAGACCTCGGCGGCAGCTGCCACGTCTCGGATCGTCACTGCCATCGCTGCCTCCTTACAGTAACCGGCTACTGCGAATAGAACCTATTGGGCTTTTTGTAGTAACCGGTTTCTGTACTGTATGTGCGCTCACCGAGATCCGTCAACCCCCTCCGGCCAGGTGGGCAGCCCCTCCGGCCAGATGGGGAGCCTTTGCCCGGTGTGCTGCCGCTGGCACTGCTGATGCGGGGCACGCTGGCGCAGCGGCGGATTGCCGCACCGGCCATGTGCGTCAAAGAGCGGCCTGGTGCCTCAGAGAGTGGCCGTCAGGGACCGGTCCTTGGGTGGAGGGGGGCAGTGCCCCTATAGCCCTAGCCAGGGCGCTGATGTTGGAGCCGGTCCTTGGGTGGAGGGGGAAGTGCGCGCGGGCTCAGTGGCGGTCTTCGGCCCGCCCCACCTGTGCCCTCACCGGCTAGCGGCCCGGCAGCGTTCCTCCAGCTCGGCGACGCTCAGGTCCGGGGCGGTGAACCCGAAGAGGCGCCGAGCCGGCTCCAGGTCCATCGGCACTTCCCGGCCGGCCAAGCCTTTGTGTCGCGGCACATCCGGTAGGTAGGTATCGAGCAACTCGGAGGTTTCTTGGGGCATACATGTGGTGGGCGCGGCGACGTAGGCCACGTGCGCACCGTGGGATCGTGGTTGCAATGCGTCCACTGCAGCACGCGCCGCGTCCGCGGTGAACAGGTAGCCCCAGAGGTCCGGAGTGCCCTCGTGGGGATCCTGCCATTGAGCCGCGAATGCTTCCGGGAGCCGGTCTTCGAATCCACCGGTCAGCGGGTAGCGCAGGGCCACGATGTCTAGACCGTGGCGCCGGTGCGCAGAACGGGCAGTCTCCTCATCCACCCACTTCGACAACGAGTACGGGTCGGCGGCCTGTGTCGGAGCCTGCGCATCAACCGGTACGTACGGGGGCTGGACCTCCCGCGGGTGGAACCGCACCCCGAGCGCATTGATACTCGAGGCGATCACCACCCGCTCGATGCCGGCCTGGGCCGCCGCCTCCAGGACCACGTAGGTGCCGGCAACGTTGCCGGTGAACACTGCGGCGTCTTCATCGGAGTGCGGAGTGGGTGCGGCCGCAAGGTGGATCACGGCGTCAGCGCCCTCGAGGGCCTCGGTCACCACGCGCGGATCTCCCGCGGAGCCGACGATCTGCCGGTCGGTATCCAGATCGCCTTCGTGCCGGTTCAGCGACGTCGAGCCGACGCCGCGCCGGCGCAATTCCGCCAGGACTCCGGTGCCGATCAGCCCCGAGGAACCGGTGACCATGACGTGTCGCGGCTGCGGGTGCAATGCTGTCATCGCGTTCCACCTCCACCGTCGTGGGTCCTGTAGCCGATGGCACCAGGCTGGCACTCCGGCGCCGCCCGGGCCACTTGAAAGGGCCAGCAACACCGGACCAGCGCACTCTACGACCGGATCGGCGGCGAAGACAGCCTCGCCAAGTGCCCGCAGCAGGTGCTGCCCATCGGCGAGGTGGTCGGCGGGCTCACCTCCGCCGCGGCTGGCGAACTCGGCCTGCGGGAAGGCACTCCGGTTGCCGAAGGAGCGATCGACGCCCACGCCGCTATCGGCGATGAATGCGGCGTGGCGCCCGGGAGCCTCACGCAGGGTAGATGCTCACCTCGGCGGCCTTGATCACGAAGGTAACCTCATCGCCCACCACCAGACCCAGCGACGCCACCGCCGGGGCCGTGACATCCGCGGCCAGGGTGAGCCCCGACGTCGTACGTCCGCGCACCCGCACCAGTTCTCCTTGCTGCTCGATCCCTGCGACCTGCACCGCTACCGCGTTGCGCGGACTGCCCCCGGGGGCCTCGCGGTGCACCGCCACCGCACGGGGGCTGAACGTGGCCGCGGCCGGCTGGCCGGGGACGCCGTCGCCGTCGGCCAGGCCATGGATCACCACCGCCTGCGCCACGGTGATCGCAGGACCCGTCCGCCAGGTGCCAGGCAGCATGTTTACCCCGGCGAATCGTGCGGCGAAATCCGATCGGGGCCGGGTTAGCACCTGCATGGTGGGACCAGATTCGATCACCCGTCCGGCGGCCAGGACGACGACCGAGCTCGCCAGAGCGAGCACGTCCAGCAGGTCATGGGTAGCGACGACGGCGGTGCGCCCGGCTTCGCGCAAGGACGTGCGCAGCGCCTGGCGCATCTGGGTCGCGGCCTCGACGTCCAGTGCGCCGAGAGGTTCGTCGAGCAACAGCAGCTCGGGATCGGGTGCTAATGCCCGGGCCAGGGCGACCCGTTGCTGTTGCCCACCGGAAAGCTGCCGCGATCGCCGGGCGGCCAGCTCGGCGATCCCTAGCTCGGCCAGCCGGTCGATGGCGATCGCCCGCGCACGGGCACGGCCCTGCCCTTGGGATTGCGGGCCGAAGGCCACATTGTCCAGCACGGTCAAGTGCGGCAATAGGAGGGGGTCTTGAGCCAACAAGGAGATGCCGCGGCGGTGCGCCGGCACCCACGTGCCGGTGCCGGCGACCTGCCGCCCACTCAGGTCCACGGTGCCGGTGCTGGGCCGAAGGGTGCCGGAGGCCAACGCGAGCGCGGTCGATTTCCCTGCCCCGTTGGCCCCGAGGAGGGCGATGATCTCCCCCTGGGGGACCTGGAGGTCGAGGTGGACGTTGCGGTCAGCGACGTGGGCATGGATCGCCAGCGCGGGGGTCATCGCGTCCCCTTCCAGATGCGGCGGCCGTGAGTGCTCAGCACCAGCACCGCGGCGAGCACGATCAGGATGAGGGAGAGCGCGATCGCAGCGTCCGGATCGGTCTCGCGCTGCAGGTAGATCTCCAGCGGCAACGTCCGGGTCACGCCCTGTAGCGATCCGGCGAATGTCAGGGTGGCACCGAACTCCCCCAGGCAGCGAGCGAAGGCCAGCGCGATACCGGAACCGAGGGCCGGGCCCAGGAGCGGGAGGGTGACCCGGCGCAGCACTGTGGTCGGCCGGGCGCCAAGGGTGGCAGCGATCACCTCATGGCGCCGGCCGGTGGTGCGCGCCGCCCCCTCGACGGAAAGAACCAGGAACGGCATCGCCACGAACGCTTGGGCCAGCACGACTGCCGTGGTGGTGAAAGCGACGTCGACGCCGAGTACCTGTAGCTGCTGACCGACCAGTCCGCGCCGACCGAAGGTACTCAGCAACGCCAGCCCGGAGACGACCGGCGGCAATACCAGGGGTAGCAGCACCACCGTACGCACGAGGCGCACACCGGGGAAGTCGACCCAGGCCAGCACCAGTCCCAGGGGCACCCCGCACACAACGCACAGCAGAGTCGCCACCGCCGAGGTACGCAGGCTCAGCCCGAGCGCCGCCAGGGCGGCCTCGGAGGTGAGCAGCGCGGGCAGGTCCGCCCAGGGCACCCGTGCCACCATGCCCAGAACTGGCACCGCGATGAGGAGCACAGCAGCGACGGCGGGGACCAGGATCCATCTGGGCAGTCCAGCGGTGATGTCCCCTGTGGGGTCACGGAGTTCCGAAGCCAGCCGCATCCAGCACGTCCTGCCCCTGAGGTCCCTGTACGAAGTCGATCCAGGCCCGGGCCAGTTCGGGCTGGTCGCTCCCGGTGGTCGGTGCGATCGGATAGTAGTTGATCACCTCATCGTGCTGGTCGTAGACCTCGATCGTCTCGACCTGCTCGCCGGCCGAGGCGGCGTCGGTGGTGTAGACCAGTCCGGCGCCGGCCTGCCCGGAGGTGACCTTTCCCAGCACGTCGGTGACACTGCCCTCCTCGCTGACCGGCTCCAGGGTGACCTCGAGCAGGCCGGCGAGGGTGCCGGTGGCTTCACCGCAGGGCACCTGTGGGGCGCACACCACCAGATCGGCGGCGGCCAGGCTCTCATCCAGTCCGGTGACCTCCGCAGGGTTACCGGCCGGGGTGATCAGAGTGAGCACGTTGTCAGCGAAGATCTCCGGATCGCCCTCGATGGTGCCGTTCGCCACGGCGTCGGCCATCGTGGACTCGTTGGCGGCGGCCAGCACATCGGCCGGGGCGCCGGCATCCAGTTGGGCGACAAGATCGGAGGAGCCGGCGAAGGAGAACGCCACCGATGTCTGGGGGTGGGCCGCCGTGAACGCCTCGGCGATGTCCTCGAAAGCAACATGCAGGGAGGCGGCGGCGAACACGGTCAACTCCCCGCTCGGCTCGGCGCCGGCATCGGTGCCCGCCTCATTATGGTCCTGCGGCGCATCGGTGCCCTCCTCGGCCTCGTGCCCGCCGTCAGCGGTCTCGGTACCGCAGGCAGCGAGGGTCAGGACCGTCGCCAACACGGCGGTGAGCAGCATCCGGTGGCGGGTCATGACGAATCCCTGGGGGCTTCGACGATGACCGTGGTCGCCTTGACCACGGCGGTGGCCAGCGAGCCGGGCTCCAGAGCGAGATCGCGAACCGCCTCTGCGCTCATCAGGGAGACCATCCGGTACGGACCGCACTGCAGATCCACCTGTGCCATCACCTCGTCGCTAAGCACCCGGGTGACCAGTCCGGTGAAGCGGTTGCGCGCCGAGGAACCGGCAGGCGAACTCCTCGGGCCCTTCGGGCGGGCCGCATGTTCCTGGGCCCGGCGAGCCAGTTCGGCACCCTCGATCACCTTGCGCCCGGCCTGATCCGAGGACGCAACGAGCAGCCCATCGTCGACCCAGCGGCGGACCGTGTCGTCGCTGACGCCGAGAAGCCCAGCTGCTTCGCTAATCCGATAGTGCGTCATAACAGGGATCATACATCCGCTTCTACGGTTATATTTGCGACTTTTTGTCGCTTTCACGGTGTTAATCCTGCCTGGCATCGAGCGCATCGCCCATCACCCGCCGGACTCGGGAGCCCCACCTTGCTACGGCCGACTGTTCTACTCTAAGGTTGGTGTTTCTACCAATCGGTTAGGAGCGACATGACTGAACCTTCCCCGCGCCCACGGCGACGCCGTCTGCGCATCGCTGCGGGGGTGATCGTGGCCGTGGTGGTCGTGGCCACCATTGCGCTGCGGTCGCCGTCTCCGGTCGGCCACTGGCGCAGCACGGAAGGGCATGAGGCATTCTTGGCTGCCTATACCGAGGCGATGGCCCAGATGCCCGAACCGGATCAGTCGCTCGATCTGCGCACCGACTTCGGCCTGGTCCGCATCTACCATTTCACCGGGGAGGGCGAGAGCGACGCCCCCTTGATGCTGATCAACGGCCAGGGCTCTGCCTCCCCAGCGTGGGCCGACAACATGGCCGACTTTCTCCAACTCGGTGACGTGTACACCGTGGATCTGCTCGGACATCCAGGGATGAGCGTGCAGGAGCGCCCGATTGAGGACAATGCCGACCAGGCACTGTGGCTGAATCAGGCTCTGGAACAGTTGCCAGAGGACCAGTTCCACTTCATCGGCCTGTCCATCGGCGGTTGGACGGCGACCAATTTCGCCACCCGCCATCCGGAGACGGTGGAAAGTCTGAGCGTGATCGACCCGGTCTTCACCTTCGCCCCGATCAGCATCGGCTTCATCGTGCGTTCCCTGCCCGCCTCGGTCTCCTGGCTGCCCAAGTCCTGGCGAGATGGCTTCAACTCCTGGATCGCCGGTGGTGAGGACACCGAGGAGTTCGCCGTCGGACGCATGATCGACGCGGGTCAGGAACACTACTCCACGAAGGTTCCCGGCCCGGAGCAGATCAGCGAGGAGGCGCTGAGCGACCTGGACATGCCGGTGTTGGCAATCATCGCCGGAGATTCGGTGGTCCACGACGCCCAGGACGCGGCCGAGGTGGCCGAACGCACCCTGACCCACGGCACCGTCGAACTGTACGAAGGCGCCTCCCACGCCGTCGGTGGCCAGGAGTCCGAACGGGTCGCTGCCGACATCGGTGCCTTGATCGACGCTCAGGACTGATCGACGTCAGGACATCCTTGCGCCCTTCGAGTATTTCCCCGCATCCGCGCCGGACGCAGAGAAATGGGCGCCGAAGCTCCGCTGGACAGGCCGAAGCTCCGCTGGACAGATCGTGCTGGGTCAGGGCGCGCCCCAGGGCTACCCGGCCTGCACACCTCCGGCGGCGTCGGCCCGCGCGGTGGTCTCAGCGCGGAAGACTTGCGGCAACTGCCGCGGCACCCGAGGACGAGCCCACTGGACCGCGTTGGCGATCACGTGACGGATACCGGGTTGGTAGTAGACCGGGTAATCCTGATCCCCGGGGCGGAAATAAAAGATGTTGCCCTGCCCGCGCCGGAAGCAACACCCGGAGCGGAACACCTCACCACCGGAGAAGGAGGAGACGAACACCAGCTCGTCGGGGGCCGGGATATCGAAGTACTCCCCGTACATCTCATCCTCGGGCACCACCAGGGGCTGCGGGATGCCCTGAGCGATCGGATGGCCGGGCGCCACGGTCCAGATCAATTCCCGGTCATCCTCATTACGCCACCGCAGGTTCGCCGTCGTCCCCATCAGCGCACGGAAGATCTTCGAATGATGCGCCGAGTGCAACGCGATCAGGCCCATTCCGGACAGCACGTGCTGGTGCACCCGCTCCACCACCGCATCGGCAACCTCACCGTGGGCCGCGTGCCCCCACCAGGTCAACACATCGGTCTGGGCCAGCACCTCCTCGGTGAGCCCGTGCTCCGGGTCATCAAGGGTCACAGTGCGAACGCGAGCGCCCTCACCGAGGCGCTCACCGATGGCGTCGGCGACGACGGTGTGCATCCCGTCGGGATAGATCTCGCGCACCTGAGGGTCGGTCTGCTCGTGGCGGTTCTCTCCCCAGACGGTCACGCGGATCGGTTCGGTGGGTGCAAACATGATCATCCTCTTCTTCGTAGGTCGCCGCGGCGACCGGCTCAGGAGCTGCTCGGTAGCGACTCCACACCGGCCCTCTCCCCGGCCAACCGCACCTCGGCGCCTTCAGCTGCCGAGGCGTAGCAGGCATCGAGCACCAGGGACCGCTGCAGCGCGTCAGCGCCGGTGTGCTCCCCCGGGTTGCCGGAGCGGACTTTGGTCAGGAACTGTTCGACGGCGGCGGCATGTTTGCCGTGCGGGCCGACCACGGGCGCCAGCTCGGCCGGCATTCCCTCGACTTCGGTCCAGACGTTGAGCCGTTCGTAGGCGTCCTTGCCGGCCCCGCCCCATTCGATGCTGGCGCCGCCATCGGCGCCGTAGAGTGTGACGTAGCACCGGTCGTGTGGAACCCACTGGGCCCAGCTGGATTCCAACAACAGGGTGCCCCCGCCGTCGAACCGCAGGAACGCGGTGGCCAGGTCCTCCACCTCGAAGGGTGCGCCGTCCTCGACCTGGCTGATCCCGAAGCCGGAACCGCCCCGACCCAGCGGGCCGAACTCAGCGTGGGTGGAAGCCGAGGCGGTGGTGATACGCGGCTCACCCATCAGGTACAGAGCCATATCCAGCATGTGCACCCCGATGTCCATCATCGAGCCGCCGCCGGCACTCTGGGCCCGGGTGAACCAGGTGCCCAGACCCGGGATGCCCTGGCGCCGCAACCAGCCGGCTTTCGCGTAATAGATCTTACCCAGCACCCCGGATTCGACGACCGTGCGCAAGGCGGCCACATCACCGCGCTGGCGGTGGTTGAACGCCACATCCAGCACCCGTCCGGTACGTTCGGCAGCCTCGGTCATCGTGGCTGCCACAGCACCGGTCTCGGCCATCGGCTTCTCACACAGCACGTGCACGCCGGCTTCCAGGGCGGCGATCGTCATCGGGGCGTGCAGGAAGGTCGGGGTGGCGATGGAGACGACGTCGAGCTCGGCCCCGGCGAGCATCTGCGTCGCGTCGGTGTACCGGTCCGGGACGTCGTATTCGGCACCGACCTCGGTGAGGAGATGGTCCTCCTTGGCAGTGAGGGCAACGAGGTCGACGCCTTCGGCTCGGGCGTAGGCGTCCGCGTGTTGCCGCCCGGCCCAGCCAAGGCCGATGACACCGGCACGCAGCGGACGCAGTTCCGGTGCGCCTGTGGACATCGCTAGTTCCTCCTCGAGGTGTGGGGGCGCCGGTGAGGGCGGGGGGGGTGGCTATGCGCCACGGGCAACTCTATGCCTGCGCGGGTGCCAGGTCAGCACCGCCGGGGCAGCCACTCACCAGATAGCACCAACTCAGGCGAAGAGCACCAGTTCGGTCATCTGCACCAGTTCTTCTGCTGCTGCGGCCGTGTCGTAATCAGGATCGGCCATACGTTCACCGACGATTCCGTTGATCGCACCCCCGATCATGATCGCCGTCGTGCGCAGGTTGCCATCCGCAGCCAACCCTCGTTCCCGACGCGCCACCGCCATGATCTCGGCCAGGTTGCGCCAGCGCTGGCTGCGATCATCATCCTGGTGCTGGTTGGTCACCGCCTCCACGATCATCCGGGTGTGATGGGGGTGTTCGCGCAGATGCCCGATCATCGAGCGGATATAGGCGGCGGGCCCTTCGCCGGGGCCTGCCCGCTCTACTGCCGAACCCACTGTGGTGACCAACGAGACCAGGACGTGCTGATAGGCCGCCTGTACCACCGCATCCTTGGACGGGTAGTGGTAGAGCACCGCCGCCTTGGTGATCTGTGCCCCTTGGGCGATTCGGGCCAGGGACGTGCCGGCGTACCCGTTCGCGGCAACTAGATCGATAGTCACCTCGATGAGCTGGGCCCGGCGGGCGCGTTCGGTAAACGTCAGCGGGCGCTCGTCCGGGGCTGGAGTGCTGGCCATCCTCCAGACCCTATCTTCGGTCACTGAATCTACCAATCGGTCAGGGGCGGGTGACAGATCGGATCGGGGCCCACATCGCCCGTATCGTTCAAATACGGACGCGGGCCCGGTCCCGCCCGCGGCACCAGTGATGAGAACCTGGGGTGGTGAGTACCTACCCCAGCCTCGATGACTTCAGCTTCGACACCGCACTGGCGGTGTCCAACTCCTATGAGGTGCTTTCCCTGGATGGGGACAGCACACAGGTCTTCGAGTGGAAGTCGGTGACCAAACCACTGGTGGCGCTTGCCACCCTGATCGCCGTCGACCAAGGGCACCTGGACCTGCAGGATTCGGCCGGTCCAGACGGGGCCACGGTGCGCCACCTGCTCGCCCACGCCTCCGGACTTCCGTTCGAAGAGGGCCCCAGGCAATCCCCGGAACGGCGGCGGGTCTACTCCAACGTCGGGTTCGAGACACTCGGCGAGCACCTCGAGGCAGGCGTCGGCACCGACCTGTGGTCCTGGGTGCGCACCAGCGTCGTCGAACCGCTGGAACTGAACTCGACCGCCCTGCAAGGCTCTCCCGCACACGGCGTGCGCAGCAACATCCTCGACCTCCTCGCCCTGGGCCTGGAAATGCTCACCCCCACCCTCATCTCGGCTGAGCTCGCCGAAGCGGCCCGGACCGTGCAGTTCCCGGGCCTGGCCGGGGTGTTGCCGGGCTTCGGCAGCCAGGACCGCAACGACTGGGGCCTGGGCTATGAAATCCGCGGAGAGAAGGATCCACACTGGACCAGCCCGGCCAACTCCCCGGGAACGTTCGGACACTTCGGCCAGTCCGGCAGCTTCGTGTGGGTCGATCCGGCAGCAGACCTGGTGGCGGTCTTCCTCGGCGAAGTTTCCTTTCGTCAGGACACCCACGCCATCCTCTGGCCGAAACTGAGCACCGAGATTCTGCAGGCACACCGCACCTGAGCGGATGCTGTCAAGCTCGCCCGCTCATGCCACCCAGGGCTCCCTGGCCGGCCTCAGGACACGAGCGGCGGCCCGGTCACCCTCCGAGACCGGGCCGCGCTCCAGCTCATCTCCGGCCGCGAGCTCATCTCCGGCCGCGCTGCCCCCAGGCCGCGCTGCCCCCAGGTCAGGCTGAGCGCCCGGCCGCCACCAGCCGGCTTGCTTCGGCGGCCCAGGGGTCCTCGACCTGGATCTCGTACCGGGCGGCCTCGTAGACCTTCATCGATCTGAAGTCGCGCCGGCCACGAGTCAGCGCGTGGCCCACAAACCCGACCACAGCCCCCCAGAAGGCACCCATCAGCACCGCGGTCACGATCAGCACGAACCACACGGCCGTGATCGAGAACAAGGCGAATATCAGACCCAGCAGCAAACCGAACCAGGCACCCGCTGCCGCGCCCAGACCAGCCGCCCGGCCCTTGGTCATTCGGCCGGTGATCTGTTCGCGGCTGACAATGTCACGGCCGATGATCCGGATCCGCTCCACCGGAAAGCCCTCATCGGAAAGCAGGTCAACGGTCTCCTGGGCGCGTTCGTAGTGATCGACGGTGCCCAGCACTTGATAGTGGCCTTCGGGATAGGCCTGGGCCGCGGGTTCGTCAGTGCGCAATGGATTGGCCGTGGAGGTCATCTCAGCTCTCCTTATAGTTGGATTGTTCGTACCATCTAGTTGGACAATACCAACTAATTGGGGCAAGATCAACAGGACAGGGGAAGGAGTGATCATGACCACCACAGAGCCGCCGATCGGCGTAGCACTTCAGGCTGCGGCCTCCGCCATCGAACGCTGGTCAACCCGCCCGGACACCCGGCGCCGACTTCACAACGGGCCCTTCGAGCCGCTCTCCACCACCGAGCGGTGGCTCCTGGCCAAGATCGCCCGGACCGGGCCGGTTCGCCTTTCCAGGCTCGCCGACTGGCAGCGGGTAGACCGCTCCACGATGACCACCCAAGTTCGCCGCCTGGAGCAGCTGCAGTACGTGACGCGCGCCCCCGACCCAGCCGACGGACGGGCCAGTTTGGTCAGCCTCAGCGAGATCGGCCGGGAGCAGTACGCCGAACTCAACGCCAGCGCCGGTGAATTGTTCGATGGCCTGGTTGCCGACTGGCCACCTGCGGAGCGCCGACAGTTCGCCCGGCTGCTGACCAAGTTCGCCGCCACTCTGGACGGACCGACGGCCAGCGACTGATTCATCGACACCTCGCGGATGCCGGGTAGGCCACACTGGAACCGATGTCTCTCACCCCGCCTGCCGACCCGACCGATGACGACGCCGTCGTGGAAACCTTCACCACGTGGGCCACCGGCCGCGGGCTGGACCTGTATGACCACCAGGAGGAGGCTCTCCTGGAGTTGGCCACCGGATCCCACCTGATCCTGTCCACCCCCACCGGCTCAGGGAAGTCCCTGGTCGCCGTCGCCGCGCATTTCGTCGCAACGGCTAAGGGGCAACGCTCCTATTACACCGCCCCGCTGAAAGCTCTGGTCAGTGAGAAGTTCTTCGACCTGATCGAGATCTTCGGTGCCGAGAAGGTCGGGATGATGACCGGGGACTCCGCGATCAACACCGACGCTCCGATCATCTGTTGCACCGCCGAGGTACTGGCCAACCAGGTACTGCGGGAAGGGGAACTACACGATGCCGGTGTGGTGATCATGGATGAGTTCCACTTCTACGCCGACCCGCAACGAGGGTGGGCCTGGCAGGTGCCCTTGCTGGAACTCCCGGAGACCCAGTTCGTGCTGATGAGCGCCACCCTGGGCGACGTCAGCTTCTTTACCCGGGACCTGACCGAGCGCACCGGCCGCCCGGCGGCGGTGATCGCCAACACCGAACGTCCGGTGCCGCTGACCTTTACCTACTCCACCACTCCCCTGCACGAACTCATCCTGGAACTGGTCCAGACCCACCGAGCTCCGGTCTACGTGGTGCATTTCACCCAGGCCGCCGCCCTGGAACAGGCCCAGGCGCTGACCTCGGTGACCGTCGCCAGCAAGGACCAGCAGGCCGCCATCGCCGAGGCCATCGGCAACTTCTCCTTCGCCAAGGGATTCGGAGCCGCCCTCTCCCGGCTGCTGCGCCGTGGTATCGGGGTACACCACGCGGGCATGCTGCCCCGGTACCGGCGCCTGGTGGAGCGCCTGGCCCAAGCCGGGCTCCTCGCCGTCGTCTGCGGTACCGACACCCTCGGGGTGGGGATCAACGTGCCGATCCGCACCGTGGTACTTACCGGCCTGACCAAGTACGACGGCGTGAAGTCCCGGCATTTGTCCGCCCGGGAGTTCCACCAGATTTCCGGGCGCGCCGGACGGGCTGGCTACGACACCGTCGGGGAGGTGATCGTGCAGGCTCCCGAGCACGTCATCGAGAACGCGAAGGCACTGGCAAAAGCGGGCGACGACGAACGCAAGAAGCGCAAGATCGTGCGCAAGAAGGCTCCCACCGGCGTGGTGAATTGGACCGACAAGACCTTCGAACGGCTGCGTGATGCCGCCCCCGAGCCACTGACCAGCCAGTTCGATGTTTCCCACGCGATGGTGCTGGGAGTGCTGTCCCGGTACGGGGATCCGGTAGCCACGATGGCCCGGCTATCGAGGGACAACCACGACGCGCCTGTGGCCCGCAACCCGCACCTGCGCAAGGCGGTAGGAATCTACCGGGCCCTGCGTGCCGGGGGCATCGTGGAACGCCTGCCGGCACCCGATGCCCAGGGCCGCCGGGTCCGTCTGACCCAGGAGGTGCCCTCGGAGTTCGCGCTGAATGCGCCCCTGTCGCCGTTCGCACTGGCTGCCCTGGAGTTGCTCGACCCCGACGATGAGTCCTACGCCGTGGACGTGGTCTCGGTGATCGAGGCAACCTTAGAGGATCCGCGCCCCCTGGTCATCGCCCAGGAGAAGGCCGCCCGCGGGGAGGCGATCGCAGCGATGAAGGCCGAGGGCTGGGAATACACCGAACGGATGGAGGCCCTGGAGGAGATCACCCACCCCCAGCCGCTGGCCGAGTTGTTGCACGCGGCCCTGGCCGAGTATCGCACCGCCCACCCCTGGGTCGATGAGCACCCGCTGCGGCCCAAATCAGTGGTGCGCGACATGGTCGAGCACGCGATGACGTTCTCCGAACTCATCTCTCGTTATGGCATCACCCGAAGCGAAGGGGTAGTGCTGCGGTACCTGACCGACGCCTACCGGGCACTGCGTCAGTTGGTGCCAGCCGAGCGGCGCACCGAGGAGCTGACCGCGATCATCGACTGGCTCGGCCAGGTCATCCTCGAGATCGACTCCTCCCTCCTGGCCGAGTGGCAGGCACTGCACGACGGCGAGGACGACGGTGGCGCCGGGGCGCGCAGTGCTGACCCGGAACCCAAAACGGCCGTCGAGTCCCGATTCGGTGGCGAGGACGCCCCGGTGACAGCGAACCGGCACGCCTTCCGGGGGCTGGTTCGGCAGGCAATGTTTCGCCGGGTGGAGCTCCTCGCCCGTGAGGACTACGCACGCCTGGGCGAACTGTCCGCCGAGGCCGGACAGCCGGAGTGGGACGCCGAGCAGTGGCAGGCGCAGACTGAGGGTTACTGGGCTGAGTACGACGACGTGGGGATCGGCCCCGACGCCCGTGCCCCGTCGTTGTTCCATCTCCGTGAGGAGGGGCAGCAGTGGCCGCTCACCCAAGTCCTCGACGATGCCCCCGGAGACCGGGACTGGAGACTGTGGGCGAGGGTGGATGTGGCCGCGAGCGCCGAGGCCGGCGCTCCGGTGATCGCGATGGTGGCGATCGCCCCGGTCGACCGGGCGCCGTGGTGACCGCCGGGGCGACCGGCCTCGGGGCGTCTTCGCTAAGGTGCCACTGCCCGCGACCCCCGGCTGAGCGCGCTCTAGAGTAGTGCTATGAGCGAGATGGCCCCGGGCTGGTACCCCGACCCCGAGGGGGAGAACCAGCAGCGCTACTGGGATGGTGACCAGTGGGCCGACTATTACCAACCCCTGGCGCCTGAACGTCCCGAGCCCCACGGCTCCAAGACCGCCGTCGAGGACTACCCCTACTTAGCCAACACCACCCAGCCGCCTACCGCACCGGGCCCGATCAGCACCGGGGGGTCTGCCCCGGGGCCGACGACCGCCTGGGGCACCCCGGCCCCACCGGGGGTCTATGTCCCCGACCAGCAGCCCACTGCCGGCCAGCAGTGGAACGCCGGCGACCCGACTCAGGAGTTCCACGCCGGCGCCACCAAGGGACGCGGGGGCCTGATCGCGATCATCGTCACCATCGTGGTGGTACTGGGCCTGCTGATCGCCGGGGGCATCATGGCCTACGAAGTCAATGGCGCCCCGTCCCCACCACCGCTGGGGACAGCAGATGCGGTGGCACCGCCGGCTGGAGAGGATCTGTTCCAAGACCGGTACGGCTGTGCCCTGCGCTGATCCGACCGCCGGATCTCCAGGTTCGATCGAGTGTGATTTCACCGCTGGGACCTACTACTCTGACGCCCATGAGCTCTCATCCTCCGGCTGGGTGGTACCCGGACACCTCGGCACAGAACCTGCAGCGTTATTGGAACGGTACCCAGTGGACTGAGCACACCGCACCGCTGTCGGGCATGGGGCAGGGAGCGCCAGAGACCCCGGGCCAGGATCCTGCCTGGGGACAACCCGGCGGTTACGGCCAAGCCTCTGCACCGGGGCAACCCGACAGTTACGGGCAAGCGTCGGCCCCGGCGCAACCCGATAGTTACGGGCAAGCCTCCGCACCGGGGGCGCCGGGCGGCTACGGGCAGGCTTCGACGCCGCAGAACTCCTACGGTGCGCAACTCGGGTTCGGCCAGGGCGCTGCCGGTGCTGCCGGCTACGGTCAGGCCCAACAGTCTTATGGCCAACAGCCTTACAGTGGCCAACCCGGTTATGACCCCACTGCCTACGGACCGCCCCCCAGCGGCGGCCGAGGGCTGAACAAGGGCCTGCTGATCGGCATCAGCGTCGCTGCTGTTGTCCTGATCGGCGCCCTGGTCACGGTCGGCATCATCGTTTTCACAGACGATTCGGAGGATGGACCAACACCTCCGCCCACCGTCGAGCCGACCGAGGACCCCACCGACGAGCCCACCGATGAGCCGACAGATGAACCTACTGATCAGCCCACTGATGACTCGAACGGCACACCTGTGGACGGCGGGGAGTTCGAGTTGGGCGATGAGGTGTCCGGATCGGTCGACATGGGCGGTGAATGGCAAGCCACGGTGAACGTGACCGAGGAGTCTGCCGCCGTCTTCGACCCGCGCCGCGACAGCGACGGCTCGGGGCTCGATCTGACGATGACCATCCTCGATGACAGCGGCCAAGAGATCTACTCCAACGACGACCGGCCCTTCGACCTGTCCGGCACTGGCGAAACCAGCCTGAACCCGCACGCGGCCCTCACCCTGGAACCGGGTGAGTACACGATTGTTCTGGGCAGTTTTGCCGATGCCTCCGGCGGGGACTTCACTATGGCCACCGAAGCCCCGGATCTCATTGCTCCCGGCGATGAGGTCGAACTGGACCTCGATGACGGCGAACAGGCGAACTACGCCCTGGACATCGCCGATGAGGGTGACTACACGATCAATGCCACCACGGATACCGGATATGCGGTGGTCTATCTGTTCGACGAAGCCGGGGACTACCAATCCGAGATCGCCATGGACAATCAAACCGAGTTGAGTTCCAGCCTCGAACCCGGCGTGTACCCGCTCGTGATCACCGAAGAGTATGAGACCGATGGCACCATCACGGTGACGATCGAGGAAGACTGACAAGGCAGTGCACCACACCTCCCGAGCGATAGTGCGGCAGTGAGTTGGCACCCGGACCACTCTGCCGGTCCCGGCCCGGACCGCCGGTCCGGACCTAGTCACCACGCACCCGGGCACGGGCCCAGTGGGTCACCAGCACAACCACCCCACGGCCCACCGGGAGCCAGCGGAGCACCACCCCACGGCTCTCCAGAAGGACCACCATCCGGCGGGCCGCCAAGCCCCTACTTACAGCCTGGTCAGCCTGGCGCTTACGGCAGCGGACCGCAGCAACAGGGCGGTGCGGGGGCATGTGGGTGTATCGGGATCGGCCTGATCGCCGCCTTCGTCCTGGGCCTCCCCCTGCTCGGACTCCTGGCCGTCCTGATCTTCCAGGTGCTCTGAGTGCCCACTACTGGAGTGCCCACTACTTGGAGGGCCACAGGGCACGCCCGGTATCGGGCTCCTCGCTGGCTACGTTCGAGGGCGAGCCCGGTCTCGACTTCGTTGCCGGCGGATTCGTCACCGGGACAGGGCCGCCCCCGAAACCCGCGTAGCCTGCCAAGGTGACTGTTTCAGAACTCTGTGACGCCAGCCACTCCGGCCTTGACCTGGACGGCCAGGTATGGGCCGGAGCCGAGATGTCGGAGATGACCCTGGAGGACACCTCGATGCGGCGCCTGCGCGCCACTGGCGGGCGGTGGGGCCAGTGCGTGCTGATCGATTGCGATCTGGAGGGTGCCGACCTGGCCGGCCTGACCGCCCGGGACTGCTCGGTGCTGAACTCGCGGCTGGATCGCAGTCGGTTGACCGGGTCGGCGTGGCTGCGGGGCCGGTGGCGCGGTATTGACGCCGAAGATGTCCAGGCGGACCAGCTCACCGCCTTCGAGTCCTCCTGGCGCCAGGTAACACTGCGTCGGTGGCGGCTGCAAGAGGCAGACTTCACCGGCGCCCAATGGCACCGCGTGCACTTGATCGACTGCGATCTGACCGGCGCGCGATTCTCCGGATTGCAGGCTTCGGCGGTACGGCTGGAGGGGTGCACGCTAGCGGCGGCACAAGGCATCGAGGCGCTCCGCGGCGCGTCCCTGGGCTACTCCACTGCGGTCACCGCACTGCCGGCCATGGCAAGCCATCTTGGGATAGACATCCACCACGACCAGGAGGAGATGGATCGATGAGCGACGTCGAGCGTCTGGAACAGATGCGGGCACGGATCGCCGCCGCCGCCCGGGCGACCGACCGCACCGACCAGGTGCGGCTGCTGCTGGCGGTCAAGACCCAACCCACTGACCGGGTCGCCGCCGTACTGCAGACCGGCCACGACCTGATCGGGCACAACCGGGTCCAAGAAATGGCAGCCAGTGAACCGGACCTGGACGACTATCCCCACGAGGTGCACATGATCGGGCGGCTGCAGTCGAATAAGGTCAACGCCGCCCTCCGGTTGGCCACCTGCATCCAGAGCGTGGACAGCCTGCGGCTGGCCGACCGCCTGAACCGCTCCGCCCAAAACACCCAGCGTCAGGTCGATGTTTTCGCCCAGGTCAACGTCTCCGATGAGGACACCAAGGGCGGAGTCCGCCCCGACCAAGCCGAGGAGCTGTGCCGCCACATCGGCACACTCGACCATCTGCACCTGCGGGGCCTGATGACGATCGGGGCGAACTCCACTGACGAGAGCCAAGTACGCGCCGGCTACCGGGAACTGGCCCGATTACGAGATGCCGTACTGGCGTCGGGCGCTCGGGGCACCGAGGCAGCAGGGGAACTGTCCATGGGCATGAGCGCCGACCTGGAATGGGCGATCGCCGAGGGAGCCACGATGGTGCGCATCGGCACCGGGGTATTCGGCGAGCGACCGCACTGATCGGCCTACTACCGGCGGCGGTCAGGACCGGCGCGACATCAGTGTCAGGGTCAGCGCGGTGATCCCCGCGCCCCATACACCGATCACGGCGATCTGCCCGGCACTGACCGAGTACACCTCCGGAGCGAGCTGGGCCCGGACCAGATCGGCCATCGGCTCCATCGGCAATACCCGGTGGGTGGCCGCGAGCCAGTCCGGCAACGCTTCGGAGCCGAAGGTGATCGGGCTGAACAACAGGATCACGAATACCAGCACCTGGGTGAGCAACTGTGCGATCCGCGCCGGCAGTGCCGTGGCCATCCCGTAGCCGATCACCGCGGCCGTGGCGGCCACCACCAGGGCCACCAACGGCGCCCAGACGCTGGGGGCCAGGTCCAGGTCGTACCGCAGGCTTGCGACCACCACCGTCAGGGCCACGCCGGGCAGACTGAGCAGCGTCCAGATCACGATATCGGCCGACAGGTATGCCGAACGCGGCGCGGGTAGGGAACGGAACCAGTCGTAGGAGCCCTCCAGTTTCATCTGCCCCACTGCCTGGGGGACGATCACCAGACCGGTGACCAGGAGCTGAACCGTGGGGGCACCGGTCGCCAGCAGCAGCGCCACCTGGGGATCATCAACCGGGGCGAGGTAGCCGAACCCGATCACGATGCCCACCGCGAGCATCATCTGCACCACCAGGGTCAACGGCAGGATCATTTTCGAGGACGCGGCATTCCACCGCACCAGCATCCACCAGGACCGGGTCCAGTGTGCTGTCGCAGTCATGCGATCACCGCCTCGGCCTGCGGCTGCGGAGTAGTCAGTTGCACGTAGGCATCCTCCAGGGACACCGGCTGGATGGCGAAAGTCTCGATCTCACCGCTGCGCTGTGCTGACCTGGCCCAGGCGAGCAGTTCTTCGGCACCACCGATGTCCACCGTCGCGCTGAGCACGCCATCGCGCGCGTCGGTCACCACAGCGGCAGGAGGTTGCGGAGGTCGTGTGCCCGGTGCCGATCGCAACTCGACGCGGAGACGGTCACGCAAATCCGCCGTGAGTTGGCTCGGCGTACCGCCGGCCACCACGGTGCCGTTATCGAGGACCACCAAGTGGTCCACAGCGCGCTCGGCCTCGTTGACGTTGTGGGTGACCAAGAGCACCGCGGCGCCTTCATCGGCCTCCCGGCGGATCTCGCGCCACAGCAGCCGGCGTCGCATCGGATCGACGTCATTCGTGGGCTCATCCAGGACCACTACCGGCACCTGGACCGCAGTCGCGATCGCGAAGGCGACGAGGCGTTTCACCCCGCCGGAGAGGTTCTCAGTGGGCCGGTCCATCCATTCGGTCAGCTCGAGGCGCTCGAACCGTTCCGCTGCTCTGGCCCGTACCTGTGCCTTGCTTGCCCCCCGGATCCGCCCGACCAGTTCGACGGCGAGGTTCGGAGTCAGACCGCTGATCGGGACATTCGCCTGAGCTTGGACCGCGCAGCGCTGGCGTGCCTGGTGGGGGCGGGCGATGGCATCCAGTCCATCGACGGTGATCGAGCCGGCGTCCGGCTTAGTGATCCCGATGATCTGGTTCACCAGGGTGGTTTTACCGGCACCGTTGTGCCCGAGCAAGCCGACCACCTGACCTGCAGCCACGTCGAGGTCCACCCCGTCATTGGCCACCACCTTCTTGAACCGCTTCGTCACTGCGCGGATCGTCAACATCGCATCACCTTTCAGATACCGGTTGGTATTTCAATACCGGACAGTATCCAGATACCTTCTGGTATGTCAACGTATAGTGGGCCGCATGCACGATGACCCGGCCCCCGCAGATGTTGACCAGCCCACCACTCGTACGGCCCGGCAGGCCCAGACGCGCCAGACCCTGCTGGACTCCGCCTTCGAGGTCTTCGTCAACCGGGGGTTCCACGGGGCCTCGGTCGATGAGATCGCCCGGCATGCCGGCTACACCAAGGGCGCGGTGTACGCGAACTTCGCCAGCAAGGACGAGCTGTTCCTTGCCGTGGTGGACCGCAGGATCGCTCAAGGCGCAAAGATCCATCAGGCCGAGGCCCGCGGCGAAGAGTTGAGCGAGGAGGATCTGCGGACCTTCATCGAGGGGAGGTTCCAGATCCGCTGGGCGCTGCTGGCTTTCGAGGCGATCCTGTACGCCGTGCGGGAGCGACCGGACCTGATGACCGAACTCGGCCAGCGCTATCAGCAGATCGATGCCGTCGGCGCCCGCACGCTGGAGGAAAGGCTCACCGATCCTCCGGCGCGAACCGATCTAGTGGCGATCGCCCAGCAAGCTCTACACGAGGGCCTGATGATCCGGCACCTGATCGAGCCGGAACGAATCAACCACGAGGTGATCGAGGAGATTTACGAGGTCGTCTTTGACTCCGAGCACCAGCGCGCCTGGCAGGAGTTCTGACCGTGAGCTCGGCTCACGGCACCCGGTGCAGCCACCGGGCGGTGGCGAACTTGGTGGCGACCAGCTCTTCGGCCCGCTGGTACTCCTCGGGACGGATATCGCCGTCGACGCACTGGTAGCGAGCACGGAACGAGGCCTTGAAGGACTCGATGATGTCTACGCGGTCCATCTGCGTCTGGGACCGCATCGGATCCACCCGCTTCACCGCACTGACGGTGCCCTTGTCCGAGAGCTTCTCCCGGCCGATGCGCAACACGTCCAGCATCGCCTGAGCGTCGATGTCGTAGGACATGGTGACGTGATGCAGTACCGCTCCCCCGGCCAGACGTTTCTGGGCCGCCCCGCCGATCTTGCCCTCGGGTGAGGCGATATCGTTCAGCGGTATGTAGCTGGCGTTTACACCCAGTTCCTTGAGTGCTCCCAGCACCCAGTCGTCCAGGAAGGCGTAGGACTGTTCGAAGGACAGGCCATCGACCAACGTGGCCGGCACGTACAGCGAATAGGTGATGGAGTTGCCCGGTTCAACGAACATTGCCCCACCACCGGAGATGCGCCGTACCACCGTCACGTCCCGGCGTGCGGCCGCCTCCAGATCCACCTCGTTACGAACCGACTGGAACGACCCAAGGATCGCCGCCGAGGAGGCCCATTCCCAGATCCGCAGCGTCGGACCCCGCCGGCCGGCGCCGAGTTCCTCCACGAGTACCTGGTCCAGGGCCAGGTGCTGATGCGGGTGCAGCGACCCGGGGTGGACGATCTCGAAAGTGTGTTCGGACCACGACGTCGAGCGGCCCAGCGCACGGCGCACGGCAATCGCCACCGCGCGGGGGCTGAATCCGATCAGCGCGGCATCGGCGGTGGCCTCTTCGACCCGCTCGACGATCGTGCTCATCCGGGTATCCACCGGCAGGCCGCGTAGCGCGGCGTCGATATCCCCCAGCGCCTCGTCGGGCTCGAGAAAGAAATCACCGCTGATCTGTACCCGGGACAGCACGCCGTCGGTCTCTTCCACCTCGGCGACGACCAGTTTGCCGTCCGGGACCTTGTACTCGCCTTTGTTCACGAGCGTCAGCCTAGTAGGCAGGCGCCAGTGATCGGCCGAAGGGCTGCGCTCTCCCGACCGCCCGCGGGTGCTCAGCGGGGCGGCACCTCGTGTTTGATCAGGCCGAAGACCAGGCCATCGACCAGCGCCTCCCAGGAAGCGTCCAGGATGTTGCCGCCGAACCCCACCGAGGACCAGGACTGGTAGCCGTCGGTCATCTCGATCAGCACCCGGGTGATCGCATCGGTGCCGTGGGAAGTATCCAGGAGTCGGACCTTGTAATCGATCAGTTCGAACTGTTCGATCACCGGGTAGACCCCGGCCAGCGCCTGGCGCAAGGCGTGGTCCAGGGCGTTCA
>Ga0079225_10000138_pt1 | contig 36984 bp, 39 predicted proteins | sample Poulit2012_FD_76344 | JGI IMG/M metagenome (GOLD analysis project Ga0079225, IMG submission 76344) | Agricultural soil microbial communities from Georgia to study Nitrogen management - Poultry litter 2012 | ecosystem: Environmental > Terrestrial > Soil > Agricultural land | place: USA: Georgia... | reverse complement strand
TGACTAACATACACGAAAAGTATCCCGAATACAATTTCCATAAACATAAAGGATATGGCACAAGGGAACATTTAAAACAATTAAATCGACATGGTATCTCACCAATTCATCGCCGTTCATTTGCCCCGGTCAAACGTTACATATAGACTGAAGGGAACAAAGGGTGATCATTACATGAATATTAATAACATATTACGAAATCATTTATCACGTACAGAACGAGTACAACCGAGTTTTCGCTCGCTACAACCAAATCAGGTTATTCAAGGAACAATTGTTAAGTTATTTCCTAATAATCAAGCATTAATTCAAATTGGTCAGGAACAAAGAATCGCCCAACTTGATACAGCTTTAGCAGTAGGTGAGAAATATTACTTTCAAGTGGTCAATAATGAACAATACATGCATCTGAAAGTGCTCGGAGACCCACTTGAACAGGAAGTGGCGCTCAATGTTCAAGCACTTTTACAACAGTTAGGATTATCATCTGACCGGCCGTTAAGGCAATTTGTCCAACATTTAATTCAAGAACAAATACCATTTGATCGTAATACCCTCATCCAATCTCTTCCATTACTTTCATTAAATGATCATAAGCAAACGGCTTTTCGAGTCATTCAACATATGATTGTTCGAAATTTACCATTAACGGAAAATGTTTTTCAAGCACAACAAGCGTTAATGACTGAAAATTTTACAAATCTATTACAACAAATAGATGATCAATCAATACAAACAGCTTTAAAAGACTCATCTCGTGGACAACAGTTACTAGCACTTATACAAGATTATAAACAATCAATTCCCGATCAACAGTTTGCCCGACATTTATTACAAAGCATACAAGAAAATCCATTAGTAAGGGACGTTTTCCAAGGATTAAATGTAATCAAATCCAACTTATCTATTAATAATCGTTCGCTATTTTCTTTACTGAGCCAACGTGAGTCAATTTTTAATGTTGAACTACCAGTTTTAAAAGTGATGATGCAACGAATGGTTAGTGAACAAGGACAAATTACTTCTCGGATTAAGGACTTTTTAGCCACGTGGGAGCAAGAACTGTCAGTGCATATTCAAGAACAGCGACCTATGTCAGCACAACGGTTATCGCTAATGAGCGAACAGTTACGACCGATATTACAAACGTTTTTATCTAATGAACAAATAGTGACATTTAATCATGTTTTACAACAACACGAACAGTTACCACTTTTGTTAAATATGCTAGTTGCTTTAGGTGATGAACATACATATGAAATACTACAACAAACGATGACTAACGACTTTGCACCAAAAGCAGAATTTTTACAACAAATTCATCATACATTAGCCCATTTAGGTTTAAACTATGAACAACTTATTCGAGATGGTCAAGTTAATGAGCAACCATTAACCCTTAAGCAAACGTTGTTACAAATGGTGCAGCAGCAATTACCAATGGATCAGGAACGTATTCAACAACTATTACATTTTATTAATGGATTACAACTACAATCTGTCGAAGAAACGAACCATTTTATATATGGTAACTTTGTGCTGCCTGGTGATAAATTGCAGCTTAACAGTGATTTATACATGCAATTTCAAAGCAAAAAAACAAAAGATGATACGATTGATCCGAATCATTGTCGTATTTTATTTTTCTTACATTTGGAAGCGTTAGATCATACAATTGTCGACATGGCCGTGCAAGATCGAATTATTTCTCTGACGGTTTTTAATAATCAACAATTTTTAAAATCCCTCGTCAAACCGTTAGAACATAGTTTAAAACGACAGTTAAGTGAAATAGACTATCAACTATCATCGATTACTTATAAACCCCTTGCTAAAGATGATAAGCAAATTTCACCAAAGACGCCGCGGCAATTTATGAGAAAAAATTATTCAGGAGTTGATTTTCGCATATGACGAACAAACGAAAAAAAGTAGTCGCTTTAAGTTATAACCCTGAACATCAAGAAAATCATGCACCGGTTGTGAAAGCAGTTGGTAAAGGAATTGTTGCGGAAAAAATATTAGCTCAAGCGAAAAAATATGATGTACCAGTTTTAGAGGATCCTTCACTCGCTGAACTATTAGCTAATTTAAATATTAATGACGTAATTCCAGGTGAATTGTATGAAGCTGTTGCTGAAGTATTTGCGTTTATATATGCATTGGACCGTAATATGAAATAACTTATTTAAGGGATTTAGTCGTTTAAAATATAATGAAAACGTTTAAAGTAATCTTAACACTTTGTTATTCTTGTGAAAAAAAACATTTTCTACTACAATAGGAATGCAGTCAATTTTGATTGGAGGATAAAACATGAACATACATGAGTATCAAGGAAAAGACATTTTACGCCAATATGGAGTGAATGTGCCTGATGGTTATGTTGCATTTACTGTCGATGAAGCTGTCGAAGTAGCTAAAAAATTAGGCAGTGATGTAACAGTCGTTAAGGCACAAATCCATGCTGGTGGCCGTGGTAAAGCAGGCGGTGTTAAAATCGCGCAAAACCTCGACGAAGTACGTACATATGCCGAGGAAATTTTAGGAAAAGTTTTAGTGACAGAACAAACTGGCCCGGAAGGAAAAGAAGTTAAACGTTTATTAATTGAAGAAGGTTGCGATATTCAAAAGGAATATTATTTAGGTTTTGTTCTTGACAGTTCAACGTCAAAAGTCGTCATGATGGGTTCTGAAGAAGGTGGTACTGAAATTGAGGAAGTTGCTGCCGAAACACCTGAGAAAATTTTCAAAGAAGTCATTGACCCAGTTGTTGGCTTAGCTGGTTATCAAGCACGTCGTATGGCTTTTAATTTGAACGTACCGGTAGAAATGGTTAATAATGTCGTTAAATTTATGATGGGACTTTATCAAGCCTTTGTAGAAAAAGATTGTTCAATTGCTGAGATTAACCCACTTGTCACAACAGGTGATGGTGAAGTGTTAGCACTTGATGCGAAGCTCAATTTTGATGATAATGCTTTATATCGTCAAAAAGATATTTTAGAACTTCGTGACTTAGATGAAGAGGACGAAAAAGAAATCGAAGCATCTGAGCATGGATTAAGCTATATTGCCCTTGATGGGGATATTGGTTGTATGGTTAATGGTGCAGGTTTAGCGATGGCTACAATGGATATTATTAAACATTATGGCGGAGAGCCGGCAAACTTCCTCGATGTCGGTGGTGGAGCAACAGCAGAAAAAGTTACTGAAGCCTTTAAAATTATTTTAGCTGATCCGAACGTTAAAGGGATTTTTGTTAACATTTTTGGCGGAATTATGCGCTGTGATGTTATTGCTGAAGGTGTCGTTGAGGCGACAAAACAAGTTGACTTAGACATTCCACTCGTCGTCCGACTTGAAGGTACGAATGTTGAAGAAGGTAAGAAAATTTTAAATGAGTCTGGGTTAAACATTATTTCTGCAGATTCAATGGGTGACGGTGCAGAGAAAATCGTTACCGCTGTTAAATAAATTGAAAGTAAATCATAGACGATTAATGATTGTAGAAAGGGCGGACATCAATGAGTATTTTAGTAAATAAAGATACAAAAGTTTTAGTCCAAGGTATTACAGGTTCTACAGCAGCGTTTCATACGAAAGAAATGCTCGATTATGGAACAAATATTGTTGCTGGTGTAACACCTGGACGTGCTGGACAAGAAGTTGAAGGTGTACCTGTTTTTAATACAGTCGACGATGCTGTTAAAGCGACAGGTGCAACAGTTTCCGTTATTTATGTACCTGCGCCATTTGCAGCAGATGCCATTTTAGAGGCTGTTGATGCTAAGATGGATTTAGTTATTTGTATTACAGAACATATTCCTGTTTTAGATATGGTAAAAGTCAAACGTTACATGGAAGGTAAAGAAACTCGTTTAATCGGACCGAACTGTCCAGGAGTTATTACACCTGATGAGTGTAAAGTTGGTATTATGCCAGGATATATTCATACAAAAGGGCATATCGGTGTCGTTTCACGTTCTGGTACATTAACTTATGAAGCTGTTCACCAACTATCACAACGCGGTTACGGTCAATCAGGAGCTGTCGGTATCGGTGGAGACCCTGTAAATGGAACGAACTTTATCGATGTTTTAAAGTTATATAACGAAGACCCTGATACACATGCGGTCATTATGATTGGTGAGATCGGTGGAACAGCTGAAGAAGAGGCTGCTCGTTGGGTAAAAGAAAATATGAATAAGCCTGTCATTGGCTTTGTCGGTGGTCAAACAGCTCCTCCAGGAAAACGTATGGGACACGCGGGAGCGATTATTTCTGGTGGTCAAGGAACCGCTGATGAAAAAATGCGTGTTATGCGTGAGTGTGGCATCACTGTAGCAGAAACACCTGATGTCATGGGCGAAACAGTTATTAAAGTGTTAAAAGAACACGGCATTGATGAAAAGTGTAAAACACATTAACCTATAAAAATATCGGAGCCTAAAATACGTTATTTTAGGCTTCGATTATCCATTCAATGATATATAATGGGGTGATTGAATTGCACAATGTTCGAAAGCGACTCATCCACCTATATTATTGTCGCGGCATAAATAGACATTTCATTCGTAAACTTTTAACAGTAGATCCTAAATTAACTAAGGTTTATTCGTATTCATCTTCTGATTTACACAACTTATTTTTCCTTCCTTTAAAAAATGCTGAGCAATTTTTAGCGGACCTTCATAATGATCGTTTATTACTTTTCATAAAGAAACACCTTCAATCCTTTCAAATAATGACAATTTATGATCATGATTATCCATTACTTTTAAAACAAATTAATGATCCACCTCTTGTCTTGTTTTTGGCTGGAGACCGCCATTTATTACAATATAAACCATTTTTAAGTGTTATTGGTACACGTAATCCATCGCAAAATGCTTATCAAAAGGTTGAGTTTTATTTACGTCCATTGTTAAGTCGTGGTTGGACAATTGTTAGTGGTCTTGCGCGGGGAATTGACAGTTATGCCCACCGTGTAACACTTGCTGAAGATGGTATTACTATCGCTGTATTAGGAAGTGGTTTTCAACATATTTATCCACGGGAACACTTTACATTGTTCAAACAAATTGTTCAAAAGGGTCTTGTCATATCCGAATATCCCCCGCATGTTTCCGCCCGTAAATACCATTTTCCCGAACGAAATCGAATTATTAGTGGTTTAAGTTATGGAACGTTAGTTATTGAAGCTATGGAGCGTAGTGGGACGTTAATAACCGTTGATCAAGCGCTTGATCAAGGACGACAAGTATACGTTTCACCGGGCTGTCCGCTAACAATACAAAGTAAAGGGTGTCATCGAATGATACAAGACGGAGCTCAACTCGTTATAAATGCAGCAGATTTAATAAATGATTGGGAGTTAGTAGGTAAACATTTGATGAAAAATGTTAATAATAGATGAATGTTTTTTATCGAAATTCAAAAAAATATTGTTGTATATTTGACAAATGCAACATAAGTAATTAATATAAGGGACGATTGAACGAAGCGATAATATTCGTAACCTCATTGTAGGAGGCAATAAAATTATGTCACAAAATTTAGTCATTGTTGAATCACCGGCTAAAGCGAGAACAATTGAACGTTATTTAGGAAAAGGCTACACAGTTAAAGCCTCAATGGGCCACGTAAGAGATTTACCGAGAAGTCAAATCGGTGTTGACATAGAAAATTCATTCACACCTAAGTATATTACGATACGTGGTAAAGGTGATATTTTAAAAGAATTGCGACAAGCAGCGAAAAAAGCGGATAATATATATTTGGCTGCTGACCCGGATCGTGAAGGTGAAGCGATTGCTTGGCATCTCGCATACGCTTTAAAAATAGATCCGAATTCAAAATGTCGTGTCGTTTTTAATGAAATAACGAAAAATGCTATTTTAGAATCGTTTAAACAGCCACGGACAATTGATCAAGATTTAGTTGATGCACAACAAGCACGAAGAATTTTAGACCGACTCGTCGGTTACAAAATAAGCCCACTTTTATGGAAAAAAGTGAGACGCGGCTTAAGTGCAGGTCGTGTGCAATCTGTCGCCGTAAAACTAATCATTGATCGTGAAAATGAAATTAAAAACTTTAAACCTGAAGAATATTGGACAATTTCATCCTTATTTAAAAAAGATCTAGAAAAATTTGAAGGTTCTTTTTACGGTATCGATGGAAAGAAACAAGATTTAAAAACGGAAGCAGATGTTAATGAAATTTTACAAAAAATTACCGGTGACGATTTTGAAATTAAAAAAGTAAATAAACGTGAACGACGGAGGAATCCTGCTTTACCCTTTACAACTTCATCATTACAACAGGATGCTGCGCGAAAACTTAATTTTCGTGCGAAAAAGACGATGATGATCGCCCAGCAACTTTATGAAGGTATTGACTTAGGGGCAAAGGCTGGTGGAATTACTGGGCTTATAACGTATATGCGTACAGACTCTACACGGGTTTCCCCAACAGCCGTTAGTGAGACGAAAAAACATATTGCAAAAACCTTTGGTGAACAATATGTCGGCAATAGACGGCAAAAAGGCCAACAAGAAGGGGCACAAGATGCTCATGAAGCTGTCCGCCCAACATCTGTTCATCGTAATCCAGAATCATTAAAAAGCGTATTATCAAAGGATCAATATCGATTATACAAACTAATTTATGATCGCTTTTTAGCAAGCCAAATGGCACCTGCAGTTATGGATACAATGACAGTTCACCTATGGAATAATAATGTTGAATTTCGTGCATCAGGCTCAAAAGTAAAGTTTGATGGATTTATGAAAATATATGTCGAAGGTAGCAACCAGAAGAAAAAACAAAAAGAGACATTTTTACCTGATCTTGAAACAGGGATGATCGTTAAATCTGAAAAAATCGAACCAAAGCAACATTTTACACAACCACCGCCAAGATATACGGAAGCACGACTTGTTGCTACATTAGAAGAAAAAGGAATCGGTCGACCATCGACATATGCACCGACAATTGATACGATTCAACGTCGCGGTTATGTTGCTATGGAAGAACGCCGCTTTTATCCAACTGAAATAGGAACAATTGTCATTGATTTATTACAACAACATTTTCCTGAGATTATCGACGTTGATTTCACTGCAAATATGGAAAAAGATCTCGACTCGATTGAAGAAGGAAAAGCTGCGTGGATTCAAGTGATGGATCAATTTTATGAAGGATTTGAAAAACGATTAGAGAAAGCTGAAAAAGAAATGGCTTCTATCGAAATTAAAGATGAACCAGCTGGCATTGATTGTGAAAAGTGTGGTCATCCAATGGTTTATAAAATGGGCCGTTACGGTAAGTTCCTCGCTTGCTCTAACTTCCCTGACTGCCGTAATACGAAGCCAATTTTGAAAAAAGTTGGCGTCAAATGTCCAAAATGTAAAGATGGTAATATCGTTGAACGACGATCACGAAGAGGAAGATTTTTTTACGGATGTGACAATTATCCGAACTGCGATTTTGTCTCATGGGATCGTCCAGTAAAGGAACCATGTCCAAACTGTGGCAAAATGATGGTCCAGAAAAAAACGAAAAAACAAACGACAACACGTTGTACAGAATGTGATTACGAAAAGAAAGAGCAAACGTCATCATAAAATAATTGCTTTTTAACCAATTATATTGACAATAATTATTCAAAGCACCTGACACTTTATAAAAGTGAATCGGGTGCTTTTTCTATTTGATGGCCCTTAAATATTTATTAAGCATAAACATCGTATATGGAAATGTTTCACAAACTTTTAACAATTTTTTCACAATTAACGTTTTTTTAGTCGGTTTTCCGAACAATTGAAAATTTTTTAGTTGACTCTACAAAATGTAATCGATATAATTATAAATCGGATAAGCTAATTACCTTTACACAAAAACATTTGACTTAATATTACATAAAGGATAAGTTTAAAATATCGTATTAAGGCAAAACTAGTCATATATTTTTTAATAATTATTCAGTTCAGAATCTTTATAATTATGCGAAGCTTGCCTGAACTGACAGTAAAAAGTTAACTAAGCTCGTATTGCGGGGTAATTATTTGAAAAGTTTAAAAACACTTTCTAACCAGTTCGTTGAATATTTGCAACTTGAAAAAAATGCTTCACCACTTACAATTAAGTATTATTTAAATGATATCGACTCCTTTCAGTTGTTTTTACAAAGTGAGGGCATTCGTACGTTAGAACAAATAGAGTTTCGTTTAATCCGCATTTACTTAACACATTTATATGATGAGCAACTGAGTAGAAGATCCGTTTCACGTAAAATCTCCAGTTTACGTAGCTTCTTTAATTTTTTACAACGTGAAGGTTTCATTTCGACAAATCCTTTTATTCATATTCAACTGCCAAACACATCGGAACATATACCTTCGTTTTTATATGAAGAAGAGTTAGAACAATTGTTTAAAGTGAACAATTTAAAGGAACCATTAGGACAGAGAGACCAAGCGTTGTTAGAAGTTTTGTACGCTACGGGAATGCGTGTAAGTGAATGTATCCAACTGACAATTGATAATATTGATTTTTCGTTAGGGACTATTTTTGTTCGTGGAAAAGGACGAAAAGAACGATATGTTATGTTTGGCGAATTTGCAAAACGTGCTTTATCTTTGTACCTTAATGAAGGACGTAATAAACTTTTACAAAAAAGTAACATAGGGACGAATGTTGTTTTTTTAAATGCCCGGGGTAGGCCATTAACAGCTAGAGGCGTTCAATATATTATTGAAAATATCGTAAAAAAAACAACATTGACGGTCCATGTACATCCGCATAAACTAAGGCATACATTTGCGACGCATTTACTTAATGAAGGTGCTGATTTGCGAATTGTCCAAGAATTACTCGGACATGAAAACTTATCCTCAACACAAATATATACACACGTAACGAAAGATCATTTACGACAAATTTATATGAACAGTCATCCACGAGCAAATCCAAAGAATAAGTAAGAAAAAGAGGTGACAATATGTCGCAACAAATACGAGCAACGACAATTTTTGCGATACGCCATAATGGTGAGTGCGCTATAAGCGGTGATGGCCAAGTAACGATGGGAGAAGCCGTCGTTATGAAACATAAGGCAAGAAAAATTCGCAAACTATTTAATGGTAAAATATTAGCCGGTTTCGCTGGCTCTGTTGCGGATGCTTTTACTTTGTTTGAAAAATTTGAAGGTAATTTACAAACTTATGATGGAAATTTAACACGTTCAGCCGTTGAATTAGCTAAAGAGTGGCGCAGTGATAAAGTGCTCCGCCGGTTAGAGGCAATGCTTATCGTTATGGATCAGGAAAGATTATTGCTCATATCAGGAACAGGTGAAGTTATTGAGCCAGATGATGGCATTTTAGCGATTGGCTCTGGTGGAAATTACGCGTTAAGTGCTGGGCGTGCCCTTGTTAAATATGCGGATCATTTATCAGCGCAAGAAATTGCTAAAGCTGCACTTGAAATTGCTGCAGATTTATGTGTGTATACAAATGACAATATTTCAGTAGAAATACTTGAGTAAAGGAGGGCAGCATACGTAATGATGAAAAATTATACACCAAAAGACATCGTTAAACAGTTAGATAAATATATTATCGGACAAAAGGATGCTAAAAAATCAGTAGCTATTGCGTTAAGGAATCGATATCGGCGCATGCTTTTAGATGATCAACTTAAAGATGAAATCGTCCCTAAAAACATATTAATGATTGGACCAACAGGTGTTGGGAAAACTGAAATTGCTCGTCGTTTAGCAAAATTAGTTGAGGCACCATTCGTTAAAGTTGAAGCGACAAAGTTTACTGAAGTCGGTTATGTTGGCCGTGATGTCGAATCGATGGTCCGTGATCTAGTGGAAATGTCTGTTAGGATGGTTAAAGAAGAAAAAATGGCACAAGTTATTGATAAAGCTGAAGAAGAAGCTAACAAACAACTCGTGCGTTTATTGACAAAACGACCAAGAAAACAGCAACAGATGAAAAACCCATTTGAAATGTTTTTCCCACAACAGGAGCAACAAGATGCCAATGATGAAAATGATGATGAAAAGTCTTATCAAGCAGACCGTAAAAGAATTGAATTTCAATTGAAACTCGGTGAGTTAGAAGACCGTATAGTGACGATTGAAATTGAAGATAATACACCATCGATGTTTGATATGTTACAAGGTTCGGGTATGGAACATATGGGAATGAATATGCAAGATACGTTTGAGCAATTTTTACCTAAAAGAAAGAAAAAACGCCGTTTACCCGTATCGGAAGCCCGAAGAGTTTTAACACAACAAATATCCCATAAACTTGTCGATATGGATGAAATTTCCCAAGAAGCGATCGAACGTGCTGAACAAGCAGGAATAATTTTCATTGACGAAATTGATAAAATCGTCAGTCAACATGAGCAGACGGCTAATGTATCCCGGGAAGGTGTCCAACGTGATATTTTGCCTATTGTTGAAGGTTCAACGATTATGACAAAATATGGGCAAGTAAAAACAGATCATATGTTATTTATCGCAGCTGGTGCTTTTCATATGGCTAAACCTTCCGATCTAATTCCGGAACTACAAGGGCGTTTTCCAATCCGTGTAGAATTAAATAAACTTTCAACTGAAGATTTTACACGAATTTTAAAAGAGCCATCAAATGCATTATTAAAACAATATGAAGCACTGTTGGCGACTGAAGGTATAAAAATTACTTTTAAAGACGAAGCTGTCAATAGACTTGCTGAAATCGCCTATCAAGTGAATCAAGAAACAGATAATATAGGAGCACGTCGTCTACATACCATTTTAGAAAAATTGTTTGAGGATATATCCTTTGAAGCTCCAGACATCAATATAGAACATATTGAAATTACAAGAAATTATGTTGACGAGAAACTTAATAAAATTGCTACAGATAAAGATTTAAGTCAATATATTTTATAAAGTTATTTTGTTGTTTAAATAAAGAATGGAGGATATTTTATTATGGAACTTTTAAACCGTACAAGAAAAATTAATGCAATGTTACAAAAAACAGCCGGAAAATCTGTTAACTTTAATGACATGTCAGAAACATTATCAGAGGTTATTAGCAGTAATGTCTTTATTTTAGATAGACGTGGAAAATTGTTAGGATATGCAATTAACCAAGCGATTGAAAATGAACGAATGAAAAAAATGTTAGAGGAGCGCCAATTCCCAGAAGCTTATACACAAGGTTTATTTAACATTTTTGAAACAACAGCAAATATTGATATTGATAGTGAATATACAGTATTTCCTGTAGAAAATCGCGATTTATTCCGTAGTGGTCTAACAACTATTGTACCTATCTTAGGTAGCGGCGAACGCTTAGGAACACTTATTTTAGGTCGTTTGTCTGATGAATTCAATTCTGATGATTTACTTTTAGCAGAGTACGGGGCAACAGTCGTTGGCATGGAAATATTACAAGAAAAATCAGCAGAAATTGAAAAGGAAGCGAGAAGTAAAGCCGTTGTTCAAATGGCTATTAGTTCCTTATCTTATAGTGAACTTGAAGCGATTGACCATATTTTCGAAGAACTTGATGGAAAAGAAGGTTTACTCGTTGCAAGTAAAATTGCTGACCGTGTCGGCATTACCCGTTCAGTAATCGTCAATGCTTTACGTAAGTTAGAAAGTGCTGGTGTGATCGAATCTAGATCATTAGGCATGAAAGGAACGTATATTAAAGTTCTTAATGATAAGTTTTTAGCGGAACTTGATAAATTAAGATCACGATAAATAAAAAACAATAAAAAAATTTTAATTATGTAAACAGATGTTTAATTAAAAACATCTGTTTATTTTTTTGATTTTTAAAAGGTTTTTTCGACAAATTTAGTAAAATTAGCTTTTTTCTGTCATAAAATAGACAAAAAGCCTAGTTCTTTACTCTCAAATTGTCGATAATAATATAACCTTGTCGAAAAATAGTAGACTTTATTTCTTAGATAAACTACAATTATATTTAATTAACATATGCACTTTATATACATATTTTGAAAAAACGTATAGGAGGAAAGACTTTGAACATTTTTGATCGAACAATTACACAACTTGAGCGTTCTTTAGACTATTCTGCATCTAAAAACAAAGTAATTGCTCATAATATTGCGAATGTCGACACTCCTAATTATAAGGCTAAGGACATAGCTTTTAAGTCTGTTTTAGAAGGAAAACTACTTGCTAAAAAAACACATACGAAACATTTACCGTTTAAAAATGAAATGAATCATTTCCATTTAACGACTAAAACGGGAACAATGTACAACCATAACAAAAATAACGTTGACATTGACAAAGAGATGTCAGAACTTGCAAAAAATCAAATTCTCTACCAAAGTCTCATCGATCGCTTAAATGGTAAGTTTTCTGATCTACAAACAGTTATAAGGGGTGGTAACTAACGATGACAATTTTCCATAGCTTAAATACGAGTGCAAGTGCATTAACAGCGCAGCGCCTACGTATGGATATTGTTTCAGCGAACATCGCTAATGCCCAGACGACCCGCGCTGTATTGAATGAGGATGGTACATATGAACCGTATCGACGTAAAATGGTTAGCTTTGCTCCAAGGAAAGAAAGCTTTGCTGCTATATTGCAGCGTGCTCGTGGTGCTGATCAACGACTAGGTGAAGGTGTTTCTGTTCGCCAAATTGTTAATGACCAAACGCCATTTAAAGAAGTATATAATCCGATACACCCAGATGCGAATGAGCAAGGATATGTACAACTTCCTAATGTTGATCCGTTAAAAGAGATGGTAGACTTAATGAGTGCAACGAGATCTTATGAGGCAAACATTACATCATTAAATGCAAGTAAAAACATGTTACTAAAAGCATTAGAAATAGGTAAATAATACTTTTCAAAATAATATACGATGAAGAAGCGATACATTTATTTGTAGCTTTTTTATTTTACAAAGGTTAATTCCAAGTTAACTGTAAAAGGAGTAGGAGAATGGTCGAAAATATAAATGGTTTATCGAAAGTTATAGCGCCTCAGTCGCTTAGGGAAGTTCCACTTAAGAACAATTCAATAAAAGAACAATCCTTTGCAGCCCATTTAAAAAGTGCGATAGAACATGTTGACCAATTACAAAAGCAATCTGACGTTAAAACAGAACAATTAGTAAAAGGTGAAGTAACAGATTTACACGATGTTATGATCACCGCTCAAAAAGCAAGTTTAACTTTGGAGACAACAGTGCAAATCCAACGAAAAGTCATCGATGCATACAACGAAATTATGCGCATGCAAGTGTAAATTTTCTATTTTCTGTTTTTATATATTTTTAAATGTAGCAATTATTTAACTATTTTGTTGGAGCTTGGTGGTAAATAAATGAAAGAAAAATTATTAGATACACGAGATACAGCAGTTAACCATTGGAAATCTCTTAATAAGAAACGCCAAATAACGTACATATTTTCCCTTATCTTTATTATCGGCTTAATTGCATTAATTTTAACCTTTTCTTTGAAAAAAAATTTTGTTCCACTTTATAACAATCTTTCAGTGCAAGAAGTAAGCCAAATTAAGGAAGAATTAGAAGCGCGTGGCGTAGCGTATGAAATTAAAGACGGTGGGACGACAATTACTGTTCCAGAAAATCAAGCAGATTCTTTAATCGTCGAATTAGCAGGGGAAGGGATTCCAAGAAGTGGTCATATAGATTATTCATTCTTTAGTGAAAACGTATCTTGGGGTATGACAGATAACGAATTTAATATGATTAAACTCGATGCTATGCGAACTGAACTCGCTAACCTTATTAAAGGAATCGAAGGTATTGAAGATGCGAGCGTCATGATTAATTTACCGGAAGAATCCGTTTTTATTAATGATTCAAAGGAAGAAGCGAGTGCATCAATTATTATTCACACATCACCTGGTTACCAATTTGAAGGTAATCAAATAGAGTCATTGTATCATCTAGTGTCAAAGGCAATTCCTAATTTGCCGAAAGAAAACATTTTTATTCGTAACCAGTATTTAGAATATTTTGATGTTGCTCAATCAAGTGGATCTACAAGTCATGATGAGTTTAGTAATCAACAATCGATCAAACGAGATATTGAACGAGATATCCAACGACGCTTACAACAAATGCTCGGTTCGATTGTTGGTATTGATAATGTCATCGTCTCAGTAACTACAGATATTGATTTCACTCAAGAAAATCGTATTGAAGACTTAGTCGATCCGGTAGATGTAGAAAATATGGAAGGATTACCTGTCAGTGTCGAGACCATTCAAGAAACATATACAGGTGGCTTAGGTGCTGGCGGTGTAGTTGGTACGGGGGAAGAAGATATTCCTGGTTATGTTGGCGTAGAAGGTGCTGACGATGGCGAATATGAGCTCATAAAAGAAACGGTTAATAATGAATTTAACCATATTCGTAAGGAAATTGTTGAGAGTCCCTATAAAGTTCGCGATATTGGCGTTCAAGTTGCTATAGATAACGTCGTATCAACGGATGGGGGCGACGTTCAATATTTAACAGAGCAAGAAATGGCAACCGTTGAAGAAGGGGTCGCTTCAATTTTACATTCAATGATCACAACTTCTATCGATAAAGGGTATGGCGAAATCGACCCAGCCGAAAAAGTTTCAATTGTTTTTCATGAATTTACAGGAAAAGAAGGTCGCGAAGGAGTTAGTAGTCAACCTTTAACAAAACCATCAATTTGGCTATATGTTATAGGGGGATTATTATTATTCGTCATTATCGGTCTCATAGTTTTTGCTATTATACGTCGTCGTAAAAGTGAGGATTCTATTATGGATGAAGCTATTGAAACGCCTCAGCCAACTGAAATTCCTGACCTTATGGAGAGCGAGATTACAGAAGAAGAAGTCCGTCGCAAACAACTAGAAAAAATGGCTCGTGAAAATCCTGAGGAGTTTACAAAACTGTTAAGGAGCTGGATTGCAGATGATTAGGGGGTGTCATGATAGTGCGCCAACGGCATAAGTTAACTGGAAAGCAAAAAGCTGCGATTCTTTTAATTTCATTAGGACCTGACGTTTCCGCGCAAGTGTATAAACATTTAACAGATGAAGAAATTGAACAATTAAGTTTAGAAATATCATCTGTCCAAAAAGTTAATAACGAATTGAAGGAAACGATCGTTGATCAATTTCACCAAATAGCCCTTGCGCAAGATTATATTTCCCAGGGTGGCGTTGGCTACGCGAAAACAGTATTAGAAAAAGCTTTTGGAAAACAAGAAGCGGCATCGATCATAAACCGATTAACTTCATCTTTACAAGTGCGACCCTTTGATTTTGCACGAAAAGCTGATCCACAACAAGTGTTGAACTTTATTATTAATGAACACCCGCAAACAATTGCTCTCGTATTGTCATATTTAGATCCTGAGCAAGCGGGACAAATTTTATCCGAATTGCCGGAGAAAATGCAAGCTGAAGTTGCTAAAAGAATTGCAACGATGGATTCAACATCACCGGAAATTATTAGTCAAGTAGAGCAAGTATTAGAGAAAAATTTAGCTACCTCACTTACCGAAGATTATACACAAACTGGTGGAATTGAATCTGTCGTTGAAGTACTTAATGGTGTTGATCGGAGTACAGAACGAACGATACTTGATGCCCTTGAAGTTGAGGACCCTGAATTAGCTGAAGAAATTAAAAAGCGAATGTTCGTCTTCGAAGATATTGTCATTCTTGATAATCGTGCCATTCAACGAGTCATCCGTGAGGTTGACAATGATGATTTACGCTTAGCCTTACGAGTTGCTAGTGAAGAAGTTAAAGAAATTGTCTTTAACAATATGTCCCAACGAATGGCAGAAACTTTTAAAGAAGAAATGGAATATATGGGGCCTGTACGATTACGAGATGTTGAAGAGGCGCAAACTCGAATTGTGGCTACGATTCGCCGCTTAGAAGAAATTGGTGAAATTATCATTGCTCGTGGCGGAGGTGATGATATCATTGTCTAAAGTTTTGAAACGAGATGAACAAGTTGCAACTAAGACAATTAAAGTTAAATCTATTGACCAATTTATTAAACGAAAACCTAAGGAAAATGAGAAGAATGCTACTAAACAATTAAAGTCACAAACGACATCTTTAAACGAACAAATCGCCAATTTAACAAATGAAGTTGCGCAGTTAGAAGCAAATAAACAAAAGTTAATTCAAGAAACTGAAGCAGAAATTAGTTCCTTAAAAGAAGCCTGGGCAGAGGAAAAACAAATATATATCGATGAGGCACAAAAAGAAGGTTATGAGGCAGGTTTTATTAAAGGTGAACAAGCAAGCTTAACTGAATATGCTCATTTAATTGATGAAGCTAATCAAACGATACAGTTGGCACAAGAGGATTATGAAATAACGATAAAAGAAAGCGAACCGATAATTATAAAGCTTGCCGTCCAAATTGCAGAAAAAATTATTCATAAACAATTAGATATTGATGAAGATGTTGTTAAAAGAATTGTCAGTGATGTCATTAACGATTTAACAGAACAGGAAGAAATAAAAATTATTGTTTCTCCGAAAGATTACGAACATTTATTACATCAGAAAAAAGATTTTGAAAATATCTTACAAAAATCAAGCAAACTATCAATTTATGTTAATGATGAACTTGAATGTGGGATGTGTAAAATTGAATATCCATCAGGAAAAACTGATGCGAGTATTCAAACACAATTACAATTAATTGAAGATGAACTATTAAATATCGTCATGGAGAAAAACGAATGAATGTCGTAGATTATGAAAAAGTTATTGACCGTATCGTCCCATATAAACGTTATGGAAAAGTTTTACGAGTCGTTGGCCTAATGATTGAATCGATTGGTCCTGTAGCAAATATCGGTGAAGTATGTTTTATATATACGAAAAATAGTAAACAGCCTATTCTTGCAGAAGTTGTCGGCTTTAATGAAAATAAACTTATTTTAATGCCATACACAGAAGTGACAGAAATTGGTCCAGGATGTCTCGTTGAAGCGACGGGAAATCCATTAACAATAAAGGTTGGGAAAAATTTGATCGGTAATGTTGTCGATGCACTCGGGCAACGACTCGATCAAAAACCTTTAAACGATGTGCAGCTCACAAATGTATTAACAGAACAACAACCACCTAATCCACTAAGCCGTCCACCAATAAGTGAGCCGATTCAAGTCGGTATTAAAGCGATTGATAGTTTATTAACAGTCGGTAAAGGACAAAGAGTTGGCATATTTGCCGGAAGTGGTGTAGGAAAAAGTACTTTGTTAGGCATGATTGCTAGAAATAGTAACGCTGATATAAATGTTATAGCTTTAGTCGGTGAGCGTGGACGAGAAGTTCGTGAGTTTATCGAAAATGACCTTGGTGAAGAGGGGCTAAACAAATCAATTGTTGTCACTGCTACATCCGACCAACCGGCATTAATGCGTATTAAAGGTGCGTTTACAGCAACAGCTATTAGTGAGTATTTTCGCGATCGTGGTTACAATGTTAATTTACTAATGGATTCTGTGACACGCGTTGCTATGGCGCAACGAGAAGTTGGACTAGCTGTTGGCGAACCACCGACAACAAAAGGTTACACACCGTCTGTTTTTGCTACTTTACCAAAACTACTTGAACGAACGGGTACGAGTAGTAAAGGAACTATCACTGCCTTTTATACCGTTCTTGTCGATGGTGATGATATGAATGAGCCGATAGCCGATGCCGTTCGTGGTATACTCGATGGCCACTTTATATTAGACCGACGACTTGCTGAACAAGGACAATATCCATCGATTAATATTTTACAGTCTGTTAGTCGACTCATGAAAAACATTGCAACAGATGAACATTTAAAAGTCGCCCAACAAATTCGTCATTTACTTGCAATCTATGAAGAAAATCGAGAACTTATCCAAATTGGCGCTTATAACCATGGTTCAGATCAACAAATCGATCAATCGATTGTTTATTACCCTAAAATCAAACAATTTTTGCAACAAGATATTCAAGAATATCATACAATTGATCAGTCAATTCAACAACTGCAACAATTGTTAAACGGGAGCGAAAACTTATGAGTCAACTGTTATCTTTAGAAAAGATTTTACACGTAAAAGAAAATGAAAAAAATGAAGCCCAACTTAAACATCATCGTTCAGTCGAAGCATTTGAAAAGGTCGCCTTAAATCTTTACGAGAAATTAAAAAAGAAAGAAACGGCAGAACAACTCCTGGATGAAACATTACAGAAAAAGATGACAATTACTGAATTACGTGAACAGTCTACTTATATCGAACAACTAAAACGAGAGATTATCGCCATTCAAGAAGAAGTGAATGAAGCCCGCGCTTTAATGGAACATCATAAAGCAAATTTAACGAATAAACATATCGAATTTAAAAAAATTGAGAAAATAATCGAACTTCGCCGCGAGAAAATTAAAGCGAAGGAAAAGAGAGAAGAAAATATTTTAATGGATGAAATATCCATCCAACAATATATGAGTCAAAAAAATAGGTGAGTCGTTTTGAGTAAGCAGATGGATCAACAAAATAAAAAAACAAATCCAATATTGTGGTTTCTTTTTGCCATCGTCATCCCGATGGTCGTCATGTTAGTTTTAATTTATACGGTATTATTGTTAGCAGGTGTTGATGTAAACAGCTGGCTAAAAAATACTGGCAAGAAAGTACCTGTTATTTCTGCAATGATTACTACTGATGAGGAAAAATCCTATCAAGAACTTGAAGAGAAGTTTAACGAATTAAAAGATGAACACGACACAACAACTAATTCTTATTTAACAGAAATTGAATCATATAAAAGCACGATCGAACAACTTGAAAATGAAATTGATAAACTAGAAGCTCAACTTGAATTTGCTAAGGATAATAGTGAAGAAGAAACATCGCTTACAGCATCCGATGAAGAAATGATTAAAAAACTGTCAGCTTCGTTTAAAACGATGAAACCGAAACAAGCCGCATTAATATTTTCTGATTTAGATAAAAACATTGCTGTCGAACTACTTAACACAGTTTCAAATGATGTACGTGGCAAAATACTTGAAGCGATGGAACCTAAATTAGCTGCCGAATTAACAGAGTTAATGATAGATCAACAATAGATCTATTATTCTTTGAAAGGGGGTGAATGCGTAGTGAACGGATTACAACTTCTCTTTTTTAATGATTATGTACCAAAGGATTTCTCTGAATCTACTACTAGTTACGGTAAGGCTACCTTTAATAACGAGCAATTTTTACATGCTTTAGCTGCAGCTACGGAGTCAGAGAATCTGAATCAATCGTTATCGGACGAAACACTTTCATCGATTGTGCAACAAATAAGTGAGCTACTTCAGTTAAGTGATGCTGATATAGAAAAAATATGGGAACTCGTTCATTCACTTAGTGAACAGGAGCAAAATGAAACGTTTATAAAAGAATTAGTTATTTCAGTTAATGAATTGTTAGCGATCAGCCCACCTATTTCGGAAGAAGAAATAATAGAGCCATTAATGTTAAATTTAACAACCGAAAATGGAACGAAGGATCGTATATATGAACTGTTTAACAATACAAATTTTAAATCGTCCATGCCATTGAATATGCCAAGCCAACACTTACAGACGAAGGAAGAACATATAGACCATCAACGATTATTGCAACAATTTAATCAGATGATGCAATCAATTAGTTCAGAAGAAGGGCTTATGAAAAAAGCACCAGAAATATTGCGGCTGTTAGAACAATTTCATCAACTCAATCAAAGTGAACAATTACAACTAACACAATTAATGAATGAAAGTGACGATGAGCTGCAACGTTTGTTTAAAGAACTTATGAGTCGATTTTCTAAACGGACAAATTTTGCCAAACAAGCAACTTATAATACCGAAAGTAAAGTAACAACAACGGATGTTATTAAATGGATGAAACATTTGGCACCGACATTACTTACAAAAACAACGAACATAAACGAAGCTCAAACAATTGCTCCTAACATATTGAAAACTCAAACGATGTCACCGATTGAGCAATATGTTATTTACATGCAACGATCGGAAAATGATCATTTTATGAACGAACAATTGTTAAAACAGTTTCGACAAATTGTCCAAACGAGTCAATTTTCACCAACACAATCATTGACAAATCAACTGGCGATTACATTAAGACCGGACAATTTAGGAGAAATGCTCGTTCGTTTTGTTGAAGTTAATGGCGAAATGGCAGTAAAAATTATCGTTTCATCACAAGCGACTAAGTCAATTCTCGAATCTAATATTCATCAATTGAAACATATGTTTGCCCCGCATCAAGTGTCAATTGAAAAAGTTGCTGATGGGCAGGAAGTCTTACCAAAGGATGACTCCTTTATGAAAGATGAAGATGCTCAAGAACAACACGATGAACAACAACATGATGACGATGAAAACTTAACTCAAGAAAAAGAGCATTTAGATTTTCATAAAATTTTACATGAGTTTGTTTAAACGAGGTGAACTAATGAATAAAATTGATGATTCGTTTTATTTACCTAAGAATCAGCCAACGAGAACACCGGGAACTGAGCTAGGTAAGGAAGAATTTTTAAAAATATTAATGGTTCAATTACAAAATCAAGATCCATTAAATCCGATGGAAGATAAAGAATTTATTTCACAAATGGCTACTTTTTCATCCCTTGAACAAACAATGAATATGGCTAAATCAATTGATGCACTCGTGCAAAGCCAACTGATTTCGCCAATTGTTCAGTATAGCCATATGATTGGACAAACCGTCTCTTATTATACGTACGATGAAGAAACTGGACAAATTAAAGGAACAGATACGAGTGAAGTATTATCTGTTATTCAAAAAGATGGCTGGGCTATTTTTAAATTAGCAAACGGCGAAGAAATCTATGCTGATTCCATCATCGAGGCAGGTACTGGGAAAAATAATACGGGTGAGGGAAGTTGATAGAATGACAGAACGCATTCATCATCTATACCATCCAACAATCTATGATCAAACGGTTAAACATCGCCAAAAACCGACCGAATCAACTAAAAACTTCGGAGAAATTTTGGCTAATAAACAGACTGTTAAAATTAGTAAACATGCTAAAGAGCGGATGGTTGAAAGAAATATTTATTTAAGTGACAGACAATGGGCCACCCTTAGTTCAAAGTTAAAAGAAGCAAAACAAAAAGGTGTACGTGAATCTGTCGTCGTTTTAAATAATGCAACATTACTCGTTAATGCTGAAAAACATACAATTATTACAGCATTGAACAATGATGAAGCAGAAAGTAAAATTTTCACAAATATTAATGGAACGATTATTTTGACAAAATAGGCTGGACCTTTTTAGGAAGCCGTTAAACTGCTGAGTGATTGAGGCAGTTAGAGCAATCATCTAAAGGAGAGAAAAATATGTTACGTTCATTATATTCTGGAGTATCTGGATTACGTGGCTTTCAAACGAAATTAGACGTGATCGGTAACAATATCGCGAATGTTAATACTGTAGGTTATAAGAAAAGTCGAGTAACTTTTCAAGATTTAATGAGTCAAACGACCCAGGGAGCGATGGGGCCGGCGGGACCAGAGGGTGCACGTACCCGTGGAGGTGTTAATCCGATGCAAGTCGGTACAGGTTCTGCATTAAGTTCAATTGACGTCATTCATACACAAGGTTTTAGAGAAACGACGAATAACCCTCTCGATTTACAAATTGAAGGGGACGGTTATTTTATGGTTGATACACCTAATGGGATTGCCTATACACGGGCTGGTAACTTTTATTTAGATCATGAAGGCTTTTTAGTCAATGCGAATGGTTATTATGTTTTAAACGATGCTATTGATAATACCGATGTAGATGATTTAAGTAGCTATCGAATTAAAATAGAAGATAGTCAAAATAATAGACCACAAAGTATTAGTATAGAAAAAGACGGGTCGATTGTTATTGTAACTCAGAATAACGTAACGGAGACATTGACACAACCAATTGGCTTAGCCGTCTTCTCTAACCCCGCAGGTTTAGAAAAAATGGGTGAAAATTTATATCGTGCAACAGAAAACTCTGGTGATCCGTTAGTTACACAGCCAGAAAACAATACAGCGGGCTCCCTCATTAGTGGAGCACTTGAGATGTCTAATGTCGACTTAGCGGAAGAGTTTACGGAAATGATTACGGCACAACGAGGCTTTCAAGCGAATACACGAATTATTACAACGTCTGATGAAATTTTACAAGAACTCGTTAATTTAAAACGATAAAGTAAGGAGGTAGGGGGAATCGAACGCTCGGTTCTCCCGCCATATCAATGATACAACTAACTCGCTTAAATGGTGAAACTTTTTACATAAATGTGATGATGATTGAACAAATTCAGTCATTTCCTGATACAACAATTACATTAACTAATGGAAAAAAGTTTGTTGTTAAAGATGCAGAAACTGATGTCGTTAAAAAAATTAATGATTATTACAGTGGTCTTGGTTTAATTGGTGCTAGGGTAGGTGAAGGAAATGAGTAGACTCGTTAAAACGATGATTACTTCTTTAGCAGTTTTATTAGTCGGTGGTGGAATAGTTGTTGTCATTGTTGCTAATGTGACAGGTAACCCACTTTTTGGTGAAAAAGATTCGATTGAAAATCTCGTAAAACATTCCTATGAAACTCCTGAAATAACGACAGACTTGAGTGATGGTACATTTGTCAGAATCCAATTTCAAATTTTAACAGACGGGAAAAAAGCTTTTAACGAAATTACTCATCGCGATTTCCAAATTAAAAACATCATTATTAAAGAACTATCACCGATGACACAAGAAGATGTAAAAACAGGTTTAGGTAATATGGAAAAAGTTCTCAAAAACAAACTGAACGAATTAATGACTGATGGAGAAGTTGTTGACGTTTATACAATTAGCAAAATTTTACAGTAATATTTTTACTCCAGTTTGGAGGTGGAACGATTGGTTGAAGAAGTTCTTTCACAACATGAAATAGACGCCCTTTTATCGGCAATATCTTCAGGTGAAATGGATGCTGATGAGTTAAAACAAGAAGAACAAGAAAAAAAAGTTCGTGTTTATGATTTTAAACGAGCGTTAAGATTTTCTAAAGATCAGATACGCGGAATCACACGTATTCATGAAAATTATGCAAGGTTGTTAACGACATTTTTTTCGGCCCAACTAAGAACATATGTTGACATATCTGTTGCTTCGGTTGATCAAATACCTTATGAAGAATTTATCCGATCAATTCCGACGATAACCGTCCTAAATATTTATAGTGTAGAACCGTTAGATGGTCGAATAGTTCTCGAAGTAAACCCGAATATCGCTTATACTTTGCTTGATCGATTATTGGGTGGAAAAGGGTCAACAGTTAGCAATGTAGATAATTTAACAGAAATTGAAACACTTTTAATGTCACAACTGTTTGAAAAGTCAATAGGAACATTAAAAGAAGCATGGTCATCGATTACAGAAATTAATCCGATTTTAGAAGAATTTGAAGTGAACCCACAATTTTTACAGCTTGTTTCTCCAAATGAGACAGTTGTTGTCGTTTCATTAAACACTAAAGTCGGGGAGACGAGTGGGATGATTAATATATGTATTCCCCATGTTGTTCTTGAGCCGATTATTCCGAAACTATCGGTTCACTATTGGATGCAAACCCCTGCTAAAAAGCGTGACCCAGAAGCCTTTGAAAATATTTCAAAAAATATCGAGTCAGCTATTTTAAATTTAAAAACAGTTCTTGGGGAATCAACAATTTCTATCGAGCAATTTATTAAATTAATGAAAGATGATATTATTGTACTAGATAAATCGATCGATGATTCTTTAATATTATATGCGAACGATGAGCCGAAGTTTTATGTTCAACCAGGTAAAGTAAAAAATAGACTATCTGTACAAGTATTAGATGAAGTTAAAGGGGGCGAAATAGATGGATAATGAAAACAACACACTATCACAGGACGAAATAGATGCACTTCTTTCGATTACAAACGATGATTCCGATGATATAGAAGATGCAAAAGATGAAGAAATTAAAGGTGAAAATGTTTCCAATTATTTGTCACCAATTGAAGCAGATGCATTAGGTGAAATTGGTAACATATCGATTGGTAGTTCAGCTACAACTTTATCAACATTACTTAATAATAAAGTTAGTATAACTACGCCTACAATTACAATTATAAAAAAACCAGAGCTTTATGATAGCTCTTCCTTTGAACATGTTCATGTAACTGTTAATTATGTAGAAGGATTTGTCGGTCAAAACATATTCGTCGTCCAAAAGGAAGATGCAGCGATTATTTCCGATATTATGCTCGGTGGAGATGGAACAGACCCTGACCCAGAGTTATCGGAAATACATTTAAGTGCTGTTCAAGAAGTGATGAACCAAATGATGGGTTCTGCGGCAACTAGTATGTCAACGATCTTTAATAAGTTAGTGAATATTTCGCCGCCAAGTATCGAATTAAAAGAAGCACTTTCGGATGATACTGTTGTTAAGGAAATGGATGAAGAAGTTTTTGTAAAAGTTGCGTTTCAATTAAAGGTTGGTGACCTTATTGATTCGAGCATTATGCAGCTCATACCTTTTCCCTTTGCCTATGATTTAGTAGCAGAGTTGTTACAAATATCCGGAACAGACGTACAATCTGAAGAAGAGACAATTCAGGAGCAATCAACTATAGAACCGAGTAAAGAAGAAGTGTCGGCGATCGCTGAAGAAACTATAAAAGAGCCTTTGGAGAGTGACGATATATTTATGAAAGAACCAAGTGAAGATAAGCCAATCGAACAACAAGTCATTGGCCAATCTTTTGTTAGTGAAGATTCGGATGTGAAAAAAGCAAACTTTTCGACCTTTGAACAACCGAAGTTAACAGACCATGAGCAAAGAAACTTAGACCTTTTGCTTGATGTTCCACTTAAAGTTACGGTCGAACTTGGCCGTACAAAACGACCGATCAAAGACATTTTAGATTTATCAACTGGCTCAATTATCGAGCTTGATAAACTTGCAGGAGAGCCTGTAGATATTTTAGTGAATGAAACATTAGTCGCAAAAGGTGAGGTAGTCGTTATTGACGAAAATTTTGGCGTACGAGTAACTGATATTATAAGTCAATCCGCTCGTATTATGTCATTGCAATAATTTTTACTAGGGGGATAAATCATGGGAAAAACCATTTTAATTGTAGATGATGCCGCATTTATGAGAATGATGATCAAAGATATTTTAACGAAAAACGGCTACGAGGTCGTTGGTGAGGCACAGGATGGTGTCGAAGCTGTTGAAAAATATAAAGAATTAAATCCAGATTTAGTGACAATGGACATTACTATGCCAGAGATGGATGGAGTTACTGCTTTAAAAGAAATTAAAGAGTTTAATCCTGACGCAATAGTTATTATGTGTTCGGCGATGGGACAACAAGCAATGGTTATTGATGCGATTCAAGCAGGTGCTAAAGATTTTATCGTTAAACCTTTCCAAGCGGAAAGAGTTTTAGAAGCTATCGAAAAGGCGCTTAGTTAAGAAAGAGTGAAACACGTGGATGACAACAACCGCTTTATACGGTACATTTATTTGTTCATATTGTTCTCATTTCTCATATTAAAACCAACATATGCAGCTGATAACAACGTAGAAGATTGTTTTGAAGATGGTGCAGATTGTGAACAATTTGACAATGTATATTTTGACGAACAAAATGATGAAAAAGAACAAAGCAACGAATCTGATCAATCGAGGGATCCGTTTATCGTGAATGAAAGTGATAATGGTCCATCATTAGTTTCAAGCTTTTTAAAAATGATTTTTGCCTTGTTACTCGTTCTCGGGTTAATTTATGTCATGTTAAAGTTCGTCAATCGGCGCCAACAATTATTCCAACAAACACAAACATTAGAAAACCTCGGTGGGATTAGTGTTGGACAAAATAAATCGATTCAAGTTGTTCGTGTCGGTTCGAAAATGTATTTAATCGGTGTTGGAGACAATGTGCAACTTTTAAAAGAAATTGAAGATGATGACATAATAGAAACTTTAACGAATAGGCAGGTCGTCGAGCCTTTATCCTTTAAACAATGGTTTAAATCACTTTTTCCAATGAAAAGTAATCGTGAAAAAATTGGATCACAACATTCATTTAATCGTTTGCTAGCTGATGAGCTTGATAAAATGAAACAAAACCGTCAGCAAATGATTGATCAGTTAGAGAAAAAGGAAGATAAGCATGAATGAATTTATTAACATATTTTCAAGTTCGGAGCCTGCAGCGATTTCAACTTCCGTACGGTTACTTATCTTACTGACGGTTCTTTCACTTGCGCCGAGTATACTTATTTTAATGACGAGTTTCACACGAATAATCGTTGTGCTTGGTTTTGTTAGAACATCACTTGCAACGCAGCAAATGCCGCCGAATCAAGTATTAATCGGCTTAGCATTGTTTTTAACATTCTTTATTATGGCACCGACGTTTTCTACTGTTTATGATGAAGCTTTACAACCGTTATTTTCTGAGGAAATAACCCTTGATGAAGCTTATGATCGGGCGAGTGAACCATTTAAAAATTTTATGGCAAAACATACACGACAAAAAGATCTCGCTTTATTTATGAACTATAGAGATATGGAGCGTCCAGAATCAATTGCTGATATTCCATTGACGACACTCATTCCAGCTTTTGCTATTAGTGAATTAAAAACGGCCTTTCAAATGGGTTTTATGATATTTATTCCGTTTTTAGTTATCGATATGGCTGTTGCAAGTGTTTTAATGTCAATGGGGATGATGATGTTACCACCAGTCATGATTTCCTTGCCGTTTAAAATATTACTTTTTGTTTTAGTTGATGGTTGGTATTTAATTACCCACTCTATTTTAGAAGGGTTTTAATAGATGACATATATGAGAAAAGTAGGTGTGTTGCTTGAGTCATGAACTTGTTTTAATACTTGCAGAAAAGGGGATATTAACAATTTTATTTGTTGCTGGCCCACTTTTATTATTAGCTTTAGCGGTAGGTTTGTTAGTTAGTATTTTCCAAGCAACAACACAAATACAAGAGCAAACATTAGCCTTTATTCCGAAAATTATCGCTGTCTTAGTCGGTATCGTTATATTTGGCCGATGGATGCTCACACATATCGTTGAATTTACGGTAGAAATTTATCAAAATATTAATCAGTTTGTAGGGTAAACGATGTTAGAGCTTATTAATTTAGCATATATACCAATTTTTTTACTCATATTTGTGCGCATGCTTAGTTTTCTCGTTGTCATGCCGTTATTTTCGTATCGTACAATACCTGTAATGTACAAGATAGGTTTAAGCTTTTTCTTAGCATTAACTGTTTTTTATACGATTGATGCTTCAGTAGCAGTCGTTAATGAATTGTATTTAATCTTGTTAGTTAAAGAAGCACTTGTTGGTTTATTAATTGGTTTCATTGCTTACATGGTCTTATCAGCCGTACAAATAGCGGGAGGATTTATCGACTTCCAAATGGGATTTGCGATTGCTAACGTTGTTGATCCCCAAACAGGTGCTCAAAGCCCAATTATTGGTCAATATTTTTACATTTTTGCTTTATTATTTTTATTAGCGGTTAATGGTCACCATTTAATCATTGATGGAATGTTTTTTAGTTATCAAATTATTCCGCTTGATACGTTCATTTCTTTAGGTGATGATTCTGTCGTTAAATTCATTATTAAGACGTTTAATCAAATGGTTATTATCGCTTTTCAAATTGCGATACCAATTGTCGGGGCTTTATTTTTAGTCGATATTGCACTAGGGATTATTGCGCGCACGGTTCCTCAAGTTAACGTATTTGTTGTCGGTTTACCGTTAAAAATTTTCGTTAGTTTCGTCGCCATTCTTATCTTTCTAACTTTGTATATGACACTGGCACGATCGCTATTTGAATTTATGTTTCAAACGATTCATCGTTTACTCTTATTATTTGGAGGGGCATAATGTGCCATTAAAACTAGATTTACAGTTTTTTGCAGAAGAAAAAACAGAAAAAGCGACTCCAAGAAAACGTCAAGATGAACGAGAAAAAGGTCGAGTAGCGAAAAGTCAAGACGTCAACACAGCAATTATATTATTATTTTCCTTTATGATGTTAGCTTTTTACGGAAGTTATATGAAAGATCATATGGCAACACTTTATCACCAAACCTTTACAAATTATATTCATTGGGAAATTAATGAACAATCACTCATGCAACTTATCAATGATCTTTTTATACAGTTAGCAATGATTGTCGTACCGATAATGCTCGTAACGTTTATCGCTTCAGTGGGGGCTAATTTACTACAAATTGGTTTTCTTTTTACGACAGAACCACTTAAGTTTGATTTAAAAAAGCTTGATCCGATTCAAGGGGCTAAACGTATTTTTTCTATACGAGCGCTTGTTGAATTACTAAAATCATTGCTTAAAATATTACTCATAAGTATTATTACATTTTTCGTCATTTGGCTTTTTAAAGACGATATGATGATGCTTTCTTTTAAAAGTATTCATGAATCGATTGCTTTTTTTGGTCGAACGACGATTGTTATGGGCATTTCAGCAATTATTGCCCTTTTATTTTTAGCGGTTCTTGATTATATGTATCAAAAGTACGACTTTGAAAAAAATATTCGTATGTCAAAACAAGATATTAAAGATGAACATAAAGATATTGAAGGAGATCCGCTTATCAAATCAAAAATGAAAGAAAAGCAACGTGAATTTGCGATGCGCCGAATGATGAGTGAAATACCGACAGCAGATGTTGTTATAACAAACCCAACCCATTTTGCCGTCGCTTTAAAATATGATGAACATAAAGCAAGTGCACCCTATATCATCGCTATGGGAAAAGACGATATCGCTTTAAAAATTATTGAAGTAGCCAAAGCTAATGATATTGCGACGGTGGAAAACCCACCACTCGCCAGATCACTTTATCATTCACTCGATATAGGTGATATTATCCCGGAAAAATTTTATGAAGCAATTGCTGAAGTGTTAGCATACGTTTACCAATTAGAAAACAGAGTGTAATTACAGGGGATGGAATAAATGAAGGTAAGAGATTTATCCGTACTATTAGCCGTTATTTTAATAATTATTATGTTAGTCATTCCACTTCCGGGATGGTTATTAAGTATCCTTATTTTAACGAATATTTCACTAGCTTTAATCGTTATTTTAGTATCTATGAATACACAACATGCTTTACAATTTTCCATATTTCCATCACTCTTACTACTCTTAACATTGTTTCGTTTAGGGCTTAACGTTTCAACGACACGTTCGATTTTATCAAAAGCAGATGCTGGGGTAGTTGTTGATACTTTCGGATCGTTTGTTATTGGTAACAATCCACTCGTTGGTTTTGTTGTATTTATTATTTTAGTTATTATTCAATTTATCGTTATTACAAAAGGAGCAGAACGTGTTTCTGAGGTTGCTGCTCGTTTTACGCTAGATGCGATGCCAGGTAAACAGATGAGTATTGATGCAGATCTTAATGCTGGCTTAATTTCAGAAAAAGAGGCCCGCGAACGCCGAGAAAAAGTTGAACAAGAAGCTGATTTTTATGGAGCGATGGATGGTGCGAGTAAGTTCGTTAAAGGTGATGCGATTGCAGGAATTATTATCGTTATCATTAACATTATCTTTGGCTTGATCATCGGGATGGTTCAAATGGGCTTCACATTTCAAGAAGCTGTTGAAACGTATATGCGTTTGACGGTTGGCGATGGTCTCGTCAGTCAAATACCTGCCTTGTTAATTGCAACGGCAACCGGTATTGTTGTAACCCGAGTAACGACAGAAGGCAATTTAGGTACTGATGTAACGGGGCAACTTTTACAATATCCTAAATTGCTTTATATTGCAGCCGGTACGATATTTTTATTAGGCTTAACACCGATTAAATTTTTCCTAACGACGTCAATTGCGAGTATTTTAGCTATTGGTGGGTATTTATTACAACAACGAGCTGTCGATGATGAAGTTGATGAAGATGTTGAAGCTGCTGAAGCGGAGACGAGTGCTTTGCAGGAACCAGAGAATGTTGTTGAACTATTAAGTATGGACCCGATTGAATTTGAATTTGGCTACACGTTAATCCCATTAGTTGATGCAAGTCAAGGTGGAGATTTGCTTGATCGTGTCATTATGATTAGGCGACAACTTGCGATTGAATTAGGATTAGTTATCCCTGTTGTAAGAATACGCGATAATATTCAATTAGAACCGAATGAATATCGCCTAAAAATTAAAGGTAACGTCGTTGCTAACGGTGAAATACTTTTAGACCACTATTTAGCGATGTCACCGGATATTGATGATGATTCAATTGATGGGATTGATACGACTGAACCCGCTTTTGGCTTACCAGCTAAATGGATTAGTGAAGATATTAAGGAAGAAGCTGAATTATATGGCTATACAGTTGTTGATCCACCATCAGTTATTTCAACTCATTTAACAGAAGTTATTAAAAGGCACGCACACGTTTTATTAGGTCGCCAAGAGACGAAACAATTAGTTGACCATTTAGCGGAAAGTTATCCAATTCTCGTTGAAGAAGTAACACCAGAACCTTTAGCCATTGGCGATGTTCAAAAAGTATTAGCGAATTTATTAAAGGAAAATGTTTCGATTCGTAATTTGCCGGTCATATTTGAAGCTGTAGCAGATTACTCAAAAATGACCCATGATCCAAATTTATTAACTGAATATGTACGTCAATCTTTAGCAACACAAATCACTGAACAATATTTAAACAACAATGATTCGATTAAAGTTGTCACATTATCAAGTGAGGTTGAACAAACAATCTTAGATCATATTCAACAATCTGAGCATGGACAATACTTATCCCTCGACATCGAAAAACAACAAACGATTATACATGCTATACACGAACTTATTGAGCAAGTAAGGTTACAACAAGCAACACCGATCATTATTTGTTCACCAGCTATTCGGATGCATGTTAAGCAGCTCATCGAACGATTTATTCAAGATGTCGTCGTCCTATCATATAACGAATTAGAACCACATGTTGAAGTGGAAAGTGTTGGGGTGGTGAATATTACTTGAAAATAAAAAAAATTACCGCAGCCACAATGCCTGAAGCAATGAAACAAATACGTACACAATTAGGAAAAGATGCTGTTATTTTGCAATCGAAAGAAGTGAAAAGTAGCGGTTTTTTTGGCCTATTTAAAAAACCACGTGTAGAGGTCATCGCTGCTTTAGACCCCCAGCCAGTCAAACGAAAACAAAAAGCAACTATAAAAACTAAAAACGTTACTCCTAGTGAGTTTTTAAAACAAAGTCAATTGGACGATTTCAAACAGCAAAATATCGTTTCAGAAATAAAACATTTACGTAAAATGCTTGAGCAACAAAACATAGTAGGTAATGAGCAATTTTCTAAAAGTTATCAATTGTTATATGAATTTTTAATTGATCAAGAAGTTGACCAAAAAATAGCTCATGAAATTATCTCCCATGTACAACAAAAACACGAGGGAGATTTAACGGTATCAATTGAACAATTAATTGACGATATAAAAAAATGGATAGAAAATCACTTAGCACATTTATCTTTTTCCGGAATAGATGCATCGACACGAATCGTACAATTAATCGGACCAACAGGTGTTGGAAAAACGACGACACTTGCGAAGCTCGCGGCTAAAAGTTTATTAGAAAAGAAAAAGTCTGTTGCATTTATAACAATGGATACTTATCGAATTGCAGCGATCGAACAATTAAAAACTTATGCGCGCATTTTAGAAGTTCCTATTGAGGTCGCTTATTCATTAGAAGATTATAAACGTGCTGTAGAAAAACTGTCATCTGTAGACTTAATTTTCGTCGATACTGCCGGGCGAAACTTCCGCGAAAGCAATTATGTTAATGAATTAACGCCATATATTGAAGCAACGAAATTTACGGAAGTCTTTTTTGTTGCTGCATTAACGGCAAAATATACCGATATTTTATATACCCTTGAACAATTTTCACATATAAAAAACAAAAAAGTAATATTTACAAAAGCTGATGAAACAAGACAATATGGTAGCCTTCTAAATATTGGCATGCAAAATAATGTTGATATTGCTTATGTAACGAATGGCCAAGATGTTCCAAACGACATTATTACGCCTACAGCTACACGGATTAGTCATTATATAATGAGTGAATATTATGATTGACGATCAGGCGAAATATTTGCGACAGTCGGTGGAACAACATCAAGATAATAAAAAAGGCCATACGATAGCAGTTGTTAGCGGGAAAGGTGGCGTTGGTAAATCAAATATATCGGTAAACTTTTCCCTTGAATTGATCAATTCCAAAAAGTCTGTACTTTTAATTGATTTAGATGTCGGGATGGGAAACGTCGATATTTTACTTGGTTTAAACGCCAAACATACGGTTGTAGATATGATTAAACAACGGATGCCTATTGAAGCAATCATTGAACGTGGGCCAAACAACATATCATATGTCGCTGGTGGAAAAACATTAGAACATATGTTTAAGATGACTAATGAAGATGCAAGCTATTTCCTTAATCAATATGAAAAAGTACAACAAATGTATGATTTTATAATATTTGATATTGGGGCTGGGGCTAGTGAAGATAGTATGTTTTTCGTCTTAGCAGCTGATGAATGTTTTGTTGTGACAACTCCAGAGCCGACCGCTATAACTGATGCATATGGAATGATTAAACATATTATTAAACTTAATCAAACAATTCCTATCTATTTAATTATGAATCGAATGACTTCTATGAAGCAAGGTAAACAATCGATAGAACGTTTCCAGAAGGTCGTAAAACATTTTTTAAATTATGATGTACATGCTCTTGGCTATTTGCCTGATGATAAACGAGTGACACAATCAGTTATTAGACAAATACCTTTATTAATTGAAAATAACCGCTCACCAATGGCGAAGGGAATTCGGCAAATGACTCACCATTATTTAACCAAAAAAAATGCAGATAACATTAATACTAAACCATCATTTATACAAAAGTTTAAGCAACTTCTTATGAAGAGGTGATCATTTTGAGCAAAAAAGTCCGCGTTCTCATCGTTGACGATTCAGCGTTTATGAGAAAAGTTATTCGTGATATATTAGCAACTGATGAGCGTATAGAAGTCATCGGCACAGCACGAAATGGGAAAGATGCATTAAATAAAATAAAATCTAAAAATCCTGACGTCGTCACATTAGATGTTGAAATGCCTGTTATGGACGGCTTAATGACATTGGAACAAATTATGTTAAATGATCCACTTCCAGTCTTAATGATCTCTAGTAGTACGACAGAAGGGGCAAAAAGAACATTGCAAGCTATTTCAATGGGAGCTGTAGACTTTATTTCGAAACCATCGGGTCCAATTTCTTTAGATATTCATACGTTGAAGGATGAAATTATTTCTAAAGTTATTGCCGCAGCACAAGCAAATATTGAAAAGGAAAATAAGCATATACAACTAAATTACGACAAACCATTTGTTCAAAAGTATGATCAAACAATCATCGCTATCGGCACATCTACAGGCGGTCCAAGAGCATTGCAAAAAATTCTTACATACTTACCAAAGGATTTTCAGGCAGCTATTTTAATTGTCCAACATATGCCTTCAGGATTTACCCGGTCTTTAGCCGATCGCTTAAATACGGTAGCAAATATTAAAGTTAAAGAGGCAGAACATGGTGAAGTCGTTGAACAAGGTAAGGCATATATAGCACCAGGAGATTATCATATGCAAGTAAGACAAGTTGGCAACAGACAAGTCATTCATTTAACAAAAGATAAACTCGTTAACAATCATCGTCCATCTGTTGATGTTTTGTTTAAATCTATCGCCCGTTTAGAGCGTATGAACAAAATATCAATCATTTTAACGGGAATGGGAAGAGATGGTGCAGATGGTGTAAAAATAATGAAACAATTATCTCCACATTCGCTAGTTATTGCCGAAGCAGAACAGTCGGCTGTTGTCTATGGAATGCCAAAAGCAGCTGTCGCAACGAAATGTGTCGATAAAGTCATTCCACTTGATCATATCGGAAAATCGATTAAAAAAATCATTAAGGAAACGAGGAGGGAATAGTTTATGGATACATCACAATATTTAGACGTATTTATTGATGAAAGTATGGAGCATTTACAAACATTGAATGAAGAAGTTCTTAATTTAGAAAATGACCCTGAAAATGAAGATATTATTGAAAAAATTTTTAGGGCAGCTCATACGTTAAAAGGTATGTCCGCAACGATGGGTTTTCAAAGTTTAGCAGATTTAACCCATGATTTAGAAGAAGTTTTTGATGCTATTCGTAACGATGAATTAACAGTAACCGCCGAATTAATTGATATTGTTTTTGAAACGAGTGATCATTTAAACGCGATGATTGATGATATTGCTAGTGGTGGTTCAGGTGATCATGATGTTACACAAATTATGAATTCATTAAAACTAATTGTTCAAAACAAAGGTATTGAACAAACAAAAGCTGCTGCGGAACAAGTGACGGCAACTACAGAAACAGATCAATTACAATCGATTAAATCGTTAGATGAATTTGAATTAACAATTTTACAAGAATCAACTGAACAAGGATATACAAACTACGAAATAGCGATTGAATTAAGTGAACATTGTTTACTAAAAGGCGCTCGTGTTTTTATGATTTTCGAAGTACTTGAACAACTTGGAGAAATTATTAAATCAGAACCGTCGGTGACTGATTTAGAAGAGGAAAATTTTGACTTAAGTTTTTCATTAATATTAGTTTCTAAAAACCCTATAGATGAAATTAGAAATAAAATATTAAAAGTATCCGAAATTAAGACGATTAATATTCAGCCATTTTCGGTAGAATCGTATACGAAACAGCGTAAAGCGGAAGAAGAGCAAGCGGCAACTAAGAAAAAATCAGACACGACTACAGCAAAAACAACGCAACAACCGACAACGACCCCTGTTCGAAAAACGATTCGTGTTAACATTGAGCGACTCGATATTTTAATGAATTTGTTTGAAGAATTAGTTATAGATCGGGGACGACTCGAACAAATTTCCCAAGATCTTGATCATGCAGATTTACGGGAAACAGTTGAAAGAATGTCCCGGGTTTCGGGTGATTTACAAAATATCATTTTAAACATGCGTATGGTACCAATTGATCAAGTGTTTAATCGGTTTCCACGCATGATTCGTCAATTATCACGTGATTTAGGTAAAGAGGTTAATATTGAAATTATCGGTGCAGATACTGAACTAGATCGTACGGTTATTGATGAAATTGGTGATCCGCTCGTTCATCTTATTAGAAATGCGATGGACCATGGTATAGAAATGCCTGAAGATCGGGTAAACAAAGGAAAACCGGCTCAGGGAACCATTCAGTTAAGAGCATTCCATAGTGGTAACCATGTATTTATTGAAATAAGTGATGATGGTGCGGGAATTGATAAAGATAAAGTTTTAGCAAGCGCTATATCTAAAGGTGTTATTTCTGAAGATGAAGCAGCCTTATTATCTGACCAACAAGTATATGAACTTATTATGGAAAGTGGCTTTTCAACATCAAAGGAAGTTTCCGATGTCTCCGGTAGAGGGGTCGGCTTAGACGTTGTTAAAACAACGATTGAAATGTTAGGTGGTAGCATTTCGATTGATTCAACGTATGAAAAAGGTTCGGTATTTTCTATCCAATTGCCATTAACATTATCAATTATTTCAGTTTTACTCGTTGAATTAGGACAAGAAAAATATGCCATTCCTTTATCTTCTATATTAGAAACGGCAATCGTTCATAAAGATGAAATTTTAAATGCACATCATAAAAAAGTCATTCATTTTCGTGGAAAAGTTGTACCGTTAGCATTTTTAAACGATATTTTTTCTGTGCCAGACAATTCATCGGAAGTAGCCGACGATTATTATTCAATTGTAATCGTCAAGCAAGGTGAAAAGATGACAGGATTAGTCGTCGATTCATTTATTGGTCAACAGGAAGTCGTTCTAAAGTCTTTAGGTAATTATTTAACGAATATTTTTGCTATATCAGGTGCAACAATCTTAGGTGATGGTGAAGTAGCCCTTATTATTGACAGTAACGCCCTTATTAAATGATCAGGAGGAGTTTTTATGAATCAAGAAATGGTGAATGATCAAAAAGTTATCGTCTTTCAATTAGCAGATGAAGAATATGCACTTTCCGTTGATCAAGTCGGATCAATTGAGCGCATGTTAACGATTACTCGTGTGCCACAAGCGGCTGACTTTGTCAAAGGAGTTATTAATTTACGTGGTGTAGTTACTCCTGTAATTGATTTGCGGAATCGTTTTAATTTACCTGAAACGGATCATACTGATGCAACACGAATTATCATTACATATATCGATGATATTGAAGTCGGTTTAATTGTTGATGCTGCAAATGACGTCATAGATATTCCGGAGCAAAGCATTGAGCCGGCACCCACAGTCGTTGGAGCAGTAGATGTAAATTATATTTCAGGAGTAGCAAAAGTCGATGACCGTTTACTTATTTTACTCGATTTAGAAAAAGTTTTAACAACTCAAGATATTGATGAACTAAAAACTGTGGAAGGATAACATTATGGAACCAAGCAAATTAACGAATATGCACATTGATATATTACGAGAGATCGGCAATATAGGTGCTGGTAATGCAGCGACATCAATGGCACAACTTATTGATCAACAAGTGCATATGGAAGTGCCGATTGTAAATATTGTTAATTTTGATGAAATGATGGATATTGTTGGTGGGCCAGAAAAGCTTATTGTCGGGATGTTTTTTGAAATATGTGGTGATTTAACGGG
>Ga0079225_10000134_pt1 | contig 37268 bp, 33 predicted proteins | sample Poulit2012_FD_76344 | JGI IMG/M metagenome (GOLD analysis project Ga0079225, IMG submission 76344) | Agricultural soil microbial communities from Georgia to study Nitrogen management - Poultry litter 2012 | ecosystem: Environmental > Terrestrial > Soil > Agricultural land | place: USA: Georgia... | reverse complement strand
TCGGCTGGCGAGGTCATCCAGCGCCGGGCTGTGCTCACCTGCGCGAGGACGACGGCGCATCTCCGGTTGCATCGGGTCCTCACCGAGGGTGATCAGTTCCTCAGTAGCGCGCACGGACAGGCCTTCGGCGACGATCCGTTGGGCCATTCGCTCCATCGCCGCGCCGTCGCTGATTCCGAGCAGGGCGCGAGCGTGCCCTGCGGACAGCACTCCCGCCGCGACCCGCCGCTGGACCAGGGGCGGCAGTTTCAACAACCGGAGGGTGTTGGAGATCTGCGGCCGGGACCGGGCGATCCGCAAGGCGAGCTCATCGTGGGTGCAGTCGAAATCGTCAAGGAGCTGCTGGTAGGCGGCAGCCTCCTCCAGTGGGTTGAGCTGGGCCCGGTGCAGGTTCTCCAGCAGAGCATCCCGGAGCATGTCTTCCTGGGCGGCCTCGCGAATGATCGCCGGGACTGTGCTCTGGCCGGCCAGCTCCGAGGCTCGCCAGCGGCGCTCACCCATAATGAGTTCGTACTGGCCCTCGCCGTGCTCGTCGGTCCCCGTTGCCCGCACGACAACCGGTTGTAGGACCCCTACCTCGCGGATCGAGGAGGCCAGCTCCTCCAGCTCCTCCTCGTCGAAGACCTGGCGGGGTTGCTGGGCGTTGGGCCGGATGGCGGTCATGGGTACTTCAGCGAAGCGTGCCCCGGGCACGGTAACCAGGCCGTCGCCGTCCTCCGCAGCCGCGGGGGCTACCGGAGTGGGCGTATCCCCAGCTACCGAAGATTCGCTATCGGGCTGAGGCTGGCGCCCAGAGCGGCTGCTCGCGGCTGTGGACGTCGTCGTGCCCGGTCCGCTGTGGCCAGCCGGCTCCGGAGCATCGCGGCGATCAGTGGCAGTGGCCGGCCGGGGGCTGGGGGAGGTTTCCTCAGCACGCCCGTCGCCCGAGTGTTGCTCAGCGGGAGGGTCGGTGGCCGGTTCCGGGTCCGGATTGGGGCTCGGGTCGCTTTCGGGAAAGAACACATCCACGGGCCGTCCGGTTGCGCCACCTGCGGTGGGGCCGGAGGGAATGAGGGCTCCTAGGCCGCGGCCCAGTGCCCGACGACGCTCACTCACCGGTCATCTCCTTCGTCGTGCTGCACCTGGCCGGCCGATGCGCTGGGCTGCTCCATCGCTACGGCTGGCTCCGGGCCGCCCGCCGGCGGTGACCCGGTAGCGAGGTTCTGCATCGTGATTTCGCGGGCGGCCTCGCGGTAGGCCAGCGCACCCGATGAGCCCGGGTCATAGGACAGCACGGTCTGTTCATAGCCTGGGGCTTCGGAGATGCGGACCGAGCGGGGAATCGCGGTCCGCAGCGTCTGGGCCGGGAAGTGCTCCCGCACCTCTTCGGCCACTTGTTGAGCGAGGTTGGTCCGGCCGTCGTACATCGTCAACAGGATGGTGGACACGTGCAGGTCGGGGTTCAGGTGGCCTCGGATCAGGTTGATGTTGTTCAGCAGCTGGCTCAGGCCTTCCAGGGCGTAGTACTCGCACTGGATCGGAATCAGCACCTCGCGCGCCGCAACGAACGCGTTGACGGTCAGTAGTCCCAAGCTGGGCGGGCAATCGATGATGATGTAGTCGATCGGGGCTTTACCTGGTGCTTGCCTGGTCTTGAGGAATGCGGCGATGGCGTTCCGCAGTCGGTTCTCTCGAGCCACCATGGAGACCAGTTCGATCTCGGCGCCGGATAGGTCGATCGTGGCCGGTGCGCAAAAGAGTCCGGGAATCGCTTCAGACTCCTGGACCACATCCTCCATTGGGGTTCCATTGATCAACACATCATAGATTGATGGTACTTCGGTGTGATGGTCCACGCCGAGTGCAGTGGAGGCGTTCCCTTGGGGGTCGTTGTCGATGACCAGGACCTGTAAGCCGGCCGTTGCGAGGGCTGCTGCCAGATTCACGGCCGTCGTCGTCTTGCCGACGCCGCCCTTCTGGTTGGCCACGGTAAACACGCGTGTGGTGTCTGGCCGCGAGAACTTCTGTCCGGCCAGGGCGGCTCGTCGCCGGGCGTCTTGGGCCAACTCGGCCGCTAGCGGTGTGCTGTCATCCATAAGCGGGATCGCGTCGATAATAGCGCGTCGTTGTGCCTCGGCGCGGTGCTCCAGCGAGAGCGCGGTGTCTGGTTGCTGATCGCCTTGTGGTTCAATTGAGTCGCTCACCTGGGCGGTAGCCGGATGTCCGTCGTCGTGCACGTCCACTTCCTCGCGCGATAGTCGATGCCTCTGGCCAAGAGTAGACCGGCATCGGCCGGATTCGATAATCCGGCACCGGGTTTCACGTGAAACCTACTGCTATTGCCGCCGCCGACCGGCGTCACGGTACGTCAGGCCGTTTCCGGTGATATGCCACCTGCCCGTAGGTAGTGAGGGTCTGACAGGCACGGACTCCGCAAGACGGTGATTTCCTCTTTCCCGGACACCGACGTACCCGACCGGCATGTGCGTGCGCGCCCGTGAGGGAACTCGACGCTGTGGGCCCCGTCATGGGCCAGGCGGACATGTGCGTGCGTGCCCGCGAGGCAACAACAGCTAGTCCCGATACCGCGCCAGTTTCACGTGAAACAGAGGCGGCCGCACAGGGTGCCGAGGCCCGGCGCCACACTTCGCCTCATTCCCCTAATCCCCAGGCCGCCACTGCCTCCGCGGAGCAAGAAGGGTGCTTAAGACTCGTTCATACTCGCCGGGAACCCACCACTGCTTCCGTGGGGGACCGTGGATGGAGATGACCCGGTGCGATCCGAACACGCATCACCGGCTCGGCAGCCTAGTGGCGGGTATAGATCCCCCGGGGTGGATACGAACGAGGCCAGCCTTTGATAGCTCGCCGTCTGGCCGTGTCGGGGTCGGTGTCAGCGGTTCCAGAACCCCCACCGTGCATGCGCCTGCGTACCTGATCCCGGTGAGGGTCACGGAGGAGGGGCACGGCGATTCTCCGGCTGCCCTGGACCAAGGACGCAGTCCGAGCGACCCCGATCCACATGGTGCGACAGCCGTGTTCGTTGCGATTCGCTACCGTTGTTTCACGTGAAACCGCGCCCCAACCACCGGAGCCATCCCGGCAAATGTTGCCGGCAGGGGCGGCGAGAAGGCCCGGATTGCCCGCGAGGGTCCGGAGCAAGGCTCCAGGCGCGTAAGGCGGCGCACCGGCAGCACTAATCGGCGGTTGGGCACCGTGGGTCTCGGTACGCGCGCCCACGCCCCAGTGGGTATTGAACTCTTCCCGCGAGACACACGTGGCTCTTGGCTCCCGTACTGCCGGCCTGTGCGCACCATGATTGCCCACCCGTTCGAACCGGACGGTTTCACGTGAAACGCTCTCCATGCTTGGCAGGAGACGGGGCTTTCGTCGAGCTTTAGTGCCACAGGTCGTACCCGGAGACCCCCGCCTCGATGTCAGTGCGACCCCGAAGACATGTACAGGGCCCGGCATCCGCGACGACGGTACGGCGCTCGGTCCCAGCTCCGCGACCCGTAGCCCCATGTGCGGACTCATGTCGCTTCCCGCGATGGTAGGCAGTCGCGTCTCGCCGTTTACGGCCACCGATGGGCTCATACCGAAATGGGGGCCGCATCTAGTTCCACGTCGGGCCACTGACACCAAGAGGCCGGCTTCTGGCTTCTCCAGTTCCACGTGAAACATAGCGGCGATCACGGGGTAGCGGGACTCGGAGGCCGTGCCCACTATGTGCACCCACACCTGGCACGCACATCGTCCATGGGGCATAAATCTTGTTCCTGGAGACTGGGTGTCACCCTCGGAGACAACATAGGGATGCTCCGCACCTGGTGGCCCGCAGATCATCCGGACCCCGGACGTGATTCACCGATGCCCTAGTGTCGCCTCCTCCCATATCTGGCCGCAGCAGCGAGTGGGGTTGGCCTGCCAATGCCCATCCACGCGATCAGCCCATCCGGTCCGTAACCGCATCCGGTCCGTAAGCACGAACCGCATCTTGGTCGGAACTCAGGGTTTCACGTGAAACGCTCACCAGCACGATGCTGCCCCTTGCCTACCAGTCGAAGGCCCTCGGCCTAGCCCACCAGTAACGCGCCGCAACACACGATCTCGGCCACGCTGGGAACCTGCACGGCCTAGCCAACGGGGACGGGTCCCTAGCCTTGGACCAAATACCCCACCCGACACCGAACCACGCCCAGCTCTCTCACCGGCCGACGCCGATGCCAGCTGGCGACTTCAGATTTCCGGCCTGGCCCGAAGTCAGCGTTCGTCTGCCTGGTGCTAGAACCAGCGCCCTCTCCGCCATCCCGACCGCACCGTTCCACGTGAAACACGCCTACACCTCGGTGCTACGGAATACCCATACCTGGACCGAGCCTCGGATCACCCGAAAGAACACACTCGGCCCCGCCGCCATACACCACACCATCACGCACGGTCCCATAGGCGGCCTTGCCGCGCGCGGTTCGCTAGGCTGCTGGCCTCTGCCTCCGAATGCCGAGTCCGGATCGGACCCTGGGGCCATACGGGCCCAACCCCAACCTCTGCCCTCACCCCTCTGCAGCGAGACCGTCTGCGGCACCCTCGCTCCGCAGGCACCGAGAAGACACCCAGCCACCCCAGTGCCGGCCCCCGGAACACCGCGACATCGCCACTAAGCTCATCACCCTAGCGCCCGTCAACCCGCTAGGCCCACTCAACGTGCTAGGCCCAGTCAACACGCTAGGGCTAGCCAACACTGCTGGGTAATCGCTTTTTCAACTATCGGGTAGGAACCAGCCGGGTCAACACCTGAATTAGCGTCGTCCCACCTGGACCACCCGGGTCACGTCACCGTCATCAAGCAAATCGATCTCGTGCACCGCCCACGTGCTGGCCCCGAGCCGCTTCAGCGCCGGCAACGCCTCCTCCAGCTCTACCTGCCCGCGCTTCCCCTTCTGCGCCAGCAAGACGCCGCCCGGCTCCAGCAACGGCATCGCGATCCGGCCCAGTTTCTGCATCGCAGCCACCGCTCGAGCGGTGACGGCCGCGAACGCTTTCCGGCCATGCAGTTCTTCGGCCCGGACCTGATGCAGCATCACATTGTCCAGGTCGAGCTCGTCAACTACAGCACCCAGCCATTCGACCCGCCGCTCCATTGGCTCAACCAGGTGCAGATCCAGATCCGGTCGCATCAGCGCCAGGACCACCCCGGGCAAACCCGCCCCGGAACCAAGATCGGCCACCGCCCCCTGCTCCGGCAGGAACGGTGCCACCGCGGCACAGTTGAGAATGTGCCTGGTCCACAGCCGAGGGAGCTCCCTTGGGCCGATCAAACCCCGAAGCTCACCCTCAGCCGCGAGCATCTCCCCGAACCGAACGGCACCGGAGAAGCCAAGGCCGAGAATTTCCCGACTGCGCTCGACCTCGATTATCTCCAGGTCTTGCCGATCCCCAGCCATCGCCTCAGCTGCTTGTCTCGGCCCGGATCACGACTCGGCGATTCGGCTCGGCGCCTTCGGAATCGCTGACCAGACCGGCTGTCGCTACGACATCGTGCACCACCTTGCGCTCGAACGGGTTCATCGGGGACAGGGACATATCCTGCCCGGCAGCCCGAACCTGCCCGATGGCGTCCTCGGCTAGTTCGGTTAACTCTGCCCGGCGGCCCGCCCGGTGTCCGGCGATATCCAGCATCAGCCGACTACGTTCACCACTCGTTGCCTGCACCGCGAGGCGCGTGAGTTCCTGCACCGCATCGAGCACCTCACCGTCGGCGCCGACAAGTTTCCGCAGCCGCTGGTTGCCACCCCCCTCGGCGACAATCTCGACCGCAGCACGGCCATGGTCGATGTCCAGTTCAATATCGCCATCGAGATCGATGATGTCCAGCAATTCCTCGAGGTAGTCCGCTGCGATCTCACCTTCCTCTTCCAAGCGGTGGGCCGCTTCCGTCGTCTTGGTGGGCTCTACCGCCTCGTCGGAAGGCGCGGTGGTCTCAGTGTTCATGGTGTGGTCTGTCCTTCTGGTGGGCTGGCCGGGCCGCGTCATCCGCGGGATTTCTTCTTCTTTTTCCGCTTCTTCTTGCCCGGGTGGGGCTTATTCGGTGCCCGGCCCTTGTTGGGTTTGTTCGCGGTGCCGTTATTTGCGGACCCGCTGCGGTCGGGAGTAGTACTGCCGTTGCTCGAGGCGTCCGGCGCCGGCGACTCCTCGTCATGCTTCGTCGACGCAGCGTCGGCGGCGCCGGCCGCACCGGCCGAGGCGGCGCGCCCATCCACTCCTTCTGGCTTGGGTGCACCCTGCTTCTTCGCCCGGGCCTTGCTCATCGGCTGCTGCCGCTGCCCGCGGGGCTGCTCCGGCTCCGGTTCAGCCTCCACGTCCTCCAACGGCTTGCCCCGACGCGCCGCCTTACGCGCCTTACGTTCCTCCCACGCCTTGTAGGCCTCTGAACCCGGCGTGGGGTTGTTCCGGATCACGTAATACTGCTGACCCATCGACCACAAGTTGGTGGTCGACCAATACACCAGCACACCGATCGGGAAGTTCACACCAGTCACAGCGAAGATGAGTGGCAGCACGTACATCAAGATGCGCTGCTGGCGAGCCATCGGGTTTTCCAGCGCCGTGGATGGCATGTTCTTCATCGTCAGCTGACGCTGCGTGAACAGAGTCGTCAGTGACATGATCACGATCAGCACTGCCGTGACGAACTTGACCTCGATGTCGTCGGACTGAAGGAAAGTCGAGGACAGGGTCGCGCCGAAGATCGAGGACGCCTCGAACTGGATGGCCAGATCCTGAGTCAGGATACCGATCCGGTCGCCGGGATCGCGGGCATAGGTCCCGGCAGCAACCTGCGGCATCGAGTACAACACCCGGAAGAGGGCGAAGAAGATCGGCATCTGGGCCAGAATCGGCAGACAGGATGCGAACGGCGTCGTTCCGTGTTGGCGGTACAGCGCCATCATTTCCTGCTGCATCGCCTGGCGGGAGGCAGGGTCGGTCTTCCCCTTGTACTTCTTCTGCAGCTTCTGCATGTCCGGCTGCAGTAGTTGCATTCCGCGGGAGGCCTTGATCTGGCGCACGAACAGCGGGATCAGCAAAATACGCATCACCAACACCAGGGCAACGATGGACAGCAGCCACGTCCAACCCCCGGCAGGATCCATTCCGAAGAACGTGAGCACATCGTGCGCACGCACCATGATCCAGGCCACGACCCACTTGATCGGCCACAGCAGGTTGTCCAGAAATCCCATGAAGTGATGCTCTCCGCAGTCAGCGCGCGGTGTGCCCGCGCCGGCGGCCCCCGGTGCTGGAGGCTTCCGAATTACTAGGTATGAGGGTACGTGCTTGTGGCGGGGGCCCCGGCCCACCCTGTTCCGGTGCCGATCCAGTCCGGCCACGGTGCTCTCGTGGTGGGGGCACATGATCCACACCCCCGCGCGACCAGGGATTGCACCGCAACACCCGCCACGTGGCCAAGCCCACACCGCGCACTGTCCCGTGCACACGCAGGGCAGTCAGCCCGTACGCCGAGCAGGAGGGATAGTACCGGCAACTCGGTGCGATCCAGGGCGAGACCACCAGTTGGTAGCCCCGGACCAGCCCAATCAGCAACCAGGTCAATGGATTACGCCGGCGGGGGGCGCCGGCTTCCGGGTCGTCGCTTAGGCCATCGTGACCGGCCATCATCGGGGTGCACCACGATGAGCCACAGCGGCCTCGGCGCCGGCGGTCGCTTTGGCACGCGCCCGGCGCAGACCACTGCGCACATCCTGGCAAAGCTCCGCGTACGATGCGGTGCTCGCCGGCGGTAGGGCCCGGATCACCACGGCATGGCCATCATCAAGTGCCGCTACCTCTCCGGCCATCGCGCTGCGCAGCCGCCGCCGCACCACGTTGCGAACCACCGCGTTGCCCACGGCCTTGGACACGACAAAACCCACTCGCGCTGGCTGCTTCGAGTGGGTTCCGGGTTGCCACCCGTAGTGCACGACGACGCGCCTACTACCGCTGCGGGCACCTGCGCGTATCGCCGTAGCGAACTCCTCGCTACCGCGCATCCGGTGACGGGACGGTAGCACCGTGGTTCACGCGGAGATGGACTGGCGACCCTTGCGGCGGCGGGCAGACACGATCGCCCGCCCGGCGCGGGTACGCATCCGGTGACGGAAACCATGCTTGCGGGCACGGCGCCGGTTGCTTGGCTGATAAGTACGCTTGCTCACGGAAGTGCTCCAAAACGGTCGAGAATCGCACCGCCGCGGGGAAGTGGGAGTGCGCCATGATTCCTGCATGTCGCTGGTCGCACGCCCCTACGGCGCGACCAGCGCGTTGTCACACAAGACCGATCCAGAGTACGGCAGCCGGTGATAGCCGGTCAAACTCTCCCCCGGGGCAGTAGACTGCAGCGACGTGGCTGTCAGTGGTGCCGGCCAGACCCGGTCAGGTCAGTACTCCGACCGTGCACATCATGCACAACCTGTGGATACAGTTGTGGATCATCATTTTCTCACTTCCCCTGGGGGTCACGTGTCTGAGTCGTCGCTAGATCCGGCTGCGCTCGGAGCCGGATGGGAACGTGCGATCGAGATCCTCACCAACCGCGGCGACCTCAGCGGATCCCAGCTTGGCTTCATCCGGCTGACCAAACCCCTCGGCGTCATCGACGACACGGTGCTCCTGGCGGTCCCCAGCGATTTCGCCAAGGAGTTCATCGAGACTCGGGCCCGGGAGTCGATCATGAGCTCCCTGTCTGCAGCGCTGACCCACAACGTCAAAGTCGCCGTCACCGTCGACCCCTCTCTGGAAGACGTCGTTCCGATGCCCGCCGAGGAACCGCCACCGGAGCCGGCGCCCGAACCCGCACCGCCACCGCCGCCTCGGGCCGATACCTACAGCACCGGCGTGGACCCGCACGCCCGGCTGAACCCCAACTACACGTTCGATACTTTTGTGATCGGTTCCTCGAACCGATTCGCCCATGCCGCCGCCACCGCCGTCGCCGAAGCCCCGGCCAAGGCCTACAACCCGTTATTTATCTACGGCGACTCCGGGCTGGGTAAGACTCACCTGCTGCACGCCATCGGTCACTACGCCAAGAGCCTCTACCCCGGCATCCGAGTGCGGTACGTCAACTCCGAGGAGTTCACCAACGACTTCATCAACTCCATCCGTGATGACAAGGCTGAAGCGTTCCAACGGCGATACCGCGAAGTAGAAGTACTACTGATCGATGACATCCAGTTCCTGCAGGGCAAGGAACAGACGATGGAGGAGTTCTTCCACACCTTCAACACCCTGCACAACGCCAATAAGCAGGTGGTGATCACCTCCGACCTGCCTCCGAAACTGTTGACCGGATTCGAGGGGCGCTTGCGGTCCCGGTTCGAATGGGGCCTGCTCACCGATGTTCAACCCCCGGACCTGGAAACCAGGATCGCGATTCTGCGTAAGAAGGCGGGTAGTGAAAGTCTGCAGGCACCCTCGGAGGTCCTGGAGTACATCGCCTCCAAGATCTCCTCCAACATCCGGGAGCTGGAGGGTGCCCTGATCCGGGTCACCGCCTTCGCGAACCTGAATCGCCAGGCCGTGGACATGTCCCTGGCGGAAATGGTCCTCAAAGATCTCATCACCGACGACGACAGTGCTGAGATCACACCGTCGTCGATCATGGCTCAGACGGCCACATATTTCGGAGTGACCATCGATGCCTTGTGCAGCGCAGATCGTTCCCGGGTGCTGGTCAACGCCCGTCAGATCGCCATGTACTTGTGTCGGGAACTGACCGAGTTGTCGCTGCCCAAGATCGGTCAGCTCTTTGGTGGTCGCGATCACACCACGGTGATGCACGCGAATCGCAAGATTCGCCAGCAGATGGCCGAACGGCGCTCCACCTTCAACCAAGTCACCGAGTTGACCAACCGCATCAAACAACAGCGTCACAACTAACCGATCCCGCACCTCTCCTTTCCCATGGGCGTCCGCCGGGTAAACGGCCGGTGACGAATCCCCAAGTAAAGCCCGAAATACACAGTTGTGGACACACTTGTGGATGACGGTGGACAGTGGCGCTTATTCGGTGGACCCCAGGCGCCCGACCGGTGGACGCCCGCTGTGCACCGTCGTGTGATGCACAGCCACCCCGCGGCCCTGTGCACCGTCACACACACCCTCATGCACACCCGGTTCATGGGCCTGACCTGCAGGAATACAAGTTTTCCCCAGTGTCCCCAAGTGCTAAGACGACGATGACTATGGTTCTCCAGGTTCACGTGTGTACAACCAACATCTGCCCACCCCGTGCTGCGCGCCATTACATTCCACTCCGCGCCAGACTCATGACCATCTTCACCACGGCTGGGCCCGGACCGCGCACCGGCACCTGTTGGTGTCACTATGATCAGAGCCCATGTCCGTGCAACAGCCCGGGCAGACGACTTGTCATCCACCGGTTCCACAGGAAGGCCGCATCGTGAAGTTCAGTGTCGAGCGAGATGTCCTGGCCGATGCCGTTACGTGGAGCGCCCGGACATTGCCGACCCGGCCCCCGGTCCCGGTCTTGGCCGGTGTGCTGCTCGAGGCTGATGCGGCTGGCACCCTGACCCTGTCCACCTTCGACTACGAGGTCTCGGCACGTTCGCAGGTGCCGGCCGACGTCACCGAGCCGGGACAGGTCTTAGTCCTGGGCCGGTTGCTCGCTGAGATCTCTCGGTCCCTGCCGAACAAGCCGATTGAGATTACCGTTGAGGGGAACAAGGCTCAGTTGCGTTGTGGTTCGGCCAGGTTCACGTTGCTGACGATGCCAACCGACGATTATCCGAATCTTCCCCAGATGCCCGACCAGGTGGGCAGCGTCGATGGCGCGCTCTTCGCCGAGGCGATCGGACAGGTCACCATCGCCGCGGGCCGGGATGAGACCTTGCCCCTGCTGACCGGAGTCCGGATGGAGATCGAAGGTGAGAAGCTCACCTTGCTGGCCACCGATCGGTATCGGCTCGCGATGCGGGAGATCGCCTGGAACCCGGTGTCGCCGTCGGCGGAGTTCGTCGCGCTGGTGCGCGCCCGGACCCTGTCCGATGTCGCCCGGTCCCTTGCCGGTGGCGGCGGGGTGGACATCTCCCTGGCTGAGGGCAACGACATCGTGGGCTTCGAGGCCGGAGGGCGGCGAACCACAAGTCTGCTGGTCGACGGCGATTACCCGCCGGTGCGCCGCCTGTTCCCCGAACAGACCAGCACGCACACCGTGACCCATACTGGCGAACTGATCGAGGCGGCCAAACGAGTCGCGCTGGTCGCTGAGCGCAACACGCCGATCCGGTTGTCGTTCTCCGAGGGTCAGGTAGTCCTGGAAGCCGGACAAGGTGATGACGCCCAGGCCTCTGAGGCACTGGAATCAGTGCTCGAGGGTGAGCCGATCACGACCGCCTTCAACCCCCAGTACCTGCTGGATGGGTTGAACGCTCTGGGCACCCAGTACGTACGGTTGTCGTTGAACCACCCCACCAAGCCGGTGTTGATGACCGGTCAAGACTCCCTCGAAGGTCCGGACCACGCAGACGATTTCCGATACTTGCTGGTACCGATCCGCTTCGCCGGCTAACTCGCCAACCGCCAGCCTCAGGAAGGAGCATTCGATGCACATCGGTATGGTCGGCCTGGGCCGGATGGGCGCCAATATGCGCGACCGATTGCGCACTGCCGGTATCGAGGTCACCGGATTCGACCGGGATGAGTCGATCAGTGATGTCCTCGATCTGTTCGCGCTGGTGCAGCGACTGCCGGCGGCGCCGCGGGTGGTGTGGGTGATGGTCCCGGCCGGTGCGATCACCGAGACGGTGGTGAGTGAACTCGGTGAGTTGCTCAGTTCCGGCGACGTCATCATCGATGGCGGCAATACCAACTTCCATGACGACATCCGCCGAGCACAGGAGCTTGCCGCCCGCGGTATCGGCTATGTCGATGCCGGTGTATCCGGAGGCATCTGGGGCCAGGAGCTGGGATACGGGTTGATGGTCGGCGGGCCCGAGGACCTGATCGAGTACCTGATGCCGGTATTCGACGCGTTGCGGCCCGAGGGTCCACGCTCGGAAGGGTGGGTGCACGCCGGCGGGGTCGGCGCGGGGCACTACGCCAAGATGATCCACAATGGGGTCGAGTACGGGCTGATGCAGGCCTATGCCGAGGGGTATGAACTGCTGGAGGCCCGCGAGGACCTGATCGATGACCCCAGTGCCGTGTTCCAGGCGTGGCAGCGGGGCACTGTGGTGCGGTCCTGGTTGTTGGACCTGCTGATCAAGGCTCTGCGTGATGATCCGGACCTCGGTGAGATCCAGGGATATGTGGCCGATTCCGGTGAAGGGCGGTGGACCGTGCAAGAGGCGGTAGAACAAGCGGTCCCGGCTCCGGTGATCAGCGCTGCGCTGTTTGCCCGGTTCGGCTCCCGCCAGGAGGACTCCCCGGCGATGAGGGCGGTGGCGGCGTTGCGGGAGCAGTTCGGTGGACATGCGACCAAGCCCAGCGCCGACGGCTGATGTATGTCTCAGACCTGGCGCTGACCGACTTTCGTTCCTACACCCACGCCGTGCTGGCCCTGGAGCCCGGGGTGACCGCCCTGGTCGGCGATAACGGACAGGGCAAGACCAACGTGATCGAAGCCCTGGGGTACCTGGCCACATTCTCCTCCCACCGGGTGGCCGGCGATCAGGCGCTGGTGCGGGCCGGTGCGCCGCGGGCGGTGGTGGCCGCCAAGGTGATGCGGGCCGGTCGGCCCCGGGTGCTGGAACTGGAGATCGTGGCCGGCAAAGCGAACCGGGCTCGGTTGAACCGCACCCAGACCACCCGTGCCCGGGAGCTGCTCGGGCACCTGCGCACGGTGTTATTCGCCCCAGAGGATCTGGCCCTGGTCAAGGGTGATCCCGATGGGCGGCGGCGTTTCCTGGACGAACTGTTGGTGCTGCGCGACCCACGGCTGGCCTCGGTGCGCAGCGATTACGACCGGGTCTTGCGCCAACGGAACGCGCTGCTGAAATCTGCGGCCGGTACCCGGCGTGGCGGTAGCGCTCCGGATCTGCGCACGCTGGATGTCTGGGATGAGAAGATTGCCGCGGTAGGAGCCCAGTTGCTGGCCGCCCGGGTGCAGCTGATCCGCGATCTCCGCCCGCATGTGCAGACCGGCTATGAGCGAGTGTCCGCCGGGCAGGGGCCGGCAGAGATCTCCTACCGGGCGAGCGTGATCGAGTCCGGGGCGCAGGACGCACCGGTGGCTGCCCACGAGGAAGCCGAGGCGGACCTGAGCGATCCGGCACTGGTCCAGGCACAACTTGTTGCGGCGATGGCCGCCCTGCGTCAGAAAGAGATCGAACGAGGCGTGAGTCTGGTCGGCCCGCACCGCGATGATCTGGTGCTGTCGCTGGCGCAGTTGCCGGCAAAGGGCTATGCCAGCCACGGCGAGTCGTGGTCGATGGCGTTGGCGTTGCGATTGGCCAGTTATGAGTTGTTGCGTACCGACGATGATTTCGACGGCGATGGGGAGCCTGTTCTCATCCTCGATGATGTCTTCGCCGAGTTGGACGTGCGTCGCCGGGAACGGTTGGCCCAGATGGTCTCTGCAGCTGAGCAGGTGCTGATCACTGCTGCCGTGGCCGGTGATGTGCCTGAGGCTTTGGCCGGGGCGCGCGTGGACGTCGATGCCGGGGAGCTCACTCGTGTGCGCTGATCGCTCTACCGACGGCGATCCTGCCGGTGAGCCGGTGGATGGCGTGCCGGAAGAGACCGAACCGGATCCGGGTGAGGCCGCCCGCTGGGCCCTGGCCAGGGCACGGGAGGCGGCACGAGCCAAAGGCCTGCGGCCTGGCAGTCCCGGCCATCGCACCGGCCGGGGCAGTGCAGATGCCTCGGGTCAGACCGGACCTCGGATGCGGCCCGGGAACTCACCGGACCCGGCCACGGTGCATGGCGCGGGACGGGACCCTCAACCCTTAGCGGCGTTAGCCGACCAGTTGAGCCGCCAACTCGGTTGGTCCGATCCACTCTCGGTGGGCGGGGTGATGGGCCGCTGGCCGGAAGTGGTCGGGGCCCAGATCGCCGAACACTGCACCCCGTTGACCTTTGAGGGTGGTGCCTTGGTGGTCCAAGCCGATTCGACCACCTGGGCCACCCAGCTGCGATTGCTACTGCCGCAATTGGAACGCCGACTGGCCGAGGAGGTAGGTGAGGGTGTGGTCACCTCCATCCAGGTGCGCGGCCCCGGCGGGCCGAGCTGGCGGAACGGGAAGCGTTCGGTCCGCGGACGGGGCCCACGCGATACCTACGGTTAACCAGTACCGGGCGGTGCCGGCGCCCACCGATTGCAGCCTGGATAAGACCTGTCACAACTCGAGTGTGGATAACACTGTGGATATTCGTGATTTGCGCTGATTCGGAGTAGAATCGACCTACCCATCTGGGGGCCGAGCGCGGGTGTGTGTCAAGGGTAGCCGCGGGACCCTAGATGGCCGCTTCCACCGCCTTGGCGGGAGCGGGGATGACCGATGAGGAGCGCCAAGACGAGTGGCTGAACAGACGAGTGTGCCGGACCCGAACAACGCGACCAGCGACGCCGCCGCAGCACCCCAGACACCGCAGAGCGGAACGTCGGATTCGGCGTACGGCGCCTCCAACATCACCGTTCTCGAAGGCCTGGAGGCGGTGCGTAAGCGGCCCGGGATGTACATCGGCTCCACCGGCGAGCGCGGGTTGCACCACTTGGTCACCGAAGTCGTCGACAACGCCGTCGATGAGGCCCTGGCCGGGCACTGCGATGACATCACGGTGACGATTTTGCCCGACGGTGCTATCGAGGTCCGGGACAACGGGCGGGGGATCCCGGTCGATGTGATGCCTTCCGAGGGCAAGCCTGCCGTGGAAGTGGTGCTCACCGTGCTGCACGCCGGCGGGAAGTTCGGTGGCGGCGGGTATGCCGTCTCCGGCGGACTGCACGGGGTGGGTGTCTCCGTGGTGAACGCGCTGTCCCAGCAATTACAGGTCGAGGTGCACCGGCAGGGACACGTATGGCGCCAGTCCTATGATCACGGCGTTCCCCGAGCGCCGCTGGCCAAGGAAGAGCCGACAACTGAGCGCGGCACGGTGGTGACGTTCTGGCCTGATCGGGACATTTTCGAGACGGTCGAGTTCGACTTCGAGACCCTACGCGGGCGGTTCCAGCAACTAGCGTTCCTGAATAAGGGCCTGCGCATCTCCCTCGCCGACGAGCGGCCGTGGGAGGGTGACGTCGATGATGAGGTCGCCGGCGCTGGGAGCGATACCGGTGATGAGGACCATGGGCGGACGATCTCCTACCGCTACGACGGGGGGTTGATCGACTATGTCCAGCACCTCAACACTGCCAAGCGGGCCGACCTGATCCACCCGGAGGTGATCTCCTTCGAATCGGAGGACACTGAGCGCACCATCTCCCTGGAGATCGCGATGCAGTGGACGACGGCGTTCTCCGAGAGCGTGCACACCTACGCCAACACGATCAATACCTCCGAGGGCGGCACGCACGAAGAAGGGTTCCGGTCGGCCATGACCACGTTGGTCAACCGGTATGCCCGGGAGAAGAACCTCCTCAAGGAGAAGGATGAGAATCTCACCGGGGAGGATATCCGCGAAGGATTGACCGCCGTTTTGTCCATCAAGCTCGGTGAACCGCAGTTCGAGGGTCAGACCAAGACCAAACTTGGCAATACCGAGGCGCGTACGTTCACCCAGAAGGCAGTCTTCGACGTCTTCGGGGACTGGTTGGAGTCCCACCCGAACGAGTCTCGCGACATTATCCGCAAGGCCATCCAGGCCGCCGCTGCCCGGATGGCGGCCCGTAAGGCCCGGGAAGCTACCCGCCGCAAGGGGCTGCTCGAGGGGGGTGGCCTACCGGGCAAACTCAAAGACTGCTCTAGCCGGGACCCGGCCCGGTCGGAGATCTTCATCGTGGAGGGGGACTCCGCGGGAGGTTCGGCGGTGCAGGGACGCAACCCCGAGACCCAGGCGATCCTGCCCATCCGGGGCAAGATCCTGAATGTGGAGAAGGCCCGCATCGATAAGGCCCTCGCCAACGCTGAAGTCCAGGCTCTGATCACCGCCTTCGGTACCGGTATCGGTGAGGACTTCGACCTCAGCAAACTGCGCTACCACAAGATCGTGCTGATGGCCGATGCCGATGTGGATGGCCAGCACATTTGTACCCTGCTGCTGACGTTGTTGTTCCGGTATATGCGACCGCTGATCGAGCACGGTTATGTGTATCTGGCCCAGCCGCCGCTGTACCGGTTGAAGTGGACCAACGCCGCACACCAGTACGTGTACTCCGACCGGGAACGCGACGCCCTGCTGGCCGAAGGCCAGGCAAAGAACTGGCGTCTGCCCAAGGAGAGCGGTATCCAGCGGTACAAGGGTCTGGGTGAGATGGACTATCGCGAACTGTGGGACACCACGATGGACCCCGATAGCCGGACCTTGCGGCAGGTGACCATCGGTGAGGCTGCCGCCGCCGATGAGATCTTCGCGATTCTGATGGGTGAGGACGTAGAGTCGCGTCGCTCGTTCATCCAGCGCAACGCCCGGGACGTGCGGTTCCTGGACATCTGAGCCGTCCGGCTCCCCGCCCGCTGCTGTCATCGAACTAGCTGAAGGACCAGTGTGACCGACCAAACCCCGACATCGACAGGCGACCGGATCGATCAGGTCGACCTGCAACTGGAGATGCAACGCTCCTACCTCGACTACGCGATGAGCGTGATCGTGGGCCGGGCGCTGCCCGAGGTCCGGGACGGACTCAAGCCGGTGCACCGCCGAGTGCTGTACGCCATGTACGACGGTGGTTACCGTCCGGACTCGGGGTTCTCCAAGTGCTCACGCGTCGTCGGCGATGTGATGGGTCAGTTCCACCCGCACGGGGATTCGGCCATCTACGACGCCCTCGTGCGGCTGGTCCAGCCCTGGTCGATGCGGTACCCACTGGTGAGCGGACAGGGTAACTTCGGCTCCCCGGGCGATGACGCCGCCGCTGCCCCCCGGTACACCGAGTGCAAGATGGCACCGCTGGCCATGGAGATGGTCCGCGACATCGACAAGCAGACTGTGGACTTCGGGGACAACTACGACGGGCGCACCCAGGAGCCCGTGGTGCTGCCGGCGCGGTTCCCGAACCTCTTGGTCAACGGCAGCTCCGGGATCGCCGTCGGGATGGCCACCAACATCCCCCCGCACAACCTGCGCGAGGTTGCCTCCGGGGTGCACTGGCTGCTGGACAATCCCGATGCCTCTGCCGAGGAACTCCTGGAAGCGCTGCTGGTCCGGATCAAGGGACCGGACTTCCCGACTGGCGCGCAGATCCTGGGGCACCGCGGCATCGAGGACGCCTACCGGACCGGGCGCGGGTCGATCACGATGCGCGCTGTGGTGGAGGTCGAGGAGATCCAGGGCCGCACCTGCCTGGTGGTCTCCGAACTGCCCTACCAGACGAACCCCGACACTCTCGCCTCCAAGATCGCCGACATGATCCGCGATGGCCGCCTGTCCGGGATCGCCGATATCCGCGATGAGACGTCCGGACGGGCCGGGCAGCGACTGGTGATCGTGCTTAAGCGCGACGCCGTGGCCAAGGTGGTCCTGAACAATCTCTATAAGCACACCCAGCTGCAGACCACCTTTGGGGCGAACATGCTCGCCCTGGTGGAGGATGTGCCGCGGACGCTGAGCCTGGACGCCTTTATCCGGCACTGGGTGGAGCACCAGATCGATGTGATCGTGCGCCGCACCCAGTGGCTGCTGCGCAAGGCCGAGGACCGGATCCACATCCTGCGCGGGTTGATGAAGGCACTCGACGCTCTCGATGAGGTGATCGCCTTGATCCGGGCCTCCAGTACGGTCGAGGCCGCGCGCACCGGTCTGATGGAACTACTGGAGATCGACGAGGTACAGGCCACCGCGATCCTGGAAATGCAGCTGCGCCGGCTGGCAGCCCTGGAGCGGCAGAAGATCGTCGATGAGTTCAAAGTCCTGGAAGCCGAGATCGCCGACTACCGGGACATCCTGGCCTCACCGGATCGGCAGCGGACGATCGTCGGTGATGAGCTCACCCAGATCGTGGACAAGTACGGCGACGAGCGGCGCTCGCACATCCTGCCGTTCAACGGGGATATGTCGATGGAGGATCTCATCCCCGAAGAGGATGTGGTGGTCACCATCACCCGTGGCGGCTATGCCAAACGGACCCGAACCGACGCTTACCGCACCCAGCACCGGGGCGGGAAGGGCGTGCGAGGTGCCCAGCTACGCGAGGATGACGTCGTCGAGCACTTTTTCGTCACGACCACCCACCACTGGCTGCTGTTCTTTACCAATTTGGGCCGGGTCTACCGTGCCAAGGCTTACGAGCTCCCCGAGGGCGGACGGGACGCCAAGGGTCAGCACGTGGCCAATCTGATGGCTTTCCAACCCGGGGAGACCATCGCCCAGGTCCTGGACATCCCGGACTATGACGAGGCCGACTACCTGGTGCTGGCCACCAAGGGCGGTCTGGTGAAGAAGACCCGGCTCAGTGAGTACGACTCCTCCCGCACCGGTGGGGTGATCGCGATCAACCTGCGGGAGAACGGTGGGGCCACCGATGAGCTGGTCTCCGCCCGGTTGGTCGACGCTGACGAGGACCTGCTGCTGGTTTCCCGCAAGGGCCAGTCGCTGCGGTTCACCGCCACCGATGAGGCGCTGCGGCCGATGGGCCGAGCGACGTCGGGGGTGACCGGGATGAAGTTCCGCGACGATGACTCACTGCTGTCGATGGCCGTCGTCCGCAACGATGACAGCGACCTGTTCGTGGTGACCGAGGGTGGCTACGGCAAACGCACCCGAGTGGCGGAGTACCGCCTACAGGGCCGCGGCGGGCTGGGCGTCAAGGTAGCCAACCTGGTCCAGGCCCGCGGGGACCTGACTGGGGCCCTGATTACCGACGAGAACGACGAAGTCATGTTGATCATGCAGAGCGGTAATATCGTGCGCTCCCAGGTTGGGGAGGTCAGCCGCACCGGCCGCACCACCCAGGGCGTGATCTTCGCCAAACCCGCTGCCGGGGACCGGATCGTGGGGGTGGCCCGCAACGTGGAGTCCGAGGTGGAGGCCGCGGTCGAGGCAAGTGTTGCCGAGGACGAAGAATCTGGCGGCGACGCAGCCCGCTCTGCCTCCCAGGGCGCAGATGGCGTAGCGTCACCTTCTACGACACCGCCGGTTGCTGATGCCGAAGCGACCGATGACTCCGCCGAAGAGGAGCAGTAATGAGCGAGGAAACCCCGACCGGTCAGTCCGGGCCGTTACGTACCACTGTGTTCCCCCGCACAGGGGTGGACCGCTCCGAGGGTGGCGGCGGCGGCGCTGGTGCCGGCGGGCAGAGAGGTGCTCCCGGTGGACAGGGCACAGCGCCGACAGCCGTTCACGGCGGTGGCCCGGGCAGTGCCGGTGGTGCTGCTGGTGGTGGTGCTGGTGGTGGCGCCAGTCCTGGTCAGGGTGGCGCGGTGCGACCGGCACGGCCGGCCGGCCGAGGCGCCGGCCCCAGGCGGGTGCGGCTGGCCATCTCCCGGGTAGACCCCTGGTCGGTGATGAAGCTGGCGTTCTTGCTGTCGATCGCGATCGGGATCGGGATCGTGGTGGCCACAGCGGTGGTCTGGTGGGTGCTGAACCAGATGGAGGTCTTCGCCCAGATTCGCGGGATCCTGGAAGAGGCCGAGGCGATGGCCCAATTCGGTCCATTGCTGGAGTACCTGGAGTTCTCCCGGGTGATGTCGGCGGCGACGGTGATCGCGATCATCGATATCGCTCTGATCACTGCGCTGGCCACGTTAGGCGCCTTTGTCTACAACATCGTCGCGGCGATGGTCGGTGGCCTGCACCTGACCCTGACCGACGACTGAACCTCCGCCGAGCCGATGCCGCCGGGTGTGAGTAGTCTCGCACGGTGGCGTTTTGGTCGGACCGGCGGCGCTGAGGTAGTCTCATCCGGCGGCTGCTTCTGATGTTCATGGTGGTCGACATCCCCGAGCGGGCCTATAGCTCAGACGGTTAGAGCGCTTCCCTGATAAGGAAGAGGTCGCTGGTTCGAGTCCAGCTAGGCCCACGCTGACCCGCCGAGGAAAGGTGAGGACCGATGAAGAAGGTTATTCTTCTGGTGGCGGCCACAGCCGCGGGAGTGTTCCTCTGGCGCCGCCTGGAAGAGGAGCGCACCGGGCGGGAACTGTGGCAGGAAGTCACCGACCCCCTCCCCAACCAGGGCCGGGCGTAACCTCAACTTCATACGGGGCCATGGCGCAATTGGTAGCGCACCTGCTTTGCAAGCAGGGGGTTGCGGGTTCGAGTCCCGCTGGCTCCACCCAGCGCACAAGGCTCGAACTTCCGTGCAACAGAATCGTTGGCTCGGGTTGGGTTTTGTCGTCGCTTGGGTCCAGTTGAGCGCGTTGGTGTGGATCTCGGGGTAGAGCAACACGGCTCGCGGATGTAGCCGGGCAGAGTGCGATGTCTCAGACTGCAGCCCGGCGTCGATGAACCAGCTGCAGGGTACTCAGCCGTTGTCGATGAGTGTTTTCAGGTGCTTGGCAGCGCTCTTGATCTCACGGTCGCCGACGTTGACGGTGCCGACGTGCTCACCCCAACCAGGGGAGACCATGTACTTGGTGTCGTTCATCTGCACCGAGAGCGTTTTGCCCCGGGTCATCCGCACCGGTTTAGCGCTGACCTCTCGCAACGGCGCGGAGTCAATCTCGGTGCGGTCGCTGCCCTGCAGGGTCAGGGTGCCCTCGGAGACGATGGCGAACCCGTGCTGGGCCAGTGGCTTCACGCCCTTACCGATCTGTACCTCATCGAAAACGATCGCATCTGTCATGCCCGGCAGAATGACATCCACGTGCGGTACATGACAAGAGTCCATGACTGTGTGACCATGCTTGTGGCTCTAATATGACAATTCGGGAGGCAACTGGGGTGTTCCGAGGAAGGACCGTCGCCGGCATCGACCTGGGGTCGCCGTCGACCTGGGCAGGCATCCCACTCGAGCCCGATGGTGTGGGCCAGATCGAGGATGTCGTGGCCACGCTGGACACAGCGAGTCTCGATGCTGAGGGAACGTCTGCACTGGTGGAGTCGATCACGCAGGTACATCAGGACCTGACGCAGCAACCTGCTGCTGCCCTGGGTGTCTGGGTCGCCCGGTCAGAGCAGCCGACGGTGACCGGTATCCTTGTGGTTACCCGGATCGTGGAGGACGAGGGTATCGACGTAACCCCCAAGTGGACTCGGCGGATTCTTGCCGGCCGGGATCTGGATGGCTGGGGCATCACCGACACCGAGGTGGTCGAGGAGCCGCTGCGAGCAGGGCCATCGGTGCGCGTCACCGATCTCGTGGCGATAGATGACGGTCCGAACCGGCTGCGTCGCCGATACATCGTCTTCCCGCGACGGACCAAGGAGGCGCTCGACCTGGCCTTCGAGACCATCGCTGCCAAGGAGCTCGCGGAGGAGTTTCTGCTCGATGCTGAGGCTATCGCGCACTCACTGCGAGTCCAGACCGCGAAGGCGCCCTGAGTCGATGCGCAACCGGGCCGTTCTGAGCGCGATCCTCGCCGATCGCCGCCGTGCGTTGGGGCTGTCTCAGAAAGACCTGGCCGGCAGCGAGGTGTCCGCCAGTTACGTCTCTTTGCTCGAGGCGGGTAAACGGTGGCCCACCGAAGAGGTGCTCACCGCACTCGCCCGTAGACTGGGGACCACCGCGACTGCCCTGCTGGCCGGCCAGGACGGCCCGGCACGCACCGCTGAGCAGCGCCGGCTGGACCTCCAATGGGGACAGCTCGCACTGCAGTCCGGACAGGCAGCATCCGCCGAAGCCCGCGCCCAAGGGCTGTTGGAGGACGTGCTGGCTACCACCGACGAGCACCTTGAGGCCAAGGCCCTGCTCGCCGCTGCCGTGGAGTTGCAGGGGCGCCCACATGAGGCCATCGGGATACTCGAGCCGCTGGTCGAGGAGCTGCAGCAGTCCTCCTGGCAGTCCTTGTGGATCTCCACCCATCTCGCGCTGTGCCGCTGCTACCGCGACGTCGGGGACTACGCCCACGCGATCGACCTTGGCGAGCGTGCGATGCGCGCCAGCAAGCACCTGCCTGCCGAGGAGACCGCACTTCTGGCCGTGACGCTCGGGGGCGTCTACATCCAACGGGGAGACCTCACTCGCGCCGGGCGGATTCTGTCGAATGTGCTGCACCAGGCCGAAGCCGGTGGAAGCCATCGCAGCCGCGGCGCCGCGCTGTGGAACGCCAGCCTGGTGGCCGCAGATGAAGGCCGGATGGCCGATGCTGCGCAGATGGCTGAGCGTGCGCTAGCGATCTTCGGAGAGAGCGAGCAGACCCGGAACCTGGGCAAATTGCGCCTGACCTACGCCTGGTTCCTGTTGGAGTCCTCCCCCCCTGAACCCGATCGCGCCACGGAGCTCCTGCACGGGGCACTTGTCGAACTCCGGGTCACCGGCTCCACGGTCGAGCAGGCGAACTGCCTGATCGAGCTCGTGCGTTGCGCCCTCATCGAAGGTGATCTCGCGGCAGCCAGCGAGCTGATCGACGAGGCAGCCGATACCCTCGGAGACGCTCCGGAGGCTGAGCGTGCCCGGGTCGCGCTGGTCCGCGCCCAGGTCCTGACGGCTTCGGGCCAGGCTGAGGAGGGACTGCATCTCGCCCGCACGTCGATCACCGTGCTGGAACAGGTGGCATCCGATTCCGAGCTGGCACGAGCCTGGAAGGAGCTGGCGATGATGGCTCGCGCAGCCGGTGATGACTCGGCGAGAACCGAAGCACTCGAGAACGCACTCGCCGCGATGGGCCTACGTCCCGATGCGGTCGATCACGCAATCAGCACCCTATGGTCGACCACACCATCGCTGGAGGGTCGCCGATGAGCCAGATCAGGCGGGTCCAGTCAGACTCGCCCGCCAGCAACAGGGGGGCTCAGCGGATCGTTGGCCTTGTCCTCCTGGTTCCCGCAGCAATTGCGTTTCTCCTCCAACAGGTCATCCCCACAGTTCACACGGTGGTGCGCAGTCTGACCGACGGCGGTATCGGTGAGATCGGAGCCTTTGTTGGTCTGGGGAATTACCAAGCGATATCCGGCGACTTCCTCACTAGTCTCGGTGTCACGCTGGGCCTGGGGCTGCTGATCGCCGCGATGGGGATGGGGGTCGGGGTGCTGCTGGGCATACTGCTTCGGAGTGCTCCGCTGGGCTGGCGACGCGCCGGAATAGGTCTGCTCGCCCTCGGGCTGGTCACCTATGCTCCGGCGAGTCTGGCCCTCGCGATCACCTCCAGCGCGGGTGAACCAGCCGCGAACGCGGTGGTGATCGCCCGCATCGTGTTGACCCTGCTGCCTCTACCGATCATGATCGGCGCGCTCGGGGCCGTGCTGACCCGGTCAGCGGGGTTGCTGGTGTCGCTCGGAGCGGTGATCTGCGCCGCCGGAGCAGCATGGGCCGCGCAGACCGACATTAGCGTCCTCGTACCCTCCTCCACCCCTGGGTGGTTCATCACCCAGAGCGCACTGGGGGCCGGAGAGCTCGGGCCGGCTGCCGCAGCCAGCGTGATCGTCGGGATTCTCCTCGCTGTGCTCGGTGTGGGCGTTGGGCTGGCACTGCACGCAGTACGACCACGTGTGGACCTGAGTGCCGATACCGGTGCTGCTGGGTCCGGTGCGGATGCCGGCGGCGCTACCTTGGATGGGGCGACGCGCGCGCCGTCGAGCTGGAATACCCGCGACCCCAAGGGCGGGCCTAGCCGGAGCCGGGGACAGGGGATCATCGGAGTACTGGCGGGGTTGGTCGTCGTCGCGGTTTCGGCGCTCCTGGCCTGGCCGTGGCTGTCCCAGCTCGGGGTGGGCCTAGAGGATGAGGTGGCCGGGTCCGTGACCTGGACCGCCGCTGGCTGGCGCATCGTCGAGCTGGTTCTGACGGTGCTGGTCACCGCCTCCGCCGCCGTGGGTATCGGCTACCTGCGTGCCTTTGGCCCGCACAGCCTACGCGCGCTCCTGGTGCTCACGCCGTGGTTCTTCATCGGGCTGACTCCGCTGGTCACCGCGATCTACGCCGGCTGGAGCCCGGATGCGCAGAGCCCACCGTACTTCGGTTTCACCCCGCATCTGCTGACCGTGCCGCTGCTCTTCGCGCTGACCTACATCGCCGACGGTATCGGTTCGGCACACGCCTCCGGGCGCCGGATCCGGGTGGGAGCCACCGTCGGTGCGGTCGTGCTGGCGGTGGGAATCCTGGCGCTGGTCCGCAGCCAGCAGGTGCTCTGGGAGGTGGTGTTCCTCTTCGCCGAGACCGGAAGGGGTGCGGTGCTGGAAGTGCTCAGGATTATGTCGCAGACCTTCTACGACGTGGTGCCGCTGGCCATTCTCACCCCAGTCCCGCTGCTGGTGCTCGGCGCTCTGATTCTGGCGGGGGCCGCTGCGCTGGTGCCAGGTATCACCCTGGTCGCGTCCAGTCGAAACCGGGACCCACGCCCCCACTCCACTGGCTCTGGCATGTGACAACCACGCCATTGGTCCCAAATCCGGCTAGGCTATTGATCATCCCGTCTTAGCTAATTATATTAGCCATATGGCAAGCGCTACATCGAATGTGATGACTCAGTACCTGACGGTGCCAGGCGGCAGGATCGGCTTTGACGTCCAGGGCTCGGGCCCGCTGGTGCTGCTCCTGCCAGGTATGGGGGAGCTGCGCTCGTCCTACCGATTCCTTACCCCCCTGCTGGTGCAGCAGGGATACCGCGTCGCGACGGCGGACCTTCGCGGACACGGTGCTTCCGATGCCACGTTCTCCTCCTACGGCGACGTCGAAACCGCTTCCGATATCGCGGCACTAGCGGGCCATCTTGGTGCGCCGGCGATCGTCGTCGGGAACTCGATGTCCGCCGGATCGGCGGTCATCGCCGCCGCCGAGCATCCGGACCTGATCGAGGCATTGGTGCTCTTGGGGCCGTTTGTGCGGAACCCGGTGCACACGTCGGCGCTGCAACAACTACTGTTCCGGGCGATGATGGCTGGCCCGTGGGCGCGAGCGGTGTGGAGCGCTTATCTGCCGACGCTCTACAGCGGCCGCAAGCCGGAGGACTTTGAGGACTACCGCAAGTCCATCGCCGCTGCGATGAAGCGACCCGGGTACACCAAGGCATTCCGACGGACCACTCATACCGACCATGCACCCGCGGAGCGGGCCCTCGCCTCGGTGCAGGCACCGAGTCTGATCGTCATGGGTGAGCAGGACCCTGACTTTCCGGACCCGGCGGCCGAGGCCGAGTGGATCGGCAACACGGTAGCCGGTTCAGTGACGATGGTCGCTGATGCCGGTCACTACCCGCAGTCCCAGCAGCCGGAAGCGACGAGTGCAGCGATCACCGGTTTCTTGCAGGAGGTGCGCTCGGGTGGCTAGGGCCGGGCTCACCACCTTGGCGGTGATCGAGGCAGCCGCCCAGATGCTCGATGAGCAGGGTGAGGAGGGGCTTAGCATCGCCGCATTGGCCGACGGCCTCGGTGTGCGACCGCCCTCGCTGTACAAACATGTCGACGGGATGGCCGGCCTGCGCCGGGGCATCATGGTGCGCGCCAAGGCTGACCTCGCGGACACCCTCGGACAGGCAGCGATCGGCAAGGCACGCGCAGACGCCGTGCGCAGCGTTGCCCTCGCCTATCGGCAGTGGGCGAAGGACCATCCCGGCCAATATCCGTTGACGATGCGCGCGCCGGCTCCAGCGGATGAGGAGGATGAGGAGGTCTCCACCACCCTGGTCACCGTGCTCTACCGGATCGTCGCCGGCTACGAGATCACCGGCGACGACGATCTGATCGACGCCATCCGGTATCTGCGCTCGGCCCTGCACGGGTTCGTCGATCTGGAGACCACCGGCGCATTCGAGCTGCCTCGCGATCTGGAGCGCAGTTTTGCCCGGGTCATCGACGCCATCACGACGTCGCTAATGGCCTGGACCGACTCCTAATGCCGCCCCGGCGGGCCATCGCGACCATGGTGATAGCCGGCGCCACACCGCCTGCGTTCGATCCCGAGGTGAACGAACTGGAAGGCTATGCCCGCCCCCGGCGTATGTTGACGGTGATGTCCGAACCGGTGAGTGACCTTTCTCTGCTGCGCCGTGAGGCGGGGTTGCTCTGGGGAGCAGATCGGCATGGGCGCCACGACCGGCCGCCGTTGGTCATCCTGGCTGACAGCGGGACAGAACTATGGCTGAATGTCAGCGACCAGCTCGCGAATGCTCCGCCGGACCGGTGGCGCACTGCGTTGATGGCAGGTGGTCCCGGGGCACCCCCGCCCGGCCTGCGCTCGATCAAGGAGGAGCTGGACCACAGTACGCCGTCGATCCTCACCAGCTGCGTCAGCTATCTCCTCGATCCGGTTCGCCAGTGTGCGGTCCCATCCGGTCTCACCGTGCACGACTCGGATCGCCCGGTGAGCGCTCATCTGCTTCACGCTCGCCCGGAGCAGACCTGGCAACCGTTGGAGTGGCAGGACCTGCTGGAGAGCAGGCTCGGACCCTGGGCGATGGCGATACACGACGGCGAGGTCGTGGCCCTGTGCCACACTCCCCGGGACAGCGGCCACGAGGCCGAAGCCGGAGTGTGGACGCACCCTGACCATCGCGGCCGCGGTTATGCCGCAGTGGTGGTCGCCCGCTGGGCCGGGATCGCCGCCCGCGACCGGGACGCGCTGTTCTACAGCCACCTGGATGACAACGTCGCCTCCCGGTCCGTCGCGGTCAAACTCCGGGCGCGCCCGATCGGCCGGATCTGGCAGTTGCACCTCGGGGCTCAGCCGGTGAGTTCGCCGATCTCGAACTCGCTGAGCTGACTCTCGGGTTGGGACTGGCCACTGTGCTGGCCGGTGAACAGGTCGGTTCCGTCGACGCCGCACAGCTGCTCGATCCGGTCCGGTCCGCCCGGGTGCTGCTCGACCCAATCGGTGACGTCGTAGACCGTTCCCTCAATAACCGTCCAGCAGGAGTCCGTGGAGTCGTTCTCCTCGACCTCGGCCATCGTGATCGCATCGCCGGCGTCCTGGACCCCGGAGCCATCATCGCTGTTACCGGTCTGCTCGCCGGCCGGTTCTTCTCCGGCCGGATCGGTGCCGTCATCGCTACACCCAGCTGTCAGCAGGAGGGCGGCCGTGGTCACAACGACGGTGAGCGCTCGACGCAGCATCATGAGGATCTCCTCGTCTCGGATGAGGGTGCCGGCCCTGGCGGTGAGAGGGGCACACCCGGTGGGGATGTCCCGGGCCGGAAGGTCCAGGCGGTCAGCCAGGTGCAGGTGGCTGCGATCACCAGGGAGCCGCCGATGTGGAAGGACAGAGTAGCGCTACTGCCCAGGGAGGCCTGGGCGAAGGTGAGTCCGAACAGGGCTGTGGCTGTGACCGCCGCCCAGATCCCTGCTTTCCGCACCCGAGCCAGGATGGCCAGGGTGAGGGCGAGCAGACCGGTCAGGATGTGGATGGTCAGCGCCGCACCGCCATGGACATCCAGTCCGGTCCCGTCCTGGACCAGCACGCCTGCCGAGGCGAACAGAACCGCCAGCGTCACCAGGATCGCCAACGCTACCGCCCGGGCGAGGAACAGCAGGTATTGCCCGCTCGGTGGGTCCTGCGCTGCCGACATGTGGCTCCGTGGGTCGCTGGTGGCGGTCAGGGTCTCCGGTGCTCGCAACGGCCACGCCAGCACAGGAGTAGGGAGTTCGGTCACCAGGGTAATCGAGTGTCGCACCGGTAGAACCTCCTCCGAGCCCCGGCAGCCTCTTGGCGACGCGGGTCCGGTATGCAACTCTGAAGCATGTGCCGCAATATCCGCCCCCTGCATAACTTCGAGCCACACGCCACCTCCGAGGAGGTGCACGCCGCAGCCTTGCAGTACGTACGCAAGGTCGCCGGGATGACCAAACCATCGGCGAAGAACAAGGACGTCTTCGAGAAGGCTGTCGCCGAGGTAGCCCATGTCACCGAGCACTTGCTCGCCGATCTGGTGACCACGGCCGCGCCCAAGGACCGGGAGGTCGAGGCCGCCAAGGCCAAGGCCCGCAGCGCGAAACGTTTTGGGACCGCGACTGCCTCCTGACCTGCTGCCGACCGGACGTGCTGCGGGCGTGACCTACGACCGGCGCCAGCCCGGGGTTACCGGGGGTCGGCGCAGGTTGCCGGCGGTCGGAGCGGGAGACTTACATCCGCTCGGGGGCGGCGATCCCGAGCAGGCCCAGCCCGGTGGCCAGGGTGCGCCGGGTCAGGTCCACCAGCACCAGCCGGCGCTCGCGCACCGAGCCGGCAGAGCCAAGCACCGGACATGCCTCGTAGAAGTCGGTGAACGCCCGGGCCAACTCATACAGGTAGCCGGCCAGCCGGTGCGGCTCGAGTTCCGCCGCGACGGCGTTCAGGGCCTGCGCGAAGCCGTCGAGTTGCAGCACCAGGGCCCGCTCGGCCGCTTCCAGTGTGCCCTCCAGAGCCACGACAGAGGCATTGGCCGGCACCTCGATCTCGCGTTCCGCGGCGCGGCGCAGGATCGAGGCCAATCGGGTGTGGGCGTACTGCAGGTAGACCCCGGTGTTGCCGTTGAAGGCGGTCATCCGCTCGACGTCGAAGACGTAGTCCTTGACCCGGGAGTTGGATAGGTCGGCGTACTTCACCGCTCCGATCCCGGCCTGCTCGGCGATCTGGGAAAGGCTGGCCTGATCGACCTCCTGCCCCTTGGCCTCGGCGCCGTCCTGGACCACGCGGGTTGCCGCCGCGACCGCATCGTCGAGCAGGTCCATCAACCGCACCGTCTTGCCGGCCCGGGTCCGGAACCGCTTCCCGTCCTGACCGAGGACCGAACCGAACGGCACGTGTTCCGCCACCACCGGCTCCGTGAGCCAGCCGGCCCGGCGGGCCGCCTCGAAGATGAGGGTGAAGTGCAGGTGCTGCTCCGCTCCGACCACGTACAGGATCCGGTCTGCGCCCAGATCGCGGATCCGGTGCCGGATCGTGGCCAGGTCGGTGGTGTCGTAGCCGTAACCGCCGTCGGACTTGCGGACCATGAGGACAGCGGGTTTGTCGTCGGGACCGGTGATCTCTTCGGAGAGTACTACCAGGGCGCCCTCGGAGGAGACAGCGATCCCGGCGCTTTCCAATTCCTGGGCGACATCGGCCAGGGAGTCGTTATAGGTCGACTCCCCGGCGGAGTCCGCCGGGGTGAGCCCGACCCCGAGGCGCTCGTAGACCGCATCGAAGCTGTGCTGGGACTCTGTGACGATCTCCTCCCAGAGCGCCATGGTCGCTGGATCGCCGCTCTGTAGGGCTACCACCCGCAGCCGGGCCCGGTCGGCGAACTCCTCGTCGTCGTCGAAGACCACCCTGGCCCTCTTGTACAGCTGCTCCAACGCCGAGACCGGGGAGGCGTGGGCCTCGGCGGCATCCGCCGGCAGTTCGCTCAGGCGCCAGTTGGCCTCGGGATGCTCGTCGATGTACTGGATCAGCATCCCGAACTGGGTGCCCCAGTCACCGAGATGGTTCTGCGGGACGACGTCCCCCCCGAGGAAATTCAGGACCCGGGCCAGGGCATCGCCGATGATGGTCGAGCGCAGGTGGTGTACCTGCATCTCCTTGGCGATGTTGGGCGCCGAGTAGTCGATCACGGTACGGCGCCCAGCCTCGGTGGCCGGTACACCCAGCCTGGCATCGGGGTGCCGGGTGGTCACCTGGGCCCAGAGCGCGGCATCGGAGAGGGTCAGGTTCACGAACCCGGGTCCGGAGATCTCCACCTGTTCGATCAGTTCGGGGGCCGCCAGCGCCTCGACGATGGCGGTGGCGACCTCTCGCGGGTTGGCGCCCACCTTCTTCGCCAGCGCCAGGGCAGCATTGGCCTGCAGGTCCGCGTGGTCGCTGGGACGGATCACCGGATCGGCACCGGCCCGGTCGGGGTAGGCGGTGGCGATCGCACGGCTCAGGGCCCCGGTCAGCTGGGTGGACAGAGCGGACACGCCGGTGGCGTCGGTGATGGCAGGTTCTGAAGTGGGCACCAGGTCATTGTTCCATCGAGGGTGCACCACCGGCGAAACCCACCGGTGACTACGTTCACAGTCCCCGCGCGAACGCCAACAGCCCCCGCAGCCGGTTGGCGGCAGCGGGGGCTGTGCACAGACCGCTGTGTCGCGACGACGCTCGGGCCAAACCGCCCGGAGTCAGCCCTGGACGCGAACTGGGGTCAGTTGCTCTTCTCCTGGCCCGAGTCCTTCTGGTCCTCGGCCGACTCCTTCACGTCCTTGGTGACGTCTTCGACCTTCTGGCTGGCGTCCTTGGCCGCACCGGCGAGCTTGTCCTTGGCCTCGGTGGCGGCCTCGGCCGCTTTTTCCCCCAGCGGGGGGGTGGCCGGCGGCACATTGGTCTCAGCCGGCGCGACGGCGTCGTCCCAGTACTCCTCGGCCCACGGGTCATCCACCGGCTGAGTGCGGCGCCAGATCAACACCCCGACCCCGGCGACGGCGCTACCGACCAGCACCCAACCCAGGGTCTTGCCGAACTTCGAGCCACCCTTGGCGGCCTTCTCCTGCTGCTTCAACGCCTTCTCCGCCTTCCCTGCTGCCGAGTGCACCTGCGACTGCACGTTGTCCGCGCCGCTCTTGGCTGCCACGGCAGCGTCCTCGAGGGCTGCGATGACCTTGGGCAGGACGTCGTCGACCAACTTGTCGTGCGCGACGTCGACCGCGTCGCGGCTCTTACCGGCAGCGGTGGCGAGTTTCGGCGCGGTCGCGGTCACGCCTGCTTTCCAGGCCTTCTCCACACGCGGACCGGCCCAGTCCATCGCAGCCTCTACCTTCGGCGTGGCCCAGTCCTTGCCCTGCTCAGCGAACTCACGTGCCGCCTTACTGGCATCGCTGGCGTGGCTACGGACCTCGGCGTCGATCTTCTTCTTACGCGACATGTGCTACCCCAGTTCCTTTCGGCGCATTCAGCGCGGAATCGTGATGTGGGCGGTCTGTGCTCGTCCTAGTGTGGCACCGACGGCCCAGTTCCGCATACGTGCATGAGAGCAAAGGCGATTCAGTGCGAAGATAAGGGTATGGAAGCAACTCTGCACACCTCCGTAGGCGATATTACCGTCGACCTCCTGCCCCACCATGCCCCGAAGACGGTGAAGAACTTCACCGATCTCGCCACCGGTGAGCGCACCTGGCGCCACCCGGCCACCGGCGAGGAGAGCAACCAGCCGCTGTACAACGGGACGATCTTCCACCGGGTAATCCCCAACTTCATGATCCAGGCCGGCGACCCGCTGGGTACCGGCACCGGCGGCCCGGGCTATCAGTTCGATGACGAGATCCACCCGGAACTGAACTTCAACGAGCCCTATATCCTGGCGATGGCCAACGCCGGAATCCAGATGGGCCAGGGAACCAATGGCTCGCAGTTCTTCATCACCACGGTGCCCACCCCCTGGTTGCAGGGAAAGCACACCATTTTCGGTGCGGTGAAGAACGCTGAGTCCCGGGCCGTGGTGGACACCATCTCCTCGACCTCCACCGACCCCCGCAACGACCGCCCGGTCCAGGACGTGATGCTCGAATCGATCGAGATCTCTGACGCCTGATGACCCAGTACCCATCTGCCCCGCCGCCGGGATCGGGGCCTTATGGCCCTGGTTCCGGCGCAGGGCGCGGGGCTGATGGCCCCGGCCGGCCCGAGGGCGAGGTGCCGGTGTGCCCCCGCCATCCGGACCGGGTCAGCTATGTGACCTGCCAACGCTGTGGCCGCCCGGCCTGCCCGCAGTGCCAGCGCCCGGCCGCGGTCGGCGTGCATTGTGTGGACTGTGTCGCCGCCGCCCAGCGGTCTATACCGGCCCGGCGCACCGTCGTCGGCGCACCGGTGCGCGAGGGTCGCCCGATGGTGACGCTGACCCTGATGGCATTGTGCATCGGGGTACATCTGCTGTGGATGCTCACCGACACGGTCGGCGAGGTGATGATCTTCTGGCCCGGTGTGGTCGGCGTCGAGCAGTGGCGGATGATCACCACCGCATTCCTGCACGCCGGGTTGCTGCACCTGGCGGTGAATATGGTCGCGTTGTGGGTGGTCGGCCCCTTCCTGGAGAAGGCGCTGGGCCGGTGGCGGTTCCTGTCGCTGTACCTACTCTCCGCGCTGGGCGGGTCGGTAGCGGTGGTGGTGCTCACCCCGATCAGCCAGTGGGGTGTGCCCACTGTGGGGGCCTCCGGTGCGGTCTTCGGGCTGTTCGCCGCGGCCGCACTGATGCTGCGCCGCCTGGGTGGTGACTTCCGCCAGATCCTCTTCGTGATCGCCATCAATGTGGTGATCAGTTTCACCATCCCCAGGGTTTCCTGGCAGGCACACCTGGGCGGACTGGTCATCGGCGCAGTGCTGACGTTGGTGTTCCTGCGCCTGCCCAAGAAGTGGCGCCTGGGCGGGGCGATCGCTGCAATCGCGGGACTCGTGGTGGCTTTGGGCGCACTGACTGCCGCCGTCTACCCCCTCTGAGTCAGGTGCGCCGCGCGGTGCTCGGTGAACTCGCCGCGAACTCTGGTGGGACCGGGAATCACATGGGTGTAGTTATCCACAAGTATATGCACAGCTGTGAATGACAGTGGTGTAGTTATCCCCAGCTGTGGATAGCGGTGGGGAAACTCCGGCAGCGGGCCCGGCGGCGATGCTGACCCTGCCCAGGCCGGCCCCCGCCCGGGCAGCACCACAAGCAAGTGGAGCCGAAAGGCTGGGGTCAGCGGTGCCCGCGAAGATGCCCGGGCCGCGCTCCAAGGGCGGGGCCGTGCTTCAAGGGCCGGGCCGCGCTCCAAGGGCGGGGCCGTGCTTCAAGGGCCGGGCCGCGCTCCAAGGGCGGGGCCGTGCTTCAAGGGCCGGGCCGCGCTCCAAGGGCGGTGAGTGATGGTGGCTGGGTTGGTCGCCGGTTGGTTGGTCAGGCCCGCCTCAGCGCCACCGAATCGTCAGCGCCACCGCATCGTCATCAGGAAGCCGGCCATCATCACACCGAACCCGCCGGCCAGGTTCCACGCACCGATTCCCGGGATCGGGTAGCGCGAATCGGTCAAATAGGTGACCACGACCCAGGCCAGGCCGAGCACCATCAGGGTCACCATCGTCGGTGCCCACCACCGTGCGCTGCGCTTGATGTCGTCGACCGGCGGCGGCGGGGTGTGATCGGGCTTCTTGCGCGGCTTCGACTTTGGCATGCGCGAGCACTCCTAGAATCGGGGGACTGCCCCGATTCTAGACGGCTCGGCAACCTACACTGGTCCCATGGGCGTACAGCGGCACCGGGGTGGTCGGTTCCGTTCTGCGCGCGCCTCGGTGGCGCTGGCCGCAGTGGGCATCCTGGCCGGCCTGTTGTTCGCCACCAACGCCGGTTTGTTCGCCGAGGCCGCCGGGCGCCAACCCCAGAACCTTAGCGACCTGGTCCGCGCCGAGAGTATGCGTCTGCGCGAGACCAGCGAACAGGTCAGTGAACTACGCAGCGAGGTCGATGCGCTGTTGTCGGCGCAGGCCGAGGACGGCCCGGTCGAACCGGTGTCGCAGGAGGTGGGTATCGCTGCGGGCCGGATGGATGTGGACGGCCCCGGAGTGAGCGTGCAGTTGTGGGACGCTCCCACCACCGATGAACCGCCATCGGGGTTCCAACCCGATGATCTGGTGGTGCACCAACAGGACATCGAGGCGGTGATCAACGGGCTCCGCTCCGGCGGCGCCGAAGCTATCGCGGTGCAGGGCCACCGGGTCACCTCCACGACGGCGATCCGGTGCGTGGGTAACGTCCTCCTGGTGGACGGAGCGACCTACTCCCCGCCGTATGAGATCACCGCGATCGGCGACCCGGAAACGCTCAGCGAGTCACTGCTGGACTCGGAGTCGGTGCGGGTGTACCTGCAGTATGTAGAGGCAGTGGGCCTGGGCTGGTCCCTGGAGGAGTCCGAACAACTGGAGATCGACGGTTTCGAAGGGAATCTCGCTTTGGCCTACGCACGGGTCCCCGGCCACGCGCCGTTCGAGGAGTTCACCGACGGCGATGAGGACGAGTCGTGACCTCTTTTGACGATCTGATGCAGGAGGGCTCGACCGAGACTGGCCCCCCCAGGCGGGCCCGGCGCAGGCCCAGGCGCTCGCTGGGCTCGCGGCTTGCCGGGGGGCTGGGTGAGCTGCTGATCACCACCGGGGTGCTGATCGCGCTGTTCGTGGTCTGGCAGGTGTGGTGGACCGATGTCGTGGCCAACCGGCAGGCCGGGGAGGCGATCGAACGCTGGGAACAGGACCTGGTCGATTCCCCCGAGGTGGCCGGCACCGAACAGGACGGCCCGCCGCCGGAGGAGGTAACAGTCGGTGACGGTGAGCAGTTCGCCACGATGTATGTGCCGGCCTGGGGCGAGTCGTGGCAGTTCCCGATCGCCTCCGGAGTCGATTACGCCACTGTGCTGGACGCCGGCTTCGTGGGCCACTACGCCGAGACCGCGTTGCCCGGGCAGGTCGGCAATTTCGGGCTGGCCGGTCACCGGCAGTCCTACGGGCGCCCGTTCTACGACGTCGATTCCCTGCAGCCCGGGGACTCGATCATCGTGCGCACCGCGCAGGCTTGGTATGTCTATGAGGTCAGCGACTACGAAGTGATCCTGCCGCACCAGAGCGAAGTGCTGCTGCCGGTGCCCCACGAGCCGCAGACCGAGCCCACTGAGGCCATGATCACCCTGACCACCTGCCACCCGCTGTGGTCGATCGCCGAACGCTACGTGGTGTACGGGGAGCTGGATCACTGGGTGGACCCGGCCGATGGCCGGCCCGAGGAACTGATCACGAACGGGAGCCAGTGATGTACGGTGCGATCTGGCGGGCCCTGCCCGGCCCCCTGCTGGTGCGGATCCTGCTGACGCTGATCTTGCTCGGCGCCGTGGTGGCCGTGCTGTTCCTCTGGGTCTTTCCCGCTATCGAACCGTACATCCCGATCAATGAGCAGACGGTGGGTGACATCGGATGAACCGCATCCTGGTGGTGGACAACTACGACTCATTCGTCTATACGATCGTGGGTTACCTGCAGGAGCTGGGCGCGAGCACCACAGTCTGGCGCAATGACGATCGGCGTCTGCAGGCGCCGGCCGAGATTGCGGCCTACGACGGCGTGCTGGTCTCCCCGGGGCCGGGTAACCCGGCCGATGCCGGGTTCTCGCGGGAGGTCATCGCCACCTGCGCCCGGGCCGCCCAGCCGATGCTCGGGGTCTGCCTGGGTCACCAGGCACTCGGTGAGGTCTACGGCGGTGTGGTCTCCCGCAGCCCGGAGTTGATGCACGGCAAGACCTCCCACATCCACCACGACGGTGCGGGGGTCTTCGCCGGGCTACCGAACCCGGTGACCGCCACCCGCTACCACTCCCTGGCGGTGCAGACCGAATCGGTGCCGGGCGAGCTCCAAGTCACCGCCCGCACCGCGGGCGGAATCGTGATGGGTCTGCAGCATCGGTCCCTGCCGTTGCACGGGGTGCAGTTCCATCCCGAGTCGGTGCTCACCGAGTCGGGGCACCACCTGTTGGCAAACTGGCTGGAGATGACGGGCGACGACGGCGCAGTTGCTCGAAGTGCGGGCCTGGCACCGCTCGTGCTGCACTGATACCCGCGCGGCCTCCCCGCGTGGCGGGCTGCGGCCACCACGCGGGAAGCCGGTTCACCCCGCACGCGGCAACCGCAAACTCAGGATCGACGCCCGGTGGATACCACCGTCCTGGGTACCGGCGAACACCCAGCGGCCGTCCGGACTGGTTTCCAGCGACAACACCGAGAGTGCGCTGAGACCGTCCGAGGCCACGTGCCACGTCGCCCCGCTGTCCGTGCTCACCACCACCCCGCGACCAGCGGTGCCCAGGCCCTCATTGACGTCGGCTGCAGTGCCGGCGAAGAGCACCTCACCTCTGGCGAGTTGGCTGGCGGTCAGGGCAGTCACAGTGGCGCTGCCCGTCGGTGTCTCAGCGGCGTCGAAGGTCTGGCCGCCGTCGGTGCTGCGCCAGATCCCGTCGCCACCGGCGATCACGGTGGCGGATTCCGGCTCGGTGCCAGTCCCCTCGGCGGTGATCGATACGGTCCCGGTCGGCTCGTCCAGGAGTTGCTCCACCACCCGGGCCTGGCCGCTGACCCGGAACAGCCCGGCGGATGAGGCTACCCACAAGGTGTCCGGGTCGTGCGGATCGTAGGTGATCTCGCCTACCTCGCCCGGCACCGGGACGACGTCGTGGCTCGCCCAGGCATCGGAGGTGACCAGCAGCCCACGATCAGTGCGCGTGGAGTACGCCACGGCAACTGAGCCTGGGTGGTTCGGGGCGGCGCCCAGCTCGTGCATGGCCACGCGGGGCAGGTCCACCTCGGTGAAACTCTCGCCCGCATCGGTGGAATGGCCGACGTGTCCGTACTGGAGCGCGTCAATCCGCAGCTGCCACATCTCGGCGCCGGCGGTGGGTTGCACCGAACGGATCTCGACTCCGAGCATCCCCTCACCGCCGGTCTCGCCCCACTCGGGGTCCGGCCGGATGAGCTGACTATGCTCCATCGAGTGCGAGCCGAGCCCGTGGCGGTCGGCGACCCACAGCACGTCCTCCCCTTGCGGTCCGGGTCCGACGGCGAGGTCGGTCGCGGACAACCCGGGCAGGCCCTGTGCGGCGTCCTCGACTGCGACCTCGAGCACCACCTGGACGCTGCCACCGGCCGGGATCTGCACGCTGGCCGGACTCACACTGGCCGTTCCGCTGCTGACGTCGGAGGCGTCCACGGTGAGGTCCACGGTGAGGTCTTCCTGGCCCGCATTGCTCAGAGTGAGGGTCTGTGTGCGGCCGAGGTCCCCACTGGTGTCCGCCAGCCCGAAGGAGGCGACTGCCGGGCTGGCGGACACCGAGCTCGTCACGGCAGCGGCGACGTCGAGCTGACCGGCGCCGGCCGCCAGCGGTGAGTCGTTACCGGGCAAGGCGCTCGCCGTTCCGACGAGCATGGCCCCGGCCTGCGAGCCGCCGACGTCCGGCCGCGCCTGTAACACCAGTGCTGCGGCCCCCGCCACGTGCGGGGCCGACATCGAGGTGCCGGAGAAGCGCCAGAGGTCGTCGGTGACCCCGAAGCTGGAGGGCACTAGGGAGCGGACCTCCACACCCGGGGCCACCAGGTCGATACCCCCATCCATCCCGGGGCCGGGACCGCGGGAGCTGAACCCCGCCACATCGCCGGTGCGG
>Ga0079225_10000133_pt1 | contig 37284 bp, 35 predicted proteins | sample Poulit2012_FD_76344 | JGI IMG/M metagenome (GOLD analysis project Ga0079225, IMG submission 76344) | Agricultural soil microbial communities from Georgia to study Nitrogen management - Poultry litter 2012 | ecosystem: Environmental > Terrestrial > Soil > Agricultural land | place: USA: Georgia... | reverse complement strand
TCCTTCCTGGTGGAGATCGATCCCTGGGAGGGCGATGTTGTGGAGAGTTATGAACTCCTCGGGACCCCTGGATCCCATGGTCTGCATGTCGCTCCGGACGGGACGGTCTGGGTGGGCTCCTACGGCCAGGGCATCATCTTTGAGTTGCCCTGGGATTCGGACACGCTCGTTGAGCACCCGCAGGCGACGCCGGAGACCAGCTTCGTGTGGCAAGTCGACACCGACGAGGCCGGCAACCTCTATGCCGGGACCTATGGAGGCTTCGCAAATCCGGTGGGCCCGGCACATCTGATCCGCATCGCTACCGATGGTGAGCAGCACGTGTATGAGCCGTTCCGCGAGACCGATACCTACGTGCGCTCAACCGCCGTCGTCGCAGATCGGGTCTACGCCGGCACCGGTTCCGGGGACGCCCAGATCTTCGAGGTCGACCCGCTCACCGGGGACCGGGAGGCCATCGCGGCTCCGGAGGAACTCGGATCGTGCACGTTCGTCCGTGGATTGACGGGGGTCGGGGACCAGCTCGCGGCGCAATTCCAAGACTGTGAACATGCCGACGGGCTCACTGGCTACGTGCTGGACACCGAGACCAGGACCTGGCTGCCCGGGGCGATTCCGGTCTATGCCGGCGCCGTCTCCCAACCGGCCGAGGACGGCACGCTCTACGTCGGTGCGCAGGGTGGGGTCGCCACCTTCGATCCGCAGACCGGCGACATCGAGCCCTTGTCCGATGCCCCGCACTTCGGAACCCTGGACGTGGAGCTGACCACCGATCCCACCACCGGGGCTGCCACCGTGATGTCGATGGATTCCCGCGGCACGGTAACCCGGCACAACCTCGAGGACGGCACCTACTCCGCGCTGGTACCCGAAGGCCTCACCGGGGACAGCGGACGGACAGCCCGCACCGCCGTCGTCGGCCCCGACGATGCCTACTACATCAGCCTGCGTCGCAATGGCGGGTTGGGTCGGTTCGACCCCGCTGAGGGCACCTGGACCTACGAACCTGAGATGGGTCAGGCGCAGGGTATGGCGGTCCATGAGGACACGATGTACATCGGCATCTACCCCAGTGCGCAGATCTTGGCTTACGACCCGGCCGAGGACTGGACGGAGGACAACCCGACCGAGGTCTTCCGCCTGGCCGGCGATGGTCAGGACCGGCCGTTCGCCATGGCACCGGCCGGGGACCACCTCGCGATCGGCACCGTCCCGGATTACGGGCTCGGCACCGGCGCCCTGACGCTCTATGACCCCGACTCCGGCGACGTCACCGTGCACACCGAACCGTTCACCGACCGCAGCGTCATCGCACTGGACTACCACGACGGCGTCCTGTACGGCGGCACCGCGATCTACGGCGGGGGCGGCTGGACCCCGGTGCACACCGAAGGCACCGCATTCGCCTGGGATATCGCTACCGAGACGATGCTGTGGGAGACGGTGCCGCTGCCCGGTGAGACCGGCATCGGCGCGGTCACGGTCGACGCCAGCGGGCGCCTGTTCGCCGCGAGTGTGGGCCAAGTAGTCGAGATCGACCCGGAAACCGGGGAGGCGCTGCAGACCGCGGTAGTCACCGACGACACCTCCGACCAGCTCTACGGCTCTTGGCACATCAGCGACCTGAATTACAACGAGGTCGAGGGCGCCCTGTACCTGTCCACCGGTCAGGAGATCGTCCGGCTCTCGCCGACCACCCTGGAAGACATCACCCCCGCTCCTACCGCCGGTGAGTTGCTCCGGATTGCCGGGGACGGCACGAACTTCTGGATGTCCGGCCGCGCTGTGCACACCGGCACGTTGGAACCACTGCAGGAGGCACAGGTCGTCGAGCCCCAGGCGGTGACCTTCACCGACGAGGACGGCACAGCCGACGACACCTACACCGTCCCGGAGATCGAGGGGGTGCAGTACCTGCTGGATGATGCGGTGATCGCGGCCGGAACATACCCCGGCGAAGGTGAGGTCACCGTCACCGCCCGCGCCGCAGACGGTTATGTGTTGGCTGAGGATGCCACCACGCAGTGGTCACATACTTTCGACACCACCGCTTCGGGTCCCGTCGACCCAGAGCCAGGCGACCAGGACCCCGGCGCACCGGGAACCGATGACGGCGCGAACAACGGGGCCGATCCGGAGGCAGATGACCTGCCGGCGACCGGGGCGGGCTTCGCTGGGATGGCCGCCGCGGCGGCATTGGCAATGATCGGTGCAGGGCTCGCACTGGTGCTGCGACGGAGGCCTGCGGCCGTCTAACCGTCTCGGCGCCCGGGTCGAGCAGTACCGCCCACGGCCACGATGATCGCGGTCCCCACTGCGACGTGCATCGCCAGCAGTGTTGCTGCCGCGGCGGCAGAGGTCCCCTGCATCAGCGGCCCGGCAAGGGAAACCACCAACACCGAGACGGCAACGATGGTCCAGGTCCGGCGCGGGCGCCTCGTGGTGCGCTCGAGCAGTGCGAGCAGACCTAACGCCGCAAGGCTGGCGACCAGGCCGGCAACGAACACCGCACCTGGCCCGACGACGAGCAGATCTTCGCCGCTGCGGGCGGTCAGGTTGACGCCGAGCAGGGCCACAGCGGCGATCCAGACCGCGAGCCCGACTGCCACGCCACCCGCGGCGGCTACCTCCTCAAGGACTCCGAGCCGGCGCGGATCGCCGAGCGGCTCTACGTCTCGAGCGCCACCGTCAAGGCACAGGTTTCCCAGGTACTCACCGCCCTGGACGCCGACAACCGTACCCAGGTGGCCATCCTCGCCCACGATGCCGGGCTCGCGTAGCGAAGTCCTGGCTCGCCCGGCGCCCCCGCCAGCCTCACCCCTTCAACCCGGTCTGGGCCAGGCCCTGGATGAACTGACGCTGGGCGATGATGAACACGATCAGCACCGGGATCACCGTCAGGGCGGTCGCGGCGAGCTGCACGTTCCAGATCGGCCCCCCGTAGGCGTCCACGTATTGGGTCAGGGCCTGGGGCAGGGTGAAGTTGCGCTGACTGGACAGGTACACGATCGGCTCCAAGTACATGTTCCAGGACTTCAGGAACGTGAAGATGGACACCGCCGCGATCGCTGGTTTGGCCAGCGGGAAGGCGATCCGCCAGAAGATTCCCCACCGGCTCAGCCCATCCATCCGCCCGGCTTCCTCCAGCTCGTGGGGCAGAGTGATGAAGTACTGCCGCATCAGGAAGGTAGCCAGCACACTGGGAGCGCCCAGGATCGGGATAACGATCAGCGGCCAGTGGGTATCGATCAGCCCGAGGGTGTTGACCATCCGGAACAGCGGGACGATCGTCACCTCCGAGGGGATCAGCAACCCGAGCAGCACCAGGATGAACAGCAGGTTCGCCCCGCGGAATCGGATCCGGGCGAAGGCATACCCCGCCAGCGCCGCGACCAGGATCGTCCCGGCGGTGACCAGCACCGCAATGTAGAGGCTGTTGAAGTACTGCTGGGCGAAGGGCTGCAGCTCGAAGACCCGACCGTACGGCTCCACCGAGGGGTCCTCGGGCCACAACGTCGGGGGCACCCGCAAGATCTCGCTGGTGGTCTTCATCGAGGAGCTGGCCATCCACCAGGTCGGGAAGATGAACGGCACCGACATCACGGCCATCAGTGCCACCAGCGACCAGCGCACCACCTTCTCCCGCGGGGTGCGCGGGCGCTGCTCCCCCACGCCCGCCCTGCCGCGCTTGGCACGCCGGGATCGCCCAGACTTGGCCGGATCGTGGGAGCGTTCGACGGCGGATCTGACGTTGGTGGGCACGTCCAGTTGGTCAGGTTTCATGGAACACCCACCGCTTCCGGGTCTGCCACTGCAGCAAGGTCAGCGCCAGGACGATCACGAACAGCAGCACCGCGATCGCGCTGGCGTAGCCGAACTCGTTGAACTGGAAGGCCTGGCGGTACAGGAAGTACACCAGCACCGTGGTGGAGTTACCGGGTCCGCCCTGGGTGAGCACGTCGATCAGGGCGAAGGTTTCCAAAGATCCCACCACCGTCAGGATCGAGACCAGCAGGATGGTGGGGCTGATCATCGCCACGGTGATCGACCAGAACCGGCGCCATGCGCTGGCGCCGTCGATCCGGGCCGCTTCCTGGATCTCCTCGGGCACGCTCTGCAGGGCGGACAGGAACAGGATCATGTTCAGTCCCACGTTCTTGAAGACCTGTACGACGACGACGGCGATCATCGCCGTCACGTTCCCGCGCAGCCAGTTCGGGCCGTCGATGCCCACCAGGGCCAACGCGGAGTTGATCCCGCCGTCGACCTGCAACAAGAAGCCCCACACGATCGTCCAGGCGACCAGGGAGACCACCACCGGGGAGAAGAACAGCACCCGGAAGAAGGTGGTGGCGGGCAGTTTCTGGTTCAGCAGCACCGCCAGCACCATCGCCAGGGAGATGTTCAGCACCACCACGCCCAGGGAGAACCAGGCGCTGGCGATCAGGGAGTCGTGCAGGGCGGTGTCGGCGAGCATCCGTTCGTAGTTCGCCGCACCCTCGAAGGTGAACGTGGCGGCCAGGACGTTCCATTCGTGCAGGCTGTACCAGATCACCATCACCAGCGGGGCGACGACGAACGCCAGGGCACCGATGACCGCCGGGGCCACGAACAGGTACCCGGTGGCCTCATCGCGTCGCCGCCAGGTGGACCGGCGCCGGCGCCGGTCCACCTGTGCCGGCTCAGTCAGGACTGCCATCGGCTGCTCAGTCCTGCAGCAGCGGTTCAGCTGCGGTGCACACGTCCTGCAACACGGCCTCGACGTCGGCGCCCTCGGTCCACAGCGAGTCGAGCTCACCGCGGATCGCGGACTGCAGCTGGGCAAAGTTGGCGTGCGCAGGCTTGGCAGTGGCGTCGATGATGCCGCCGACCACGACCGATTCGAGCTGCTCCTCGCTCAGCAGCGGGTTGGATTCAGCCAGCACCTCGGCGGTCAGCAGCGACTCCCGCGGCGGTGGGAAGTAGGCAGCGAGCTTCTCGGCACTCTCCGGAGATGTGAAGTGGGCGAGGAAGTCCGCGGCGATCTGGGGGTTCTCACCGTTGGCGAATACGCCGATACCGGCCTGCCCGATGACGTTCTGCTGCCCGGCCGGGCCAGCGGGTAGCGGGACCACGTCCCACTCGAAGCTGTCATCGAGGGAGGCCGCCCGGGAGATCTGGGTGACCGTCATGGTCACGTCGTCGGCGAAGAAGTCGGCGCTGGTGCCGGGGCCCGGAATGGCGCCGTCGGTGAAGGTGGCCTCGTGGATCCAGGTCATGGCCTCGACCATCTCCGGGTCGGTGAAGGTGCAGCTCTGACCGTCAGCCGACCACGGCTCAGCGCCCCACCCGCTCCACACAGTGGCCAGGTTCTCCCAGATGCTGTAGTCGAAGTCCCGCACGATCAGCCCGGAGCCGCCGAGCTCATCGACGCTGCCGTTGGCGATCTCCAGGGCAGCATCGAAGGTCCAGTCCCCCGATTCGACCAGGTCGGCGGGGTCCGGCTGGCCGGAGGCGGCGATCCGGTCGGTGTTGACGAAGACGTTGAACGGGGAGTTGGAGAAGGGGTAGGCGTACAACCCGTCGTCGTCGGACCACAGGTCCAGGGCGGTGGGCAGGATGTCCTCGTACTCATACCCCTCGGCGCCCTCGAGCACGGGCTGCACATCGACCAGGGCCCCGGACTCCACGAACTCCGGGGCGTTGGACTCGAAGATCCACGCCAGGTCCGGGGTGTTTCCGCCGGCGAGCTGGGTGGTCAGACTGGTGGTGTAGTCATCGAAGGGCACCACCTCGAAGTCCACGGCGGAGACCAGGTCGGGGTTCTCCTCGATGTACTCCTCGGCGATCTCATCGAATAGGGCGAGCTGGGACTCATCGGCAGTCCAGACGGTCATGCGCAACTCGATTGGGCCGTCTGCTGCCGGTTCGACCTCCCCGCCGGCGTCGCCGTCGGCTCCGTTACCGGAGTCCGAGCAGGCGACCAGGCCGGCGGCGGTGAGGGCGAGGACACCGAGGATGGGTATGGATCGGCGGTGAACCATGGTGACTCCTTTGTGGGGGTGTGCCCGCCGGGTGGCGGGACTTGGGGTGGTCAGTAGCCGTAGACACCGTCGGGCCAGGCCAGTTCGACGCCGTCGGCGACCAGGCGTTCCTGCAGCCGGGTGACCAGGGCGGGGTCTGCATGCACCTGGTGCGGGGTGGTGTCATCGGCCAGGCAGGTCGCGGCGAGCACGCCGGCGGCCTCACCGATGTTCCACTCCACCGGGTGCAGGCGGTAGCAGCCGTTGGTGATGTGGGTGGTACCGATGTTCTTGCAACCGGCGAGCAGGTTGGTTCTGGTCTGCGGGATGAGGGCGCCGAGGGGGATCTCGAAGGGTTCGGAGCCCACGTCGATGTAGTTGTCCCCGCCGGTGGAGGGGTGCAGGTCGATGCGGTACATCCCCACGCCGACGCTGTCGGGGTACTTACGGGCACCGGCCTGGCCGCGCACGGCCAGGGACACGTCCTGTTCGCGGATGGTCTCCAGGGCACGGATGCGCCGGCCCTCGCGGTGATAGGGGGCCATCGCCAGCCCGTCCTCGGTGCCCATCAAATCCGGGCGCAGTCGCAGTCCGGGCCAGCCGTGTCCGCCGTCGGGCCGGGGTGCCTCGGTCTGCATCCAGTAGAGCATCGACAGGCTCAGTTGCTTGGCGTCCTGCAGGCGTTTGGCGGCGACGTCGTCGTCGACGTCCAGGACCGGGGCGTCGAAATAGTCGATGCTGGGCCAGTTCACCAGGGTGACGTCACTGGCGTAGGTGCCGGGCTGAAACAGGTCCCGGGCGATGATGCGCCGGAAGGTCCACAGGTTGCCGTCGCCGGGGTTCAGGCTCTGGTCGGCGAAGACCGCCAGGGCATCATCGCCGGGGTTGGGTTCGAAGACCCGGTCGACGATCTCCAGGGTGCGCGGGTGCGGGGCGGTCCAGCTGACCACGTTGCCGCCCCAGTAGTCCGGGGCGAGGGTGGACCAGTAGTCGTACTGTTCGGGGCGCTCGATGGTGTGGTCGGCGTCGTCGTGCTCGATGGCGAAGCAGATGCTCAGAGCCTGGACGTTGTCCGGCTGGGCGTGCGCCGGGGCGCTGGGTTCACCGGTCTCGGCGGCGGACTCGAAGCCGGTGACGTAGTCGGTGCCGGTGAGCGGCAGGAGTTCACCGGTCTCGGTGGCGTCGATGACGTAATCGGCGGTGATCGTCTTCCGGTCGCCGGTGTGCACCGATTCGAGCTCCACGGCGCGCACGGCCTCGCCGTCGACCCGGGCGGCTACCGGCCGCCACGGCTGCAGCACAGTGATCTGGCCGCTGGAGCGGTATCCGGCGAGCATCTCATCGAGGACCGCGACGCCCACACGTGGCTCGACGCACAGTTTGGAGACCCACCCGGCGCCGGGGTTCAGGTCCTGCTTGGCCCGGGCCGCTTCGGTCAGGGGGTAGTTGCGCCGCAGGTAGTCCCGCATGCCATCGCGTAGGCGGCGGTAGCTGGCGGTGCATCCGAAGTCCTCGATCCAGGGGTGTTCATCGGGCGGGACGCCCTGGGAGGTCAGCTGTCCGCCGAGCCAGTCGAACTCCTCGCTGAGAATGACCGAGGCACCGTGCCGGGCGGCTCCGAGGGCCGCGGCGACGCCGCCGAGCCCGCCACCGACTACGAGTACCTGGGTGTGTCGATCGTCCACGCTTTGCCTTTCAGTTGGGTGCCGGCGCCGAGGCCGGGTTCGGGGGTCCCGCCGTGGTTCCGGCGTTGAGAGTGCAGGGGATGCTGGTCTGCAATTGCGGTTCGTCCTCGGCCGGGTTGAGTTGGTGCAGCACGATGCGCAGCGCCCCGGCGCCCATCTGCCGACGCGGGATCCGGAATCCGGTCCAGTCGATGTCCTGGGTCTCGGCCCGTTCTGGATCGCCGAGGCGGGCGATCGATAGATCCCCGGGTACAGACATCCCGCGAGCCAAGGCGGTCGTGCGCAGCGGCTCGGCGAGGTCGGAGGAGACGACGGTCGCGGTGACGCCGCCGGAGCGCAGGGAATCCAGTAGCTCACTGGAGCTCATATCGGGTTCATCCAGGCGCACCGGTTGTAAGCCGGCGGCAGCCATCGCTCGGCGGTAGCCGCGGGCCCGGTCCTCGATGGACTCATGGCCGGTGAACTCGTTGATCAGCACGATCCGCCGGTGGCCCAGGTCCAGCAGGTTCTCCACTACTTGGGCGGTGGCGGTGGCATAGTCCGCGGCGGCGTAAGGCACCTGCCCGCCGGGAGCCTCACGGCGCCCGACGAACGCGAACGGGAAGTCCTGGCGCAACAGGGCGGCCAGGTCGTCGGGGTAGCTGCGGCGCCCGAGCAGGATGCACCCATCGGCCACCCGCAACCGGCTCATGCCACCGGAGGACAGCAAGCGCCGCCCGGAGCGGGCCGAAAGGGAAGTGAACATCAGCAGGTCCACCTCGGCGCTTTCGGCTTCGTCCTCCACACCTTCGAGGAAGGGGTAGTAGAAGTCTGCCCCGGCGTGGGGGAAGACCGGTTCGTAGGTGTAGACACCCACGATCGAGGTGCGCCCACCGGCCAGGCGTTGGGCGATCGGGTTGGCGGCGTAGCCGGTGACCTCGATGGCCTGCAGCACCCGGTCGCGCACTTCATCGCGGACGCGGCGCTCGGTGACGCCGGTGCCGTTGAGCACCATCGACACAGTCGTCTGGCTGACGCCGGCCAGACGTGCCACATCGGCCTGGGTCGCTCGTCGGCTGCGGGTGGCCATCGATCCTCCTTGCCTCGATGGCTTCTTACCAAAACGAGTTTTGCGTAAAACTGCAACCGACTAGGTGATCACAACTTGGTCACGAGAGTGGTTGCGACCCTTGTGACTGGCCGGTCATGCGAGTGCAGAGTCTTGCTGTTTTGCGTATAACTCTGTTACATGCCGGTCACGGACTCGCTCCGGCAGGCACCACTGGCTCCGAGCGCGTCACCGATGACGAGGCCGGGTTCGCACCGCTGCGGACCCGGGCAGGAGGTCGCAAGTATGAGGACGCATCCACGAGGGCGCACAGTCGCCGCGGCGGGCGCGCTAGCACTGGCGCTGGTGACTGCCACCGGCCCGGCGATGGCAACCGATGAACCTAGCCAGGAGGGCCTGCCGGTCTTCGAGTACCAGGGCGTCATCACCGACAAGGACGAGATGTCCTACAACCCCAACGATGAGTACATCTTCCCCGGGGTGTTCCACGCCGGGGCGCACCTGCAGGACCCACTGGCCGAGTGGTATCTCTACCTCGCGCCGCATGACCCGCCAGGCGGCATCGTGTTGATGTACGCCGATTCACTGGCCGGACCTTGGACCGAACACGAGGCCAGCCCGGTGATCGGCAGGGACTGGGAGGATCACTATTCCGTCAGTCACGTCTCCACCCCGGAGCCGTTCTGGCACCCGGTGGAGAACCAATTGTTCCTGTACTTCCACGGGGAGAACACCACCACGCGCTATGCCACGTCCGCCGACGGCGTGACCTTCGAGTACGGGGATGTGGCCGTGGAAGCAGCCGACGGCGGGGAGGGGATCTCCGAGACGTCCTACGCCCGCGTGTTTACCCACCCCGATAGTGAGTCGGTTTACGAGTACGCGATGTTCTACATGGACAACACACCCCAGGACATCCGCCGGATCCGGGTCGCAGAGTCCCACGACGCACGGGACTGGGACATCCGAGCAGAGCCGTTGGTGATCCCGGGCGCCGCTGAGGGACAGAACGTCTCGAGCGCCAACCTGTGGGACTGGGAGGGCCAGCTGTATGTGATCTACCACGCGTCCTCGGGCAAGATTCATGCCCGCACCGTGGATGAGTCGCTGACCGAGACCGGCCCCACCTGGACCCTGCACGAGTCGACTGGGGTGGGTGAGGATGTCGGGCGGGTCGCGGCACCGAAGATCGTCACCGATGAGACCGGCACCTACCTGTTTTATGAGGGCGGGCACCGGCTAGGGGCAACGATCGCCTACGCCCAGCTGAACCCCGATGCCGTCCGAGAGCCCGAACCCGGGCCGGACCCCGACCCGCTGCGCGAGAAGTGCAGCGGTGCTGCTTCGGATGAGTTCGAGGCCGGTGACCTGGACGAGGAGCTGTGGTCGGCCGGGGTGCGCACCGATGCGAGCCAACACCAGTTGCAGGATGGCTCCCTGGTCCTGCCTACCTACCACGCGGGTATCGACGGCACCCCCCTGCTGCTGCAGGAGGTCCCGGAGGGGTCGTGGGAGGTCACCAGCGAAGTCGCCGTGGACCCGACGGAACCGTTCCAGCAAGCCGGGTTGCTGTTGTACTCCGATGATGCCAATTACGCCAAGCTCGATCTGGTGCATGGGTCCAATGGGCTACGCATGGAGTACATCTGGCGCCAGAACGGCACCGACCGCAACACCGGTGCGGACTCGATCCACCCGGGCTCCCGGTTGGGCGAGACCTTCTGGCTGCGGCTGACGAGCGATGGGCTCAGCACCCTGGCCTCGGTGTCTTTCGACGGCGAGACCTTCGAGCCGTGGGGCCGTCCGGTGGACCTGGGCGCACTCGACCCGGTAGCGCTGGGTCCCTTCGCGATGCGCGGTGCGACCGAGGCACCGGAGATCGACGCCGGGTTCTCCTGGTTGCGGTGGACCCCGAGTGCCGAGGAGCAAGACGCCTGTGACGATGCGGTCCAGTTGCCTGAGGTACCCGATGACGACGAGACGGCGCCACCTGGACAGCCTGCCGTGCGCACCACCAGCGGGTGGCAGCACGGGCTGCATGACGGAAACTTCGAGGTCTTGGTCGACCTGTGGTGGGGCACCAACGGTAGCGTCATAGCGCTGTATGAAGACGATGAACTGATTGCGGCCGAATCGCTGGAACTCGACACCCCAGCAGCGCAGTCGGTGCGCCTGCCGGTAACCGACCGCCCTAATGGCACCTACGTCTACACCGCGGTGCTGCTCAACTCCCAGGGAGCCACCGAGAGCATGCCGGTGACCGTGACAGTTTCCGATGCGGCGCCAGCCGCGCCCGCCCTGAGCCACGACAACTACGACGGCGATGGATCGTTCACACTCACCGCCGACCTGTGGTGGGGCACCAATGCCACGGAGTACCGGATCCTTGAAGACGGTGAGTTGATCGCTGCAGGCACGCTGGACGCAGCGACGCCAGCCGCGCAGCGTGCGACCGTCAACGTCAGCGATAAGGAGCCGGGCACGTACTCCTACGTGGCGGAGTTCAGTAACGCTGCCGGAACCACAGTGAGCTCGCCGGTCACGGTGACGGTGGGGCGTTAACGCGGAGGATGTGTGGCCGCGCCCTGCAGCGGGTGCGGCCACACATCGTTGCCGTCCCCTGCGGCTGCCGCCCCTGCAGCCCTACTCATGCTCTCTGTGTAAGGGCTCATTGGGTTCGGAGCCCACCCCCGGCGGGCTCAGATCAATCCGCAATTTCTCCGCCTCCGCCCCGAGGTACCGGATCAGGTCCTCCTGCCGGGGCTGGCCCAGCACGAACCGATAAGCACCCAAGGTGGTGCGCAGCTGCTCGTAACGCCGAGCCTCGGTACTCAAGGGCATCGCTGGCACGTACCGTTCGATCATCGCCCCGTCGGCCATCGGGAAAACCCAATAAGGGTTGATCAGAGAATCACCCTCGGGCCGGGCTGCTTCGGCCGCGTCGAAGATCGCCTGCCACGGGTCCGTGCCATTCGACGTGAGTGCGCTGTGGCCATGCGCCGCAGCAACGTTCTTGCGAACCGCGTGCCCCTTGTACCGGTGCACGCGACCTTCGCGCTGTTCCAGGTCCACTGGATTACCCGGTAGGTTCCAGTGCACCACTGCGTGGCTATAGGTGTGAAAGTCCAGACCTTCCTGCCCCACTGACGTGCTCGCCATGATGAACGGCCAGAACGGTGAGGTGTACCCCTCCCGGATATTGGCTTCACGCGCTGCAGCGGCGTCGTCGGACTGGACGCGGCCGAACCGTGCCGCCACGTGGGAGTTGAGGTGACGGGTAGTAAGGGCGATGCCGCCATTCTCGAGGCGGACGTCTTCCACTGCGTTCTGGGCCGAGCGGATCGAGGCAGTCGCAGCAATCCGGTCGGCCAATACCTCGGCCCGTTCCACTGTAGATAATGGTGCCAACCCCTCGGATTCGGTCAGGGTGTGGACGAACTCATCGAGGACGGACTGAAGGTTCCCGTCCAGGCAGTACCGCAGCACCTGGTTCCAGTAGGAGTCGGAGTCCGTGGCGGCGTCTTCGGTGGCGCCGCGGACGGCGGAGACTATCTCCGGTTTGTTGAACAGTGACCGCAGGCCCTTGGAAGCCGTGACTGCCGCAAGCCGAACGTCGGGGTCGGCCAATGACCGTTCGCCGTCCTCCATCCGGGATAGGGCACGCAGCGCACACACCCCCGGCCCGGCCAGTGCCATCTGCGCTAGCACCTCGGGTAGATCTTCCGGCGGGTCGCCGAGATCCGCCAGGTTCGGCTCCATCGCCCAGTACATGTGGTCGACCAGCCTGGAGCCCTCACCTCGCTCATCCTTGAGCCATTTGCGGACCCGGCCATCAAGACTGCCGTCGGCGTCGAAGGCCGCGTCCATTAAGTACGGCGCCACGCCATACCAACGACGTCGAATCCCCTCAGCCCCAGGACCAGGAACCACCCCGACCTGCGCCAACGCCTCCCGCACCCGTTCGGTCACCACAGCCAGCACTCGCTCCCGGTCCAGTGGCAACTGCCAGCCATGCTCACGAGCCAGCAGGAGCGGATCGCCGATCTGAGCGAGCCGCACACTAGGGTAGAGCACAGTCAGGTTCGGCAGGTTCCGCGGCACATCTCTGTCCTGGTCCCAAGCAAAGGTCAATGGGATTGCACTACGACGATCCCCGTAGCGGTGATTGGCGTCGACGACGGCGTGTGACTCTGCGCGCATCCGGCGCTCGGCGTCGTAGCTGACCAGCGCGGCGATCGACTTCGGGACCGCGCCCCAGGCGGAGAAGAGCAAGCGTTTCGTGAACCTGCGCGCCTTCGGGTGGGCGAACACCCCGGCCGGATCGACGTAGGGCAGGGAGGGCGCTATCCAGGCCAGCCGCCATGCCTGGTGGTCCATCAGATCCTCGACCAGGGCCCGCATCTTGGCGTTGGCTGGGTCGATCGGCTGGTAATCCCGGATCTTCTCCCAATCCAGCAAAGCACCCTGGTGTTTGCGCAGCACGCGGGCCAGGCCGGCGTCATTCTGCTCGGCCATCGAAACGAACCGTTCTTGGAACTGATAGCCCGTGCGGTCCATGAGATTCGAGGTATACGGCACTGATCGCCAGTACTCGAACGGGTCGTGCGTTTTGACCTGACGCGCGATGTCCTGTGCGGCGAGCCAGCCATTGACATCACCTGGCTCCAGCGTCATCGCACCGAGCGAACGCTCGGCGAGCATCCCGTCCCGGTCGGGCGTGGCCGCCAGGCGCTCGGTCCTGGACATTACCCGCCGCAAGGCGGCCTGCGCGCTTCGCTGCGCCTCTTCCGCAGCAGCCTGTCCCTCAGCGGTGCCGGCCAGAATACCCTCACGCAGCCGGCGCAGCTGCCGGGTGATGTTCCGGGCGGCATCCTTGCCGGTGAGGAACTCGATGGTGTTGGTGAAGTCGCGGTAGTGGTCATCACCGGCGGGTTCATCGGGCAACGTGTACATCTTGTACGGCGTGGCCGAGAGGATGACCGTCTTGGCCTGGTCGGTGGCGATCAGTCGTTGGGCCAGGCGCTGGGCCTCTGTCAATTCCGCATGGCCAGTCTGATCAGCACTGGGGAACAGTTCCTTGAAACGCTGGAACTCATCGAGGATCACCAAGTCCGGTGCCAGCCGCTCGACGGCTACGTGCGCCATCGCCATCCGGAGCGCGCCGATCACCGGGCGCCGCGAGCGCCGCAGCTGCTCAGTTCGGCGAGGTGTGCGTGCCCACCGGGCCTGATCCTGCAGTAGGTCCTCCAGGATGGTCCCGCCATCGGGCCCTGGCTCGGTGTTGAGGTAGCGCGCGAACCGGGTCACCAACGCTGCGTCCAGTTCCGGACGGCTCGATTCCCAACCCAGCCGCTCCCGGAACCGGTCGACTCGCACGCCGACCGCGAGGTAGCTAGTCCAGGAGGCCTTGCCCAGTTCATCCGCTCCCAGGACGTGGCGGAGCATCCAGTGCAGCAGGGCACGCTCTGCGACCATCCCGGTCGAGTTGCCGAGGTTCAGTGATGTGCCGGGGGTGAAGGCGATCAGTTGCAGCCGCTGCCCCGCTTCACGATTGATCGTGGCCGGCAGCATGGTGAGCCGGTCGGCGTTGTCCTGCAGCTCTCCCCCGGTCAGGTCTCGCAGGCGGCGCAGGTTCTGCCGGGCGATCTGCCCGTTGGAGCAGATATAGAGAACAGTGATGGGCCGCCCGGTAGCCCACAGGTGGTCGATAGCACGAGCCGCGATGCCCTTGGCCACCATGGTCTTGCCCAGGCCCACCTCGTCAGCCACCACGAACCGGTCCACCCTGTCCTCATCAGCCCAGAGGCGGGCGTAGGCGTGCTCCACGGTGGCTCGCTGGAAGGGTTTGAGGCCGCCCAGGATGGCCTCGACGTCGGGACGTTGTTCAGTCACGGGGCCCTCCGGGCGTGCACTACCTGCAGGATGACGTCCCACATCTGCAGGAACTCGGCAGGGATGACGTCGGTGGCTCCGGGCATCTGCCGCAGTTCGCGAATCTGGCGGGCAACGCTGGCCAGGGTCTTGGGCTCGTTCCCGGCGGCGCGCACCAATGGTTCGAAGAGCACCAACGGTGGCAGCCGGTCCTCCCCATCAAAGGCTGACGGCGTCCCGATGAGGGTCTGCTCGCGCTCGACGGCGTGCTCGCCACCCAGCTGCAATGGGTCCATGCCGAGCAACAGGGACAGGTACCGCAGCACACTGCGGGAGCTGGACAGCATTGCCGCAAGGGCGGCTCGTCGTCGTTCCAGGGGATCACCCTCAATGCCCATCATCAGCACACATCGCCGGGTGACTTTGGCCGGGCCCTGCCCGGCGGTGGTCTCGACGGCGAGGTAAGGGGTGATGTTCACGGGGTCGATTTCCCAGGTATGCCTCTCGGCGAGCGATCGCCTTTGGGCGGGCACCGTCATCAGCCACAGCTGCGTCTGGCCCGGCGGCTCTGCAGGCAGGGTGAGCGTGAGGGTGGCGCTGACTCGGTTCTCATCGCTGGGGATCACCCTGAGCAGCGGTCGGTTCTGGGCCAGGGCCCGGTGGAACTCCTCAAGCTGGTAACTGGTCTCGATCGCTGGGTCACCGGCGCCGTCCTCGTGCTGCGGGGTGTAGGGCTGCAGTACCCGGCCCAGCCCGGTCTCGTGATCCTCGCCGAGGACGGCCTGGACGCCGCACTTGGCGGTGGGGCCGGTCAGAACGGCGCCCATCTCCATGCCCCCACCCCAGGCCTGCTCGGTGAGGTTCGCGCTACCGGTGACGGTCATGGACTGCCCGCTGGGTAGGTCGGTGACCACGGTCTTGGCGTGCAGCCCTTCGAACTGGGTGACGGTGGCCCCGCCGTCGTGTTGAGCGCCGGCAGTGAACTCATCGATGGCGCGCAGAGGCTCAGCGTCGTCCCCGCTCTCCTCCACCCCGCGGTGCAGTACGTTCGTGGACCAACCCGCCAACTGGCGGCCCCCGAGCAAGTCAATGGACTCGGGTCGGGACACCAGAAGAGCTTGATCGGCGGTTCCCAGCAGGCGCTGCACAGTACGCCCGGACAAGAACGGACTGATGGCCAGGATGCGCTCGCCGTCGTCGGGAAACGGCCACGGTGTGCTCTCATCTAACCCCAGCGGGAGCAAGTACCCGCCGGTGAACGGCGCCGGGGCGCTCAGCTTCACTTTCCGTAGGGTGCGGGCGAGGTGGGCGACGGCGGTCCCCCGTCGCTGAGGTAGTGGTCCGGTGGTGAGGTTCGGCAGCGCGGCGACGACGTCGGCGGCCGGGCCTGCGCCGATCGGCCCTTGGGGGTCTTCATCCAGGACCAGGACGGTGTCCCAGGAGTTGTCCAGGGTGAGGTTGCGACTGGAGATGACCACGCGGTGGAAATACTGCTCGGTGGTGGTGTCGATGTACCGCACCGCCCAGAGCTTGGGGTGGAACAGATGGCCCTCCTTGGTGGGCAGCACTTCGTGAATGCTGTCCTCGAGGAAGGCGTGGATGCGGCTATGGGTAGCCGGCGCATGGATGCCGCCGGCCTGCACGAACACTGTGGTGTGCTCCACGTGCCGTTCAACGGCATCCAGTAGCCGCACGGGGTCAGCGGAGGCGAGCTCGTCGGCGTCGTCGACCCCGGCCAGAGTAAACGTCATCGGCGCGATGAGCATGGCCGTGAGGTTCAGGGAGTAGGTGGTTGCCACGGCCTGGTCCACCTGGTGGCCCGGTGGTGGGCGCAGGGCGTCGGTGAGCAGCACAGTGGTGTCTGGGTGGAGCATCAGAGGGCCGGCTCCGCGTCGTAGAGGTCCTGAAGGTGGCTGCGCACGTAGCTCCAGCGGTACTCATAAAGGCCTGTGCCGCTAGCCCCGGTCCAGGCGTCCAGGGCCCGCTGGTTGCCTGGCGCTAATCGGGCGCGGCTGCCCTTCTTTTCCCGTTCCCGAGCACGGATTCGTTCTCGAAGTAGGTTATTTTCCGTCAGGTCTGACACCGAGGAGGCTTCGGCGACGGCCTCTGCCCACGTAGCGATGAACTCTTGAGTCTTCCGGGACAGTCGGCGACCGCGGGCGGTGACCATCTGCCAGACTTCCCCCCGATCCTGGGCGTACAAGGGGGCGCTCTCGCGGGTCAGGTCGAACCAGTCGAGCAATCGCTGCGTATAGACCTCGGTCAGACTGTCCCCTTGCCGGGTCTGCTTACCGGTGGCCTCGGCCAGCAGGAGGTTGTAGAGCAAGTTGGCACCCTGGGCGGTGATCGCGAACCGTTCGGCGCGGTCGACGAGATCGTCCAGCTCCGGAGAAAGTTCGCGGCGGATTGCCGGGTCCCACGCGGCGGTTGGCGCGGTGGATTCCTCGGTCCAGGTGGCTGGCCGGTGGGTGACGAGGTGAGCCAGCAGCGAGCCGGCCGTGGTGCGGGTGATGGTCTCGGTCAGGTACTGCGCTTCGGTGGGCTGCAGCGGGAAGTTTGCCCCCTTAAGAAGACCTTCAGGTGGATCGGGAAGCCTGGGGTCCAGGCCGGTGGGGCTCAGACTCAGGTGCACCTCAGGGTCGTCGGACCGAGGCGCGCTACGCAGCTCCTCGCGGCGCAGCAGTTCGCGTTCGAAGTACTGGCGGAGGGTGAACCCGGGCTCGAAGATCTGCCACTGGGTGATCATGCCCCAGTAGAGTGTGCTGGGAAGTGAACGCAGGGAGCGGCCGGCCACCCGGCCGATGATTCCCTCGGATTCTTGGCCGCGCTGGAGCGATTCGATGAGCCGGTACTCGTACTCACGGAATCCCGACATCATCTGGCTGACGTTGTCCTGGTGCGCAGCTAGCTGCAGCAGCCACGGGATGAACAGTACGTAGCGCAGCCGGGTGTGCAGGGTGGAAGTGCCCGGGAAGAGGGTGTCGGAGAACGCGTCCCGGATGCCACCGAACCCGAGGTCATCGACGGTGGTCTCGTCCCGGAATTGATCGACTGCCTCCATCATCCGGCGTCGCTGCTCGGTGTCCATGGCGAGCCAGCCGAACGTAGAGGTCACCTTGGCGATTCTGGCATGGAGGCGCATCGGCCTGGCCTGGTTCCGCCCGAGGGCGCGCTACCCGCACGTCAAAGACCTCAGTCTCGGCCCAGCCCACGCCAGCGTGGCGGACCGCATCGGCTGCGCCAGTTGCCACTTGCGGTAGGGGGGAACCAAAGTGGCTCCGAGTGTCGCCGGCAGCTCATATGGTATGTCTCACCGGCAAGTCGACGTGGAGTACACACCGACAGCGCCACCCTCCACCGTGCCGTTGATGACATCAGCAACAGCAGCCAGCAATAGGTGATGAAAGCGATCGCCGAATCAGTTCCGGCTGAAACCCAGATGGCGTAGCTGTCGGCTTCTCCTGCGCGTGAGCCTGAGCCAAACCGTCGTTCTTCCTCGTTGACCCGCTACCCGCCCGTCGACGGGTCTGGCTCGAGCATGCGCGCTGGCCGGTTCGGAGATTCCTTACGAACAACTCCCGGCGGTTCATCGCCACTCCGGTCTACATCTGACTTCCACCTGATCTCTGATGCGGGCCACCCGCGCCCAAGGAGCCCGCGCCCGTGCGCTGATCGCCACGTTCTCACGACGATGTCAGAGGCGCATGGTTGAGTACGATGTTAAATACGAGCCGGTGGGAGACAACCATGAGTACACCCGTAATCACGGTACGCCGCGAGGAACTCTCGCGCCGTCGTGAGGAGATTCTCACTCAACTAGGCCTGACCCTTGATCAATTCGAAGATCTGATGCGCACCAGCACGCTCTCCGGCGTCGAGTGGGAAGCCCGTGAAGAGTTGGAGGACATCAGCTTCCTCCTTGGCGAGACACTGTCGTAGGCAAGTGGTTCACCTCGCGGAACAGGTTGCGGAGTTCGCCGAAGAACTGCAACAGACGCTCGAGGGCGTACTACCGGGGGAGTTTCGCATCACCTCAATGCAAGCGCAGAACGCGCAGCGGTTCATCATCCGAGTAGAAGACTCGTCGACCCAGGACCGCGTCCGCATTCCACTCTTGGTCGATGGGGAGCCACTGGCTGAACTCAGCATCACGGAACACCTGGGTCTGGACCGAACAGCCACGCATCTCAAGACAGTGAAGTCGGACCTGCGGGTATTCTCCCGGCTAGAGCGCACACCCTTGCTACGGCTGGAATACCAGCACGACATGAGGTCTGCACCGATCGCCCACTGGCAGGTCCATGCCGAGCGTGGAGCGTTCTCTCACCTTCTGACGCGCGCCAACCACCACCGCTCGACGAGCGCGCGAAAACCCAACGCATTGTCCTCCCTCCACCTGCCGGTTGGGGGAGAACGATTCCGACCATGCATCGAGGACATGCTGCAATTTCTCGTGGCAGACTGCGGCGTCGACAGTAAACCCGGTTGGCAAAACGTCGTCGAACATGGCCGCGAGGCTTGGCGCCGACGCCAACTAGCATCCTCAGTTCGGGACATTCCTGCCGAAGCCGCGCGAGTGCTTCACGATCTGGGCTGGACGGTCACAGCACCGCCTCGCCTCCCCGAGGAGAACCTCGCACCATTGACGACGTGGTGACAGCACTCACCGGATCTCACTCGGTGGACACTGCGCGACCACCTGCACGCGACCAACGCCGGCTCCGTAGCATCCGGAACGCGGCCGATCCCTCGGCCAGCAGGGCCGAAGCCGCCGTCCCGACCACCCCACCGAATGGAGCCATAATGACCGCGACCGTCACCCCGAGCACTCAGCCCGAAATCGCCACCATCGCGGTGAGCGGCAACTGGCAGGCCGGCACGCACACCCAGGTCCAAGCCCGCGACTTCACCCTGGACGTCGATGAGCCGCCCGCTCTGGGTGGGGCCGACGTCGGGGCAAACCCGATCGAGTACGTCCTCACCGGGCTGACCGGCTGCCTCGGCGTGGTGGTGCAGGCAGTTGCCGGCGAGCTGGGCCTTAACGTCAGCGGGATTGAATCCAGCGCCAGTGGCGACCTGGACCTGCGGGGATTTCGGGGGACGGCCGATGTGTCCCCGCACTTCCAGACCGTGGACCTGCAGGTCCACCTGACCACCACCGCTACACCGGCCGAAGTGGACGAACTGCGCCGGCAGGTCACCGCCCGCTGCCCAGTGCTGAACCTGATCACCGACGCCGGCGTGACCGTGCGCGAAACCTGGCACGTGAACTGAGCCGGGCCCACGGGCTAAAGGCCTGAAGCTCTTCTCATCCCACCAGCACTCCCCCGCCACTGCTCCCACTGCTCAGCACCTGAGGCAGCACTCGCGCTCCGCCGGTCACTGAATCCGGCTGCCCGCTCATGCCTGACTCCCCGTATGGTCATGATCGGAGATCCTGAGGCGGATGCCGGACGAGAGGATGCTTGAACCAGATGCCCACGAGTGCCGGGGATGATGCGCGGCTGACAACGGAGCAACGACGGCTGCTGGCCGTGGCCCTGGTGCCGCTGTTCATGGCGCTGCTCAGCGTCTCGATCGTCAACGTGGTGCTGCCCTCGATCCAAACCTCGATCGGGGCCAGCAACACAGGACTGCAGTGGGTGCTGACCGGATACACCCTGGCCTTTGGGGTGCTGCTGGTGCCCGCCGGGCGCGCGGGGGACCTGTACGGCCGCGCCCGGCTGTTCATCCTGGGCCTGGCCCTGTTCGGGCTGGCGTCGCTAGCCGCCGGGCTCGCGCCCAATGAGTTAATACTGAACATCGCACGGGCGTTTATGGGCTTCGGCGCGGGGTTCCTCAACCCGCAGACCGTGGGGTTGGTGCAGCAGTACTTCCAGGGCGAACAGCGCGGCCGGGCGTTCGGCCTCTTCGGGTCGATGGTGGGCGTTTCGGTGGCGATCGGACCGGTGCTCGGCGGCACCCTGATCGCGGTGCTGGGCCCGGACCTGGGCTGGCGCTCGGCGTTCTTGATCAACGTCCCGATCGCCGTCGCCGGAGTCATCACCGCAGTGAAATGGCTGCCCGCCTCGGCATGGCGCGCCCTGCCCGAAGCCCTGCGCGACAACGCGAAGGGCGACCGCCCCGACCTGGACCCGGTGGGAATCGTCCTGCTTGGCCTGGCCACGCTGGCCATCATGTTGCCGTTCCTGCAATCGGACGCCGGTACCTGGATCTGGTCCCTGCTGGGCCTGGCCGCGTTGCTGTTCTACCTGTGGCTGCGGTGGGAGGGCCGGTACAAGGCTCGTGGTCGTTCACCGATGGTCGATACCGCGCTGTTTCGGATCCGGACCTTCGCCAACGGGTCCCTGCTGATCGGGCTGTACTTCACCGGGATGACCAGCGTGTGGGTGGTCGTGGCCCTGTACCTGCAGCTGGGCCAGGGGTACTCCGCACTCGAGGCGGGACTGGTGGGGCTGCCCTCGGCCATCATGTCGGCAATCTCGGCAGCCATCGCCGGGCGGCACGTGGTGCGTGTGGGCCGATCGATCGTGCTGCTGGGCATCTCGATGCTGCTGGTCGGCCTCGCCGCCAGCGCAGTGGTGCTGCTACTGCACGACCGCCTCGGGATCAGCATCTGGTGGCTGCTGGTCAGCATGGCATTCGTCGGCCTCGGCCAGGGCAACACCGTCAGCCCGAACCAGACCCTGTCCCTGCGGGATGTGCCGCTGATCTATGCCGGGTCCGCCGGTGGGGTGATGCAGACCGGGCAGCGGATCGGTACCGCAATAGGCATCGCGTTGAACACCGCCATCTTCTTCGCCGCCCAGGCCGCCTTCGGGTGGACCCCCGCGATCCTGATCACCTTCGGGTCGATCGCCGCACTGATCGTGATCTCGGGCGCGGTTGGCGTGGCGGATTGGCGGCAGGACCGCAAACAGGCCCAGCGGGCGGAACCACGGCCAAGGTGACGGCACCGATCCGCTCCAGATGCTGGGCCCCCGGGCGGCCGCGCGAGGCCTGCCGGTAACGTGGCCACATTCACCGAGCGTTCCGACCAGTCGCCGACTAGTCTTAGACGATGGAGACCATCGGTGCATACGAGGCCAAGACCCACCTTGCTCGCCTCTTGGAGGAGGTGGGCCGAGGGCGCTCGATCACGATCACCAAGCACGGCCGTCCCGTGGCCCGGCTCGTGCCGCCCGAACCGGAGCGCGCGGATCCAGGCGCCACAATCGCTGCGTTACGAGCTGCACGAGTAAACCTGAACGGCCTCAACGTACGTAATCTGATCGAGGAGGGACGGCGCTGATGGCGTTCGTGCTCGACACCTCGGTCACGATGGCCTGGTGCTTCGCCGATGAGAGCACACCGGCGACCGAGGCTCTGCTGGACCAGCTGGTCGAGCAGGAGGCGTGGGTCCCGCCCCTGTGGCACCTGGAGGTGGTGAACGTACTGCTCGTTGCCGAACGCCGTGGCCGGCTGAGTCAGGCCCAGTCCGAGCGATTCCTGGAACTCCTTGCAGCACTCCCGATCCGGACCGCTGATAGTTCACCTGAGGCAGCTCAGCTACTCGGTCTCGGGCGTCACCACCGCCTCAGCGCCTACGACGCCGCATACCTCGCCCTAGCTGGACGCCATGGCTTGCCACTGGCCACCGGCGATCGTGGCCTCGCCGAGGCATGCCAGGCAGCCGGCGTCGAAGCCCTCCGAGCCGCTTAAGGAAAGTGGGAACACCGGAATGACAGCAGGCGGGCTCACGTACCTTGCGCTGGCCTGTGTTCATAGTTATGAAATCTGCGACAGACTGGGCGCTCGTGTCCACAACTTATAAGACCTGTGGGAGTCGGCGCGGGGATCGGCATCGCCCTGAACACCGCCATCTTCTTCGCCGCCCAGACCGCCTTCAGATGGACCCCCCGCGATCCTGATCACCTTCGCATCGGATCGCCGCACTGATCGTGATCTCGGGCGTGGTCGAGGTGGCGGACTGGCGGCAGGAAAGCAGGCCGGATCCGCGGACGGAGAACGATCCGCCCGGAGGCGCGCATTCGGCCCCCACTCTCCGTGTCTGAAGCACAATGGAGTACATACCGGAGGGCATCGAGCTCGAGAACTGCGCCTACTGCCAACCGTATGGACGCCCCCCACCGTAATTCCCACGCCTGGCACCGGGTGCAACCACCCGGCTCTTACAGATAACTCGTCCTCCAGGCTGATGATCCTGTTTAGTCTGTGCCGAGGAGGCCCTTCAAGTCGGCACGAGCCGCACGAGCGCCGGCCATGAGCAGACTCACGTCACTGCCCTGGCAGACAACCCTCATGCCTGCGCGGACGCCGATGGAGATTAAGCCGCCATTGGAGGTGATGATGCCTGACTCCAGCCCCTGGGCATGGGCAGCGTAGGCTGCGTGCTCAATATGATCAGCTAACCGTGGGTCATCGTTCTTTCCAGGAACACCCAGGTCCTGCAGCAGGTCGTTTGGCCCGACAAAGAGCCCGGTCAGACCTTCGACGGCAGCGATCTCCCTCACGTTCTCGAACGCTTCGACTGTCTCCAACTGCACGAAAATCTTCGTGTACCGGTTGGCTTCCTCCAGGTACTGATTCAGATCATCTACGTGGTAACCGGAGTGGGCGCGTGTGACCGAGACTCCCCGTGAGCCGAGCGGGGCGTACTTCGCCAACTGGATGACCTGCTCGGCCTCTTCAGCGGTGGAGACCATCGGCACCACGAGGCCAGCAGCGCCCATATCGAGATACTTCCCGATGTGTTCGCGTCGGATCTCTGGGATACGGACGAGCACGTCAATGTTGATTCCTGCGGCGACCGCGCACAGCCTGGAGACCTGGCTGTAGTCAAAGGCACCATGTTCGCAGTCGACGATCAGGAAGTCGTATCCGACAGTGTCCAGAACGCGCGCAATGCTGGCATCGCTGAACTCAGAGACCATCACTCCGTGCGTGAGACCCGCACTATCGCGCCCATAGCTCATCTGTTTCCCTTTCATCTGCATTCAACTGCCCTCACGTAGCAGCCGGAGCACTCCCTGGAGTGCCAGGTCGTTGCCCTCCGTGACCGCGAACTGCGCACTGAGCTCGGTGGCGAAGAAGTCCGGTAGCCATTTCTTGCTGAGAGCCAACCCGCCGTTCAGCGACCCGCGTGCTGGCCCGCGTCCGTCAAACAGGTCGGCGGCAGCCTGCCGGTATCGCACGCCGAAATGGCCCAGAACCGCATTCAGCACATCGCTCGGATCAACTTCGGCCCCAAGCGGGAGGGATATCCCGAGCCTTGCTGCGCCGTCGTCGTTGGGGTCCTCGAAGGCTGTGACTGCCGCACCGACGACCGGGCTCCCTCCTTGGAAGCTATCGAACAACCACTCTCGGGCGCGGCCCTTAGCGTTTTCGATCCCGAACACATCTCGTCCTACTGTGCCGAAGAGGGCGGTGCAGGCATCGAAGTGCCGGCCTCCCGGCAGTCTGCTAATCGTTTGCAGGTACCGACCGTCGAGATAGGGGCGCACCTCATAGCGTGAGCTCGGTACGAACTCGGCGGCGGTGCGTGCTGCGATGCCAGCCGTTCCCAGTGAGATGGAGATCGAATCAGCATCGTCGCGCTCCGAACCGTACACCGACGCTTGGTGGTCTCCGACGTCGGGGAATATGGCCACGTGGCCGGTGCTACGTGTCACTGAACTGACTGAAGTGAAGTCGGACCGGATTTCGGGGAACTGCAGTCCATCGAGTCCGAGCCATTCGATCAGTTCGGCATCCCAACGACCGAGGCTGATATCCACCACACCTAAGGCGGCAGCATTGGTCAGATGTGTGGTGTATACGCCGGCGAGAGAAGCGAGGATAAACGAGCCGAGGGTGTGAACACGTCTGACATCGCCCGCTCGTGCCGGGTTCTCATCAAGCCATCGACGTGCATTGAAGGCCCCGAGGCCCGCCCGGGGATTGATTCCAGTCCTTGCGAGCACCGCTGCCGGCACCTGCTGGCGAACATCTTCAAGAAGACTGCCACCACCAGAGAATCTTTCATTCGCACGATCGTCTTGCCAGGAGATGAATGGCGAGATCGCTCGGTTCTGCTGATCTGTGAGGACCACCCCATGCATCTGAGTGCTGAATCCGATCGCGCTGACGCCGGGGAACCTGTCGCAGACCTCATCGATGCTGTCGCTTACGGCCGCGACGATGGACTGCGCGTGAGTCTCGTGCCGCCCTAAGGGCCGGTCTGGGTGCGGTGCTGGGGTGGGCCACCGTCGCGTGCTGAGCCAGGTGCCATCTTCGACCGCGACCACAGCCGCTTTGATCGAGGAACTTCCTATGTCGATCGCAAAGTGAGTTCGAGAATCTGTCACCACAGTTCAGTCCAGGAGCCCTGGCAACCACAACGAGAGTTGCGGCACGAAGACAAGCAGGATCGCCACACCCACGAAGAGGGCAACGAACGGCATTATGCCGGCGATGATCTCCTTGCTCTTCATCGTGGTGACCGACTCCATCACGAACAGCACCAGACCAATCGGCGGCGTCATCATCCCGATCAGCAAGGTGAAAATGAGGACGACGCCGTAGTGGACTGGATCGATGCCGAGCTCCAGCGCGATTGGGAATAGCACTGGCGTGGTGATCAGGATCACTGAGGTCGGCTCCATGACCATCCCGATGAGGAGCAGTACTGCCACTGACAGAAGCATGTAGATCGTGGGGTTGTCCGAAATGGCCATCACAGCTTCGCCCACCAGTTGGGGGACCCGTTCCATCGTGAGTACCCATCCGAAGAGTGAGGAGGCGGCGACGAGGAACAGGATGCTCGCCGTAGTGGAGAACGTCGTCCGTAGCGCATTGATGAGTTTGCTGACGTTCATCGAGCGGTAGAACACCATGCTGATGATCAGGAGGTAGGTGGCAGCCACAGCGGCCGCCTCGGTGGGGGTGAAGAAGCCGCCCAAGATGCCACCGAGGATGATCACCGGCGCCAGCGCAACAGGGATGATTCGACCGTAGATCTTCCATGCCTTCTCATCGGACCCCGGTTTGCCTGTTCGGCGCAAGTCATCGCGTTTGCGGGTGAAGAACCAGACCGCCAGGAGGAGCACGACGACGAGGATCGCGGCTGGCACGATAGTGGCGGTAAACAAGGCGCCAATCGACACACCAGAGGCCACACCAAAGACGATCGCTGGGATGCTCGGCGGCATCATGGGTGTTACCAGAGACGACGCTCCCGTCACACCGGCGATGAATTTGTTGCTGTAGCCGCGTTTCTGCATCTGCGGCGTCATGACTGTTGACATGACGGCTACGTCAGAGACCGCAGCACCGCTCATCCAGGAGAAGCCGAGACTAGCTGTCACGTTGACATAGCCCAAGCTTCCGCGGACGCGTCCGACGAGCCGGTTCGCTGCATCGAAGATGCGGTCAGCCATACCAGCCTGGTCGGTGATGCAACCAACCAGGATGAATAGCGGTATAGCGAGGAGGGTGAAGCCGTTGAGGGAGGAGATCAGCCGTTCCACTGCTGCCGTCATCGAGGTGGGAGATGCGAATGCGATGTATCCCATCGAGGAAAGCAGCAGCGCGAACCCCACCGGCACACGGAGGAGCAGGAGTACGGCGGCGACGGCCGTCACGATCAGAGCCGTCATGCCGCCATCCCTTCATCAGCGGAAGATTCCCGGTATTCACCTGAGAGCAGTAGAAGTGCACTGTGGAGGGCAACCAACCCGAACCCGATCACGCCAGGAAGGAAAAACAGCCCGCGGGAGAGGCCGCTCGCGCTGGCTGCGACCCCGCCTAGTGTCTCCATGAGTTCCCAGCTGGCTACCGCCAGCAGCACTCCCAGTGCGAGGCTGATGAGCAGCCCCAACGCAGTGGCGATGTGTGAGCGGCGCTTGAGCAACGCATCACTAATCGCAGTCACCGTGATGTGGGATTTGCGACCGACCGCGAATCCGGCGCCGATGAGCGTCGTCCAGATGAAGAGCAGGCGTGCCACCTCCACGATCCAGGGGTAGGTGGACCCCATCAGGTATCGCATCGCTACTTGGATCAGTAGCAGAACGAAGAAGCCGACGATGAGCAGTACTCCGAACCACTCTTCGGTCTTGAGGAGGTACTGGTTCACCCGCGCAGCTCGAGATCTGATTGCAGGACTCATAAGCCTTCTCTTTTTCAGGTCAGATCAGTCGACGGCCTGGATGTCGCGGTAAAGGTCTGCCCAGGAGTCCTCGAACTGAGGCAGGAGGTTGTCCTCGGCACTCTGCCGGAAGGCATCCAGGTCGACGTCGTCGTGGACGGCAATGTCGGCGCCGTCACCACTCCACTCCTCGAGCAGCTCTTCCTCCTGCTCCAGCGTGCAGTCGGTGACACCCTGCCCCAGGGTCTCGCCGGCCTCGAGGAGGCTGGCCTGCTGCTCCTCAGAGAGCCCATCCCAGCTGTCCTCAGTGATGACCACGGCCATCATGGCCACGACGTGCCCGGTGAGGCTGACGTAGTCCTGCACCTCATCGAAGCCTTCGGCCTCGATCACCGGCAGTGGGTTCTCCTGAGCGTCGGCCACACCCTGCTGGAGCGCAAGGTAGAGCTCGGCAAACGGCACCGATGCGGGCTCGGCTCCGAGCGCTTCACCATTGGCGGTCCAGAGGGGCGCGTCGAGAACCCGCATTTGACTGCCGTTGAGGTCCTCGGGAGTGCTGACGGGGTGGTTCGCAGTCACGTGCCGTGTGCCGTAGTACCCGGTGCCGATAACACGAAGGTCACTCTCCTCCAGTAGGTCATCCCAGAGGTCCTGGGCGACATCGGACTCCAGGAAGGAGTTGAGGTGATCGACGTCCCGGAAGGCATACACAGCATCCAGCGCGTCAAGGTCAGACAGTCGGGTAGCGAGCTGCGCCGGCGTTCCCCAAGTGATGTCGAGGTTGCCGGCGTCGAGCGCATCAAGTTGCTCTGCCGTCGAGTTGTGGGTCTGGCCAGCTGGGTAAAGCTCAATCTCAACCCCTGTGCCAGACTCCTGGACTTCCTCCTCGAACGGAACCGCGCCACAGGTGTGCCACGGCTGGGTCTCAGCCAGGACGTGACCAAAGCTCAGGCTGGAATCACCACCAGGTGAATCGGCGTCAGAGTCGCCGCAACCAGCCAGGACCAGGGCACCGCCCAGGACGACTGCTGTTAAGGACATGGACTTCTTCGTAGCCATCGGACTGCTCCTTCTGACCGCCGCCGGTGTGCTGGGCGACGCTAGTTACGCCTGCTGTGAAGGCCGACCCAATCACCCACCTGTCGGGCTGTCAAGTAGTCAGACAGGTTGCCTCGTGAGAGACTCTGTTCTCGATGCAGGAATCCGGCAACAGGTCTCAATAAGGGAGGGCCAGCCTGTGAGCGGACATCAGTCGCTCCCCGACTATCACCTAGCGATCCTCGAAGGACGCATCGTCTCCGGGGATCTTGAGGTTGGCGCAAAACTCCCGAGCGAGGCGGCGTTAGCCGCTGAGCTGGGGGTGAGTCGTCCGCTGGTTCGTGAGATTCTCGGGAGGCTCCGGGAGCGGGGGTACATCGAGACATTCAACGGGCGCGGCTCGTTCGTCCGGGCACAGACGTCAGACCCGATGGTCCAGGCGATTATGCGAAATATGGAGTTCGGGATCGGCGTCGAGTACTCCGCCGACGATCTTTACGACGTGCGTCGCACGATCGAAGTGGAGACAGCACGCACAGCGGCCTCACGGGCGGATGATGAGGATCTGAGCACGATACAGGCACATTTGGACAGCATGAAAGCGGCTGAAGGCGATCCCGAGCCGTACACAGTGGCAGATATGAATTTTCATCTCGCGGTGGCTCAGGCGACAAAGAATGCCCTGTTTCCTGCACTACTGCAGCCTATTTCCGAAGTAGTCGCCAGAGGCATTCTTGAGAGTGTTTCGACCTACCGAGATGGGATGGCCGGAGGAATTTCCGGTCACACGGTGATACTCGAGCGGCTGCTCGCGCGGGATCCCGAGGGGGCCGCTGTGGCCATGCGCGACCATATGGACTACTCCCGTTCAACGTTCCCAGAGAGCATCACTAGACCACACTGACGTGAGTGACAGACTTGCCGCTGGAGTCCATAACTTATAAAACGTACGGACGTCGGCGAGCGGATCGGCATCGCCATGAGCAAATGAGAAGCTCACCCAGGCTCATCAGAAACTACCCGTCCCCGCCTGAACCCCACGTCCCGCCAGAACCCGAACTCCGACGCACTTCGCGCGGATCTGTTCATCAATCAAGCCTCCTGACGGTCGGCTGAGCGAGGCCCAGTCCGAGCGATTCCTGGAGCTCCTTGCAGCCCTCTTCCGATCCGAACCGCTGAAGACCCACCTACCTCAGAACGTGACCGCCTTGAACTCCTGCGTCTGAGCCTTGATCGCCAACTCAGTGGGCAACCGCTCGATCGAGGAGGCCCCGAAAAACCCGACCACGCCCTCGGTGTGGGTCAGGATGTACTGGGCATCGTCGGGTTCGGCGATCGGCCCGCCGTGGCACAGCACCAGGATGTCAGGGTTGACCTTCTTGGCGGCGTCGTGCATCTGTTGCACCCGCCCGGCGCTCTCTTCCAGGGTGAGCGCAGTCTGGGCGCCGATAGTGCCGGAGGTGGTCAGCCCCATATGCGGCACCAGCACATCCGCCCCGGCCTGGGCCATCGCGGTGGCCTGATCGGCATCGAAAACATACGGCGTGGTCAGCAGATCGCGCTCGTGGGCGGCGGCGATCATGTCCACCTCCAGGTCGTAGCCCATCCCGGTCTCCTCCAGGTTCTGCCGGAAGACGCCGTCGATGAGCCCCACGCTGGGGAAGTTCTGCACCCCGGTGAACCCTGCTGCCTTGACCTCATCGAGGAAGGTACCCATCACCCGGAACGGGTCGGTGCCGTTCACCCCGGCCAGCACCGGGGTGTCCTTGACCACCGGCAGCACCTCACTGGCCATCTCCATCACGATCGCGTTCGCATCCCCGTAGGCCAGCAACCCGGCCAGTGACCCGCGCCCGGCCATCCGGTACCGCCCGGAGTTGTAGATGATGATCAGGTCGATACCGCCGGCCTCCGCGGACTTCGCCGACAACCCGGTCCCGGCCCCGCCGCCGATGATCGGCCTTCCCTCGGCCACCGATGCCCGCAGCCGGCGTAGTGCTTCTGTGCGTTCCATGCGTTCTCCTTATCCCACGTGCATCCCACGTGCGTGTCAGCGCCAGCGGTGTTCAGCGGCTGGCGGTGATCAGTTCGTGCAGCGCATCTGCTGCCGCCGTGCCGAACCCCTCGTCGTTGATCGCCACGTCGAGGTCATGGACGACGACGTCGGTGCCGGCCAGCTCCTCGCGGATCGCGGTGAAGCATGCGGCGTCAGCCTCGGGGTCGGAGAACGGGCCGCCCTCGACGTCGATCCCCGAAACCCCCCGCAGCGGCAGATAAACCTGCACCGGCCCCGTCGCCGAGGCGAGTTTGCGCCCGATCCGGCGCCCGAGCTCAGCCATCTCCTCCGCCGTCGTACGCATCAACGTGACGGTGGGGTTGTGCACCACAAAGTTCCGCCCGGCGTACGTGCCGGGCACCGAAGCCTCAGGCCCGAAATTGCACATGTCCAACGCCCCGACGCTGACCACCTGCGGCAGCCCGGCGGCGCCCACGGCCTCGAGTCGGTCCGGGCCGGCGGACAGGATGCCGCCGAGCATGTCATCGACGAGCTCGGTGGTGGTCAGGTCCAGCACACCGTCCAGGAACCCGTCGGCGGCCAGGGCCTCCATCGCCCGGCCGCCGGCGCCGGTGGCGTGGAAGACCAGGACCTCATAGCCCAGTTCACTCAGGCGCTTGCGCGCCTCGTCCACTGCCGGGGTGGTCAGGCCGAACATGGTCGCCCCCAGCAGCGGTGGCTCGTCGTCAGCTTGCTCGGTCTCGGTGCGTTCGGCATGCGCCCGGGCCATGGCAGCGATCGCGGCGACGGCGTTGCCGAAGGTGACCCGGGAGATGCGGTTGATCCCGGCCACATCCACCACTGCGGGCATCATCGTGATGTCCTTGGCACCCACGTAGGGGCCCACGTCACCGGCGGCCATCGTGGAGACCAGCACCTTGGGCACCCCCACCGGCAGGGCCTGCATCGCCGCGGAGGCCACCGCTGATCCCGACGAGCCGCCCACTGCGAGCACCCCGTGCAGCCGGCCCTGCAGATGCAGACGCTCGACGACGGCGGCGGCCCCCCGGCTCATCGCGGTCATCGCAGCGCCCCGATCATCGCCGGCGCGCAGGGTGTCGATATCGGTGCCGGCGGCTTCGGCCACTTCGGCGGAAGTGACGTCGGCGATCCCGGCGTCGGAAAAGGTCCCGACGTCGATCAGCATCGTCTCAATCTCCAGGCCGGCGAGTTCCCGCCGCAGCCAGGTGTACTCCTCATTCTTGGTGTCCAGCGTGCCGACCAGCGCGACTGTGACCATGTTCGGGCCTCCTCACAGATGGGGTGTCTCCACCTTCCATCCTGGCCCTGGGCGCGCGTGCCCGCCAGGGGTATCGCACTAGGGGTCGTCGACCATCCTGCGGGAGGTTGCGGACAGCATCAGCCATGGTTCGATGACGAGATTGACCAGGATGTGCGCCACAATCGCGGGCAGAACATTGCGATCTGCGACCAAATAGACCACCGCAAGTGCTGCACCCAGGGCCCCTGTTGCCAGCATCACCGGTACCGCGACCCTCAGTTGGCCACCCAACAGCACCCAGACGCCGTGTGCGGCTCCGAAGACCACCGCCGAGACCAGGACCTGGCCGAGTGCGGGCACACCCCATGACTCGGCCAGATCCATCAGCATCTTCCGGAAGACGATCTCTTCGACGGTGCTGCTGGTCAGCGCCGTCCAGACCCCGGCCACCTTCAACCGGTCCAGGCGCCACTTGTACTCATTCACCATCGGAATCGCCCAGAGCGTGTAGAGGCTGTACCCGGCCGCGACGCTAGCGGCGAGCGCCCACGCCCAGGGCACCCGTAACGCCTGGTCGTTCACCCCGAGCACGTCGGGGAGAAACCCCTCGGGGTTCGCGGCGAACCAGAACGCCAGGACACCGGTCATCGCCGCGCCGATGCCGCACAGTACCCAGGCTGTGGTTCGTCGAGCCTGGCCCATGTCGCTGGTGCGGTCGGTGCCCCGGTCAACCATCAGCTACGCCCCGTACTACCAACATCACCGGCCAACCTACCGCGAGATCCCTGGATACAACCCATGTAGACACAATCGTCTACAGGTCCGTTAGACTGGGGGCATGTCCGAGACAACGACGATCCGGGTCAGCCGAGCCACCCGCGATGAACTCCGTCAGGTGGCACGGCATCGCCAGCTCTCGGTCGCCGAGACAGTTGCGCAGGCGGTCCGCATGCTCCGCCAGGACGGGATCGGCCGCGATCTCGCCACCCCGTTGACCGACGAGGAAACCTCCTGGCTCGATGCTGACGCCGGGTGACGTCGTCGAACTCGACCTAGGCGCGCCCGCTGGGTCCAAGGCGGGCATGACGCGACCGGCCGTCGTCGTCACGGCCGCGCGGGTCCTGCGTGGTGGCCCACACGTTGTCCAGGTCATCCCGCTCACTCGGACGATCCGGGACAGCGGCGCAGAGGTCGTCATCGAGCCCGACGAGCACAATGGCCTCTCCGATACCTCCGCTGCGCAGTGCCAGCACATCAGGACTGTCTCCACTGCTCGCGTCAGCGATCACCTCGGCACTATCGGACCAAGCGCACTCGGTCAGGTTCGCGATACCCTCGCCGCGCTCCTCGACGTCTGAGGCGCCGCTGCTCCCGGCAGCGATCAGACCAGCAGCGTCACCAGCACCTCACTGACACGCGGCGAACCTTCCCCGGCACAGGTCGGCGAAGGCGAACGGCTTGTCCGCGCCCGCGTCCAGGGTCCGCACCACCACCCGCCGCCCCTCGAACGGCGCGAACACCTGCCGGTAGATGTCGGTCAGTTCGGCCACGGTGGGTGCCTCGATGGCGGAGAGGAACACGAACTCGGTGCCGACCAGCGCGACCGTGACCATGTTCGGGCTTCCTCACAGATGGGGTGTCTCCACCTTCCATCCTCGGGTTCCCGGCGAACCAGAACGCCAGAACAACGGTCATCGCCCCGCCGATGCCGCAGTGCACCCAGGCTGTGGTTCGTCAAGCCTGGCCTATGTCGCTGGTGCGGTCGGTGCCCGGTCAACCATCAGCTACGCCCCGTACTACCAACATCACCGGCCAACCTACTCTCAGGCACCGCGTTCCCGGTTGACGTCTCCTCAATTGGCATGATCGGTCTAATCCCAAACCCGCCGGGGATCGATGTGTCGTCTCAGGTCCATAGCGTCGTGGAGGACTCGGCCGATGACCAGCGTGTCGCCGTCACGTCGACAGATGAGGAAGTGTCGCGGATGGTTGACCTTGCCTCCGGGGCTGCTGGCACGACTGCGCGAGAGGTGCCAGGAGAAGGCGCCCGCCCCGAGTTCTGGGCGGGATGTGTATCGGTCATCACTTCGTGAGGCGGCCTCGCGGATGGCTGTGGCGATCAGTGCCTCGTAGCGCTTGCGGGCTTCCTCGCCGAACTGTTCGTGGGACCAAGCAAGAATCGAGGCGACGTCATTCTGGGCCGCATCGGTGAGGCGGTATCCCGCCATCAGCCTGCCGACTGCGCGTTGCTCGCGGCGCGGGCCCCGAGCCGGCCAATGAAGTCGTCGAGGTCGTCATCGGCGATGTCATCGTAGCGGCCCGCTTCGAGATCAGCCCACCCTCTCTCGGCAGCCTCACGCAGGGCGGCAATCCTGGCAGCGTCCTTCGCCTGTTGGCGCTCCAAGAGGCGGAGCCCCTCACGCAGGACCTCACTGGCGTTCTGATACTGCCCCGACGCCACAAGGGATTCAACGAGTTCGTGCTGGTGCTGACTCAAAACAACGTTCCGGGTCGCCACGACAACCACCTCCATTGGCAGTTTATGCCAATGGCGAGCACCACGCCTAGTCCCCGTCAGGCACTACGGCGTGGCCCAAGCCCTCAGCCACCCCCCGGGGCGGGAGCGGCGAACTCCACCTCTGGGCTGTACCGAAGCTCACCGTCCGGCCCATCGCCGAGGTAGAACCGGGTGGTCATGCTGGCAGCCTCCAGATCGAAGATCGTGCGCCACAGCGTACGGATCGGGTAGGGGACGCCTGCGGTGGCGTCCAGGCTGACCGCATCGAGTGCCTCGCGCATCCGCCCGGCCGAGAGCTCGGTGCCCGCGGAGCGTTCGCTCAGGCGGCGGTAACGCTGGTAGGTCAGCAGCGACTCGGCGTTGTCATCGGGCAAGGCGGCCGGATCACGGTGGCGGTGCAGCAGGTGGTTCGTCACGCACAGCGCCCCGCCCGTTGCCCGGATCACGTGCTCATCCCCGCCGTGGCCGCGTTCCCAGATGAACGCCGCCCCGGAGCGGTCGGCGATCAGGTAATGCAGCGGGACCCCGTCGTCGTACTGTTTGGCGGCCAGCAGCGCCGCCTGGGCTTCGGCGGCCGTGGCACAGGTGTCCAGCACGAACCGGGGCAGCTGGATGGTGCTCAGCCCCACCTGCGGGCCACTGTCCGGGAGCTCGGTGACGTTCTCAGCGTCACCGAGGAGCAGGGCGACGGCGAGCCCGCGGGAGTTGATGCCCTCCATTGCCCCGTCCAGTTCGTTCATCGTGATCAGCGTGGTCGCGGGGCCGTCCGTGGGCACGCTGGTCAGCACGTGCGGGCGCGATGACATCGGCCGCTCATCGCCGCCGACCCCTGGCTGACCGGTGACCATGGCGACCAGGTCACTCCCGCTGGTGGTGAAGAAGTCGTAGTTGCGGCCCATCACCCCGCGGCCATCGGTGGTGGCCGACGGCGGGTAATAACTGGCCGAGCAGGCCGAGCCGTTCGGGATCCCGGTCAGGCCGTCCAGGTAGAACTCATCGGCCTGCAGGTCGATGCCGAGCAGGTCGGCGGCGCCGTGCATCCGGGCCAGGTGCTGGGGCCAGTACCTGGCGAACCACACCCGGCGGGCCCGGGCCATGACCGGGTCTGCGGGAACCGGCTGCCAGTCGTAGACGCGGCGGGCCTGTTCGACCTGCTGACGTCCGATCTCGACCTGGCTGCCGCTCGCGGTCAGGTGCGGGACAGTCATGAAGTCGGAGTCGGTGCCGGCGATGATTTCGGGGGTGGTCATAGTGTCCTCTCATGCGGTGGGCGGCCATGCGTACAGCGTATTTTTACGCTTCACGGCACTTCAACGCTGGGCAGTGCACTTCCTAAAGTCGCACTGCCATGTGCTCCACACGGCCTTGCACGACGGCGGCCTCGCGCACGGGGGCACGTCGGCCGCACTAGTACAGTTGGGGTATGGCCTCCAGCGCTGAGCACGATCGGCCCTACCTGCGGGTGGCCGCAGCGATCCGGAAGCAGATCAGCTCCGGGGCGTTGCGTCCCGGTCAGCGCGTGCCCTCCACCCGGCAACTCGTCCGCGACTTCGGGGTGGCGATGGCCACGGCCAGCCGCGCCCTGCGGGTGCTGGCTGAGGAGGGGCTGGTGATCAGCCACCCCGGGTCGGGAACGATCGTGCGGCCGGCGAATCCGGTGCGCAAAGACCGGGGCACCGGCCGCGAACTGACCACCGGCCAGATCGTGGCCACCGGTATCGCTGTCGCCGACCGGGAAGGTCTAGAGGCGATGTCGATGCGACGCCTCGCGGGCGAGCTCGACGTCGCGCCGATGTCCCTGTACCGCCACCTGGCCGGGCGGGAGGAACTGGAGCATCTGCTGGTCCGCGCCGTGTTCGGTGCCCACCCGTTACCCGATCCGGGGCCCGAGGGGTGGCGCGCGAAACTGGAGTGGGTCACGCGGCTGCAGTGGCGCATCTACCGGCAACACCCGTGGCTACCGGAGCTGGTCTCGCTGACCCGGCCGATCCTGGCCCCCGAGGCGATGGCGCACACCGAGTGGACCATGCAGGCGTTGACCGGCCTGGGCCTGAGCCCCACCGAACACGCCCGGGAGGCGCTCACCCTGGGCTCCCTGGTCCGCGGGCTTGCCGCGACCGCAGCCGCGGAGACGCGCGACGAACGCGAAACCGGACAGGGCACCGACCAGTGGTGGACCGCCCTCGATGCTGAGCTCGACCACCTGATGGCCTCCGGGCGCTACCCCAACCTGGCCGCAGCACCCGAGAACGCCGTACGGGATCTGGATGGCCTGCTGGAACACGCCCTGACCCGCCACCTGGACGGTCTGGAGATCCGGTTGCACCAGGGCTAGCCCGACCAGCATCGAGGGGTTGACTCATCGAGCTTTGCCCATTCCTCATCGGGCCGTTGCCCCTTCACCGAGTGCGTCATCCCCGTGGTGCAGGGCACACTGAGACCGATGAGCGAACAGCGGGCTGTTACCCCCGTTCCCGCCCCGAGAGCACGGGGCCTCGCAGCATGGAGAGAGGAACCTGGATGATTCCCGAGGTGATGTCCGCTGTGCAGCTGACCGGACACGGCGGCCTGGACCGACTCGTCTACCGCCAGGACGTACCGGTTCCGCAGCCTGCTGAGGGCGAGGTGTTGATCGAGGTCACTGCCTGCGGCATGAACAACACCGACGTCTGGGTGCGCGAGGGGGCCTACGGCACCGAGACCGATCCGGAGTCGGTCTCCACCTGGCGTCGCGGCGACTCCACCCTGGTTTTCCCCCGTATCCAGGGCGCGGACACCGTCGGCCGGATCGCCGCAGTGGGAGCAGGTGTGCCCGGAAGCCGGGTCGGTGAGCGGGTGATCGTCGATTTCAGCCTCTACAACCGGCCGGTCGGCGATGACAGTCTGGCCGATATCGATTACATCGGTCACGGCCGCGACGGTGGCTACTGCGAGTACACCACGGTGCCCGCAGAGAACGCCCACCCCACCGATGCGCCCATCAGCGATGCGGAGCTGGCGACCTTCTGTTGTGCCTATCTCACCGCCGAGCACATGCTGGACCGGGCCCGGGTAGCCGAAGGAGAGCGAGTGCTGATCACCGGCGCCTCCGGTGGGGTGGGGTCCGGACTGATCCAGTTGTGCCGGGCTCGTGGCGCCATCCCCTACGTGGTCACTCGTCGCGGTAAGGAGGCTGCACTCATCGACATCGGTGCCGAGGGCGCGGTGTTCCGCGATGAGCAGGACCTCGTCGCCCAGGTCCACCAGGCAACGGGTGGGCAGCCGATCGACGTCGTGGCCGACCTGGTGGCCGGCCCGATGTTCAACGATCTACTCCGGATCCTTCGGCCCGAGGGCCGCTACATCACCGCTGGCGCTTTCGCCGGACCGGTGGTGGACCTGGACCTGCGCACGGTGTACCTCAAGCATCTGGAGTTGCACGGCTCCTCCCAGGGCACCCGCGGAGCCTTTCGCCGGTTGTTGGGCTACATCGAGGCCGGGACGATCAAACCGCTGCTGGCCGCGACCTACCCGCTGTCGGACTTTCACCGTGGACAGCAGGCGTTTATCTCCAAGGACCACATCGGCAACATCGTGGTGGTGCCCGACCGTAAGTGGCAGTGAGCCGCTCCGGAGAAATAACCGATAGCTAACCAGGATGGGCAGCTATTGAGCCGACGGAGCGGTCACCCCTGCCAGCTGCGCCAGCGGTCGCCGGGTGCGCCGCCGGGTGCGCCG
>Ga0079225_10000131_pt1 | contig 37761 bp, 45 predicted proteins | sample Poulit2012_FD_76344 | JGI IMG/M metagenome (GOLD analysis project Ga0079225, IMG submission 76344) | Agricultural soil microbial communities from Georgia to study Nitrogen management - Poultry litter 2012 | ecosystem: Environmental > Terrestrial > Soil > Agricultural land | place: USA: Georgia... | reverse complement strand
CCGCCGCGTTTAGCCACTTCGCTACCCCTCCATTAATTATTTATAAACGTGGCTCGAGACGGAATCGAACCGCCGACACAAGGATTTTCAGTCCTTTGCTCTACCGACTGAGCTATCGAGCCGTGTCACGACAATGTTTACCAGTTTTTGGTGTAACCAATTCCCTATCAAGATACTAGGACGTAATCCTTCCTCTTTTTAGACTGCATTACCTATTATATTGAAATCCATACCCTTTGTCAACCATTTATGCTAAAAATTTTTATACTGACTAGACTACTGACTATGTGATGTGTTATACTAACAAGAGAATACGTGCTAAAAAGGAGCTAACTAGTATGTCTGAGATAGTTAAAAAGAAATCATTTGAAAAAGACGAAACAGCTAAACAATTAGTTCAGCTCATGACTCAAGAAAATTTTTCAGAACTGCCGGACACAATTAAGGCAAATCAACTAGATATTTCTGTTGCAGATTACAACAAATACATGAACGACCCACACTTTTTAAGGTGGGCGGTCAAGAACATGCAAGATTTATACGTTCAAAAGCTGCCAGAAGTAATGAACACAATATATAATCAAGCCCTTCAAGGTCACGGTAGACAACAAAAAATGTTATTAGACTTTATGAAAATTACTAATGAGAATCAAGAAACAAAATCTCCAAACATTGTTATTGTAAACAATATTCCAAATCCAGACAGAATCAATCCAGAGGATGTGGTTACAATTGATGAAGCTCATTAAAGACTTATTTGATTTTACTGTTTTAGAAGATACTTCTGAAATTGATGGGTCATTATGTACAAACGAAGTATGCTTTTGTACTGGAGCATGTCAAGGAGACCCAGCATGTCAACCAACTACCAAAATATGGATTGATAAAAATGAGTGACTTCCTACCTTACAACGAACAAGCATGTAAAATGTGCGGAAAAGCTTATAAAGAAGGATCTGATACGTGGTGGGGCTTTTGTCCTCCATGTGGTTATTTAGAACAATTCTACAACCCACTTCCTGCTCAAGCAGATTTTCACGCTTCAGACGTAAAATATCGACTATATGCTGGAGGGTTCGGTAGTGGTAAAACTCTTTGTGGCAGCCAAGAATCTATTCAACTTGCGCTAAGATATTCAAATAACTTCATTTTAGTTGGAGCTCAAACATATCCAAATCTACGTGATACAACCCAACGAACCTTTTTAGAGATAGTTCCCCACCCTGTTTTAAAGGGCGGGAGAATTGAAACAGCTTTTAATAAATCTGAAAATTCTATAGAATTTCATAACGGCTCTGTTGTCATATTCCGCTCAATGGATGACCCTAACAAATATAAGTCTCTAAATTTAGGAGCCTTTTATATAGATGAGGTTTCGGAAGTTGCTGAAGAAATTTGGATGATGTTAGAATCTCGTTTACGTAGAAATAACGTACCAAGACGAACTGGTTTCGGAACAACAAACCCAGAAGGAGGGAGCTGGGTATACTCTAAGTTTGTTCAAGGTGGAGGACAATCTAAGGACTATCAATATTTCCAAGCTCCTACCACAGAAAATGTTTATTTACCAGAAGATTATGTTCAAGGTTTACTTGAGTCTTACCCAGAAAGCTGGGTAAAGCGGTACATCTACGCTGATTGGTCGGCTTTTGAAGGACAAGTATTCCCAGATTTTCAACCAAGCTATCCTTACGTAATTCCTCATGAAGAGCCGAATCCAGAACACCCAGTTTATGTAGGGATTGACCACGGTTTAGCGAACCCCACAACAGCTCTTTGGGGGTCTGTAAATCCAGAAACAGGCGTACTGTATATTTACCAAGAATACTACGAAATAAATCAACTAGTAGAACACCACGCTGCAAATATTAAGTTTATGTCCAAAGATACTGCAATATTTGGACATTGGATTGACCCTGCAACGCAAAATAGAAATGCGGTTACAGGAAAATCTGTAAGGAGCGAGTACCACAGACTAGGTGTTCCAGTCATTTTAGGTAACAACGACTTACATTCTGGTATCCATAAAATTTCAGAATACTTAAAGACTGATAAAGACGGGAACCCAAAAATTGTTATTTCTGAACGATGTACTAATTTAATAGATGAATTAAGTCAATATAGATGGAAAAAAGCAAAACCCGGTCAAAATGAGCCGGAGCAACCTCACGCATATAAAGACCACACTGTTGACGCACTTAGATATATGGTGATGGGGATTCCAAGATTTTTTGACTCCTCCCCTGCCTCTATGTTAAGTGTACCTCCCCCACTAAAAGAATTTTATGAGGAAGGAGAGGAAGATCGTGACACTATTGAAGTATATTCGGGGTTGGTTTAAAGATAAATCTAGAATTAGAGAGTTAGAACGCCAAGTACATGAGCTTACAATAGAAAGAAATAGGTATAAAGAAAAATACAATTATGCAGCAAAATACATTGAAGAATTAAGCGATGATATTCATTCATATGAGGATGGTGAATAATCTTGAACACAACAAAGCTATCTAAAGCTGAGCAAGATAAAATTGTAAATGAAGTTTGGTCTGATTATCGCTATGCAATGGAAGCTAAAGCCTCTTTGCATGATAAATGGAGAAAATATGAAGAGTACTATAAAAATGACCAATGGAAACAATCATCTACTGACAAAAATCGTATTCAACCTACAATTAACTACATTTTTACTACAGTAGAGAGCTTAATGCCGTATTTAACAAGTAACGTACCAGACCCAATCGTACTGCCTATTCATCCAGACGCTGAAGAAACAGCAAGTGATTTAACTAAAATCGTTAAAATCATATTAGAAAAGAATAATATAGAAAAATCACTCCAACTAGGAGAGCGACAAAGATTAAAATTTGGTACATCTATATGGAAGGTATTTTTCGACCCCACTAAATTAAATGGTTTAGGAGACGTTTCTTTTGAAGTAGTAGACCCAGTAAACTTCTTCATTGACCCTAATGAAGTCGATAATTTACAGAACGCTGATTTTTGCGGCACTTCTGTTAAAAGATCAGTTGAATACCTAAAAAGACGTTATCCAGACAAAGCAAATGAAATAGTAGCTGACCAAATGAGTAATGAAATCACTGTTTATGATAGTGAAGATGAGGAAGATCCACGAAATAGGATGGCAACATTAATTGAGTACTGGAAAAAAGACGTAGAAAACGGTCTTGTTAGGATTGTAGTTGCTGGTGACGTCTTACTTCGCTATGATACAGATTTTTATATGCACGGTAAGTATCCATTCGTAAGAAGCGTTGATTATCCTATTCAAAAGAGTTTCTGGGGAATGGGAGAAGCAGAACAGCTTGTTGAAATGCAGGATATCCTTAATAAGCTTTTACAGATTGTCGTTGAAAACGTAGCTCTAGCTAACGGTCAATTAGTTGTCGATAAAAACGCTTCTGGAATAAGGGACATTAAAAGTCTTGCAAGTCAACTATGGAAGCCGGGACTTACAATTCCTGTAAACGACATTAATTCCATTAAGAAACTAGATGGAGTTATGGCTCCAAGCTGGGTAATTAATTTAATTCAGATGATTCAAAAGAATATTGAACTTGTAACTGGTGTATCCCCTCTTTACTTAGGAGAAGCTCCGGGCTCTGTAACTGCTGCCTCTGGAATTTTAGCTTTACAGGAACAAGCAACAGCTAGAGTAAAGCTGAAACTACAAGAACAAGGTCGTTTAATAGAAGAAATTGTTGACTTCATTATTGCTTATGCAGTTGAGTTCTACACAGAGGACAGATATTTCCGTTATTTAGACGAGAAACGTGAGCCTCAATGGATTCAAATGAATAGTGACGACTTAGCTAAGCGTGATGAAAATGGAAATCTGATTATCCCAGAATTTGACGTATCTATTGCAGTAGGTTTTGACGCTCCTATGTCTAGAGCTTACATTGAGCAAATGGCAATGCAGTTACATCAAATGGGAGTAATTAATGCTGTTGAAGTACTAAAAACAATGAACTTCCCTAACAAGGAAGAAATTATTGAAAGACTTGAGGCAGTAGCTGAACTTTCTGGACAACTAGAAGGGCTACCAGAAGAAATGATTGACCCAAGCATTCAAGGTGAATTAGCTGAGCTAACCGCTCTAAACATAGGTAATGCCAGTCTACCCGGAGGAATGAACGTACTAAATACAAACTCTCCGCAGGACGCTATGGAACAGCAACAAGAAATGTCTCCACAGCCTACTGATCCTCCTTTGATGAGCAGTAGTTTTTAATAGAAGCTATGGGCTAACGGAGAGGAGGCTAACTAAATGATTGAGTGGACACAGGACAAACATGATTATCTAGTATCTCTTAAAACAAGTAAAAAATATACTTGGGCTCAGATATCCGAAGAAATGTCCAAAAAGTTTAACAGAACCTTTACTGTTGATCAATGCAGGGGTCGCTGGAGAAGAAGTGCTGAAAAAGACGTTCAAGAAGGGTTTAAAGAGACTTATAACGTGAACCCGGACGGAACGCATGAGTCTACCAAATTATTAGCTTTATCGGAAAGACAGAAAAAAGATGAAAAGTATATCTTAAACGCACATGGCTTCGACCCAGACGAATGGAAAGTGCATGACGTTAAATCCACTATGTGGAATCAAAATAGTAAAGAAAACGGTATGCTGACTCTTTACTCAAGCAAGTTGACGGCTAAGAAAAGAGAAAATGAATTTAACTGGGATAAATTAATTAGGGTAATAGAAAGCTCCCCTCCTGTTTCTCCAGTTAAATTCACAGAAAAACTTCCAGAAAAACCTAGGTACTTAAATATTCCTCTTTTCGACATGCACTTCGGTCCAGCAACTTTTGAATACTATAAACCGTTATTGCAGGAGTTATTAAAAATATTAGAAAAGCAATATAAAGAAATCTTGTTTATAATAGGTCAGGATTTATTCCACAATGACGATTTCCGAGGACGCACATCTAAAGGAACAGAGATTGACAAATATAATATGGAAACCATGTGGGAAGACGCAAAACTATTTTATATAACACTAATTGATAAAGCATTAAAGTCCTCTCCCACTGTCCACGTTATGTATTCTAAAGGAAATCACGATGAAAGTATGGGCTGGGCTTTTGTAAAAACCCTTGAAAGTGTCTATAGAGATGAGCCAAGAATATCTTTTGATACTAGATTTAAAGAACGTAAAGCAATATTATTAGGTACTAATTTTATTGGAACTACTCATGGTGATAAAAATCGAAGAAATATCGCCTCTAATTTCTCAGTGGAGTTTCCAGAGCTATGGGCAAAAGCTACTTCTAGAGAAGTTTATATGGGGCATTTACACAGAAAGCGTGTAACACGCACTCCTTCTGAGATAGTGATTGATGAAAAAGGCGTTATTGTTCGTGAGCTAGGCACTGGAAATGTTACAGATGATTGGCATGATGACTATGGATATACGATGGCGCATAAGGAATTTGAAATCTTTGAATACGTTGAGGACAGGAAAAAACATATCTATTGTATATAGTTGACATCCTGACTAGTCAGTGGTATAGTTATGATAGGTATAAAATTCTATGACCAAGGTTCTTTTATGCTTTATAAAGACCAAGGCGTATGTTTTAGGATAGTAGCTCAATGGTAGAGCTTTCGGTTGTTACCCGAATGGTTGTAGGTTCGAGACTTACCTATCCTGCCATAATGGGTAGTAGCTTAATTTGCGTAGAGCACTCCGTTTGGGACGGAGAGGTTAGGAGTTCAAATCTCCTCTACCCAATAACATTCGTACAGTCTTTCGCATAACTGAGTACAGTCAGAGGAGGAATTAGTAATGAATCCAGAAGAAGTTTTGGAGCAACAACAGCAAAATGAGCAAAATGGTGAAAGCGGTGTACAGTCTCAACAACAAGACCAAGGCAACGCAGGAAATCAAAACGCTCAAGAACAAGACATTGACTATGAGAAAGCTTATAAGAATTTAGAGCCAGAGTTTACAAAGAAGTCACAAGAATTGGCTTCTCTAAAGGCTTGGAAGGATTTCCAAGAAAAAACAGGTATTACGGCTGAACAAGCACTACAACAACTAGAGCAGTATCAAAGTCCACAGCAAGGTAATTACTCAAACCAAGCAAACGCACAAAATTTTAATGATCCAATGTATGCACAACAAGGATATCAGCCAATGAGCGGCTTGAGTCAATATCAAGACCCATACGCATACCAACCTCATTATGAGGACCCTAGAGTCGCTCATCTAGAGCAACAAATGCAACAAATGCAACAACAACAGCAAGTTGAGAAACTAAGACAAAAGTTTCCTCAATTCGATGAAATGTACCCAGACGTCCTGAATCTTGCCCAGTCTCAGGGGCTAGACTTAGAGACAGCGTTTGGACGGCTAATGGTCGATAAGTGGGATGATTTTAAATCTTCCACTGAACAACAGGTTGTAGAAAGAATTAGGCAAAAAGGCTTAAAAACTGTTGAAACTTCCAATGTGGGAGGAAACCAAGATGAAAGTGTCCAACTTACAGAGCAAGAAGCCGCAGCCGCTAGAGCTATGGGTATTTCCCCTCAAGACTATGCAAAGATGAAAGACGTCAAATATACAATCGACTAATATTTGACAGGAGTGTTATAAATGACATTAAAGACTACTCAGGAAGGCTGGGGTAGGTTACTCGAACCCGGTTTACGTAAGATTTTCTTTGAGACTTGGAAGGAGTATCCAACCCAATTCACCAAAGTTTTCAACGTATTAAATTCTAAGAAACATGCTGAACACGATCTTAGCTTAACGGGTTTCGGACCGTGGGAAGCTAGAACGTCTGAAACTTCCTCTGTTCCATACGATGACCCAATGGAAGGCTTCGAGATCAGCTATACTCACACAGAGTTTTTAAAAGGTTTTAAGGTTTCACGAATGATGGTTGATGACGAGCTTTACAACCAGATTAATAAGTTGCCTAAAAACTTAGCACGGTCTGGACGGGCTAAAGTAGAAACAGACGCTGCTAGTGTGTACAATGAAGGGTTTACAAACACTGGGTATGACGGTGAGCCGTTATTCTCTACTGAGCACCCTATTGTTCGTACAGGCGGTAAAGGAAGTAATTTAGTAGAAGTTTCTGGAGCAACTAGTGATGAGGATATACTAAATGAGGATACTGTCAATGAGGCGTTATTGTTAGCTCGTAAGACTACTGATGACGCAGGACTGAAAATTGTAGTAAGCCCTAAGAAATTGATTGTTCCTCCAAATTTAGAGCCACAAGCTCAGAGAATTGTGAACTCAGCTCAACGTCCGGGAACTAACCACAACGACATTAACACAATTAAATCTAAATTACAGATTGTAGTTTTAGACTACTTAACAGACGATAAAGCGTTCTTCTTACTTGATGACGACATTCATGAGATGAACTTCTTCTGGAGAGTTCGCCCAGAGTTCAAGTCTGAAGAAGATTTTGACACGTTAGAAGCTAAATATCGTGGATACATGCGCTATAGTCAGGGTTACTCTAACTGGCGTGGAGTTATCGGTGTTAAAGCTGGAGAATAATATAATAGTTTCGGAGGTGTAGGCTCATGGATTTAAAGATTATAGGCTCTTTATTCATTGAGCCTATTCCTACTTGTATAGATAAGGAGGTTTTGTAAAATGAACCTCAAAGAAATTAGGGACGATGTTCGTTCTCTGATTATTGAGCCCCAGCAAGGCTTTCGTTCAGATATCGAACTTAATCGTTGGATAAACCAAGCGCACCAAGAGTTAGCTATGTATTACAGGATTGATGACAAAGCAGATATTCCCTTACAACCGGGAGTAAGTTTTTATAAAGCTCCTGAAGACTTACTTTCCTTGAAAGGAGCTTGGGACTCAGAAGGAAATTCTATTTCTGTAATTCCTGTAACCTCTGGGAGTGAGTTAGCAGAAGATGAGGGAGAGGAAATTACTTTATTTACTTTAGGTGACTACCTAGTAGTTGTTCCAGCCCCTCCTGCTGATGAAGAAGCCGATGATCCCGGAGTTATTACAATATTTTATGAAAGGTCTCCAAAGCAGTTAATTACAGACACAGACGTTCCAGAAATTGCAGAGCCTTATCATAAATATCTGGTTTCTTTTGCTGCAATGAGAGCATTTGCAAAGGACGAAGATTTTGAAGCCTCTGCGATATATGAAGCTGAGTATTTAAGAGGCAAGGAGGAAATAGCCGGTCACAGAGTTCCTATTTCTAAAGACGCAAACACTATCTTAGAATTAGTAAGATTAGGGATTTTAAACGCAGCAGAGGCAGCAGAGTGGTTAAATATCCCTATGAAAAAGAAAGTTTGGAAGCGTGTTGAAGTTGAAGAAAAAGGAATGGCTCTTATGCAGACTGGTGTTATTGATAAAGCAGACTTGCTCAAAAATACTGAGTTCATTGATAGGGATAAGATTATTCCGAGACTTACTGCGGAACATAGCGATTTAATTGAATTACCTAGCTGGAACGAAAAGTATGTTCCTCCAGAACCGGTGGAAGATGATGACGAGGTTGAAGAAACACCAAGCCCACCAGAAGATGAAAGTCATTGGGACGATTGGGAGGACGTTGAAAGCTTCCCAGATGACGATGATGATGAGGAGGACGAAAATTAATGGCAAACGTTATTAAAGCCGCTGAGAGGCGTAGACAAAAACTTCAATTTGAGGTCACTGACCTATCTGGAGGTTTTGTCTCTCAACACTCCTCCTACAATGTCAAAGAAAATTATCTTGAAGATGTTCAAAACATGGAAATTGTGCAAGGCATGTGGCAAAAACGGAAAGGATACAACTTATCTGGACAATATACAGCCATTGTCTCTACTCCGGGAGCCGTTAGGGGAGCCCATGTCTATAACAGTCAGGATAGTTTGAATGTGTTGGTTGTAAGTAACAATAACCTGTATGTTACTAAAAGTTTAACAAGCACTGGGTACCATAAACTTTTTAGCGGAAGAGTTCCCTCTAGTCCAAAAGTCTCTTTTGTAGACTATCAAGATGATTGCTATATTGCTTCTGGGCGAGGCAAAGTGTTGAAATATGACGGAAATTCTTTAACAGAAGTTCCTTCCCCTCAAGGAGATATTTTAGCTTCTTACGATAATAGACTTTTAATTTCCGGTATCAAAGGGGACTCTCTAGTTATCTACTACTCTGACAGAGGTAAAGGAGAACGCTGGGACGCTCTTTCCTATGTTGTTTTAAACGGAAAATCATCCGAAGAAATCACAGCTATGTTTCCAGCTTTAGGTAAGTTGTTTATATTTACTAATCAGAATATATACTCCCTTGCCGGAGGGATGGAAGCTTTCTCTATAAGCCTTGAAGTATCCGGGCTTGGAGCAGTTAGAGGTAATTCAGTAGGGATGTATGGCAATAAATTCTATTTTGTAGGAGACGATTACAAGATATATGAGTACGATGGCGGTAATTTCCCAAAGGAAATTTCAGTGAACATTAGTCACTATATCGAGTACTCCTTCCCTAAAGACGCTCTAAGAAATGCGGAAATTACAGAGTATGGCAATAGTATTTGGTTTACGTTAGATAATTCTAAGGAAAGATCTGAACGTATAACCCTAGTATATTATCCAGATTATAGAGCATGGACTAAGTTTAAAGGAATTCCTGCCTCTAAATACTTGAAGATAGACGATAGGCTCTATTTTATTGGAGTACACAATATAGGCTCTATTTACCAGTATGATACTAGTTTTAGTGACGAAATATATGCAATAGACGCTTATCTTAAAACTACTAAATGGTCTTTTGATAACTTAGAGCATTTAAAGAGATTTAAGAAGCTGTACCTTCGTGGGGCTATCCAAAGCGGAGGAGGCAACGGTTTTAACGTGGATTTCCTAATAGACGAATCTCAAGTAGCTTCCATCCGAGTAACTTCTGATATAGCTTCTGAAACAGAATTATGGGGAGACAACGCATGGGGTGAGTTGTACTGGGGTAATGCGATGGCTACTGCCGGAACCGCTTGGGGTCAGTCCGAGTGGAGTGATTTTGAGTGGGGTGGCGGTGAGCTAGTTTTCTCCCCTAGATGGGGAACTTCCACTTGGAATAGTTTTGAGTGGGGAGACAAGCGTGACGGAGAGCTTGGTGACGATGTAGGTAAAATATACTCCAAAATTTTCCTAAGTCAATATAACGTCATCTCAGGTAAATATCTCCAGCTTGTATTCAGAGATAATACTCCTAATCATGGTTTTAGGATAGAGAATATGATGATTGAGTACGTACAGAAAGGAGCAAGATAAAATGGCACAAATTTCTTTGCCTAATCAGTTAGTTAATGGAACAGTAGCTGACGCTTCACAAGTAATGGCGAATTTTAATGCGATAGTTGATGTAGTAAATGGTAACCTAGGTTCCGACAACATTAAAAGTATATCTGGAAATGATATTACTTTACGAGACACTATTAGTGGAGGAACTGATACTTTAAATAATTTTGCACAAAGGATTCAAGTTGGGCATTTATCCACTGGAGATTTCCCTGCGAAGGAAAGAAAAAGAATTCAAGTTAAATTTAATACTCCGTTTCCGGGAACTCCTTATGTAGTAGCTCAAACAAGCTCCTCTTACCCAGAGAGGCGTTACGTAGGGATTGCAGCTAGATCAAAAAATGGTTTTGAAGTTGTTTGCTACAAAACACAGGGCAGCTCCTCAAACTACGCAGTAATGTGGATAGCAATTTACACAGGAGCAATGTAATTACTAACAGGTAAGGAGGCTTACTAATGAGTGAAAATCGTACAGTAATTAATCTAACTAATATTACCGAAAACAGCTCTATGAGTGATATAAATCTAAATTTTAGAAAGCTTCAAACAGAAATATCTGCTTTTAGTCACCACATAGAACCTACAGTTAGAGAAGCTAGAGAATTTAAAAATTATATGGACACTTTCCTTATGGGTGAGCCCCCTATTTCTGAAAGAAAGGCGTATGAGTATACAGAAGATTTCACTGTTGACTACGCCCAAAAGAAGATTTACTCCAAAAACACTCCTCCAGAGAATCCAGAGGTAGGAGATTTATGGTTGGACAATTCAACCTCCCCTCCTACCTTCTTACGATGGAATGGAGAAAAATGGGAAAAACTGTCTGCTACTACCTTTGAAGAGCTTGAAGGTATGATTGACTACGACCAACTTCCAGACCATACCATTGATTCTATGAAAATAGCTATTGAAGGTATTAAGGACATTAACTTATCAGAGGGAGCAGTTACAGCGGATAAAATATTAGACGAAGCGATTACAAACGCTAAACTTGCAGCTGACGCTGTTTCTGCTATTAATATACAAAATAACGCAGTTGACAATGAAAAATTAGCAGACTTGTCCGTTACAGCCGAGAAATTAGCAGACGGTTCTGTCGAGTTTGATAAAATTTCAGATTTAGCTAAAGAAGCTATAAATACGGTTGCAAAAGAGTACACTGACGAGGAAATTACTTCTACAAGAAATGAGATTGCTTCAGAACTTGCTAATAAGGCTGAACAAGCTTTTGTAGAAGCTCAACTAGAAAATAAAGCCAATCGAGAAGAAGTAGAAAACTCAATCTCTACTATTTTGAACGATTTATCTGAAAAAGTTGACGCTGAATGGGTAGACGGGAAACTGCAAACAAAAGCCAATGTATCGGACGTTTACACTATCGAGGATATAGATGGAATGTTCGATAACGTTGTTAGTGTTACAGATTACTCAACTGATATGAGTGGTGTTATAGACAGTATTACCGACCATGAGACTAGGATTTCACAAACAGAGTCAGACATAGTATCTAAAGTTGAACAGTCGGTTTTTAACCAATTAGAAGATGAGGTCGGTAACATTGGCTCTGAACTAGAGTCTGTTAGCACAACAGTTGAACAAAATGCTGAAAGAATTGAGTCTAAAGCAAGTCAAACATATGTTAATGAACTAGCTGGTGAGGTCTCTAGTCTTGAAAGCTCTATAACCCAACAGGCAGATTTAATAGAACAGAGAGTTACTAAAACAGAGTACGAATCGGATATAGACGACATAAGAGAAAATTTTTCTAATCATGAGTCACGTATAACTCAGACTGAAAAAGACATTACTAGTAAAGTTGAGAAATCCGTTTTTGATAGTGTAACAGGTGACTTAGATAGCCGAGTAACGACTGTATCTCAGACTGCGGAAGGGATATCTCAGGAAGTAGGCGCTATTTCTACTAATTTAGAAGACTTGTCTGATGTTGTCTCTAGTCATACCACAGCTATAGAGCAAAATGAAGAAGCTATTACACAACGTGCTACCAGATCAGAAGTAGATAGCCTAGCCGGAAGAGTTTCTACGGCAGAGGGGTCTATCTCAACTCTTGCTGGAGAAGTTTCTTTGAAAGCTTCTCAAACAGATGTTAATAATTTAGAGGATAGAATGTCTACAGCAGAAAGCTCACTAAGGGTTCTTCCAGAAGAGATTGAAGCAAAGGTAGATAAAGACGGAATCATAGCAGCCTTTAATTTATCTCCAGAATCTGCAAAATTAGAAGCGCAGAGAATTGATCTTGATGGAGACGTAAATATTGTCAATGGCAGGACTAGGATTAAGGAAGCAGCTATAGGATCAGCGGCTATCCAAGATTTAGCAGTTAAAAACCAGCATGTAGAGTCTATTCACGCTAATAAAATTACAGCTGGAACAATCGCTGCTGAAAGAATAGCAATCGGACCACTTACACAGTTTGCTGACGGCTTTGACCCTACTACCAAGGAGACTCCTTCAGGCGCACAGTCTAAGGCAAACACGGCTGAGTCAAATGCGAAAAGTCATGCAGAAACAAAAGCTTCCCAAGCTGAATCCAGTGCAAAATCCCACGCAAATACGGTAGCTAATAATGCCCTTAATGACGCTAAAGCTTATCGGGATTTATGGGCTTATAAGGATACAACCTACATTGACGGCGGTAATATTTACGCAAACTCTATAACTGCAAATCAAATAGCTTCTAACGCTATTACAGCTAATAAAATTGATTCTAAAGCCGTTACAGCTGAAAAACTAGCTGCTAATGCAGTTTCAGCGGACGCTATTGCCTCAAATGCTATTTTAACGAAACATATTGCCTCTGGAGCGGTTACAGCTAATGAAATTAGTTCTAATGCAATAACTGCTGACGCTATCGCTAGTGGAGCCATACTAACAAAACACATTTCAGCTGAAGGAATAGACGCAAGTGTTCTAAAAGCAGGTTCCGTTATCGCTAATAATATTAAATTCAGCGGTAGTTTAGAGGGAGCTTCTGGCACATTTACAGGAGTACTAAACACTGAATCAAATATAAATGTGGGTTCTCAAATAACTATGGGTTACGACTCTCAATCAGGTACGAGAATTCTCTTTGAAGGATATGACCCTAAACATGAATATGCCTCTATAGAAAGAAATACTGGTGGTAATTTAGTTATTCACAACACAGAAGGTCGTTTAGATTTAATTGGAGTGGGTCAAGGCGTTTCTGCTAACTCTTTAACAGTGGAAGAAAACATGTATGTTCGTGGGGACGTACGTCTTAAAAATGGAGCAGTAATTCATGTGACGGGAAACGGAGATTATTCAGCTATATATGCAGATGGTGTTGGAGCTAGTGGAAACGGAGGTATTATATACTTTTTTAGACCTAACACATCGCACTGGCTATCAGGTGCTGTTGTTCTTCACGGAGATGGAAAAAGGTTATTGATAGGTCAGAATGGAAAAATACACATCACAGCAAAAGCGGAAGTTGATGACCATTTATATTTGAATAGTGGAGAAATAGTTTCAAACACTGGATGGTTACGATGTATGGAGGCTTATACTAGAACATATACGTCCGACTCCCAACATGCAAGGGTAACAAGTACAGGTATTATAGGAAGAATCACATCATCAAGACGTTATAAACTACTTGAAGAAGAAGTAGATCTAAACTACGCAAAACGTATTTTACAGCTTAATCCAAAAACTTGGTACGATAAAAGAGCTGTTGAAGATTATGCGCACACTTTACACACTGGAGAGGAAACTGAGTGTCAGCGTATAGAAAGAATAGGTGGAATCATTGCAGAAGATACCCATGAAGCAGGTCTAGGGCTGTTTGTGGAGTATGATGAGCTTAATAGACCAGATTCGGTACATGACACTATTATTTATTTGTTAATACCACTTGTAAATGATTTATATAAGAGAATAGATAAATTGGAGGAGAAGCTAAATGGAAATGAATAAGGAACAGTTACAGTCAGAATTACAGAAAGCTAACCTAGTGATTCAAAAGCTACAACAGAAAGTTGGAAATCTAGTAGGTTCCATCTCTCTACTTGAAGTAGAGAATGAGGCATATCTAAACTACGCTATGAAACTAGAAAAAGAGGCAAAAGATTTAAAGAAAACTAATGATGACGATGAAGAAACAGTAAAACCAGAAATTTCAAGCTAATAGACTGGAGGGCTAAAAGTGGAACTAGTTGACGGAATCGCTAAGATAGGCTTCCCAGCAGCTGTTGCAGCGTTTTTAATATGGTGGACAACATATCAGCTTTCAGCAAAAATTAATATGTTATGTGAACAAATAAACAATAATACTAAAGCAGTTACAACACTAGCTATGGCTATTATGAAAGAAAAGAATATTGAGCCGTCTGAGATTAAAGATATAATTGGGAGGAATAAAAATGTTTGAGCTATATGGTATCGGAGCAGTAGCCTTAATCGTGGCTCTGGTAGAAGTTTTTAAAAAGGTTGGGCTTCCAGTCAAGTACGCCCCACTCGTATCTTTAGCTGTTGGAGTTTGTTTAGGTATCGTTGCTTTCTCTTCTGAAAGCATTACTAAAGCTATTATTTTAGGTTTAGCGGCTGGTGCTTCTGCTGTAGGGGCATACAGCGGAACAAAAAACTTGTTTGAGAATAGAGCGGAGGTAAAAGATAATGGCTAAAACTGAGTGCGTTGTTTGTGAAAAAGAAATAGAAATATTAGAACATTTTAATGGCGAAATGATGTGTGAAGATTGTTATAACGACCCAGAAAATGAGGTGTTTAACTAATGATTAAAATTTACATTGACCCGGGACATGGTGGTAGAGATTCTGGAGCTTTGGGTAATGGTCTAAAGGAGAAAGATTTAACCCTTGATATCGCTAAGCGTATCGAGAAATACCTTAAAGAGAAATATACAGGATTCTCCTTAAAGTTCTCCAGAAAAACAGACAAATATTTGTCTTTAGCTCAACGATACAATGACGCTAATAAGTGGAACGCTGACTTATTTGTATCTATCCACATAAATGCGGGTGGCGGTACTGGTTTTGAGAGCTTTGCTTTTAATGGAAAAGTTCAAAGCAATACACTGACTAATCAATCAACTATTCATGACAGTGTTGTATCTGCAATTTCTTCTTATAAATTAAGAGACAGAGGTAAAAAACGTGCAAATTTTGCTGTACTTCGAGAGACCAAAATGGCTGCATTTCTATCTGAAAACTTATTTATTGATACAAAATCTGACGCCGATTTATTAAAAACAACTAAATTTAAAAACGCAGTTGCTAAAGGACACGCAGAAGGAATAGCAAAAGCTATGAAACTAAAAACTAAAAGTAAGGAAACTACTTCTACTACAAAACCTTCTAAACCAGCTAAGCCTAGCAAACCTGCTACTTCTTCCAGCAAGAAGAAATCTAGCAAATATACCGGGAATTCTATTGTTGATTATTTAAAGTCTATTGGAGTAGACTCAAGCCAAAAGAACAGGAAAAAGTTAGCTAAAAAATATGGTGTCAAAAACTATGATTTCTCAGCAAAAAAGAACTTAGAGCTTTTAGCTGTTATGAGAGACGGTAAGACCAAAACTAAATCTTTTCCATCTAGCAACAAAAAATCTTCGTATATTGGAAAACGAGTGGAGTCTATACATGTAGGTAAGCTACGTTTTTATAATAAACCTAGTTGGAAAGATAAAGATGTTGCAGGTCATATGGGTAAAGGTTACGGATTCCCCACAATATTAGATAAAGTAAAAGTCGAAAACGGATATCAATATAAAGTTAAAAACAGTCGTGGAAAAGTGTTTTATGTTACTGCAAGTTCTAAATATGTAAGAGTAGTTTAAAATTTTCTAGGAGAGGAGGTATCTGTATGCTTGGATTTATAACTAATCTTGTAAAAGATCTTGGAAGAAGGTCTGCTTCGTTAGCTTCAAATCGACAAAACAATACTAGTTCCAAAGCTAGGTACACAGGATATAGTACTATTGGAGGAAATCCAGCTAGGAGCTCCGCTCCAAGAGCTGTGTCCTCCTCTCCTTCCACTACTCCTTATGTTAGGAATGTTGGAAGACCGAGTACTTTGCCTTCTGCGCCTACTATTACTGCGGCTCCACGAATGAAAAATCTTCCGAGTCGAATACCGGGAAAGCCAGAAACTGTCTCACTTGGAACCTCTCAAAGTGGGTCATCTCCAGTTTTTAGAGATATACCAACTTTTGGTGCAAGTTATTATATGCCTCAAGATACTCTTAGGTTGATGGATGAAATTTTAAGTAAACAACCTACCTACGATTCTTCCCAGTTACGGAAAAGAGCAGAGGCTCAGACTGACTTATTGACAAACCCTCAAATAGAGACTTTACGAGAGCAAATTAATGCTTTAAAGGCTCTTATTCCAGAAACCAGAGAAGGTTTAGAAGAATCTTATACGGAGGCGCAAGATCAGTTAAGGGGAAGTCGTGATGAACTGTACAGAGCTTTACTTGAGGAAGCCGAGATAAGTGGAGGTATGAGGGCAGGAGTAGCTCATGCTCTTAACAGACAATTAAACCAAGAAACATCTCCACTCAGAAAGGCTCTAGAAACTGACTACTTAAATACGAGAGACCAAGTAATGGGAGCTTTAGAGGACCAGAAACGTGAAGCACAAAATCTACTTTCTTCTATTCAAAAGAACAGAAGAAATATGACTGAGGATAACTATAACGCTTTAAAAGACCAAGCAGTAGCACAGTTCAGAGAAGCACAAAAAGCTCAACAACAGTTCCTACAAAGCATAGTAGATATCGAAATGGGAGCTAGAACAAGTGCGGCAACTTTCCAACAAGAAGCAGCAGCAGCTGAAAATGAGTTTCAAGCCCAACAAGCCCAATTACTAAATCAGCTATATGAGCAAAGTTTACAGCAATACCAGCAAGAGCAATTCCAAAGAGATTTAGACAACTGGATAAATATAGTAGCAGGTCCGGGAATAAAGACTAAGAATCAAGCGTTAGGTATGTTGAACAGACATCGAGATTCCATTATATCTACTGTCGGACAAGACGGGTATGACGCTATTCAAAAGCATATTCAAGATTTACGTGGGGATTGGAGCAACCCTAATTATCAAATCCCAGAATCTGAACTACACAACTACGGATCATCTGCTTTAAATTCTGTGTCTAGGAGAACTCCTTTGACTACTGGTTATAGTACTATTGGAGGAAATCCAGCCAGAAACCCTAATTTAAGCCGTATTAGGGAAATATTAAAATAAGGAGTGTTAAAATGATCTCCCCTTCTCCAATTATTGAACAGTTACTGCTTCACGCAAGATTTAGAAATAATTTACATGATTTATCAAATGAATATAATTCATTGTCAAAGCCTGAATGGTATAATCAGTACCCGAACTTTTCCGAAAGGGAGAACGATTTATGGCAAAATATGCTACTAAATACTTCAATAAATAGTCCACAAGATGTGCCAAATCTTATCAATTACTATTATCAGAGCGGTATAAGCCCTATTAGAAATACAAACTATGATGGGGACGGTAATGCTATAGTGAGCAGAAATATCCGTGATATCTCAGCTATGCGAGGCAATGAACGAGCATGGCAACAACATCAATACGATAGTATGACGCCTCTTTTACAGCAGATGGAGCTATCCGATAATCAAGTATGGGTTCAGCCTTTACATCAAAATCCCGGACGTACTAACATGTTCGCAAATCATTTCTTACAGCAATTAAGATAGGAGGTGTTTTCGTTGCCAAGCTACAAAGATTTAATGCCAAGCCTAAACCCTCTTCAGAACACTATACGTAAGATGACTGATTTCACTCTTCCAAACGGAGACTTGAATAGTTATTTTAAGAGAGCTGGAAGAGAGGCGGCTAATCAAACTGCTGTACAACGTAAAACTTTACAAGATTTAGCCACTTCTTTGGCAAATCAGAGAAAAGTCTCATTAAACAACTTACAAAGAAATAGAAGCCTACTTCCTGACCAGTTCTCTCAACAATTACAAGAAGTTAGGAATAATATTCCTTTGCAAGAACAGGCTAGAGGGGTAGCTCAGTCTGGTCTAGGTTTACGTAACTTCCTTCTAGCGGGTATATCTCCTTTGGCGCAACAAGCTAACTCCCTTCAACGTTCTATAGGACAGCATGGGCAGATTGAAAATGAGTACTTAAACAGCTTGTTATCAAATGTATTCCATCCTCAGAGAACGTTAGCACTTCAACAAGGTGAGGACGCTTCTAAAAGATACCAAACACTTGTTCAACAAGCGCAACAGTCTTTATTCAATGGAAGGATTTCTGAAGCAGAAAATTTACTTATGAGAGCTCAACTAGAGTACAATTCATTAATTAAAGCACAAGAAGAGTCAGCATTAAGACAGCAAATGCAGTATCAAAGACAATTAAACGACCTCCAGCAGAGTGGAGTAAGTGGAGGTGGAGGAGGAAACTTCTCTAAATACCGTATTACTTCAAACTATGGAGGACGTAAAGATCCAATAACAGGTAAACAATCCAGCCACAGTGGAGTTGATTTTGCTACACCAATGAATACTCCTATTAGCGCTACTACTGGAGGTACGGTAATCCGTTCTGGGTCATCTGGTAGTGGTTATGGCAACTATGTAGTTGTTAAAGATGACAACAATTTTGTACACATTTATGCTCACTTGAATAGTACGGCAGTTAGACCGGGAACACGTATTAATGCAGGGCAGATAATCGGTAGATCTGGAAATACAGGACGTACAACGGGACCTCACTTACACTATGAAGTTAGAAGAGGGTCTATGGGTGGGTCAACTGTAAATCCAATGGGATTCGTTTAATATTTAGGAGGGGAGCTTTATGGTAAGATTAATACAACCTAATTTGTCTAATGTACGTAGGCTTGTTTCATCTATGAGAGCCCCTACTCCTAGGGTACGAAGAGTTGGGACTAGTCCAGCTACGTATTCTAAAAAAGATATCGGAGAGTTGGTTGGAGAATTATTTGAGGAGAAAGGTTTAACCTCTCCAGAAGCTTTTGTTCCTAAAGAACAAGAAATGTCTCAACATCAACAACGTTTAGAAACGTTGCAACAAAGATTAGAAGCCTCAGGAATAGGCGTTCCAGATTCGGTACACCAAGGTAGACGAGGTTTTGGTGGTGCTTTATTAAATGCGTTAGGAGCAACAGGTGGAGCAGTAACAACCCTTATTCACGATTTAGTAGATGGCGGCGGGGTAACTCCTTTTAAATCTCTTGCAGATGGTTTTACAGGAAGAGATCGTAAAATAGGCTCTGATATTCTGGATGAATTAGGCGTTAAAAATAGAGTTGGAAAAGCTCTTGGCGGCTTTGCCCTAGACGTAGCTCTTGACCCTCTTTCTTATGTAGGAATAGGAGTTGCTAGGAATGTTGGTACTGCGGCTACAAGAGGGTTAGCAAGACAAGCCTTAGGTAAATCTGGAGAAAAATTATCTAGAAAAGAATTAGATAAAATTATTGAAACAGCAGTAGGACCTTCCTCCAGAAAAAGTTTTACTACATCGGATACAAGAGTTCGTGATGTGGCACAGGCGTTTGGTAGACCTGTCGAAACTATAAAAGTAGGAGATAAAGCAACCAACGCATACCGTATAGCGGATGTCGCTCCAAACTTACCAAGACAATTTAGCTTAGAAGTTGGTTTACCTTTCACTGGAGTAAGGGGTAATATTGCAAACTTAAATCCATTTACTAACGCTATTTCTAGAACTCTGTCTAGGGTTCCTACTTCAAGAGTACCGGGACTAAGTCATTTAGGTAAGGCAGCTAAATCTGCAAGTGATTTTACAAAAATCGCTTTTCAAACTTTTGGAAAACTACCGGAGAATGTAGCTAACCTAGTTAGACAACGTTCCATGAATATAAATTTCGAGTCCAAAAAAGCGATCCAAACAGGGATGAGAGTATCTGACCTACTAGGTAAAACTTTTAAAGGTAATGAAGCTCTGCAAAGAGATTTTGCATATAGGCTTGAAAATCATATGAGTATGAAAGCCTTTATGGGTTCTTTAGATAAAAATATTCGAGACGATGTTAGAAAAGCTTACGAAATCGCTAGAAAAGAGTTAAAGAAAATCGCTGAAAATGAGGTTAAACACGGTATCTTGTCTCAAGACCGTGTTAGAGATTTCTATTTTCCACACCTGCTAACTGGGGATAGACAAGCTCTTGAACTAGCTAGGAGACAGTTACAAGGTGTTGAGGGCTCAAGGCTAAGAACCACTGGAACATACCAGCAAGAACGTACAATGGACTCTTTAGTCGAATTAGAAAATTTCGTTAAAAGATTTAACGAAGCTAACCCAAACTTGGGAGACATTGCAGTAGACTTTAACATTGGTAAAGTACTTGCTACTCGTAAAATTGCTTCGGAAACTCTGATTCAAAATAAAAAGTTGTTAGAAAACCTTACGAACATGGGACCAAATATTGTACGTAAACTGAAATCTGCAACTGATATACCCCCAGCGGGATTTGCCACCATAAGAGGAGTTGGTAAAGAACTAGATAACTACGCATTTGCTGATGAAGTAGCTAAATTTATAGTAGAGTGGAACAAAATATCCGTTCCGGGAGAAGAGCTTAACGCTTTTGTAAGAACTTATGACGCTTTTCTTAATACTTTTAAAACTCTAGCTACTGCAACACCGGGATTCCATATACGAAACCTTTTAGGTTCAGTATGGAATAACTGGATAATGGGTGTTAGAAACCCACTTGATTATACAAGAGCAGGAGAGCTAATTATCCGTGGGGGAATACGTAGGCTGGAGCCTAATATGGGGGTATTGAGGAACACTACAATTTCTCTTCCAAATGGTGGAACAATGGATGGTGTAGAGATTTTAAATCACGCTCAAAGATACGATATTTTAAACGCTGGTTGGATGGGAGACTTACGTTCAAAGACTCTGGAAGAGATAGGGAAGCAGTCAATGCGTAGAAAAGCTCTTAGACTGGGTCATGTAAGAGAGTTCGGTGAGACTACTGAGGACATTGCACGACTAGCAGGGTTTATGAATCAACTACAGAAACATGGAGACCCTTATGCAGCTGCACTAAATGTAAAGAAACATTTATTCGACTACTCTGAATTATCAAACATTGAAAAGACGTGGTTTAGACGAATTATTCCTTTCTATACTTGGAGTAGAAAAAACATTCCTTTACAACTAGAAGCTTTAATTACTCGCCCGGGGATGTTCACTGGACTAGCACATGCTCAGGAGGAGGGGGCTCGGTATTCAGGTATTGATATAGAAGAAATGCCTGAATGGATTGCAAATTCCGCTATGGTTCCTTTTGGAGAGAATAGGGAAGGCTATGTGAACTACCTTAACCAATACGCTTTACCTGCTAACGATCTATTTGAGATTTTAAGGGCAACTAATAGAGGTCCTCAAGGAGTATTCAGATATGTTGGTCAGCAAACTGCTCCTTTCGTAAAAGGTATTCCAGAGTTAGCTATGAACAGACAGATATTTTCTGAGAGACCGATTGATGAGTTAGCTGAAATGTCCGGTGAAGGCATAGGTAGAAGGGATATACTAAATTATTTATTCCAGCAATCTGGACTACCATATAATGTATACAGATCTGCAACTGGAGAAACTGAATTGCTCAGATATCCAACACAAGAACCTCGTCCAGATGACGCATTTACAGCTAGAAACTTGCCTCCATTTAGAGGCGCAGGTATGTTAGGAATGTTAGGAGAATATAACCCAGAATTCTGGTTAGAAGAGTCACATCCATACAGATACGGACAGCAGTTACAAGCAGAAACAAGGCGACAGACTAGAGAAGGTCAAGATATTTACACGAAACAAGAAATTGACCAAGCAGAAGCTATCGGAATTTCTGTTGAACAGGTCAGAATCATCAGAAATCTGCTCGATGACCTTGGAGAAAGGAAAACTAGAGAAAATATCGAGCGATATTACTATAATTACCAGTAAATGTAAAAACAGACCTCAAAATCCTTCGATTAAGAGGTCTGTTTTTCGTTATGAATAGTATTAGTCTCGCATTAGCTGTTCTTCCTCTTGAGCTTAATTATACCCTTTTCTTCATTTATGCTAGAAATCTTCCATGTTTTAGGACTAAAATAGACAGTTTGCTCTGTGGGATAAACTAGACCGTTATCTACTAGCATTTTATCTCTTATAGACTCAGTAGTAATAGTTCCAACGGTTATTTTGTCAGCTTTAAGGTCTGATAATAAAGATTCCTTATTCAATCTACTTTGTCTCCTTCTGTTTAATTGGAAGTGGAAAATCTCCCCGATGTACCATAAGACCAAGTATAGCGTACCCAGCTATATCTCGTAAGGTATCTTCAAGGGACTCATCAACTTCTGGATCTTTCTTTAGTTCAGATAAATTAATAAGCCTTTCCACTTTATCATTGATACGAATGATAATTCCATCTAATCCAAAACGACTTATTGCGTTTGGTCCATAATCAATTTGTTTACGAATCAACGTATCTCCTAGTTCAGTAATTTCGTCCATAACAACATCTTGAAAAAACAACTCATTCTTCCTTCTTCTTCGGTTTCTCATCTAATTTTTCCTCCTCATTATTTTTAGAAGCCAATAGCTCCATTTTTGCAAACTCCAAAAGCCCAACTGCTTCCGCTAATGTAGCTTCACCTACTACATTAACTTGAAACTTCTGGGTTGCATGGTTCCAAGTAACAACCAAATGATTATCTTTGTCTCCAGTTCTTTGAGTTACTGGAGTAGTATTTCTTTGTTCCATTTTGATTCGCCTCCAATAAATAATATTTTCTCTATAGATAGTCTTTTAATATCTTTCACTCTTACAGCGTGTTGATGAGTTATAATCCAATCTTCTTTTACTAGATTGTTATATAAATCATTTATACGGAACTGCTTCTCTGTAATTGTATCAAATAGATCTGTGCCATCTTTTAAATGTATAACTAATCTATACTTCCTCAATCTTATTTCTCCTTCCCAAATCGAAGCCTGTATAGCCCATGCCTAATAGCGTCTCTTGCGTGATTATTTGGAACATATACGCCCATCTTCTTTAGTCTTTCATCTGGAAATGGTTGCTTGTTAGACGCTGGTTGCATAACTACTGGAATATCATTTTTCCATGCGAAGTGTTTAATAATGCCAATTACTTCTGTGGTAACAAAATCGCTCCAAAATTGGTTTTTCGCTTTCCACGGATACAACCTAAAAGACTCCATCACTATTTCATCTGGAGAGAATGGGACTACCTCATTAGCAATAATATCCTCTATAGTTTCGTGCTCATTTAGAAACCACCCCGCTAATCTTAAATCCTCTCCTTTAAAAAAGGCGAAACCGTTTGTTTTACCGGGGTCAAGAGAAAATAGCTTTTTACTCAATTTAGTCACTACCTTTTAATGTTTTAACGTATTGTGGATTTACTGGTCTAAGGGGTATTACAACTACCTTAGCAATTTCATCCCCCTTAAATATTGTTCTATCTCCTCTATAAGAAATTAATGATAGCTCAACTTCTTTTCTATCTCTTGCGTCAATTATTCCAACTCCATTAGACAATGCGATCCCTGTTTTACCTTGATTATCTGAAATAGATACTAACCCTGTATGCCCTACTGGAATCTCTAGATGTACTCCAGTTTTTACAACTACTACGGCTCCTTCCCGCAGCACAACATCTTCTTGTGCTCTTAAAATAAAAGTTTCGTTGTCTTTATGTTGCCTCTTAAAATTATCTGGCTCTGCTTTAACTCTTAATCTTCTACGTTTGTTACTCATTTTTCATCCTCCCGCCTTATTTATTTTTAATCTCAACGCCTCTTTCTTCCAGCGCTTTCACGCCTTTCTGTAAAATATCAAGTAGTTTTCTACATTGTTCTTCATCAAACATTCCAATATGGGCTTTTTCTGGGGGTAAGTCCATTACAATGCTTAACCACTCGTAAGCTTCGTCTCTCGTAACACACCCCATTCTCCAGAAAGGGTCAAAATAGTTGTGGCATTTTATCCTTAGCTTTCTCAGCTCCTCGTTCGCTAAAGTACCCATAGGTTTTGTACTAAATCTGTGAGTAGTAACATAGGCATTACAATTCTTACATAGATACACATTTGTCCCATAATCTCTTCCATAAAACTCTTTACTAGTAACTAGCTTAGGTCTAGTGCCACAATAACCACACCTAAGTCTGTGACCTTTTCCTCGTCTCCTCCCTTTTCTCTTCTTTTTCAACCTTTTACTCACCTCCTTTATTAACTAAACACTCTATCCTTCCAGCTATTTGGGAATCTGTTACGAACTTCCTCCAAAACATAAAACCCTATGGAGTAGTCGCAATTTAAACAAAGAGTATGAGCGGTGAAGTCTCCATCCTGTATTCCTAAATAATCATCTTTGGCTCCACAGTATGGGCAATATTTAAAATTTTCTACGTCTTTAAACTCAGAAACTAGTTTATAGCTCATCCACAAACACCTCTCCAGTGACCAATATATTGTCTATATAACTCTAAGATGGGCAAACTTAGGGTAATAGCCTTTTTGCCATACGCAATGTTGATATTCAATGGAGTCTGTCCTACCGTCAGAAGTAAAGGACATTCTCTTGTTATGCACAAAAGAATATTTCGGGAGCTGTTTGTCCCACATATCTTTTCTCCTCTTGCTTCCATAAAAATTTAATCTTAGTAACATAATTACAAATCCACCGTCTTTAACATCATCTAAAGCTTTTTCTATAATCTCCCTAGCGTCAGAGAAAGGAGGATTCGTAATAATCACATCTGGCTTTTGCTCTACGTTGTGTTTGAGGTAATCGTCTACTATCTCTGCTCTGGAATCTTCTCTAATATCTATCGTTCTTATTTGCTCATCTCTGATACCTAATTGCTGGAGAGCTATAGGGTAGCTCATCCCATTAGCTTCATCTCCTCCAGCAGTAGGGTCTAAGAACAATGTCTCGCTATTAAAAATTTGTGGTTCAAATTTCTTGAATTCCCTTAAAAAATGTACTATTTCATTTATAGGTGTTACGTAGTAGTCTGTTAGATGTCTTTTGTACCCTCTAGACGTACTGCTCAACTGTAAGACCTCCCTAGTACCCGGAATGTTGTCTGATTTTGTTTACATGATTTTTCTGGATATAAGCCTGTTCCAGCTCATCTAATGAAAACCCACAATCTGTTACTGTTCCTATGAATTCCTCAATAATAATTTCAAAAAGATCAACATCTTTTGTAGTAGCAAACTCAGAAACTACATTAGATAAATATAGGAAACTAGTTATTGGGTCCTTAATAACGGCGTCTGAATCTGGTAGACTCCGTTTGACAGGAAGGGATAAAATTCCTACATCATGTGCTATAGATAAAATGAAGTGTAAACAATCTGCTAATTCTTCCAACAAGGAATCTTTTCTAATGCCCCTATCCTCACTCCAATATTTAAAAACCCTGCATTCATTAATTGCTTCTCCTACTTCTGCAATTAAAGCTAGTAATTTATAATTTAGTAAATCTTCTCCCCTTAAATTTTTATTCTCCTCAATCATTTCATCTAGCTGTATCTGCTTTTCTAACAAACCGCCTAAATCTATGGAACTCATTAAACTGTTCCCCTTTCTTTTACTTCTTTCAATTCGTCTGGTGTTAAAACGTGACGCCTCTGCACCACTCTACCATAATGACTAGTCACTATATAAACTTCTAATAAATCATTTTCAAGTTCTTTTACTACTTTTATAGATAAAATTTCTTCCTCATGCACTTAGTACCTCACCTATTTCGTATTTCTTTGTCTCATCCCATGATGTTTCAGAATATTCAACGCCAACTGTAAAAGGAATCTTAAACTCTGGGAAGTATTCCATCGCTTCTTTTAATTTTGGTATTAAATATTGCTCATCTTTATGAATCTCAAATATTAATTCATCGTGAACCATTAAAACAATTCTACTTCTAGTTCCCTCAAGTATTCTCTCACAGCGGTCAATCGCAATTTTAGCCATATCAGCTCCAGTGCCTTGAATTAGGTAGTTAGCTAGTCGATATTCCTTACCTTCTACTCCCCAGTAAACTCTACCAAACTTATTAATCACGAAAGTTCCGGGACGTGATTGTGCGACTGCTTGAACAGCGTTCATGTACTGAAGGACTCCCGGGTAGTTAGCAAAGAAATTATCTACATATTTCCTAGCTTGTGCGTAATCAATTTTCAAGTTTCTAGATAATGTCCTTGCTCCCATACCGTAGAAAATACCAAAAGTAGTTGCCTTAGCGTGGTCTCGTATCGTTTTGAATTCATCAGTCTGATCGTCTTTAGTCTTGCTGGGGTCGTAAATTTCTTTTGCTCTAGGGTCAATCGCTAAAGCTGTTAGTGTGTGTAAATCATCGTTATTTAGGATTGCTTGTGTTAGGGCTTTATCTCCGCTGTACTCAGCCATTATCCGTACTTCCATTTGTGAATAATCCATAAACACAAACATAGTATCCTTACTAGGAATGAAAGCTTTTTTAACATTTAGCTTATCTCCTAAATCGTAGTTTGGAATGTTTTGCAAGTTAGGGTCTGAGCTAGAGAATCTCCCTGTAACGGGTCCTGCAACATTGAAATTAGCATGAATTACTCCTCCAGTTTTCCTTGCTCTCTCATAAATTGGTTTAAAATACGTGCCTAAAATTTTTGAGTATTTACGATACTCTACAATCTTAGTAGCAAGTACCTCTCCTTCCTCAGCTAACATTTCCATTGTTTCTTCATTAGAACTTGTGATTAACCTTCCTCTACTATTGAATACCTCAATAACTTGTTTAGGTGAGTTAATGTTTAAGTTTGTTCCAACTAATTCGTGTATTTCTTTTTGGAGCTCACTCATTACTTTTTCGCCATAAACAATTCCTGCTCTTAGATATGGGAGGTTCACAGTGATTCCTTCTCTCTCCCAATTAAAGACGTAATGGATGGTTCTGAGGTCTCTTTTATATGTTTCAGTTAGTCTATTCCGTTGAACTAGTGGACTAAATTTTTTATATAAAGCAAGAGTATATTTAACGTCACCTGTAGCATATTTTGCCATAATGTCTTTAGGAACATGCGAATAGTTTACGTCTAAGTCTACTCTACTCTCGGCTTCTAAAAAGAGATTTACTAACTCATCATTTTCTGCTAAGCCTGTTTTCTTCCAATGGTCATAAGCCTTTCTCGTTGAGCCAAGCTCTCTTATTACTTCTGTTAGTTCCTTACTTCGGACTCTTTTCTCAGATTTCATCCAGTCTTTCATAATCTTTTCAGCTTCATTAACGTTCTTATCAATCAATTTAGAAGTTAGGTCGTTCAGTCCAATAGACTCATCTCCATTGAGTAACAGTCTTGCCATTGCCATAGTATCGTGAATTGTCCCACGCACTGTAATACCTAAATTACGAAGGAAATGTAGGTCAAATTTACAGTTATGGAATATCTTTAACGAATGAGGGTCTAAAAAAATTGGTTCAATTAGTGATACGTATTCGGAGGGGATAGCATAATTGTCATCCCATCCCCAACCAACTTGGACTAAAAAAGCTTCATCTAGATCCCACAAAAACCCAGTAGTTTCTGTATCTATTGCTACATATCTGGGGGAATCCTCTTTGTATTTTCGTAAAATTTCAATTACTTCGGACTCATTATGTGCGTAGCTTTTCATTTATTAAGTCACACTCCTTAGCAGTAATCGTAAACTGCTCTTTCTTCCCCCTAACATTCGGTTCATAGTAAGTAGCAACGGGGTCTCTTTTCCCGATAAGTCTAAAGAGTGCTTGTTTTTGCTTGTAGTTTTTAGTAATTACTCCATACGTATTACGGTGTACTCGAAATACTTCCATTTTGTTCCCACTCCCTTAGCTTAGGTTCAAGTTCCATATAAAATGCCTTTGTGAATTTGAAAACTCTAGCGTCTTGTGTGAACACATAGCCATTATTGTATAGCCAACTAATCACATTACGATTATCAATTTTTCGTTCAATAGTGGCGTCATAAGTTCCCTTATCTAACATATCTCTAAACAACCTGTCAGAGTTTAATGTTTTATAAACTTGTTCTGAAATAATAGTCTCTGAATGAGCTACTTTACTATCTTTTTCTTCTACTACATCTGCTGCCACTTTATTCCGAACTTTTACGGATTGAATGTAGTTCTCGAACTCCATCTTTTCGTACTGCTTCTCAAGAAATTCTTTGACAAACTGAATGTGCTCTTCTGTTACAAAAAGATGTTCTCCATCTGCTGTCGAATACGTCCTAGCAGCTGAAGCTGTTGCAAGTCTTACAATCCTTTCAGTTGTTCTCTCTCCAGAATTGATAAGCTCTATGTCACTGTTAGAGTGCCAAAACTTACGCCTTAGATAGTCGGAGACTCTACGTAGTTCTTTTACAGCCTCTTTAGTAAACTTTATTTGGTCTGGTCTCCTAGTCCAAGCCCATAATACAAGCGACCTGCAAAGGTCTTTTGTGTATACTGAGTCTTCCTCATCTGCTGGAGGAATTTTGAATTCTGGCTTATCGTCCTCTTGTAAAATTACAACAGAAAAATCCAGTCTATCCTGAGAACCCCTGTCTGGAAACAAATCTGGGACCATGCTTATAGGAAAATCCCCAGCGTCTCTTCCAGTATTGATTCTTTGTCCGTCTTTTGGGTTAGTTATCCAAACCAACCTAACCCTAGCGTCCTTCTCATACGTTCCCGCCGAAGATGACGCCGTAATCGTTCCAGATGATCTAGAGGTGTTAAGACGTCCCATATCTTCAGCATGTAGTTTGTTAAACTCATCAATAAACACCAGCCTTCTGTCGTTTAGTGGTAATAGTCCGTCTCTAAATATCCACTTACCGCCTATCTGAACAGTTGTTACCGTTAAACCTCCGGGAGTTGCAGTTGCGGCGTCTTGAATTGCTCCTAAGTCATAATACTTTTGCATTTCAATTGCCATTTGAGATTTACCTTCCCCGGGGTCTCCAATAACTAATAGCTCTGCCCACCCTTTTATTGTACGGTTAGGGGCATTAGGGTTAGGAATACCAATAACAGAATGATAAACAAGATCATACGCAATAGATAAATCCTCTCTACCTCGAATTCTAAACATACTTTCATTAAGTCTACTTGCTATCTCAGGTATTTTCTCCATCGGGTTTCCTTGAAACACTTTAAGTTTCTCATGTAGTTCTGGAGAAATTTTAAATGTATCTAAATCGTCTTGCAACGGCTCTACCTCCTCAGCAATGAACATCAACTGTCCACTATCTCTAGTTTCTTGAACTGGGGTAAGCCAAAAATTAGCTTTTCTACCACTTTTAATCTTAGATGAAGCTTGTTCAGTTGTTACGTAACCCGCTAATTCCCTTTTGGACTCTGGAGTGTCATCCTCAGAGCTTTCAATAAACACTGGGACAGCTATTTCTTTCTTTGATTTCTCGTTTAATTCCCAGAAGTTACATCTTCTTGTGTTGGTTATAAAGGGAATATGTCCCATAGCTGCTATGAAGTTTCTTTGTTTAACAGGTGTCTGTTCTACTAATTCCATTACTCTAGGGTCATTTGGCTCAATAACAACCGTCTTTTTTCTGTTATTGTTCAAGGGACATTCTTGACAAATTTCAAGGTCATATCCTTTACACTCCAATATGTTATAATGGCTCCACAAATATTTACTTGTCCCAGCTTCTCCCATAACTCTTGCTTCGACCATAAACTCTTTATTTATATGTTCGGCTCCTATATCGCTCATAGGTAAAGTTGGAGGGACATATCGCTCCACCTTAACCGCATTTTCCATTACTTCCTCAAAACTTTCTTTATCCATTCGATACTTAACAAAATAATCTGTAACATCTTCTCCATCAGCTAACCCTAAGTCCATAATGTAGACTTCTGTTTCTGGAAGGTTAGCTAGAACTTTTGCAGACTTTTTAGCTCCTTCTTTTCCAGCATTATCACAGTCATAACATAGGTAAATTTTCTTGCCTACGAAATATTCTGCAAATTCCCTAAAATCTGCTCCAGATCCTCCAGTGGTAGTAATCGCAGGAATTCCTTTATCGTTTAGAATTAAAGCGTCAAATTCACCCTCAGTTACAACGATAGTTTTGTTTTTAATCGTTTCTATAGGGTATAAAGATATAGGTGAGCTACGCCATGCAAACTTAATTTTTGCTTCATTTTCTTCACGATACTTAGGTAACAAATACCTTCTTCCAGCCACTAAATTTTTTTGCTCACCGTAAATTGGTATTAAAATCTCTTTCTTTTCGTTTAATTCTCCTGTTAAACTATCTTTATCGTAAAACTGCCTAAAAGCTAAGCCGTATTTAACAGATGTATCGTGAGATATTCCACGCTCTTCTTCTAAAAACTTCTTTACCTCTGAGTCTTTGTCTAAATCTTTACCTTTTTCTAGATTTTGTTTAAATTCATCAATGAATTCTTTGTGATAAAGCCTGTTCTCTAACTGCCTTATACCTTTTCCAGCCTCACCGCACTCTGGATTCTTACATACCCAGAGCCCAGTATCAAAATCAACAGCCAAAGTTTTAGACCTATTATGGATATGGAAAGGACAGTTGGTTAAATAATTGTTATTACCAGAATTCTCCCAATCCTGTCCCGTAAAATAATCTCTGAATTCTGCTTCGTACATAAGGTCACTCCCCTAGCTAAAATTAGGACTTGCAAATTCTCCAAATAGTTCTCTTGCTTTTTCGTCATACGCTAGAGCTGCCTCTACTTCATCCCAAAAGTAGCCAATATGAATCTGCCTACCGTTTTTTCTAATCTGCGCTGACCATTTTCGCTCTCCTTTACTCTTGTAAACGCCTTTATACTTTGAGCGAAGTTCAGAGCTTTTTCTGGAGAGTGTGTTGCGCATATTCATATTATTTTGCGCTCTTGTACAAATCCTTAAATTGTCTCTAGTATTTTTAAGTTTATTTCCGTCAATATGGTCTACTACAAAACCTTTTGGGGGGCGCATAATAAATCTGTGCATATATAAAGTGATTCTTTTACCCCCAATTCTTTCGGTTCTAGCGGCATACCCTTTATGGTAGTACCACTTACATTGATTAAGCTCATCGAACAACTCCTTATCAACTATTACTTCTTTTCCTTGAGTTAAAGGGATTGCTCTCACCTGTCTCCTCCTTTTAATAGTAAAATAGTTTAGGCTGGGAACTTATGTCCCCAGCCCCATCCTACTATACTGACTAGTCAGTATCTATCAGAAAGGGATGTCGTCATCACTAATAGTCAGCGCTCCGTCACGTTCTGACAAAGCTTCTCCTAGTGATTGACTAGGCGCTGACTCGCCATCCACATACTCAACATCTAGTACTACGTTTCGGTCTTCCGTCTTTCCTTGATACGTTTGTTCCTCAACGCCTAACGTAAGTAATACTCTCTTACCTACAAAGCTAGGCAAAGTGCTTGTATCAATATTAACCTCTCCAGATAACCCTGTTACTGCTTTATAGAATTGCCCTAACTTCCACATAGCTGCTTCTGATAAAACGATATTATCAAAAATTTTGCGCTTTTGGTATGCAGGATGGGCAATGTTGTAAGTTACCGAAAACCCTTTACTTCCTGTTCTGAATGTTCTTGGCTCAACCTCAAAAACAAACGCTTCATACTTCCCTGCTGGGATTGGTGCAAAACCTGTATTAATTTCATCTAAATTCATCTTAATTTCAGTTGCTGTACTCATAATTAATCAATCTCCTTTACTCTTCTTTTATTTTTTAACCATTCTTCTATTTCACTCTTATCAAACCGTAAACCTTGACCTATTTGATAGCTCGGGATTTCCCCATTCTTTGACCAATTATAGATAGTCTTTTTCGCTACATTTAACTTTTTAGCTACTTCTGCTACTGTCATCATATTGATTGAATTACTCATGCTGAGATTTCCTCCTTGTCATTAGATAAGCTAACTAACTCTGGAAACACCTCCTCTAACTTTTCCCAAGAAGGTTGTTCCATTCCCTTTGGCAATCGGTTTGTTCTGTCTTTCGCTAACCACTTACCCTCTAAGTCGAAACCTATTTTTCTATCACCTCCGCTAGAGAACATGTATCCAACTATGTCAACTGCTCCCGGTAAATCATCTTGTAGCTGTCCTACTATGTCTGGACGGGTTCTTTCCTCTCCAGTCATTTCATTTTTAGTATGTCGATCTCTTGCAATATAGATTATATTGGAATCTAACGCTCTAAAGTTTCTAAGCATACGTCTCATTCTCTCAACAAGTACGCCATAGTCTTGCTGAGCCGGAGTCTCTGGACTTACTCGGTTTCTATCTTGTGTCTCAAGAATACGCTCTTTACACAGCTCTTGAATCTCCGTAACTGAATCTAAGATAATTGTATTGAAACTAAGTTTTCCTTGCTGAATCAGTTGGAAAATTCCTTGTAAATCCTCCCATGACCTTAGTTGAAATATTTTAGTTCCATTCTCAGCCATTTCTTTCTTTTTCTGTAGAGATGATGTACCTTCTTCTACGTCAAGTATTAAAGCATTTTTTACTCCATCATATAGAGAAGTCTTACCTACTCCAGATGGACCATAAATCAATATTTTTAATTTCTCAGCATACGCTATCGGCTCTTCAATCCTGTCCAATATGCTTTGTAAATCTGACATATAATTCATTCCTCCTATTTTAATATTTTTTAATTTATATAAACCCCATATTTATTTTTTAAAAAGATTTACAGCCCCTTATGGGGGAACGTTTGGGGCTGTAACAATTAAAAGGAGATGTAAAACGCTCGGCATAAGACGATTAACCTTATGCACATACTATATTACCACATACCATATTGACTAGTCAAGTATATACCTATACTTATCTATAAACAAATGTTCTGTATCACTCCCTTCCATATCAAGCAAACATAGTTCCGCAAACGGGCAGTCCCAAGAACAGTCCCTTGTAATGTTTCGTGGAAATACATTCGCCTTTAGTAAAGCATGTTTTAAATCTTCTGTTTGCAAAATATCTAATTCAGTATTTTCAATAGCTGTTTCTGTTCTAGTTGTATACTCCCTACTAAAGAATGGATTCTCTAATCCCTTTAAATGTTCCAGTATATCCTCATAATCTTCTTCATCCATTCCGTTTTCATGAATAGCTTCTAGGTATGTCTCATAAGTTACGTTTTGATTCCTTGCTTTAGATAGTGTACCGTTTTTCAACAATCTAGGTTTCTCTGGAACAGCTTTTCTTAAAGTATTGTATATAACTCCTTCAAGCGGTATGCCTTTCTTTCTAGCCGCCCAGATATAAGAACTTACTTGACTATCTCTCTCAATATGCTCAGTTTGTATTCTATTAGCTGTTTTATGCTCCATTACCCATATCTTATCGTTAATTTGGACAACCATATCGAAGAAACCTCTAAACAGTCTACCACTACCAAGATCAACGTCGAACTCAACTTCTGTACCTAGTACAATAAAATCGTCATTCTTAGCTGACCAATCGTGGTAATTCTCTATTACTTTTTCAGCAAGTATTGCTTGTTCATTCGCTTCATCTGTATCTGGAAAGTTATTTTGTATATAATCACGGAATGCTTTTTTACCTATAGCGTAGCTATGGGTTCTGTTAAATGATTTTGCACTCAAGCTAACAGCGTTCACCATACTTCCATAATAAGCGTCTAAAAATTCATGTACAGCACTCCCAAATAAAAACTTATCTTCGTCAATAATGCGTCTAATGTTCTTTACATAGTTATATTCAAATCTTTTTGGACAACGGAGCAAAGTCCGTTGTCTCGAATAACTAGTAAGTAAATCCTTATCAGCTTTTGCTTCAATCATACTCAATATCATATCCTTCCTTATTAGCTTTAATTTGATGAACACCTTCACCAGATATAGTGTTTCCTACCGCAATCCACATCTCTGGAGGCTGTTTCCTTAATACGTCAATGACTTTGTGAAGTACTCCAGAATACTCCTCTCCGATTGCCTCATAAAGACTTATTCCTGTTGTAATCGCTGTCTTTTCCATGATGTACTATACCTCCTAGTAGATTTTGAAAACATTTATTCCTAAGTTTATTCATATTTAAACGTAAGTCAAAGTTTTTGCTACTTCTATTTCCTCAGCTAACACCTTTCTAGCTGTATCTGCTTTAAGCATTGCTCTGTCTAGAATCTTGTAATCTAAAGTATCTTTTGCAAATATTCTAACAATCTGAGCATTCCCCTTTTGCGTTGCTCGGTGTATTCTATCTTCCGCTTGTTTGTTATCTGTATCATTCCATGATATGTCTGTAAAAATTATCATATCAGAAGCTGTTAAATCCACACCTAGTCCAGCCGCCTTAATAGTACAAAGGACTACATCAGCCTCTCCGTTTTGAAATTTCTGTTGACTCTCTCTTTGCTCTACATGGCTCTCACCTCCTGTAATTCTCGCTGTTTTAATTTTTTGTTTGCTTAATGCCTTTTCAACTATATCAATCCACTGTTTAAATTCAGACATTACAACAGTCTGTTTTCCAGCTAATTTTCTTGTTTCAATTAACTCTAGTAGTACGGGTAGTTTAGCTGAAGATTCATTTGAAAAACCTGCTAGTTTAGGCATTAGAGCAATCTGTCTAAGCCTCATCAGCATTGATATAATATTAGGCACTTCCACAACTTCCTGTTCCAGCTCTGAAATCATATATTCTTTCATTTCATCATACGCCTTACGCTGTTGAGTAGTCAAGTCAACATGTATAGTAGTATAAGTTTTTTCTGGTAAGTCTGGAAGTATATCTCTCTTTTTACGTCTAACTGAAAATTGTTGTATCTTACTAGTTAGTTCCGGTAGTCGGTCCCTTCTAATCCCCGTAATCTCGTTTCCCCAGCCGTTGTTACGTATAATTCCATAGCGATTAACAAATCGCCAGTAACTCCCGAACTGTTTAGGAAACAATAACCTTAAATAGCTCCACATATCGTCAAACTCTGCGATAATTGGTGTGCCAGTAATTAAGTGTATATACTCAGTCTTTAACTTATACGAACATTTTGTAACTTGTGCTTTACGATTTTTTAATTTATGAGCCTCGTCAAACACAGTCATTTTATATTTAAACTTACCAAAATACTCATCAAAATCTTGTCTAAACAATTCATAGTTTACAATTAGAATATCAGGTTGTTTAATTTGTAATCTTTTAGTAGGCGTCCCTTGATACTGAATAATGTTAGGCGTAGTACCTGTCCAAAATTTTCCTATCTCCTCTTCCCAATGATACCTTACTGCATTAGGGCAAACTATTAAACAAGGTAGCCCTTCTAACTCTTCAATTAACCTAACTCCAACAGGCGTTTTTCCAACACCGGGCTCAGAAAAATTAGCTGACCTTCCCCATCCAGAGAAAAATTTTAAATCCTCTTGTTGGTATGGAAATAGTTCGTATTTAGTCAAATAACGTACCTCCTTGATCCTTTTACCCTATCCTCATTATAAGTAATTAGTAGCTCCCATAAACGGTCAAGAGATATTTCAAGAACTTCAGCAACTCTTTTTGCCTCTGTTAAGCTAAACTCATATTGACCTGTCTCTTTATTCAAGTAAGACTCAGTAGTTAGTCCTATCCGCTCAGCTATTTCTTTCTGTGTGTAGCCTAGTTTTCTTCTAAAATAATATAGCTCATTTCGTAACATGAATTATCTCCTCCTATCAATTTTGTCTATGTCAGTAACCATCTACATTCCTTTGCCATCTACTCGTACTGCGAATTAATTTCTCGGCTCATTCTCGGCTCAAAACTAATCGAACTGTGTAATAATTATTTGTCTACTACTACTCAACAATAATTTCTTCGGCTAAACCAAATTCTTTTAGTATTTCAACTGTTTCTAACGATAGAGGTTCTTTTAATACATGCTCCCCGTCAATTATTAATACAGCGTCTCCCTCATATACAAGTCTCCCGAAATAGTCCTCATACAAAGGTCTTGGACTATTAGGAGGTTCTCCAGTCAACATCATTGTCTCAACCATTGGATGGTTTTTTATCATCCTATCACCTCCTATTTCGTTATTGAATATTATACTGACTAGTCAACCACTTGTCAATTCTTTTCCAATAAGCAGTAAAGCAGTCACTACTTTATACTTAGCTACTCCAAGTTTCTTAGCCATACCTACAAGTATATCATCTACCTCTGGAGCTACTCGAACTGTTGAGAGCTTTTTTCCGTCAATATTATTCGTGTAGTGTTTAATTTCTCTGAGGTCTGCCTTCATAATTGCAGACTCTAAAGCCTCCCTTTTGTCTCCAGTATAATTATCAATCCTTGAGTAGTTCACACTTATAGTAGAATTATTAGGCTTAGAAACACGTTTTTTCGCTGATATAGGGCTTATTTTGTTTCTTGATACTAAACTAGCTAAATGTAACGTATCGTTTCGTACCCTTACATTTTCAGAGAATTGGATAAGGATTCTTTCTATACTTCTATTACTGCTTATCCACGGTTGCTTACCAATTTTGATAAATTCTTCTGGAGCATGAATATATTGAGTAGCTCTTACATTCCCATAATCTCCATAGTAAACAGGACTTTCTAGGGCAAAATTATCGGTTTGTATTCTTTTAAAAACCTCAGTACCTACGTACTCTAATCTCTCTGGAAATTGCCCTGTTCCATTCTCTAATTCATATGCAATTAATTTAATATATATGGTAGTAGGCAGGTTCACTATATAGGGCTTATATCCCCTAGTATTACATATTTCTGCCTTTGGGTACGTCTTATTAATAGCACTCTTTAAACTTTGTATATTCATCAATAAATTAAAACTATCGTAGTTTTTTAACATACCTGTGAGATCAGTGGGGAAATCATATGTAAGTTTTCCATACTTATGGTAAAAATCAATGATTGGTTGCATATTATTTTTAAGCATGTTTTTCTCACATATCTCCCACTCTTCTTCCGTATGGGCTATAAAATTTACATATGGATATAATTGTCTATAACCACCACTAAGTACTTCTCCATTACATAGCTTACAAACGCTCATTAAAATTTCACCCTTTCATTAACTGTATTAATAATACACTAAAATCCTCATTAATACACCATTAATACAGGAATTAATACACCCCTAACCCGCATGAAATAAGGATTAATACACTTTCGGGGGCGGGGGTACACTAAGAAAAATAAAAAACCGTCAGAAAAATTTATTTTTTATTGTTTAAATTTTCTGACAATTTACTTATATTAATAAAACTATAATATTATATCATAGTAGGAGAGGCGTAAGCACACTTATCCACCTTAATAGTATCACCCTAATATTACCCAGTCAAACAAACATCGAATATTTTACAAATCTGCTCTTTTTTTTTTTTTTTTTTTT
>Ga0079225_10000130_pt1 | contig 37765 bp, 40 predicted proteins | sample Poulit2012_FD_76344 | JGI IMG/M metagenome (GOLD analysis project Ga0079225, IMG submission 76344) | Agricultural soil microbial communities from Georgia to study Nitrogen management - Poultry litter 2012 | ecosystem: Environmental > Terrestrial > Soil > Agricultural land | place: USA: Georgia... | reverse complement strand
TTCAACCCATCGAAACTCCCAGTTTTGTAAGATCCTCAACCTTCTTGCGAAAATATAGAGAAGAAGAAGATCGATTGAACTTTAAATTTCTAAACAGCAGTGACTTTCTAAATAAGTCGACCGAGAATGCTTTGACAAAAATAGACAGTAATGCTATAGCTCAAACAATTTCAAATCGGGCGCTGCGCTATGACTTGACAGTTCCTTTTGCAAGGTTTGTCGTACAACATCAAAACGAGTTGGACTTTCCTTTTAAGCGCTATCAAATTCAACCTGTATGGCGTGCAGACCGTCCCCAAAAAGGAAGGTTTCGAGAGTTTTATCAGTGCGATGCAGATGTGATTGGCAGCAAAAGCCTTTGGCAAGAAGTAGAGTTTATTCAACTTTATGATGCGGTGTTTACCGATCTCGATTTAGAAGGAGTTACGATCAAGATAAATAACCGAAAAATCCTTTCAGGTTTAACAGAAGTCATCGGCGAATCCGACAAGTTGATTCCTTTTACCGTCGCTTTAGATAAACTTGATAAAATAGGGGAAGAAGGCGTTAAAAATGAAATGCGCAAACAGGGGATTTCAGAGGAAGCCCTAAAACAAGTAGATCCTATTTTTAAAATAAAGGGAAGTTTTAAAGAGAAAATTGCCGGATTGAAAGAAATTTTGAGCGATTCTAAAATTGGTCAAGAGGGAATTCAGGATTTGAATTTTATACAAAATGCTATTGAGGAGATGCCCTTAGATACCGCAATATTAGATTTGGATGTTACCCTGGCAAGAGGATTGGATTATTATACCGGGGCTATTCTCGAAGTTGCAGCTCCTGAAACTGTGAAAATTGGTTCTATTGGTGGGGGCGGACGTTATGATGATTTAACGGGAATTTTCGGGTTGAAAGACTTGAGTGGCATTGGAATCTCTTTCGGATTAGATCGAATTTATATGGTGTTGGAAGAATTGAACTTGTTTCCTGATACAGTTTCAAAAAACACAAAAATATTCTTTGTGAATTTCGGAGAAAAAGAAGCGCTTTATGCTTTAAAAACAATTAAGGACTTACGTAAAAATGGTATTAGTGCCGAGCTATATCCCGAAGAAGCAAAGATGAGAAAGCAGATGAATTATGCCGATAAAAGAGCGATTCCTTATGTGGTGTTGGCAGGGTCTAAAGAAATGAAAAACAAACAATTTACTTTGAGAAATATGAAAACAGGCGAGCAAAATTTAGTGGATTTTGAAGCAATGCTTGCGGAGATTGCAATATAAAAATGCCGTTTCTTTACGATAGCGACATATCTTCTTGCTCTTCTTCTTTCGCTTTTCTTTCCATCGGCAGAATATAAAGCTCTTTAACAGTGATCATAAGGATGTAGGCAATGGGAGTTGCAAAGATCAACCCCCAAATTCCGATAAGAATATAAGCGAATATCTGTGCAAGAATAATCAAAGCGGGAGGAATTTTAACCAAGCGGTTCTGCACATTTGGAGTGATAATACTTCCCTCGCTAAGTTGAATGATTAAATACAAAACTCCGACAAGAAGCGCCATGTTTACGCTGATAGAAAGCGCCACCAATAAGGCGGGGATGGCAGATGCTATGGGCCCAAAGTTTGGTACGAATACCAACAAGCCTGCAATGAGAGCTAAGGCCAACCAAAAAGGTAATCCGATAATGGCTAAAGCAATGGCAGTCAAAACAAAAATAAGCCCCATGGCAAAAAACTTCCCTAATAACCATCGGGTTAGTCCTACCGAAATTTCATCAATTAAATAAGTGGCTTGTGCCCTATGTTTCGGCGGAATTAGTTGTACAAAACCATTCAAATATATTTTCGGTGAAATCGTAAAATAGACTCCCACTACGATAATGACAAAAATATCGCCAATCCCTCCAAAAGTAGACTTGAAAATCTCAGATATCACCACGTCGGAAGATTCCACTTTATCTAAATAAGTCTTGAATTTTTTCCCCACATCGGTGTCGCTGAAGAATCGTTCTGATTTCTCTATAATTTCAGGAAATTTTTCTTGTAGCTCCGAAAATTGATTGACAGCTGTTGATCCGGCCAAATAAAAAAGCCCTGATAGAATTAAAACGGTTCCCAGAAAAGAGGTAAGAATACTGAGATTGATGGACCAACCTGTTTTCTTTTCAATGAATTTTCCCAATCCCCGAAAATAACAAGCGATTAAAGCTCCGACTAAAATCAAAATGAAAACATGCAGACTCTCGATAAAAGCTATAATCAATAGAACGATTAGAGCTATAATTGATCCGCCAGTCCAGATTTTTTGGGAAAAGGATTTTTTGTTTTTAAAATTAGAGGGATTAGACATCACTTTATAAAATATTGAAATCCAACATTACTAATATATGTATTTATTATCTCTTAAATCTTTCTTCAACCTTTCAATCTCAAATACATGCCAAATCGGATTCAAGAACAAGGCGATTTGTTTAATGATTTATTTAATACCTCGATTGATTTAGAAAAAGTGATAGCTAATGGAAAATGTTTAATTCCTCTTAATAATCAGGGTTTTATAATTGCTTATTGTAAAATGAAGGGATAATTCATAAAATAAATTTATTATGGAAAAGTCAAAACAACATTCTAAAATCGTGCGTAAAAAACTTCAGGAAGTCATAGATATGCTTCGGGAGGAAATTCCGTCCACAGAAGATGATAAGGCTAAAGCACTTTATGAAACTTCGGCAGAAGTTTTGATTGGTGTAAAAACTGCTTTTGCTCATTTCGAAGAAGGGGAGGAAGAAGCCTGGAAATAAAAAACGATAAATGTGAAAAGCTGTTTGGGAATTTTCAAAATTGCCAAGCAGTTTATTAAGGCTGTAGTTTATTTCTGCGTTGATAATCTCTATTTATGCGTAAAATATAGTGTGTATTCATATTTTTGTTCGGAACTAGGTAGTAAACTTTTCCAAAGACCGAGGGAAGATTCGAGAACTTTGGGAAAGTATCCACAAAGCGACTCCCTACTTTTCCAAAGCTTTACAACGCTATACAAGTATTTTTGAAAAGCTCAAATGCGTAACCTTAGTAATTCCGTTAGCTCCTAATTTCATAAAAAATTTATTTATGTATTCGTAACATCTTCCCTATTTCACAACTTTTAAGGATTGACTTCCGCTAAAAAGATAGACGAAAACTGTACTCTCTAAGCCCTTCAAGGATTCCAAACCCTTGAAGGGCAGGACTATGAATGCAACTTCCAATTAACAACGCAACACTAATAAGGTTGGTTGGTTTTGTTAAGACGCTAATTACCAAAGCAATAGGGTTACTGTTTTTTTGAAATATTATTTATTTTAAAAATTCAAACATACGAGGGCTGGGGTAAATAATTGAATTTTCGGCCATTTTTGTTTACCTCGACCTTGCTCTTGAGGCGCACACATTAAAGGGCGCAAAAACGGCCCAAAAATCAGAAGTATTTTGCAAATAACAGCTATTTTAAACTACAGCCTTCATTAATTATACTCAAAATGTAAATTAGTTATTATCTTTGCCGTATGGAAAAATTAAGCGAACAAGAATTACATAATATGGCGATGAATGTCGTCGGGAAAGACATGGAGGATAATGGGTTCGAGTTTATGGCCATCAATAGTAAACTTAAAAAAAATCCACAGTTTGTCGGATTAAAAGATAAAGATTTACATTTTGTCGTTGTTCGTGCCGTTGCTTATCCGGATGACCCAAAAGAATACGACGCGGTGTTTATGCAAACGATAAAAGAACACGCACAAAAATTTGATGCAAAGGTGTATTGGGCCGGAGTGGGGCTTGCCAATGCTAAAGATTATAACCTACCGGTTACCAAAGAAGAAGATTATTTGGTGAATTATAACGGTTTACAGGAAATTTAAACAGTTTACTCAAATATTTTCTTTTTGCGAAGCTCGAAATTCCGACCCAAATAAACTTTTCGAACCATTTCATCTGCAGCTAACTCTTCAGGAACACCGTGTTTTAAGATGCTTCCTTCAAACATCAGATAAGTATGATCTGTGATGGCTAAAGTTTCTTGTACATTGTGATCGGTAATCAAAATACCGATGTTTTTTTTCTTGAGTTGTGCTACAATACTCTGGATATCTTCAACCGCCACGGGATCTACCCCGGCAAAAGGTTCGTCCAACAAAATAAACTTGGGATCGGTAGCCAAAGCGCGAGCAATTTCTGTCCTTCGTCTTTCACCGCCGGACAACAAATCTCCTCGGTTTTTACGGATATGTCCCAAACCAAATTCTTCGATCAGCCCTTCCATTTTTATTTTGCGTTCTTTCTTAGACAAGTCAGTCAGTTGTAAAACACTCATAATATTATCTTCCACACTGAGTTTTCTAAAAACTGAAGCTTCTTGTGCCAGATAACCTATTCCTCTTTGTGCACGTTTGTACATCGGGTAGTTGGTAATATCGGTGTTGTCGAGTAATACGCGACCACGAGTGGGCTTGATCAAACCGACAATCATATAGAAAGAAGTCGTTTTCCCGGCGCCGTTAGGGCCTAATAACCCCACTATTTCCCCTTGTTCAACGGCAACGCTAATTCCTTTAACGACCTCACGGCCCTTGTAGGCTTTTACAATGTTTTCAGCACTTAATTTCATAACCCCAAATATAAGCGAATTAAAAACTTTTTAACCCCTTTTTGTTCAAGAGATGACATAATTCTTTTAAAGGTTTTCTCTGTTTCGCCCATAAAAAAAGCCCCGATATTGGGGGGCTTTCCAGAAATATTTGAAAAGATTAATTCTCTTTGAGTCGGGCAATTTCTTTTTTTACTTCTTCAATTTGTTTTCTTGCTCGCTCTTCAGCACGTTCAGTATTTTTGCTTAGAACCCTGTCCAGTTGTTCTTCGAAAGAAGATTTAAAATCTTCTCCAAACTTTTCAAAATATTCTGAACCGGTGTCAACAAGCGCTTTACGGGTGTCTTTTCCTCTTTTTGGAGCAAATAACAATCCCAGTGCAACACCTGTAGCCGCTCCTAATATTAATCCGCCAATAGCTTTTTTTGTACTCATATTTTTATTTTGTTTAAATGGTTAGTTTATTTTGTATAAGTGCTACAAATTTAATCTATATCTTTGCAAGAAACGAAAGGTTCCTGTTAATAATCTTTTAAAAATGCAAGTAATTCTCCAAATAAAGAGTGATTTTATTTAAACTAAACTATCGGGAAGGATTGAATGAAATTTATATTATCCTGAAGATTTATATGAAGTATTATTAAATGGAAATTTCGATTTTGATATCTTTGTTCTATATTAATTTCAACTAAACGGATGAATAAGTTCAATTTTAAAATAATGAGAATTGCAGGGTTGGTGCTGCTGATATTAAGTTTAGTCGCTTGTCAGGAGAAGACTCAACCCCAAGTTTATAGTGGACTTGCTTTAGGTACGGATTATCAACTTCAATTTTTTTCGAAAGATACACTTGATATTCAACCGCAAATTGATTCAATCTTTGATGAACTCAACCAATCGATGAGTACCTATATAGAAGATTCTGATATTTCACGGTTGAATGCCGGAGATACAACCGTGAAAGTGGATCATTTATTTAGAAATATGTTTTTAAGATCAAAGGAGATTTATAAAAACACCAATGGTTATTTTGATCCTACTGTTGGCGATATTGTAAATTTATATGGATTGGGTTCAAAAAAACTAAACGTCAAAGCTGATTCCTCTTCAGTGGATTCATTGATGGTTTACGTGGGATTTGATAAGGTTTCTATTACAGATGATAATTTAATTGTAAGAAAATATCCTCAAACCGTTTTAGATTTTAATGGAATTGCAAAGGGATATGGAGTGGATTTGCTCGGGGAGTTATTAGAGGGAAAAGGAGTGGAAAATTACTTGGCTGAAATAGGAGGAGAGATTCGAACAAAAGGTAAAAATCTTAAATCCGGGAAAACTTGGCGCTTGGGAATTGATGATCCAAGAACTGACACAAATACCGGAGAGCTTCAAGGGATAGTGGAATTAAAAAATCAAAGTTTAGCTACTTCGGGAAATTATAGAAAATTTCAATACGATTCGATTAGCGGGGAGAAATATGTACATATCATCGATCCAAAATCGGGATATACCATAAAAGGAAATATGTTAAGTGTTTCTGTAATCGCAGACGATTGCGCTACTGCCGATGCTTATGCCACTGCTTTTATGGCCATGGATGTTGAAGAAGCCAAAGAAATCGCTCAAAATCAAAATGAGGTTGACGTGTATTTTATTTATGATGAGGTGGGAGATATGAAAACTTATCTATCCAGCGGATTTGAGCGAGCAATGATTGATTAAATCGATTGTGTTTTGACGTTTTATACCTGTAATATTTTCAACGTAATAGAGGTCTTTCGGCATTTCAACAAGAAATTAAGAGAAGTGTGTGTTTTATGCTTGAGTGGTTCAATAATCAAGAACTCAAATCATCTTTTAAAACAAACCGGAATTATTTCACCTTTTGATAACCGATATCGTTCCATTTCCGCTGGGCTGAGTTGAGCGGTGTAATCCACTTCTCTTACTTCAAAACCGATACTGCGGAGTTTGTCGAAATAATCTCTACCATAAATTCTGACATGATCGTATTGTCCGAAGATCTTTGTTCGTTCTTTCGGGTCGGTTATGCTGTCGTCTTCAAAAGTATCTCTACGATTCAAGTCTTGCGGAATTTGTAAAACCGCCATTCCTCCGGGTTTTAAAACACGAAATAACTCTCGCATCGCTTTGGTATCATCGGGGATGTGTTCCAAAACATGGTTACAGAAAATCACATCATAAGTATTGTCTGAAAACGGCAAATCACAGATGTCGGCTTTTACATCGGCTAAGGGTGAATTTAAATCTGTAGTGGTGTAATCTAAGTTTTTCATCTTCCGAAACCTTTTATAAAAGGCTTGTTCTGGTGCGAAGTGTAACACTTTTTGCTCAGCTTCAAAAAAATCGGTTTCATTTTTTAAATACAGCCAAAGCAGCCGATGTCTTTCCAAAGAAAGCGTAGATGGAGAGAGCACATTTTCTCGTTGCACTTCATATCCATAGGGCAAAAATTTAGAAAAACTTTTACCGTCTATCGGATCGGTGTATTTATTTCCTCGCAGGGCAAAAGTCAAAAATGGTCTGACTAAAAAGCTCATTTTAATCAGCCACGGCCTGGGAAAAGTGTTCAGGATCTTTTTGAAGAGCTTTTTCATTGTGGCTGATTATAGAGACTTTCAAGAATTTATTTCTTCAAAAATAATACTGTTTAAATAAAACAGGTTATTTTTTTCTAAATTCATCTTCTTCGTTTGATTCAATTCCCAACGCTTCATAGACATAGTCAAATGTGGAAAGCAATTGTGGTTTACCGTCAACCAAGGCAACATCGTGTTCGAAATGCGCGCTGGGTTTTCTATCAGCTGCGATAATCGTCCATCCATCGGGCAATTGTTTAACGCGATGTGTACCTAAGTTAATCATCGGTTCTATCGCTAAAACCAATCCTTCTTTAAGTTTTTTGCCACGACCTCTTTTTCCGTAATTCGGTACCATAGGATCTTCATGCATTGATTTACCCAATCCGTGACCAACTAATTCGCGAACAATACCATAATCATCGCCGTGTTCTTGTATATAAGATTGAATGGCAAAACTGATGTCGCCTACTCGGTTTTCTTTTTTAAAAGCTCGTATTCCAGCGTAAAGTGATTCTTTGGTGACTTTTAGTAGTTTTTTTACCTCGGGAGCTACTTCTCCGATTTCAAAAGTATAAGCGTGATCTCCATAATATTGATTTTTTACCGCCCCACAGTCAATGGAAACAATATCTCCTTCTTCTAAAGGCTTGTCATTTGGAATGCCGTGAACAACAGCTTCATTGATACTGATGCAAAGTGAATTAGGGAATCCGCCATAGCCTAAGAATCCGGGTACAGCTCCGTGATCCCGAATAAATTCTTCAGCAATTCTGTCTAAATGTATAGGCGTTACTCCCGGTTTTATTTCTTCAGCAACAAGTCCCAAAGTTTTGGAAACGATTTGTGCAGATTCACGCATTAATTCTATCTGTTCCGGAGTTTTAAGTATTACCATTTAAAAATTCTATTTATTAAAGATTTTCTTTTTTTCTTAAGATGTTCAGGTGGATTATCGGTGATGGAGTGATAAATTTCTCCCCAACTGGGTAATCCGCCAATATTTCGATCATCGATAAAAATATCGGCATCAATTTTTCGACTTACTGATGGATCGTGTTCTTCTTCTGGAAAACTGTGATTCACCGCGTAAAATTCAATTCCATTTTTACGACAAAACTCGACAGCTTCTTGTAAACGAATTCCTTTCCTATAAGTCCATAAAATTAATCGATGACCGTCACCTTGTAATTGTTTCAAAGTTTCAAAAGCAAATAATCTTGGCTTCCCAATTTTGGGATAAGCATCTTCTACAATCGTACCATCAAAATCCACTGCAATAATCAGTGATTTTCCGTCTAAATTCATTTCTATAGATTATTCGTAAATATGTTTATATGTTTTTCCTGAAACTATTTTCGCCATATCTCGAGCTAAGCTTTCCCGTGGAGACTCTACAAAACGATTGACTTCTTTACCGTCTTGATAAAAAATAATCGTCGGCACATTGGTGATATTCTTACCCTTTTCAACATTTTCCGTAGAGCTCATATCTTGATCTAATGTGTAAACCGTCAGGTTATCGCGATTATAATCTGCTTTATCCAAAATCTTGAAAAATCTTGGCATCTCCGCATGACTGTCCGGACACCAAGTGCCCATAAAAACTACGATCTCAAAATCATTGATGTCCTCCTTAATAATTTTTAAAGAAGGTTGATGAGTGACATACCGTTCTTTTCTGGGAACATACCAATTATTGGTATAAGCTGAGTTGATTAAATCTTGTTCAGTAAGTTCTCCGGTATAGTCAAGACCTACTTGTTTCTCTTGGGAGGTTTTATTTCCCGATTTGTTTTGTTTGGTATTATCACAAGCTATCAAACATAAGAATACAGCTGTAATAGCAAAAATTTGGGTGATTCTCATTTAAAATTTATTTGCGTAAATGATAGTGTTTATATTCCTCTCCAGAAACAATTTTAGCAATATCTTTAGCAATACTTTGTCTGGGACGTTCAACAAAACGATTTACTTCTTGTCCGTCTTGGTAAAATATGATTGTTGGAACATTAGTGATATTCAAACCTTTTTCAAATTGCTCTGTAGATTGCATTCTGTGATTTAAGGTATAGACCTTCAATTTGTCCATATCATAACCTGAGTTTTCTAATATTTTAAAAACTCTTGGCACTTCTCTATGACTATCCGGACACCAAGCGCCCATAAACATAACGATATCAAAATCATTGATGTTTTTCTCGATGGTTCCCATCGCATTTTTATCCAATTTGTATCTGTCGTAGCGCGGTTCAAACCACCTGTTGGTATATGGAGAATTCACCAAATCACTTCGGTTCAACTCCCCGGTATAGCGCGCATCGATCTTTCTGTCTTGGGATGTTTTTTCCTGAGCTTGTGTTGGAAATCCAAAAATACCGATAAAGAATATTCCGAGTAAAACAACTAAACTTTTATTTTTCATGTTTTCGGGGTTTTGTTAGCATTAAAATTATTCCAATCTAATATTTATAAACAGTCAAATAACGGGATTTCTTTTTAAAATATTAGAATATCGCAAATTTATGAACTCCAATGGCGATAAACGATAAATTAGTATTAAATATTTATATCGATAAGAATGGCAGGCAGATGTTTTATTTCTGAAATGATGTCTTTGAATCAAAATATTTCAAGGTTTAAATCAATAATTTTCAACAAAATAACCTGCGATTAGAAGAAGTCAATGAAAGTTGAAAACATATTAAGTGGAGACAATTTGCATCAATTGTGCACAAAATATAGCTCCAAAAGTACCGACGGCATAACCAAAAACAGCCAATAAAACCCCAACCGGTGCCAAGGCCGGACTAAAAGCGGAAGCGACAATAGGGGCGGAAGCTGCTCCGCCAACATTGGCCTGACTTCCCACGGCTACAAAAAACAAGGGTGCTTTAATGATTTTTGCGACAGACAATAAGACAATAACGTGAATAATCATCCATATCAACCCGATAACGAATAATCCTAAGTTGTGAAAAATTGCGGTGATATCCATTTTCATCCCGATAGTGGCAACAAGAATATACAAAAAAGCACTGCCGAATTTTGATGCTCCGGCACCTTCGTATTGTTTCATTTTGGTAAAGGATAGACCGAGCCCGATAATGGTAGCGATGACGACAATCCAGAAGAAATTACTCGCTAAAGAAGTCAGGCGGTATTTGGTTAAAGCAGCTTCATGATTCTTCATGATTGGCGTAATTATATCAGACCCGAAATGAGCGATTGCTGTTCCGCCCAAACCGATAGCAAGAATAACCATGATGTCGGTCAGCGTTGCAGTGCGGGAAATACTGGCGCGGTAATCTTGAATACTCTCTTTGACTTGTGTGATAGCGGAAGCATCTGCTTTAAAGACTTTATCTACTTTTTTAGACATTCCGGCGCCGATCAATAGGAAAGCCATCCAGATGTTGGCAACAATCACATCAACGGTGATCATCGCCGAAAAGAGTTCATCACTGGCACCATAGATTTCTTTCATGGCGGTTTGATTGGCACCTCCACCAATCCAACTTCCGGCAACGGTGGCTAATCCCCGCCAAACTTCGTCGGGTCCTGCACCGCCTACAATGTCGGGAGCAAAATAAGAGACCGCCAAGATAGCAATCGGTCCGCCGAAAACAATTCCTAGCGTACCGGCAAAAAACATGATAATGGCTTTTGGACCTAAGCGCAAAATTCCTTTGATGTCAATACTCAGACAGAGCAATACCAAACTTGCCGGCAATAAATATCGAGAAGCAACAAAATATAAACTCGAGTCATCTCCTGAAATAAGTCCAAGAGAATTGAGCACGGAAGGAAGAAAATAACAGAGCAATAATGCTGGGATAATCCTATAAAATCTGGACCAAAATTTGGTTTTTAAAGACGAGGTATAAAAAATCGCTGCCAGCAGGACGATTAGAATTCCTAAGACCACCGCATCGTTGGTAAACAATGCCGCACTTTTATGTACTTCTTCCATAACTGTTTTCTTCTAAATTAGGAAAAGCGCAAGATAAGTTTTTAAGGGAATGGAGCAGAATGTTTTTTAGATTAATATTAACTAATCTACAGACTTGATTTGGATTTTTGTGTCAAATTATTTTGGTAAGGGTTTTTATGTATTCGGGAGTAGCAGGAAATCGGTTGAGGTTTGTGATTACTTTTCCAAAGCTCTCGAATCTTCCCTTGTACTTTGGAAAAGTTTATGCGGATTGAGAATCGATATGCTCATTGCGCGAGATCCTGAAACTTCCCATTTGATTTGTCATTCCGAACTTGATTCGGAATCTCGCGTAAAGTTATTCCGTTTTTATTTTAAAACTTATAGGTTAAATATTGACTAACATAAATTTTACGACGTCTGGGGTCATTTAAATTTCACTATTTTGTTCAAAATGTTCAATGAAATCAGCAAAGGTTATAATTTTAGTATCTTCTATTTTTTCTAAAATCAGTAAATCCTTATCTCCGGTAATCAGAAAATCTGCCTTTGAATCTATTGCTAAGTTTAAAAGAAAGTTATCTTTTTTATCACGGCAGATTTGAACATTAGAATGGACGCTTATTAATTCCCCAAAGTGGTCAAAGTTTTCGAAAATTTTTTCAATATCTTTTTGTGAAAAGTACCTTTTGAATTTGGGACGATTTGCTACTTCGACAAACTCTCCAATTAATTCTTTTGAGAAAATCAGAGTTATATTCTGTTTCTCAATAAGTTCATCGATTTTGTTTAGGTTCCTTGAAATAAGAAAATTAATCCAAAGATTGGTGTCGAGGATAATTTATTCATCCTTCATATCTCGAACTTCTGACTTGCTCGACTTCTTTTGTTATTTCATCAAGTGAAATCTCATCATCAGATTTATTTCTCAATGTTTTGAGTAAGTTGGTGAAATCAGTTGTCTTTTTTCGTTTATTAATCTTGATTAAACCTAAATCTGCCAGGTTTTTTAAGAGTTGCTTGGCTTTGGGATTTAATATGTCAATTTGTACGGTTTCCATAACGCCTTATTTTTTATAAAGATAAGAAATTATCTTAATTTATACAGGTTCCTTAGCGGGTATATAATAACTGGTTAAGTATTTATGTGAAGGAAGGAAAGGAAAGAAAAATCTTTTTTAGATTTTTTTGATAGCCTGAGTGTACACTTTGCTTTTCTTTTTTAATGAAGCCAGTCATTCCGAACTTGATTCGGAATCTCGCGTAAAGTTATTCTATCCCTGAATTCTTCATGCATACTCTCCTTCGACCTGAATCATTTCCTCTAATAAATTCAGTTGATTTCGTGTGCGATCAAGATTTTGATTTGGGCGGTTTGTATTATAGTATAAGTCTTCATTCAGGTAATCGGTTAAAAAGCGCATGGCTTGAATATAAATAACCGTTTGACCAGCGAGGGTAAGATGTTGCTTTTCAGCATCGGATAATTGCTCACTGAAGTTTTGCAGAAACCCATTTTTTAAAGCGCAAAAATAATTTTTGCTGAAATTTTGTCCAACGGTAGGGTCATCTTCTTCTCGCAGATTGGTGTACGAACGAACCATATCACCAAAATCATAGAGTAGTGGTCCCGGCATTAAAGTATCCCAATCGATAAGGGCAACGATTTTATTTGGACTGTCTTGCGCAAATAAGAAATTGCTGATTTTTGGGTCTCCGTGAATAACGTGTTCGGGAAAATCGGGTAATAATAAACTCCATTTCTCCAGAAGAAATTTATGTTGTTTTATCTTGCTAAGTTCTTTTTTCGCCTTGTTTAATCGTTCTGTAGATGCATTTTTTAAGCTGGTTTCATATTGTTTTAAACGCGAATTAAAATCTAAAAAACCCGGAATGGGTGAGGAGATTTTATCCGGTTCGACATTTTGGAGATAAACATGAAATTCTCTTAAAAATTTAGCAGCTTCAAAAGCTTGTTTTGGAGAAGCACTCTTTTCATAGGTTTTGGTATTTTCAAAATAAGTAAACAACCGCCATTGGTTTTCCCAAAGAAATTCCCCATTTTGAAAGACCAAAGGCTGAATGATTTTATGCGGATAAGATTTCTTTTTTAAGTGCTTAGAAACTTCAGCGATATTGTTGGTTACGGCTTTTAGGTTTTCAAAGACATCTGTGTTGAGTTTTTGTAAGATGAAGTGCTTCCCTGCATTTTTGATCAAATAAGTTTGATTGATATGGCCGGAAGTCAACTGCTTAACTTCGAAATCCGATGAAATAAGGTTGAAGTTTTCAAAAGCACTTATGACCAATGTTGATTTCATAAAGAGACTTTTATAAGATCAATCCCATAATTTCTCGGGGTATTCTTGGGCAGCTTTCATTTTCTCAATTTGATCGGTTACAAATTCTTTATCTCCTGCATAGGTTAAGCCAAACCACTGGGCAGAAGTCGGTAATGCTTTTACTTGTATTTCTCCGGATTGTAAAGATTTATCAATTACGCCGGGTAGGTAAAATTCCTTTGTAGAAAGGTCGGCATTGTTTTCTAAAAAACTCATCAAATCCTTTTCGGCCAATTCGAAAAAAGAAGGATGCAACAACCAGAAGTTCATCGATACCGGGGCATTTTCATCCAACGATTTTCGCTCATATTCTTCATTAAGTCCTTCGATTTTACCCTTATGTTTTTCGATGGAAGTGAACTCTTCTACATTGAGCAAACTACCGTTTTCCAATTGACAAATTCCACGGGAAACAGAACCGTTTTTGCTCAGCGTGTTTTTAAGTCGAAAAGCCAGCATTCCATAATTATTTTGGTCGATTTGATCATCTTGAATCGCCTGTACTGCTTTTTCAAAGGATTGTTGACCATAGAAATCATCTGCGTTCATGGTGATAAATGGTTCTCTGATAATATCTTTTCCACAATAAACTGCATGAGCGGTTCCCAAAGGCCTTTCTCTACCTTCTAATTTCTCTTCATATTCTTCAGGGATATATTTGGTCAAGGTTTGCTCTACAAAATAAGCAGAACAGCCTTTTCGTTTGAGTACATTGACCAAATGATCTTTATATTTTTCCGGGAATTGGTCATTGATAATAAACACCACTTTTTTGATGCCTAATTTCACGGCATCATAAAGTCCAAATTCCATCAAACTTTCATTTTGCTGGCTGACAGCATCAACTTGTTTTTGACCTTTATACCGGCTTCCTAATCCACCAGCTAAAACGAGTAAACTTATATTTTTCATATTCCGTAATTATCAAAACCGAAAATCGGTTTTCTTGATTTATATTTCCCTCTGGTAAAATCAGGCATTTCTTGTGAAGAACCGTTTTCCTGAATAGACTTTTCACTTAATGGTGTTATGGCATACCAAGTGGCTAAGTCATACATATCAAAAGGAAACTCTTTATTTTGTTTGATGCATTCAACAAAATCGTTGAGCATAAAATAATCCATTCCCCCGTGACCGGCTCCAACTGCTTTGTCTTCATGTTTTTTCCAATAGGGGTGATCGTATTTTTTTAAATGTGCTTCTGAATTTTCCCATTTATGCGAATGATCCATCTCTTCTTCAAAATACAATAAACCTTGATCGAATCCACCCGAACCAAATTCTTGCCAAATACCATCTGTTCCCTGAACTCTAAACCCTAAATTATAAGGTCTTTGTAACGAAGTGTCGTGCGTCAATAACATGGTTTCTCCGCGTTCACATTTCAGCATAGTTTGCACAATATCCCCTTGTTTGAAATTTACTTTTGCATTGGGGTGATCTGCACCGCCTTCTTTTTTGATATAATCTGTCAGTCCGGCTTGTTTGGATGCCATAGAAGAAAGATGGGTAATTCGATTTCCACGATTGATATCCATCATGGTGGCCAGAGGTCCCACGCCGTGAGTAGGATACAAATCTCCATTTCTATCCAAATAATGATTGGTTCTCCAAGAAGCTTCAGAGAAAGCCTCTTCTCCGAATTTCACGCCGTGACCAATCGCATGTTCTCCGTCATTAAATAAAACCGCTCTGAGGTCGTGTTGATATCCGCCTTGCCCGTGAACTATTTCACCAAATCTACCTTTTCTGGCCATATTCATAATGGCCATAATATCTCTGCGATAACAAACATTTTCCATCATAAACACCGGCACTTTGGTTTCTTCGTAAACATCGACATATTTTTCACACTCATTCAAACTCAATGCTCCGGAAACTTCAAGTCCGGTTATCTTTCCTGCTTGCATCGCATCTATGGTTTGCAGAAAGTGCCATTCCCACGGGGTGGAAATAATGACCGCATCTACATTTTTAAGTTTGAGTAAATTTTGATAATCGAAATCTCCATTCTTGAAAATCTCAGGTTTTTTGGTATCGTGTTTTTCAAATATTTCCAAAGTTCTACCAATCATCCTTTCGTCGGGATCGGCAATGGCGGTAATATTGACATCGTCCCTTCTCAATAAAGTGTCTAAGTGATTTTGACCTCTTAGCCCAACACCGATTAAACCGATATTTACTTTTGATTTAAAAAGTGTTCCGCTGAAGACCGAGTTGGGAAGAATTAAAGCGCCAAGTCCGGCAAGACTCCCAGTTTTGATAAAATCCTTTCTGTTCATAAAAGATATGTTTGGATGAGGGTGTCCAAATATATTAATTTATAAGGACAGATTGGGTTTTGTAAAGTGGAATGTCAGATAATGGAAAAAGCCGGTGCATCTTTGAACTTCAGAATAGCAGTCCTTAAGTTAATTTGCGGGAAATATAAAGTGTAAGATTTATGTGGAAGTAGTTTTAGATTCTTTTCCCGATTTTATGGCCATAAGCGGCGTAGAATAAGATGAATAAATAACACGGCACCAAAATCCAGAAGGCGGTTTGATAGGCTTCGGCTTCTCCCAGGGAATGGCTCATTTTTTCTCCCCATAGAGCCCATATTTTAGGAATAATGGCTCCTCCGCCGATTCCGATAATCAATAGTGCGGATCCGGTTTCTATGTGTTTTCCCAATCCATCAATTGCCAACGGCCAAATAGCCGGCCACATAACGGCATTGGCAAATCCTAATAAAGCGATGAATACAATAGAAGTATATCCGTCGGTAAAAATTGCACCGATACTAAAAGCCATGGCCAAAACAGCACTAATTTTTAAAGCATTTTCTTGCTTGAGATATCTGGGGATCAGTGCGATACTCAACAAATAACCGATTAACATGGCAATCATGGTATAGGAGGTGAAATGTCGAGCTATACTGAGTTCAATCCCAATCGAATCTCCATAAATCTGGATGATATCTCCGGCCATCACTTCGGCGCCGACATATAAAAAGAGCGCTAAAAATCCCAATAGCAGATAGGGATAATTCCACCAATACGGACGGTCTTTTGCATTAGTTTCTTGCTTTTCATCGATTTGTTCTTCTTTGCGGATTTCGGGTAAATTGGAGTAATGAATCGCAACGGCCAATCCTACCAAAATTATCGCCATAATGATATAAGGCCAAACTACTCTTGAGGCTAATGCATCCAATTCAGCTGCTCGTTGCACCGCATTCATTTCGGCTAACCTATCGTTAAAGCCATCGACATTTTTAAGCATGATTGTCCCCATAATAAAAGGAGCTAATGCACCGGCTCCTTTATTGCATATTCCCATAATACTCATTCTTTTCGCTGCACTTTCGATGGGTCCCAAGATCGTTACATAAGGATTAGCAGCCGTTTGCAATAGTGCTAATCCGGTTCCGATAATAAATAATCCCGTTAGAAAAACAGCATACGTCCGGGTTTGTGCGGCAGGAATAAATATGATGGTTCCAACTGCCATCACCAATAAACCCAGCAACATTCCGCGTTTAAGTCCTGTTCTTTTTAAAACCCACGACGAAGGAAAGGCCATCACAGCATAAGAAATATAAAACGCAAAAGTTACCCAAACCGCTTGAGCGGTAGTTAGTTGTAAGGCTAATTGTAGGTAGGGGATTAAGGTTCCATTAACCCAAGTAACAAATCCAAAGACAAAAAATAATGCGCCGATAATTAGAATTGGAATCAAATAGGAATTTTTCTCGGAAGATGCAGTTTGTTTTGAACTCATAAAAAGTGAATTAATTGAAGACTGCTAACTTAGAAAAGATTTTCGTGCTAAGAATTGAAATATTAAAAAAATACTTGGAGGGATAAAACATTAAAAACTCAAAAGAAATTTTAATGTTTGGGAAGAGATTTAATTTTGAGACCGTAAAATAATCAGTTATTTTTTGTCATTTACCATTTTCTCCCAAACCTTTCTCTTCATTGTAAACAGCGTTTCCTTTTCTAAGTTGAAAATAGAGACTTTCTTTTCACTCATCACTATGTGCCGGTTCCATTCTACAAAATCTCTGTATAGGAGCAAAGTGCAAATATCGGTTGAAGAAATATAGTCACTTAAAATATGGGAATGATAGGTCGTTTCAATTTCGTTTTCTTCCTCTTCAGATTTGTAAGGAAACTGCAAAATTGTATTGTGAATTTTAGACTTGGTTTTAAATTTGTTCTTTTTGTTATATTTTAATTTATAATCATTTCCCAGTAAGACCATTCCGCTATATTGAGGTCCGGTAAGCACAAATACTTCTTTCTTGTTTTTATCGATAATGGGAATAAAATTTGGTGCAGTGTGTTCGTAAAAGGCGAAGAAATCATCCTCATTTTCAAGATATCTCTTTCGGGCATCTTGTCTTATTGCGATTAATGATTTTTCCAAATCGGAAGGGGTATGAATTAAGGTATCTATACTTAATGGCCTGGGTTTTGGCACACTATCAAACTGATACCGAATTAAAACCACATCCGGATCAAATCTACTAAAGAAAATAGTATTGATTTTTTCATCTTCAGTTTTATAGGAAAGATAGCCACCAATAGAGTCTTTTTTTGTCGTGAATCTTAACATCATATCGTCCGTGCCATACCAAGATCCTTTTTCCAAGCGGTACAAAAGTTTTCCTTCTTCTAATATTTTATCGACTTTTTTATCTTGAGAATATATTAATGAACTACCAAAGAGGAGAAAAATAAAAAATAGCTTTTTCATAATGAAGTGGGATTTTTAAAAAGGAATATTCCCCAAATATACAAAATATTTTAACTGCTAAAATTATCTTAAAGCATCTTTGGTGACAATGATTTATAGAGGAGAAGGTTTTTCTGTGGAAAAACCACAAAAAGGATTAGGGGTACAAGCGATTATTGTTTAATATTTAATAATCAGTATCAAACTTTGTTATTTCGAAAAGATTCATTCGTGAATTCGTGACAAAACTGAACTTATAATCATTTCTTCATCTGTTTGGTTGTTTCACCATTGCTTTTTATCAGTTATAAAGCCTCGAAGATAGTTTTTCGTTAATTAAAAATACGGTCTTGCACTGAAATGCAAAACAAGGGATCTCATAAATTAATTCTTCTCCTGATTATCCTCATCCTGACTAACGATTTCCACCGTGTTTTCCATCAGTAGTTTATAAAAATTTTCGCAGGCTTCTAACCGCAAATCATCTTCCAGTGTCATAATTTCTTCTTCCACTTGATTTTTCGTTGTTGAGCTTTGTTTTTCAGCTTTAGAATCAGATTTTTCACCTTTGAGTTTGTACAATTCCCGGAGGTGTTCAACGCGCTCATCGGATTGATAATCTTTTAAAAACCAACCCAGAAATCCTTGAATATCCTGTTGTGGATTCGGCAATAAATGAATTTCTTTATCTATAAAATTCGAGGGGGGATTGTTATATTTAAAATATAAATGCATTTTCATGACTTAGGTATTGCTTATTCAGTTAAACTAATTCAAGACTTTCTTTATCCGACTTATCGCTTCTTCAATTTCTTTTCTACTTGCGGCATAAGACAGTCGAATACAATTGGGATTACCAAAAGCTTCCCCTGTAACTGTGGCTACTTTGGCTTCACTGAGAAGAAACATCGCAAAATCGGTAGCATTGTTAATTTGCACTCCTTTAATTGTCTTTCCGAAAAAGTGAGAAATATTCGGAAATACATAGAATGCTCCTTCAGGTTCTCCACATTTAAAACCTTTGATCTCGCTCAATAATTTTAAAATAAGAGTTCGTCGCTCGGCAAATTCATCAATCATATACTGAATTTTACTAACCGGTGCTTTTAATGCAGTGATGGAAGCCCGTTGTGCAATCACATTGGCACCGCTTGTCACTTGACCTTGGTTTTTTGTGCAGGCATTGGCGATTTTTTCGGAAGTCGCCATATATCCAATTCGCCAACCTGTCATAGAAAAAGCTTTGGAAACGCCATTTACCACAACTACTTGGTCATGTAGATCTTCAAATTGCGCCATGGAAGTGTGTGGTTTTCCGGTGTAATTGATGTGCTCATAAATTTCATCACTGACCACCACAATTTGTGGATGTTTTTTTATAACATCGGCCAAAGCGCGTAGCTCCTCTTTTGAATAAATCGATCCGCTGGGATTACAAGGAGAACTGTAAACTAACATTTTGGTTTTCGGGGTAATCGCAGCTTCCAATTGTTCAGCCGTTATTTTAAAGTTGGTATCGATAGTGGTTTTTATTTCTACCGGAACAGCTCCTACAAGTTTGGAGATATCTTTGTAGCTCACCCAATACGGACAGGGTAAAATCACTTCATCTCCGGGGTTGAGCAAAGCCCAAGCAAGATTTGATAAAGCTTGTTTGGCCCCGGTGGAAATCACAATTTGATTGAGGTTGTAATCTAAGTTATTATCTCTTTTTAGTTTTTCTACAATAGCTTGTTTCAATTCCACAAAGCCCGATACCGGCGGATAAGCGTGATAGTCTTCTTGGATGGCTTTAATCCCTGCTTCTTTTACAAATTCAGGAATATTAAAATCGGGCTCTCCCAGACTTAAACTTATAATATCTTCTCCTTGTGCTTTGAGCTCTCGAGCTTTGGCGGCCATAGCTAATGTAGCAGATGGTAAAAGATTATTTATTTTATCGGATAATTCAATACTCATATAACTTTGCTTAGCTTCTTTAATATGCGACTCTTTCTCTTTGAAATGAGGACTACTTGTTTCTGTTTTGTTGGTTTTCAAATGTTTGTGCTTTAATCAATGTTAAAATATATCTTGGAAATCAAGATGCTTTTAACTTAAGCCAATTTCCCCGAAAAATCAACAATTATTTCGGGGAAGTTTGTTGAAATACTACAATTAATTTCATACCATTTTCTTGGGATCAACCCATTCGTCAAATTCTTCCTCAGTGGTATATCCCAGTCTTAAGGCCTCTTCTTTTAAGGTAGTTCCATTTTCATGTGCAGCATTCGCAATTTCTGCAGACTTATAGTAACCAATATGTGTGTTTAAGGCAGTAACCAACATTAAACTGTCCTCTAAGTGAGCGTCGATGTTTTTCTTATTAGGTGTAATTCCTTGTACACAATTTTCATCAAAAGACGCACAAGCTTCTCCAATAAGTTGCGCGCTCTGCAAAACATTGGCTGCAATCACGGGTTTGAATACATTGAGTTGAAATTGTCCTTGCGCTCCTCCAACGCTGACAGTAACATCATTTCCCATCACTTGAGCAGCAACCATAGTCAGCGCTTCAGCTTGCGTGGGATTGACTTTTCCGGGCATAATAGAAGATCCGGGTTCATTGGTAGGAAGATTGATTTCTCCAATTCCACATCTGGGCCCTGAACCCAACATACGAATATCGTTACCGATTTTATTGAGTGAAACTGCAAGTTGTTTTAAAGCTCCATGTGTTTCTACCATGGCATCGTGTGCAGAAAGGGCTTTAAATTTGTTTTTCGCGGTGATGAAGGGATAATTTGTCAATTCTGCTATTTTTTCAGCAACTTTTCTCGCATATCCTTCAGGAGTGTTCAATCCGGTACCTACGGCAGTTCCTCCCAACGCCAACTCAGATAAATGATCCAGCGTGTGTTTTAAAGCTTTCAGATCGTATTCTAATTGAGCAGCATAAGCGCTGAATTCTTGTCCTAAAGTTACTGGTGTCGCATCCATCAAATGCGTGCGTCCGGTTTTGACAATATCCTTGAATTCTTCGCTTTTGGCAAAAAGTGTTTTTTGCAGTTGTTCAACACCGGGAATGGTTACTTCCATCAGTTTTTTATAAACCGCGATGTTCATTCCGGTAGGGAAGGTGTCATTGGAAGATTGAGATTTATTGACATCATCATTCGGAGCAAGCGTTGGTTCTCCTTCGCCAATTTCATGCCCGGCCATTTGATGAGCGCGATTGGCAATTACTTCATTGACATTCATATTGCTTTGCGTGCCGGAACCGGTTTGCCAGATTACCAAAGGAAATTGGTCATCGTGTTTTCCTTCCAATATTTCATCACAAACCGCAGCTATTTTATCTGCTTTATCTTTATCCAGCACTCCTAATTCGGAGTTGGTTAAAGCAGCCGCTTTTTTTAAATAAGCAAATCCGTGAATGATTTCAATAGGCATAGAAGCTTTAGGACCTATTTTGAAATTATTGCGAGAGCGTTCTGTTTGCGGTCCCCATAATTTATCGGCTGGGACCTTTACTTCTCCAAGGGTATCTTTCTCAATTCTGTATTCCATAACTTTTTATTTTAATACCGCCAAATTTAACCAATTTTTCTGGTATTCTTTTGAGATTTGCTCGCTAAAAAATAAGCATCATCAATTATATGAAGGTTTATATTTTTTGTATTTTTAGCCTTTCAAAAATTTGAATGAATTGATTATGGAAAATAAAGTGGGAAAAGTAAAAGATATTATTGGAAATAAATTTCTCGAAGAACGAAAAATCTTCTTGTGGGGAAATGTAGACGACGATAGTGCACGTGAAGTGGTCAATCAATTGCTATACTTGGATATGGTAGGAGATGAAGATATTGAGTTTTTTATCAACAGTCCAGGAGGTTATGTAACTGCCGGATTTTCAATTTACGATACCATGCTTTCACTGCGAAGCGATGTATCTACAATTTGCTCGGGATTAGCAGCGTCTATGGGATCGATTCTATTATCTGGTGGAACTAAAGGAAAAAGATTTATTCAACCTCACGGAAAAGTGATGATTCACCAACCCAGTGGAGGTGCACGTGGTCAAGCAGCAAACATCGAAATTCAAGCTCAAGAGATTGTGAAAACCAAAGAGCTGAGCGCTAAAATTTTAGCTGAAAATTGTGGACAAACCGTCGACAAAATCTTAAAGGATTTTAATAGAGATTATTGGATGGACGCACAAGAATCGATAGAATACGGGATTGTGGATGGTGTTTATCAAAAGAGAAAATAAATATTTGCTTATTCATAAAAAACAGAAGAAGTAAATTTGTTTTTGAACTGATTGTTAAATCCTTTTCTGCTGCTAATAAGGAGAAAAGGGTTTTATTATTACACACAGTTTTTAGTATGAAAATCAAACAAGTTGCTGTAGAAACAATTCTTCCTTTGCGAAGGGATATTTTAAGACAAGGATTTACCTTGGATCAAAGTAGATTTGAAGGCGATTTGAATCCGGATAGTTTTCATCTTGCTTTATTTGATCAGGATGAAATATTAGCTATAGCGTCTTATGTTTTTGATTTGTCTGATTTTAGCCCAGTTGAAAAACAATATCGATTAAGAGGAATGGCGGTTGCTGCCAATCAACAAAATAAAGGTTTTGGCAAAGCGATTTTTCAAGAGGGAGAACGGTTGCTTAGAGAAAAACAAATTCCGTATTTGTGGTTTAATGCTCGTACCCCGGCAGTAGATTTTTATAAAAAGCAAAATTGCCGGGTTTTGGGAGAGGAGTTTAATATCCCCACAGCAGGTCCGCATTATTATATGTATAAAAATCTTTAGTGTTTAATAAACTAAAGCTCTAATTTATTTCTGCGTTGATAATCTGAATCTATGCGTAAAACATAGTGTGTATTCTGATTTTTGTTTGTAGAAAATTCAATTACATCTGCCTTAGACAGACAAGTAAATAATTGAATTTTCGGTTATTTTTGTTTACCCCGAACCTTTAAAGGGCGCAAAAAAGGCCGAAAATCAGGAGTATTTTGCATATAATAACTATTTTAAACGACAGCAAGTGAAATAATACTGAAAAATAGATATTTCAATCATAATAGCTGGTTTAAAGCACAGCCTAAACTAATAAACTCATCAAAATAAATCAAGAAAATGAAAACGCCGTTTTTTTCGGTTATTTGTGCTACTTACAATCGAGCTCATCTTTTAAAACGAGCTTTAGACTCTCTATTTGCACAGACAACAACTGATTGGGAGTTGATTATAATTGATGATGGAAGTACTGATCACACAGCTGAAATAGTAAAGCCATACGAAGCACTAAAACCGGAGGTGAATTATTATTATCAACAAAATAAAGGTTTTATTGAGGCTAAAAATGTTGGCATAAATAAAGCCAAAGGAAAATACATCACTTTTTTAGATTCCGATGATGCTTATAAGCCGGAGCATTTAGCTATCAGAAAGAAAATCCTTGAAGAGCAAAAGAATATAGATTTTCTTCACGGTGGAGTAGAAATTATCGGACAAGCTTATGTTCCCGATGCTGAAAATCCACAACAGAAAATTCATCTTTCCAACTGTTTTATCGGAGGTACATTTTTTTTAAACAACAAAGCCATTCAACATTTAAAAGGTTTTGAGGGTACAGCTTTAAACACCGATTTTGATTTTATGCAAAGAGCAAAAGCTGCCGGATTGAATATTTCAAAAACCAATCATCCAACTTATCGCTACTATCGAGATTCCGGAAGCTCAATAGCCAATGATATGTTGGATGATATGAAAGGGGAGTAGCTATTTCACAATAAATTTCCCGCTCATGCTCGGATAATGTCCGGGAAAGCTACAGAGAAAGTCATATTCTCCTTTTTCCGGTGCTTTAAAAGTTACCGCTGTTGTTTCTCCGCCTCCGATAAGGTCGGTATGAGCAATAACCCGATCATTGTTAGGGATATAATCCTGGTCTTCTGCTTTAGCTGCTCGTCGGGCAAATCTGGAAGGGGAAGTACCCTGTTCGAGTAAAACAAAATCATGTCCCATCGTCATAACAGACATTCTACCGATGTGTTCCAATGTCAAAACCACTACTTGGTTTTCACCGACATATAATTTTTCTTGGTCAAATTTCATTTTGTCATCTGCTTTAAGCGTCAGATGAATGGTGTCTGTCTGAAAAATTTCAGCATCGGCAGAAACCTCTGCATCTTTAGAATTGTCTTTACAGGCTTGAAATCCGATAAAACCTATTGCGAGAATTAGCAAAATTGTTTTTCTTGTCATCATATTAAGTTTTAACTGCAAATTTACAACAAAAGATATCCAACCCATTGTTTAGCGACTTTTAAATATGAATCGTTTTTTATCCTTCTTTAAATAATTATTTTTGGCGTTTGTAAGCGGAATTATTTGCAAATTTGAATAATTATCGGTTGAAATTAATTGACCAAAGAAGGATTTTATTAATTAAGAAATATGGATGATAAAATTTATTTTCAAAGGCTCAATTACTTCGAGGAAAAAGGTATTAAATAAGACTTGATATATGAAAGTTAAACTTGATTATCGGCGATATTTACAGAAGTTTTTGATTGGATTATTGTGTTGCTTAATCAGTAACATAGTTTATGGACAACGAAAGTTTGAATACGGCCCTATTCCAAAAGATGGAGTGAAATTAATATATCAAAAGTTTGATGTGGACGATGTTGTGCCTGGATCCTCGGGACAAAATGTGACTTGGGACTTCTCTACAATAGGGAAACGCCAATCGAGAGTAGTGAGAAATTATATGCCTTCTGACTCATTGGCATTGGCAGAGTTTCCGGGAGCAAATTTTATGGAAATAATAGGTGATAGCATTTTTAGAGCTTTGAAAACAGAGTTTGGACGAACTTACAGTCTGGGTTATTTCGATAAACCTGCTAATTTAAAAATAAGCTACCCTAAACCGCTGTTGTTAAGTAGATTTCCGGTTTCTTATAGGGACGTGGTTTTTCGGAATTACACCACCATTTTTTCTATGGGGGAAGAGGAGTTTAGAGGAGAGGGGCGGGTTAAAATTGAAGCGGATGGTTATGGAAGACTTCGTTTACCCGATACGATTTACAATAATGTAATGCGTCTGAGAATAAGTAAAAAACAAACCGATGAAATAGAAGAGTATGAAGTAACGCAAAACTCTTCAACAGTCACCTATATGTGGTTAACTGAAACCCATCGATATCCTGTATTTATACTTACGAAGAGCACTTCAGAGAATAAAACTTATAAAGAGGGTTTACTTCTTAAAAAAGTAGTGGAGCGCGATTTTAAATATTACTTCCAAAGAACTATGGATTAACTATTCGTTTTTTTGAACATAGTTATTTTGAATAAATATTGTCTAAGCTTGAAAAAAGAAATACTTTTTTAATACTGTTCTTCTTCGTTGGGGAAGTCTCCTGATTTGACATCTTCATTATATTTTTCAAAAGCTTCAGTCATTTGAGTGTGTAAATCCATATATCTTCTCAAAAACCGTGGATTAAATTCGTGGGTCATTCCGATAACATCATGGATCACTAAAACTTGACCATCCACACCACTCCCGGCTCCAATACCAATTACCGGGATAGAAACACTTTTGGCAACGCGTTGGGCTAAATCTGCAGGAATTTTTTCAAGTACTATAGAAAAGCAACCTAATTTCTCTAAGAGTTTGGCGTCTTTTAAGAGTGTTTTTGCCTCCTCTTCTTCTTTAGCACGAACTTTATAAGTTCCAAACTTGTTGATGGATTGTGGAGTCAAACCTAAATGGCCCATCACCGGAATTCCGGCTTTAAGAATTCGAGAAATAGAGTTTTTTATCTCTTGTCCACCTTCCAGTTTAATCGCACTTGCACCGCTTTCTTTCATAATTCTAATCGCAGAACGCAGCGCTTCCTGGGGGTCGCTTTGGTAACTTCCAAATGGTAAATCACAGATTACTAAAGCACGATCTACTGCTCTAACCACTGAAGAAGCGTGATAAATCATTTGATCTAAAGTGATCGGCAGGGTGGTTTCAAAACCCGACATGACGTTTGCCGCCGAATCACCAACGAGGATAGCGTCTATGCCTGCATTATCAACAATCCTAGCCATGGAATAATCATAAGCGGTTAACATAGAAATTTTTTCACCGTTTTTTTTCATCTCTTGTAAAGATTGAACGGTTACACGTTTGTATTTCTTTTTAGCAGTTGACATAAGCTCTTTATTTTAGAAGAATGTAAATTTAAAAAATTATATGCTAATCCTGCAATTATCCAGAATAAACTGTTTTTTTAAAAGAAATAATGCCAATTGAAGTATTCAATAAAATTTTAAACTCTTCTTTTGGTTGAACTATCTTATCGCAGGATTTTAATCTGTTAATTTTCAATTTAAAAGCGCGATAGTTAGTTTTATATTGTTGATTTTTGCTGTTGAAGCTTTTATGACAGATAAACCCTTGATAATTGTAAGGTCAGAATAAATGCTTTTTGAGCATAAACTATATATTTGCAAAAACTTGTTATGAAAAAGAAAGTTACTCCCTATAAAGATTCTGATCTGGATAAAAAACAACAGGTCAGCGATATGTTTGATAACATTTCGGGAGGTTATGATGGGTTGAATCGTATCATCTCACTGGGGATGGACAAATCATGGCGAAAAAAAGTGATCCGAGCAATTGTCGGTCATCAACCAAAAAATGTATTGGATATCGCTACTGGGACAGGAGATCTTGCGATTAGTTTGGCGGAAAAAGGATTGAATAATATTGTCGGACTCGATCTTTCCAAGGGAATGTTGGAGGTTGCTGATAAAAAGATTAAAGAAAGAAACTTGGAAGACCAAATTGAATTGGTCAAAGGAGATTCGGAAAACTTACCCTATCAGGATGACCATTTTGATGCGATTTGTGTGGCTTTTGGTGTGCGAAATTTTGAAAATCTCGAAAAGGGATTGGCTGAAATCTTGAGAGTGCTTAAACCCGGAGGACTCTTTATTGTTTTAGAAACCGCCGTTCCCAAAAACTTTCCTTTTAAACAAGGATATAAAATCTATACCAAATATATTTTACCTTTTATCGGAAAGATTTTCTCAAAAGACAAATCCGCTTATGGATATTTGTCAGAAAGTGCTTCCGTTTTTCCAAATGGTGAAGAATTCAACAATATTTTGAGAAAAATCGGGTTTAAAGATGTGCAGAGCAAGCCGCAAACAATGGGCGTGGCTTGCATTTATAAAAGCTCGAAATAGTTTACAATATTTATGAGGACATTACTTTTTATCGTTATTATCTTACTGGGTTTGCAACCTTTACACGCACAACTGTTTTCAAAAGAACGACTCAGAAATCTTGAAGATTTTGATAATAAACAATGGTCATGGGGTTATTTTCTCGGACTGAATACCTATGACTTCAAATTTGAATATTCGGCGGAAGGAAAAGACGTTACCGTAAATAAAAAAGCCGGTTTCAATGTGGGATTGGTCGGAAATATGCGGATTAGTAATTATTTAGACTTACGCTTGGAACCCGGCGTGATGTTTGTCGATAGAGAAGTCATATTCAACGAAATTTCAGATCCACAATGGGCTGATAAACCCGATAGAGATGTCAAGTCAACCTATATTCATATTCCTTTGTTGTTGAAGGTTTCCACTAAAAGAATAAATAATTTCAAACCCTTTGTAGAAACCGGGCTCTCCGTTTCTTGGAATCTATCCAGTAATGAGAAAAACCCCGATGATAATTATGCCAACGAATTTCGAATGAAAACCAATACCTTCTATTGGGAAATCGGATTTGGAATCGACTTATATTTGTTTTATTTCAAATTTACTCCTTCGATTCGTGGGGTTTTTGCCTTAAGTGACGAACTGGTTCGCGATAATCGCCCTGATAGTGAATTTACAGGAAATATCGATAAAATGATGTCACGAGGAATATTTCTGAATTTTAAATTTCAGTAGAAGTGAAGGAGTGAAGAAGTGAAGAAGTGAAGAAGTGAAGGAGTGAAGAAGTGCAGGGTTGGATGAGCCAAGGGTTTTAAGAGTAAGCTTGCTTGTTTTTTCAACAAAATTATTTTACTGTAATCCCAAAAGGCATTGGGTTGCGTATTTTTATTAGTTTAAATTATTGTTGGTAGGGTATTAGAAAAGGCGAAACAAGGTAAATTCGCGGAAATTCGTTTAAATTTGTGTTATTCTCGTGCTCGGGGCATTAATTGAGAATACTACCTTTCTAAACTTTCAAAAAGGTTTGGTAACCATCAACACAATAATAATCAAGAAAATCACATTTTCGATCCGCTCATAAAAGAATAATTTCTTGGATAACTTATAATATTCATTGGGGATTTCTTCTCCGCGATGACTCTCAAGCAGCGCTTTAACAGGCTTGGCTCTCGGCGATAAAACTATGGGACCAAAAGCTAAAGCGATCAGAAATAGCACTAAACTGGTCGGATACCAACCGGTATAAAACAATGCGGGGTTGATAGCTCCCATCAGTAATCCCGTCAAGAGCAATAAAGTACCTCCGATCATCACAAAAATATGAACGCGATTTCGGATAAAATAGGCATGCCTCAACTCTGTCATGTTTTTAGCTTTGGTAACAATATAAATCATTACAAATCCGGGGCCTAAACCAAGAATAGCGGAGAACACGTGAATTAATAAGAGAAAGGAATAGAGCGTCATATTTATATTTTCAAAAGAACAGTTGGTTTTATATCAAATACCAGCTATACTTTAAAACCAATTATCTGTACTTCTAAGATTCCGCAAAAATAAACAACTCTTTTGACTTTCATCCGACTTCTTAAAAAAGTCATTTGGATAAATGTCAAAAGAGTTGAAACCAAACCCTTAAAATTATTATTTTTAGGATTACTAACTATTTCCTACCGTTAGAGCAGGTTTAGTTGGAGTGCTGCTCAATAACTTGCTCAAGCTGTTGAGCCTGCACTACACCGGATTGTCTCCAGAGCACTTCATTGTTTTTAAACAAAATCAAAGTGGGCACACCTCTTACTTGATAAGCTTGCGCAGCTTCAGGGTTTTTATCCACATCGACTTTGATTATTTTAGCCTTATCGCCCATCTTTTGTTTTACTTCTCCCAGGATGGGTTCCATCGCTTTACAGGGGCCACACCAAGTAGCAAAAAAATCTACTAACACCGGTTGATCTGAGTTGATTACTTCTGAAAATTTTGTCATAATATATTTATTTTATTTCTTCGTATTGAACTTCTATAGTTTCTTTGTTGTTATTTTCTTTGGAATTATCGGGTTTAAAACTGGTTTGGCAATTGCCTCCGGCACAACCTACACCAAATATACCCATCGCTCCAAATAATGTGCCGATTAAAACGAAAGCCCATTGGCTGTCGATAAAAGCTGAAACGGCTGTATAACCTCCGATGGCTACATAGAAAACCCGAATAATGGTCCAGTTTTTTAAAATTCTATCTCTCATAGTTTATCATTTTAAAGAATGAAGTTGAAAGCCATTCATTCCTATAAATCTAATCTTGCTTTCTTGCATACAAAGATGATTAAATATAACATCTAAGATGGTAACAATAGTTACAAGTTTGGAATGATTTTGAAAAAAAAATGATTTCGTGGTATACTGGTATTTCGGACGAATAGAAACATTGCGGTTCGAAGATAAACTTATTGCCTTGTGGCGCAAATTATCAGCATAAAAACAAGGTGCTTTCAAAAATTCGGGTCGATGACTGAACCGAATAATTAAAAGCACCTTTTTCAAACAAAGAACAATTATTAATCTACAAACAACTAAAATTAAAAATCTTTTCTGGCAGACTTAATCCTTAAAATAAAGATAGGAATTATCGTCCACACAATAAGGATGGCGAAGGCAATCAAGCTTCCCCAATTACTTCCAAAGAACTTTTTAAAGAGCGCTCCGGTATATCCCAATAGTGCTGAAATATCCAATTTGAGCAACATCATCACTCGCGACAAATCGATCGGATTAAAAAGACTGGCGATCAATGCAAATTTATCCAGCGGATAATCGCTAAACATGTTTAGGGCGATCAAGAAAGCACCGTCATAAATAACGGCCATCAATAACCACACTAAAATAGCATATCCAAAACCTTTGATCCTGTTGTCATTGCTCAAGGCGATGTTATAGGAAAGCCCGGAGAAAATAAAACTCAAAAAAGTTCCTAAAAGAAGTAGCTGACCGAATTCCCAGATAGCACCGGATTGAAATAACCCGTAGATTATAAAAGGTATTCCCAATCCTAAAACTAAACTCAGGGAAAGTGAAATTGCGACTCCCAAATATTGTCCTAAAAATATGGAGCTGCGTTTTACCGGCAGTGCCAATAAAAGTTCTGTAAATTCTTTGGAGTTGTAATAATACATCACCCCGAAAATAGTTACGATAAGCGGAACTAACATAATAATGACATTCATCAATGTCAAAATAGCTTTGGAAAGACTCGGATTGAGAAACAAAAGCACGACGCCCAACAACAGATAGAAAAAGAGATATACATAGCTCCATCGGCTTCGAATCAAATCAAAAAAACTATATTTTAATATTTTAAGCATATTCTGTTTTTTTCAACAAATTGGCAATGGCGTGTTCGAGATTAACTTGATCGGTTTCTGCTTTGAGCATATCTGCAGAACCTTTGAAATATACTTTCCCCTCTAAAAGGAAGACAATTTCATCTGAAATTTCCTCAACAAAATTCATGATATGGGAGGTCAAGATAATTGTTTTTCCTTTTTGTTTTTCCTCCTCAATCATTTCTCTAAGAATCATCAACGCAGCAGGATCTAACCCTGTAGTGGGTTCGTCGAGTATAATAAACTGCGTGTCAAAGAGTAAAGTTAAGGTCAGGTTTACTTTTTGTTTCGTTCCCCCGGAAAGGTTACTCAATCTTTTGGAGAGATGAGACTCTAATCCCAATCTTTCGATATAAGGAGTTTCATCAAAATCCGGACTTTGTCTGAGGTCTTTGATCATTTTGATCAACTCAGTAACCCGTAAATTTTCCGGGAAATTAGCTATTTGAGGAAGATAGCCAATTGATTCTCTGTATTTCCATTGGTTTTGTATGTTTTTTCCCTCAAGGGTTATTTCTCCTGAATTCGGAATTACCATTCCCAGAATACATTTGATCAAAGTGGTTTTTCCCGAACCGTTTGGACCCAAAATTGCAAAAACTCCTCGGTTATCAATATTGAGGTCGATGCCTTTGAGTACTTCGTTCTTACCGTACTTTTTATGCAGGTTTTCAATTTTAATCATGAATAACTTTTTTCATTAAAGGGGTTTCATCCAATAAATTATCCGGCGTAAATACCGGGGATACTCTTTCTGAAAAATCGACGATATCTATAAACATACTGCGCAAAAGAACAATGGCTTCCGGAGATTTGTTGACAAGATAAGAAAACAATTTAACCGGGCGATAGGGTACATCTCCAATCCCATCTCGATCTAAATCATAACCGTTATATTCACTCCAGTAATTGCCGTTGAAGCTATTTTCATTCATTCCACCTTTATAGGCTAAATCGAAGGAGTTATTCAAAAAGTTATTCTTGGTAAATATGTTTTTATAATTGGCACCTCTGGAGTTAATAGCCCAACCATTACTGATAAAATCGTTGTTTTTATATAATATTCGCGTCGATCCTTCAATATTAAGCGCTGTTGTATTTCTTTCGAAAGTATTGTGGGTGATTTTAGCATCGGTAGCCTCTTTAAGCAGAACGCCGTAAGAAGCAGCTCCCCAGTTGTCTTTGAAGGTGTTGTGGTACATTTCCATCTCTTTTGAAAACATGATGGCGATACCTGCGCCGTTATTGATATAAGAATTTCCTTTCACTAAATCGTTGTTGGAAAACATAAAATGAAGCCCATAACGCACGCTGTTTTTACTGATGTTATTACTGATAATATTGTGATTGGAAAATTCGAAATAAATTCCATCGCGCATTTGAATCATCTCATTGTTATCAAGCGTGTTGTAATGGCTGTACCAAAGCTGAATTCCGTTTCCGGAAGTAAACTCGCTTTCTGCCGTACCGTAAACCTTGTTGTTTCTAACTGTTCCGTGATTTGATTTCTCTAAGTATATGGCGAAAAAAGGATTGCGGATAATTAAATTCTCCACAATGAAGTTTTCAACTTCTCGAAGACGAACAGCAGAATAATCTTCCAGATGACTTGAACCGATATTGATAATCTCCAAACCATCAATGGTAACATCGTCGGCTGTGACAAGAATTATCTCTCCTTTCTCCTGCCCGTCTATAACTGCTCCTTTCTCTCCTTTAAGGGTGATGGGTTTATTGATTTCAATACCAACCTCTTGATAAAGTCCTTTCTTTACTATGATCGTATCTCCATCGTTAGCGATTTCGACCGCTTTAGCAACACTGTTTATAGTACAATTGGGACAAACTTCAATGATAGCAGCCATGGAAAATGAGGAGGTTAATAGTCCGATTAATAATATGATTGAAATTTTTCTACTCAAGATGATTTAATGTTGAGTCTTTGAATGTTGTTTAATTTGAATTTTTACCTCTTCCCAAGAGTATAAGTTTCCGCCGTTTTGTTTTTGTAATTCCTCGGCTACAGACTTGCTTTCTAAAGCGGATAAGAATTCTCCCATGGGACTTGGTATATTTTCGGAAATAATAAAAGTAGCTTCTGTGGCATCAATCATTTTTCCCGGATTATTATAATCTGCGGAAAGAAGATGAAGCATATCATCTTCATTGTTTTCTTGCTCTAAATAATTGATCATACATTCGGTAGCATCAAATTTAAAATTTTTACCTTTTTGGGTTACCAATTGTGCTGAATGAGATTGATCGACGATAGTCATCATACAAAATTCACAAGCCTCTTCTCCATAAACTATGGGATCAATATTTTTGCTGCAAGAAGCAATTGTGATAACTGCGAGGAAAATAAAAATTATTTTTTTCATGAGGAAATAGATTTTTTCTTACTTTTAATACCGACTAAATAAGCGATGAAGGTTAAAATCATACCGGCAAACATCATATAAGCACCAATGTGTGGCCAAGAATCTACATCGAAATTCAATAACTTAACATGTCCTATTAATGGCGGTTTATAAGTCATAGGATTTCCTTCTGCATCCAACAATCTAATACTGGCATCGGGATCTAAATCAGTTCCGTAGTCTGTAAGCCATAGATTGAAGTCATACATTCCGAGGACTCCTAAGACACTCATTACAATTAACCAAATCAAGAAAGCTTTCGGGTTTATTTTTTTCATAAATCCAAGAATTCCTAATAAGATTCCAATTCCTGCCATTGCGCCGACTACTATTGGAAATACTGTAAATTCCCACATTTCATGAGCTTTGGGGATTTTTTTCATACCGATATAGTGGTTGAGTCCATCAATATTGGGTAAGTCAAATTCGGTTCCTCCTTTAATATCATCGATATAAATATCCATGCCCAGACCTTCAGGGTATTGGGGGGCTATTAATTCAATATCCCATAATGGAAAGTAAAATAATCCCAGCAATAAAGCAGAGCCGATTATCATTAATATTCCTGCTTTTTTCATGTCTTAATATATTTTGTGTTACACACTTAATAATTTGGGAAGGGGAGCGGAGTTCAAATAAAACTCCGCTTTTTCTTCCCTAACTGTAAGAAGCTCGCTCTCAAAAAACTTCCTACAAACCTAAATTAACCATCTATATTTTTATTCAGAGACCAAGACAATTCAATATCTGAATCTTCAGGTGATACTCTGATATATCCCTGCATTTCTTGGTGGAGCGCTGAACAGAAATCTGTACAGTAGAACGGATAAATTCCCGGTTCTTTCGGCTCCCAAGTCAAAGTCTTTGTTTGTCCAGGAACAACAAGGATCTCTGAATTATTCGCACCCATTACAGCAAAACCGTGAGGAATGTCGAAGTCCTGTTCGGTATTGGTTAGGTGGAAATGAACTTTATCACCTACTTTAATTCCTTCAATATTATCAGGATTAAAGTGACTTCTAATCATTCCCATTTTTACGTGAACGTTTTTCCCGTCGCGTGTTATATCTACATCTTTTCCGCTTTTGACAACCATAGGGTGATCGTTTTCACTGGCTAATCTGTAGATTTTACGCGATTTGTCTTTGATTTTATCTGCGTGAATCATAGAAGCATAGTGCGGTTCACCAATCATCGGGAAGTCAAGGATCATTTCCATCTTATCACCGGAAATATCGATCAACTGACCGGGCTGATTCATTTCAGGACCTACCGGTAAATAACGATCTTTGGTAATCTTGTTCATTGACAACAGATACTTACCATCGGGTTTTCTACTGTTTCCTCCAGGAATAGATAAGTGACCCGGGGAGTAATAAACATCGATACGATCGAGTACTTCTTGTGTTTTAACATCCCATTTCACAATTTCCGATGAAATAAAGAAAGTACTATAAGCATTTCCTCTTTCATCAAATTCTGTGTGTAGTGGACCAATTCCCGGTTGTTCAACAATTCCGGCAAGGGTATTGTCAAAATCTAAAATTGGAATACCATAAGCCTCATCTACGAATTCTTCATTGTCAACAGCTTCTTTGATTTTGCTGAACGAGTGTACTACCAAGTTAGCCGAAAGTTTACCATTACTTACGATATATTCTCCAGTTGGGTCAACATCTACACCGTGAGGAGATTTAGCAGAAGGCACGAAATACACAATTCCAGGTAATTCAGTAGGATCTAAAACCAAAACTTCATCCTTCCACTCTGTGGTAGCAGTATGAGTTTGTGAGTCATACTTGTTGTGGGCATATCTGGTTTTTTCAATAGTTCCTTTTCCTTCTTTTACGTATTCTTCAGCTTTTTTCCAGTTGATAGCCGTGATAAAGTCTTTATCGAACTTCGAAGCATTTACTTCTAAAAGCGTGTGTGCTTCTTCTGTGTTATAAGTTGTAAAGAACATCCAACCGTGAGATTTGTCTCTTCCAGGGTGTGCTAAGTCATAGTTATATCCCGGAAGTCTAATCTGAAAAGCGATATCCATTTCTCCGGAATCTTCATCAACACTAAGGAAAGTCATAGAGGCTTTAAAATTACCTTTGTAGTCTTTAATCGGCATATCTTTTTGTGGAATTGGAACCCCAAATCGCGTACCCGCTACAACATATTCAGTGTTTTCAGTTACAAAAGCTGAGTTGTGGTTACCTGCACTGTTTGGAATTTCGATAATTTCTTGTGTTTCGAAATCTTGCAAATCAATACGGGCAATTCTCGGGGTGTTGTTTCCGTTTGCGAAAATCCAACGCCCGTCAAGTTCACCATTGGTTTGTGATATATCCGGGTGGTGTAAATCATCCCAAGGAATAAATCCGTAAGATGTTTGCAACATCGGTTTGGTTTCTTCACTATATCCATAACCCGATTGTGGGTCTTGCGAGAATACCGGAATAATTTTTAAAAGACGAGCGGATGGAAATCCATAAGTATAAACTTGACCGCTAAATCCTCCGGATAAAAATCCGTAATACTCATCATACTCGCCCGGGGCGACGTATGCTTTTTCTGCTGCACTTTTTTTAGAGCTACTGCTGCTCTTTCCATTGGCTCCGCCGGGTTGGCAGGAAACAATAGCTGAAATGGCTATTGCAATACCAAATAATTTAAAAATTTGTCTCATCATTTATAAAATTTAAGGGTTAATTGTTTGTTGTTTATAATGTTCTGAAATATTCTAAAATAGCTCGTGCTTCATCTTCTGTAATCCCCTGATTAGCCATCGGCGAACCGTTGTATTCTATCAATAATTGCTTGGCTATCGGATCTTCTTTTACCATTCGCTCAGGATTTAAAATCATGTTCATCACCCACTCAGGAGCACGACGATCTAAAACTCCTTTGGGAGCAGGACCGATAAATCTCTCCTCCGGTTTATGACAGGCTAAACAATTGATGTCATAAATTTCTTTTCCTTTAGCAGCTAAATCTTGATCGATTTCATCCGGAAGATCGATTGACTCAATAGGACCAACTCCTTTGTTGTCCATGTCAACTGCAACACCGTCAACTTTGTCGTATTTTACTTCCTTTTTTTCTGTTTTGGGTTTGGCGTTACTGTCTTTTTTCTTTTCACTGTCACCGCAGCTTACTAAAAAGCTCAAGAGCAAAATGGTTAATGCGAATTTTTTCATAACTTTTAAAATGTTAATTTGAGTTTATATTTTTTTTACGTATTGAATTGTTGTCGATAATTTAGGGTCTCGCTTTCAATTCTGGTGTAAAAGTACGGTGGAAGTTCTGTATAGACAATGATGGGAAAGGTCGCCTTTTATGATTCTCGTCATACAATAAGGGGTAACGTATTGATAGTCAGTTTTCTAAATGAAGACAAAAAAGTCTTTAATAGGCGTTTTTTTGTGGGATATTTTTGTTTTAGTATGGTTTTGCAGAATTTTTTCGGAGAAAGGGTTTAATAAAAATCAAAATAATTACCATTGACACGTTTATGCATTTTCCTTTTCCAATGATTTGAAAAATGTTTTTCTGCCGTAATTTGCCTTTTCTAAAATTATAAAATTCGATTTTTCTGTATCATTTTGAAAAACCTTGTTTTAATCGCAAAGTTTTTCACTTAGCAGGATATTAATTAATCATGTTTTTCAATTTCTCTTCTTCTAAGATTTCAATGGCGCGCCCGTGAATATGAATCAGTTTTTCCGATTTGAAATCGCTTAACGTTCGTATCAAGCTTTCTGTAGTAGTTCCCGAAATATTGGCCAATTCTTCTCTGGTGATGGTGATTCGAAAATTTTGTTTTTCTTCTTTTGAAATAAATTTTTCTTTGAGTAGGAGCAGGGCGTTGGCTACACGTTTTCTCAAGGAGTTATAAGCCAATTGTACCATTTGATCGGCTTTATAGTTGTTGTTTTGAACTAAAGCCTTGGTGAATTGTAATACAAAAGAAGAGTTTTGGTTGATTTGTTCATCAAATTCATTACGCGAAATCAGCAGTAATTCACAGTTTGACAAAGTTTGGGCAGAAATGCGATAAGTGCTTTCTTCTAAAAGAGCGATATATCCCAAGAAGTCACCTGAAGTGTACAATCCGACAGTTAGCTCTTTTCCGCCTTCGCTCGTTTTGTAGGCTTTTATTTTACCCGATTTAATATAAAATAGATATTGAGGATAATTGCCTTCGGAAAATATCTCTTGATTTTTTTTGTATTTATTGGTTTTGCTCTTCTCAAATAACTCTTGAAATACCTCCTGGTATCCCGGTTTTTGCGACTCTTTTTGATGAGCTTGATTTTGCAGACGTGTTGCTTTCTTTAATCGACTTTCAACAGCATTTAAAAGCTCTGTTTCACTAAATGGTTTCATCAAATAATCATCCGCTCCCAAATCCATTCCTTTTCTAAAATCAGCGCGTTCAGTTTTTGCCGTCAGAAACATAAATGGAGTGTTGGCCAGCTCCGGTGTTCTTTGAAGAAGATGTAATACTCCATAACCGTCTAAATCGGGCATCATA
>Ga0079225_10000128_pt1 | contig 37866 bp, 27 predicted proteins | sample Poulit2012_FD_76344 | JGI IMG/M metagenome (GOLD analysis project Ga0079225, IMG submission 76344) | Agricultural soil microbial communities from Georgia to study Nitrogen management - Poultry litter 2012 | ecosystem: Environmental > Terrestrial > Soil > Agricultural land | place: USA: Georgia... | reverse complement strand
TAGATCCGCACCCCGGCTAAGCCTCGATCCACCGATGAGGAGGTTCGCTGAGTTGGCGTGGTGACAGAGAAATGCCCCTCTGACCGGGAAGAATAGAGCTTGTCTAAGGTCCTATTCACCGAGCCGGAGAGGCATCTCGTAGATGCAATTCAAGCACGCTCCTGCCGCTGTGTCTGCGGTGTTCGATGATCCGAATCTCGTGTCGGCTGCGGGGCTGGTGTCGATGCTGCGCCTCGCGCAGCAGTCCGGACTGGCAGAGCTTGCTCAGTCGCGGTTGAGCGTGCCGACGGACAAGGGCGCGAACGCCGGCGGCAAGGTGATGGCGCTGGTCGCGGGGATGCTGGCCGGGGCGGACTCGATCGACGACATGAACCTGCTGCGTCATGGTGGGATGGGCCGGTTGTTCGATCGGACGTATGCGCCATCGACGCTGGGCTCGTTCCTGCGCGAGTTCACCTTCGGGCACGTCCGCCAGCTCGACGCCCTCGCGTCCCGGACGCTGGTGAACCTCTCCTCGACAGCACCGCTGCTGCAGGTCCGAGACGATGAGCGGGTGATGGTGGATCTGGACGACACGATCATTGAGGTCCAAGGATACAAGAAGCAGGGCGCCTCGTTCGGATACTCCGGCGTCCGCGGCCTCAACGCACTGATCGCGACGGCATCGACGACCTCGTCCGCGCCGGTGATTCTGGGGCAGCGGTTGCGGCAGGGCAAGACCGGGTCCCCGAAAGGCGCCGCCCGGATCGTCGCAGACACCCTCGCCACCCTTCGCCGCACGAACGTCTCGAGACGAGTTCGGCCGCTGTTGCGGGCGGACTCCGCGTTCTACGGCCACGCCACCATCGGCACCGCGATCAAAGCCGGCGCGGACGTGTCGGTCACCGTCCGGATGGACCCCGCGGTGAAGGCCGCGATCGCAACGATCCCCGACGACTCATGGGAGACGATCGAGTACCCGAACGCGATCCGCGACAACGCGACCGGGCGGTGGATCTCGAAAGCAGAGGTCGCCGAAGTGCCCTTCGTCGCGTTCCGGTCGAGGAAGATCGCCGAACGGGTCGAAGGGCGACTGGTGGTGCGACGCATCCCGGACCTGAACCCGAACAAGGTGGCCCAGCCGACACTGTTCGACACCTACCGGCACCACGCGTTCTTCACCACCACCGACAAGCAGGCGATAGGAACCGTCGCGGCGGACAAGACCCACCGGGCGCACGCGATCATCGAACAAGTCCACGCCGACCTCAAAGCCGGCCCGCTCGCGCACCTGCCCTCCGGAGTATTCACCGCAAACAGCGCCTGGCTCGTCCTCGCCGTCATCGCGTTCAACCTCACCCGCGCCGCCGGACTCATCGCCGACCACGCAGGCCGCCTCGCCAGAGCGAGGACCGCGACGATCCGCCGCACCCTCATCGCCGTGCCGGCACGCCTCGCCCGATCCGCACGACGGATCATCCTGCACCTGCCCGAAGCATGGCCTGGCAGGCCGCGTTCGACCGGCTCTTCCAGGCCGCACACGCGCCACCACCAGCCCGCGCCAACTGACCACCGCCGCGACCGCGGCACGACCAAGGACCAAGTGGACGACCGGGATGCGACGCCCGGAACTCACCCCTGCCCACCGCAGACCACGTCGCACCGATCACGCCAACCCCACCAACCGAAGGCTCATCGGTGGATCGAGGCTAAGAGTCCGATGGCGTCGGCGACCTCCGTATGCACCTCGCCGGTGAGGATGGTCAGGGCCGGGGGCGAGGCCGCATCGGCCGGCGCAGATTCACGGAAGGCGTTCCAGTCCCGGCGAAAAGCCCCGACTCCCCTGGGGTAACGTTCCGCAGTCGCCAACCACGATGCGGCCCCGAGGCGGCCGGCCCGGGACAGCAGGTCAGTCAGGCGCGGGGGGTCCAGATGCGACAGCACCACCACACCAATGGCTCGGCCAGCGCGGTCCATCGCGGTGAGCATCGGGACGGGCGCCTGATCCCAGCCGACGGCGAACACGTCCTCGGGCAGCAGTTCCAGAACCTGTCCCCGTACCGCGCGGCACACCACCTCGTCCACCGCGGCCCCGCGTCCGATCGCAGCCGGGGCAAGGCGGCCGGAATCAATCACGAAAGACGGCATCTGCCACGCACCTGAGGATCCATTGGCTGAACCCTCATCCTTGCATGACCATCAGACTTCTGCTCAGGCCCCGTTCGGGCCGACCTTCCCGAGTGGAGCCGCGTCAGGCGGTGATCCGCGCCTTGGACATTGGGCTCGCATAACGCCGGCACGCCTTCGCGCCCGTCGCCGCTACGACACGCGCCGTTGGACTGATTGACAGACCTGGCTTTCCCAGTTCATTCCCCTCGAGGTGACTCTTTGCCTAATTGCAAAAGCACTATACCTGCACCGAGAAATGCTGTCGTTAGCGGAATTGCCAGATGAGTCCCAATTGCCGAAATAATGAATGTTCCGTAACTACCGTACCCTGTCCACACGCCAAGACTGGGATTTATCGCCAACGCGCCCGCAGAGATAACGCCGATGATAAGTCCGGTAAGAATGCAGCGCTTTCCGCGCGTTCGACGCGATCTCAGGGCGAGTGTGTCGGCCACAACCACCCTCAGCTCCAGCGTCCGACAGGCGAATCAGCATGAGCAGCGCTAGCACTTGAATCAGCCTGAGCAGCGCTAGCACTGCCCCACAACATTCCTGCAGCGCTGAACTTCACTAACGCCATTGTCGACGTGCGGTCCATCCTGCCCCCAAAGTTGAAGTCTGCATCATTGCGTAATTCCAGAAGATCACAGAAGGAATTCCGGCCTGTCAAGTATGCAGGTCGGTCGCGCTAGTGGCCCGGGGAGGACGGAGGTTTTCAGGGCGCTATAGGTATCCACTTCACAGCCCGGAGGACCAGCACCGGTCGGACGACTCAGCCCCGTGTCGGGAAACATCACATCGAGGGACGGCGGAGCAACTCGGCCAAGTGCACCCCGCGCACCCCGGCCAGGTCCTGAGCCTGGTTTCGGCAGGACATCCCATCGGCCAGGAACACCGTCTCGGGACCGGCCTCCTGGAGTGCCGGCAGCAGCTCCTGCTCGGCGACCGCCACCGACACGTCGTAGTGGCCACGTTCCATCCCGAAGTTCCCGGCCAGACCGCAGCAGGTATCCAGCGTACGCACCGTGGCACCGGCCGCTGCCAGCAGGTCCCGATCGGCCCGGTACCCCATCACCGCGTGCTGATGACAGTGCGGTTGGGCAATGATCTCCTGCCCGGCCAGTGAGGGGGGCTGCCAGTGCGCCGGTCCCAGCGGGGCCTCGGCAGTGAGCAACTCCGCCAGGGTGTACACCCCGTCGGCCACCTGCCGGGCGCGCGGATCCTCGGCGAATAACTCCGGCAGGTCCGAGCGCAACGCAGCGGTGCAGGAGGGTTCCACCCCCACGATCGGGATCCCTGCCCCCACGATCGGCGCGAGGATGTCCATCGTGCGCTGCAGCCGGCGCCGGGCGGCATCGAGCTGCCCGGTGGAGATGAACGTCAACCCGCAACAGGCACCCGGTCCGGTCAGGTCCACCTGATAACCGGCCTGCTCAAGCACGTCGGCAGCGGCGCGGGCACCAGCCCCGTCCATGTGCTCGGAGAAAGAGTCCACCCAGAGCATCACCGTCGGCGGCGCCGGCGCATCGGCCTTGATCGCGCTCGCCGAGCCGTGAATGCCACGACCGGTCTTGCCACCGGCGCGCCTGCCACCGGCGTGCCCGCCACCGGGGCTGCCGACGCGCCCCCGCCACCACCGCGAGACCCGTTGCGAAGCGAAGGAAGGCACCGCCCGCCGCGGATCCATCCCGCCCCCGCGCAGCACGAGGGCCGCGAGCGGGCGCAGGCCCAGCGCCGCGTTCACCAGCCGGGTCAACGGTGGCCAGGTGGTGATCAACTGCGCCCACCGGGGCAGCCAACCCAGGGTGTAGTGACTGATCGGGCGCCGTTTGCCTCGGTAGGTACGGTGCAGGGTCTCCGACTTGTACTGCGCCATATCCACCCCGGCGGGGCAGTCACTGGCGCAGGCCTTACAGGACAAACACAGATCCAGGGACTCGTGCACTGCAGGGTCCGACCAGTCCGCGATCAGCTCGCCGTTGGCCAGCTCCTGCAGCACCCGGGCCCGCCCGCGAGTGGAGTTCCGCTCCTCGCGGGTGGCCAGGTAGGAGGGACACATGAACGATCCGGGTAGGTCCGCCCGGCACTTGCCCACGCCCACACACCGGTGCACGGCGGTGGTCATATCGCCGTCGTCGTGGGCGAATGCGAAACCCGACCCACGCAGCATCGGCAGCGGGCGCGCATGCGGGCGGCGGAGGTCGGCATCGATCGCGTTCGGCCGCACCATCACCCCCGGGTTGAGCACATCCGAAGGGTCAAACAACTTCTTCACCCCGGCGAACAGTCCTATCGCCTCAGCGGAGTACATCAGCGGCAACAGCTCCGCGCGGGCCCGGCCATCGCCGTGCTCACCAGAGAAGGACCCGCCATGGGAGGCGACCAGGGCGGCGGCCTCGAGCATGAAAGCGCGGAACACCTTCTCACCGCCGTCGGCGTGCAACGGCAGGTCAATCCGCACGTGAATGCAGCCATCACCGAAGTGGCCGTAGGGCAGACCCGAGGCGTCATACTTCTCGAGCAGCTGATCGAACTCGCGCAGGTAGGTACCCAGTCGCTGCGGCGGCACCGCCGCATCCTCCCACCCGGGCCACGCCTGGCCACCGGTGGCGGTGCGCCCGGCCAGGCCTGCGCCGTCGGCCCGGATCTGCCACATCGCCCGGGCCTGCGGGCCGGCCGGAATGACCTGGCTGTGCGGCGTGCCGGCATCGGCGGCGATCGCCCGCGCCCGGGCAATGGCATCATCGGCATCGGCGCCGCCCACCTCGATCAGCAGCCAGCCGCCACCCGGGGGCAGTTCGGGCACGGCGCCCGCTCCCTTGTTGGCCCGCACCACATCCACCAGTGCGGCGTCCAGGCCTTCGATCGCCAGCGGGCGGTGTGGCAACAGTGCCGGAACGGCATCAGCGGCGCTGGGCATATCCGGATACCCCAGGGCGAGCAGCACCGGTGAGTCCGCGATCGGCACCAGGTCCACGGTGGCCTCCAGCACCGTGGCCAAGGTGCCCTCGGAACCGACCAGGAACTTGGCCAGGTCCCGCCCATGCTCGGGGAGCAGGTGCTCCATCGAATATCCCGAGACCTGCCGGGGGAAGCGATTGAACTCGGTCCGGGTCAGGGCCAGGTGTCCGGCGATCAGCTCCTCCAGACCGGGGACGTGGCTCAGCGACTCCCGCCCAGCCCGTGCGGTGAACTGCCGGCCGGTGCCGTCGACCACGTGCAGCGCGCGGGTGTTGTCGGCGGTACGCCCGTAGGCCAGCGCGTGCGGTCCGCAGGCGTTGTTGCCGATCATGCCGCCGAGCGTGGCCCGGGAGGAGGTGGAGGGGTCCGGGCCGAACTGCAACCCGTGAGCACCGGCCGCCGCCTGCAGATGGGAGAGTACCGCCCCCGGCTGCACCCGGGCGGTGCGGGCCTCGGCATCGATCTCCAGTACCTGGTTCAGGTACCGGGAGAAGTCGATCACCAAACCCGGGCCGACGGCGTTACCTGCCACCGAGGTGCCCCCGCCCCGGGAGGTCACCGGCACCTGGTGTTCCCGGGCCACCGCCAGCGCTGCCAGTACTTCCTCGGTGTGCCGCGGGAAGAGCACCGCCTGCGGCAACACCCGGTAGTTGGAAGCATCGGAGGAGTACTCAGCGCGCGCCCGGGCCGAGTCATCGACGACCGGGCTGGCGAAATCTGGGTGCGGTACCTGCGTCGAAGCGCCCAGCTCCTGGCGCAACGCAGCGGTGAAATCAGTCGTTGTCTGCGCATCTGCCACCACGAGTGGCAGTCTGACACGTCGACGGGCGAGGTGGCCGATCTGTCCGCTCTGCGTGGGTCTGTCACGGCCAACTGCGCACGGGCTCTACAGTAATCGGCATGAGGCTGCGGGAGCGGATGCGCTCAGAGGTGTGGCGCCACACCGTCGTCGGCACCCTGGTGGTGGTCTTGGCGATCGTCGCGAACATCGTTGCGCGCTTGACCCTGGTCGGCCAGTCCCTGGACGCAAACTCGGCTCAGATCGGAGCCATCCTGGCCGGAGCCGGATGCTACGGCCCGTTATACCTGGTGCTGTCCCGGTACGCCTGGCGCGGCCTGCGGGGCAAGGAATTACGGGACTCGCTGCGAGCGACGCGACCACCGACGAGCCTGTTGGTGCGCAATCTCCTGATCGGCGGGCCGACCACCTGGTCGATGTTCGCGGCGATCATGTCGCTGGCTGCGGTGATCGCGCTCGCGGTCTCCACCCAACTGACCAACCAGTCCTACCTCATCGTCGCTTGCCTGCTGTGCGTGACCGGTTCCTGGGTGTTGGTCGTGGCCTCGTTCTCGGTGGCGTACGCCCGCGAGTGGGCCCAGACCTCCGGTTTCTCCTTCCCCGACCAGGATGAGTCCACCCGCAGCTTCGGCGACTTCATCTACACCGCAGTGCAGGTCTCGACGACGTACTCCAGCTCCGACGTCGGGGTCATCAACCAACGTGCCCGGCGCCTGGTCACTGTGAATGCGATCACGGCCTTCGCCTTCAGCACCGTGATCATCGCGCTGCTGGTGGCACTGGTGCTCAGCACCGTGATCTGAGGCCGGCCGCTGGGCGATTGAGCCGCGCGGTCAGCCGGTGTCCAAGGCGGACGCGGAGACCGCGAGCACCTGCCAGCTGCCGGCTGCACCGGCGTCCAAGGTCCAGGTGGGCAGCACCAGCACCCGCCCGTCATCGATGTGGTACTCGGCCACTGCGAGGGTGGCGCCGGTGAACTCGACCTCCCGGTCCGGCCACGGCAGCTGACTGCCGGCGTCCGGAACCGCAGGCGGGGCCGACGGACCCAGCTGGGTGATGGGCCGAGATTGCGGCACCGGCGTTGCCCCAGCACCGAAGGTGGGGTCGGTGAGCCGGTCGAGGGCCGCCGCTGCGGAGATCGTGGGGTACTCCCCCAGCGACTGCGGCTGGGCCAGTGGGCCGGTGGCGTGGCTGACCCCGCCCTCGGTGACAGTGATCTGCCACGGGGTTGCTGATCCGGGGCCGGCCTCCGGCTCGGCGATGACCTGGACTGCGAAACCGTCGAGGAGGTCCTGGGTTTGCATCCGCCATGCCGAGGCATCCACGCCCAGAGTGTCCAGGAACTGGCCGGCAGCGTCCTGCGGGTTAGTTGGGGCACCCATCCCCCGAGCACCCTCGTCCCGGTAGACCAGTGTGGCGAGGCCGTCGGCCTCGATCCGCACCGAACGGCCACCATCGACGACCTCGATCGCTTGCCCCTCGCCTCCCTGCACCTGCCCGTCCAGGCCCAGGTCGGCGGCGATCGCGGCGAGCGCCTCCGGCTGGTAGACCGACCCAGCATCCAGGGCCCACGCCTCGGCCTGCCCGGACTGGGTGGGCAGGCCGCCGTCGACGAAGACCAGCCGGCCGGCATCGGCCCGCGGCGCCGCGGAACTCCCGGGCATCGTCTCCTGCTGACCGGCACTTTCGGCGGCGTCCTGGTCGGGTGCACGAGTGGGCGGTGCATCCTGGGAGGACGCCATCTGCCGGTCAGCGGATATCGGTGGTTGGGCGCGCTGGGCGCCCAGGCCGTAACCGCCGACGGCGAGCGCGGCCGCCAACGCCGCGGCAATGATCCAGTGCCGAGCCGACAGGGCGCCGACGGCGCCGCGGGTGCCGGCCGCGACCTGGGGGTCCTCTGGACCTTGCGCAACTGGGGTCGGCTCGGCGGAGTCCCCTGCCACTGAATCCCCTGCAGCGGAGTCCGCTGCCACTGAATCCTCGGCGGCTGACTCCTCTGCGGCTAAGTCTCCTGTGGCTGGCTCCTGCGCGATGCGCCGGTCCACGGCAGCGCGCAGGGCAGCGGTGTCGGTGGGAAGAGCCCGCGCCGGGTCAGCCGCCTGTAACCGGCCCAGCAGGTCCTCTCTTCCGTGCCGGTCCGCGGGGCGATGTCCACCAGCATTCATCGAGCTCTCCTCATCATCGCCGCCTCGGTGTGAACGGTCCGGGTGTGGCATCGCTACACCAACTCCGCATCCCACAGCTGCGCTAGCCGCAAGCGCGCCCGGGACAGGGCCGCCGCCGCACCACCGCGACTGATCCCCAGAGCCTTGGCGAGTTGGCTGCCGCTGAGTCCCTCCCAGGCGTTGAGCATCAGCACCTCCCGGTCCCGCGGGCTCAGCTGCATCAGTGCCAGGCGGATAGCGTCGGCGTCACTGGTGAGGGTCGCAGGGTCTGGGCCGGTGGCGGGCTCATCAAGATCCTCATCGATGACCACCGGCACCGGGCGGTTCTTGCGCCGGTAGTTGGCCAGCACGTAGCCCGCGGTGCGGTACAGCCAGGGCAGCACATTGCCTGCCGGCACATCCGCCCGGCGCCGCCAGGTGATGGCCAGCACTTCGGCGGCCAGGTCCTCCGCATCATCGATAGGCGCCCGCCGCAAGAAGTACCGGTGCACCTGTGCCGCGTGCTCGGTGAAGACAGCATCGAACCAGGCCTGGTCGGCTGAGTCCGATCTCATCACATACTTCCGGTTGGGCAGCGCCTGGGCGCGATGTCTGGTCAGATGTCTGGTCAACCGACCGCGCCGGGCGCGGCCGGTCGATGGTCATAGTGCTTATGTCCCGCCGGCCCCCAGTGTTGCAGCCCATTGAGGTTCTGCCGCAGTCCGGTCGCAGAACGAGCCCGAGTCCAGCCACCCGTGACCTTGACGCAGCGTCAACCCGGCACCCTGCGGCCATAGCTGCTGCCGGTTGAGAATCAGCCCCGGTCCCCAATTGGGCCCCGGGCTAAGGCTGGTGTCGGCGCGTGCTGGTAGAGATGGGTCATCGGCCGGAGTGTGGCCGGTCCAAGGAGGTCGGTGGTGTTCTTACTCGATGCGTCTGCACCCGGAGCGGATCAGGACCTGATCATCACCGCCAGTGACGTGGTGACCGCAGTCCGGTGCGAGTACCAGGTGCTGCGCATCTGCGATGAGAAGCTCGGCCGGACGCCGGTGGCGACCTTCGAGACCGATGAGATGCTGCAGCGCGCGGCACGGTTGGGTGATCGACACGAGGCGCAGGTCCTGGCCGGGCTAAAACGGCACCACCGGGAGGTGGTGGAAATCCCCGCCGCGCCCCGGCCCTACACCCGCGAGGGTCTGCACCGGGCTCACCAGCAGACGATCGCGGCGATGGGCGACGGGGCGGATGTGGTCTTCCAGGGCTCGTTCTTCGACGGCACTTTCCACGGCCGTTCGGACTTCCTGGTGCGCGACCGATTGGGCGGTTATGCGGTCTGGGATTCCAAGCTCGCCCGCCGGGCCAAGACCGAGGCACTGCTGCAGCTGGCGGCCTATGCCGATCAGGTCCAGGCGGCCGGGATCGAGGTGGCATCCCGGGCCACCCTGGTGCTCGGCGACGGTAGCCGCCCGGAGTTCGATCTGGCCGAGTTGCTGCCGGTCTACACCGAGCGGCGGGACCGGTTGCTGACCCTCCTCAGTGACCATCGCTCCCAGCCGGCTCCGGTCGCCTGGGGCGATGAGGACTACCTGGTGTGCGGGCGCTGTGACTACTGTGCCGAGCAGGTCGCCGAGCACCGGGACGTGCTCGGGGTGCACCGGGTCAGCCTGCCGCGACGGCGGCGGTTGCGGGCACAGGGCATCTACACGATCGAGGATCTGGCCGAGGCCCCCGCCGAGGAGGGCACTGTGGCCGCAGGTCTGCGCGACCAGGCACGGATGCAGGCCGGCCGCCAGGACGTCGATGGCTCAGTGGACCTCGACGGACGCCGGATGTCCTATCGGGTCTTGTCCGGGCACACGCTGGGCACTCTGCCCGAACCGAACCCCGGGGACGTCTTCTTCGACTTCGAGGGGGACCCGTTGTGGCAGGACGAACACGGCGAGTGGGGACTGGAGTACCTGTTCGGGGTGTTGGAGGCCGCCGACGGCGGGCAGCCCGGTGCCTATCGGCAGTTCCTGGCCCACACCCGCGCCGAGGAGGGGCAGGCGTTGGTGGCCTTCCTGGAGTATCTGCGCCGGCGCCGGGAGCAGTTCCCGCAGATGCACGTCTACCACTACGCGAATTACGAGAAGGCCGCCTTGCGCCGGTTATCGCTACAACACGTCGTCGGTGAGGAAGCGGTCGATGAGCTGCTGCGTGAGGGTGTGCTGGTGGACCTGTACGAGGTGGTGCAGGGCAGCCTGCGGCTGTCCGAGCGCTCTTACGGGCTGAAGGTCCTAGAGCCGTTGTACATGGGCAACCAGCTGCGTAGCGGCGAGATCACCGACGGCGGTGCATCGGTGACCGCGTATGCGAACTACTGCCTGGCACGCGATCTGGGTCGCTCCGGGGAGGCCGAAGAGATCCTCACCTCGATCGTGGATTACAACCATTACGACTGCCGCTCCACCCTCGGGCTGCGCAACTGGCTGCTGGAGCGGGCGGCCGAACGGTCGGTGCCCCTGGGCCAGCAGCAGCCGGCCGAACCTGAGGAGCTGCGCGAGGTCGAGGCGCTGCCGCAGGAACAGGTGATCGTCGATCACGTCCAGGCCCTGGCCCGCGCAGCCGCCGAGCGTGGTGACGAGCCCGACGACGACGTGCGCGCACTGGGTATGGTCGCGGCCGCGGTCAGCTATCACCGCCGGGAAGACAAGCAGTACTGGTGGGGGCACTTCGACCGGCTGAATACCGCGGTCGCCGACTGGTCCCATACCCGTGATGTGTTCGTCGTCGAAAGCGCCGAGGTGACCGGCGACTGGAGCCTGGCGGAAGGGGGACGGCGACCACGGCGCACGCTGCGTCTACGCGGCCAACTGGCCGAAGGGTCGTTACTGCGGGCCGGCTCGCAGCTGTATGCGATGTACCACCGTCCCTTCCCCGAGGGCCTGGTCGAACCCGACGACGGCCGCAACCTGCGCGGCGGGCACTTCGGCATCGAGGTGCTGGCGGTGCATTTTGGGACAGAGGCCTCGGAGTTGGTGGTCAGCGAGCGACTCGGCCAGCACACCGCCCCCTATTCCGCGGCACCGATGGCGCTGACGCCGCCGGCACCGGTGAACACCAAGAGCCTGAAGGAGTCCCTGGCCCAGGCCGCCACCTCGGTGGCCGAGGGACTACCGGCGATCGCCGATCATCCTGCAATCGACCTGCTGCGCCGTCGTCCGCCGCGGCTGGCCACACCTGGGCCGCTACCGGCGGTGACCGGCGCCGATTACCTCACCGCGATCACCACCGCCACCCGCCAGCTCGATGACTCCTATTTGGCGGTTCAGGGACCACCAGGGTCGGGGAAGACCTGGATCGGGGCCCGGGTGATCGCGAATTTGGTGGCCGAGGGCTGGAAGATCGGGGTGGTGGGGCAGTCCCACGCCGTCGTGGAGAACGTGCTCAATGGCGCAATCGCGGCCGGCGTTCGGCCCGAACTCGCGGCCAAGAAGCCAGGGCGGTCAGCCGAGCGGGTCCGCTGGGGCGGTACCACGGCCACCGACGTGTCCAACCTGCTGGCGGCACCCGGCGGCGCGCTGATCGGCGGGACCGCCTGGACGATGACCGGCCGGGCGGTGCCCCCCGGGAGCCTGGATCTGCTGGTGATCGATGAGGCCGGACAGTTCTCGCTGGCCAACACCCTCGCCGTCGCCCGGGCCACCCGGCGATTGCTGTTGCTCGGCGATCCCCAGCAGCTGCCCCAGGTCAGCCAGGGCAGCCACCCTGAACCGGTGGACACGTCTGCGCTGAGCTGGCTTTCCGGGGGCGACCCGGTGCTCAGCTCCGAACTGGGCTACTTCCTGGCCTTGACCTGGCGGATGCATCCCGACCTGTGTGAAGCGGTCTCGCAGCTGTCCTACAACGGGGCGCTGCACGCAGCTCCGGCCGCCACCGACCGGCACCTTGATGGTCCGCCGCCCGGGGTGGAGTGCCGCTTCGTGGCCCATCGCGGCAATACCACCTGCTCCACCGAGGAGGCCGAGGAGGTTCTGGCCCAGGTACGCCGGCACCTGGGGGCCCGCTGGCACGATCCAGGCGCCGGGCCCACGGCCCGCCCGCTGGGCCAGCAGGACATTCTGGTGGTCGCGCCCTATAACGCCCAGGTGCAGACCATCACCGAGCTCCTGGCGGCCGAGGGCCTGCCCGAGGTGCGCGTGGGCACAGTGGACAGATTCCAGGGCCAGCAAGCCCCAGTGGTGATCGTCTCGGCCACGGTCTCAGCGGTCCAGGAGTCACCGCGCGGAATGGAGTTCGTGTTGAACCGCAACCGGATGAACGTGGCCATCAGCCGGGGCCAGTGGCGAGCGGTGCTCATCCGCTCACCCCACCTGACCGACGTGCTGCCGCACCGCCCCGAACTCCTGGCTGACCTGGGCGCCTTCATCGCGCTGTGCCAGCCTCAGAGCGCCAGATGCACCCCCAGCGCATGATCCACCTGCGCCAACACCGGTGCGGCCAAGACGCCGAGGTCCGGTTCAACCCATCGCTATGCGCTCAGTCGAGCAGTGGCGCCCGCTCGGAGTCCAAACCGGCGCGCTGCTCGGACCACAGGCCGCGGGAGAAGTCGGGGATCTCCACCGGTCCCCCGGAGCTTAAAGAGGCCTCCGACAGCGGCACCGGGGAGGACCAGGCTGCCGAGTCATAGACATCGATATCCGGTTCCAGGCCCTGGCGCATGCACTGCATCAGGCGGTAGATCATGATGTAGTCCATCCCGCCATGGCCGCCGTGGTTCTCCGCATCATCGCCGATGTCCTGCCACAACCAGTGGTCGTACTCATCGAGGTAGGGCTGGGACTCCTGCCAGGCGTGTCCCCCGTGCTCGGGTTCGAGGTAGATCCGCGAGGGGTAGTCCTCGAGCACGCCCCGGGAACCGGCGAGCGTGTTGATCCGGCTGTAGGGGCGAGGGGTGCAGACATCGTCCTCAGCGCGGATCAGTCGGCCCTGCTCGGTGTTGATCATGCAGGTCACCCGGTCCCCGGCGATGTACTCCTCGGCCCATACATCGGTGCGGTCGGCGCTGACGTGCCGCTCCCGGTAATCGGCCAGACCGTGAGCCGGTGAGGCACTGGCCTGCAGGGTGGTCATCCGGTCGCCGCGGTTGACGTCCATCGCGGCCGCAATCGGGGCCAGTCCGTGCATCGGGTAGAAGGCGCGGTTCCGGGCCGCGAACCACTTCCGGCGCCACTGGTTGTAGTAGTAGGTCTCGGAGAAGAGCAAATCACGCAGATCGTGCAGGTATCCGCCGTGTCCGTTGGTGATGTCACCGAACAGGCCGTCATGGGCCATCCGCAGCATGGCCAGCTCTTGGCGGCCGTAGTTGCAGTTCTCCATCAGGATGCAGTGCCGCTGGACCTGCTCGGACATGTCCACCAGGGACCACAGCTCATCCAGTTCGGTGGCGATGGGCAGTTCGATGCCGACGTGTTTACCACCTTCCAGGCAGGCCACGCCCTGGGCGTAGTGGTCCTCCCACGGGGTGGCGATGTAGGCGAAGTCCACATCATCTGCCTGCGCCAGACGCTGATAGTCCTCCGGGCCGCGGGAGTACTCCCGGGGCCGGCGGGAGCCTTCGGCGGCGAGCCGGTCCGAAGCATCCCGCACGAGTCCGGGACGCACGTCGCACACCGCCGTCACCCGGACTCCGGGAACGGCGTCGAAGAGCGGCAACATCCCCATCCCACGGTTACCCAGACCGATGATGCCGACCCGGACCTCGTCGTAGACCTCGAACGGCACCCCGACCATGCTCGACTGGTTCCGTTGCCGCGGCGGGGCCGTACCGTGCGCACCGGTGGGGTTGGCCCGCGCACCCGCTGCCGACACGGCGGTCAGACCGGCCGCGCCCGCGGCGATGGTGCTGGCCAGGACAGCACGCCGAGAGGCACCGGGACGGGCCTGGCCAAGATCGAGCGGATGGGCATGTGACATGTCATTCCTTCCGTTCTACACACGCGTCCTCGCGTGCTGATGGTCTTAATCAGATCAAAACCATCATGATCACGCAAGAAACTCCGCCGATTCGTCATAAAACGAGCACCGCGACCCTGCCGTGGACGACGACCGCGCTCACCACCGCTGGGTGATCTCCCGGCGGCCGGCGGTCATCAGCACGCGCGTCTCGGCGCCGTTAACCAGCGGCAGGTACGGCGGGACGTGCCCGCACTCGACGTCGAGAATCACCGGCACATCGAGTGTCCCCAGCGCGTCTGCCACTGCCTCGCGTTGGCTCAGCCCCGGCGAGTCCGGGGCCGCGGGGCGCCCGATGAGCACAGCGTTTGCATGGTCGAACCAGCCTGCGTGGCGCATCCCGTGCAGGGCTCGGGCGATGGTGAAGGCATCATGTTCGGCGGCTTCCAGGTAGAGGATCAGTCCGCCGGGGGCGTGATTGCGGGCGAACGCCGGGATATCGGCGTACTTACTCCCGCCCAGGGGGCTGAGCATCTCGATGCAGCCGCCGATCAGCACGCCCCGGGCATCGACGTCCCCGTCCCTGAGGGACTCCCTGAGGGACGACCAGGAACCGGTGGCGTCCAAGGTGTAGTCGGTGATGGTCGGATCGTCCTGCCACCGGTCGAAGCCCCCCGACCGGTACCGGCCCGGGGAGCGTTGGGTGATCGGCTCGGTGGCACCGGCGACGTCGAGCCAGTGCCGCACGCCATCGACCGGCCGGTAGGGGGTCTCCAGCAGGTTCAGCCCGTGCAAGGTGGCCCAGCCGGTGATGAGCGTCAGCGGCACCATCAGCGTGCTCAGATCGCTGAAACCCACCAGCCAGCGGGGCCGGGCTGCGCTGATCCGGTCCCAGTCGAGCGCACCGAGCAGATCGGTGGCCATCTCTCCACCCCAGGGCGGAACGACGGCGTGAACGGCCGGGTCGGTGAGCATATCGGTGAGCTCGGCGGCTCGCTCGGCCCTCCCGGCGGAGACGAAGCTCTCCGCACGTAGGCACTGGCCCAGGACCACCTCGAAGCCACGCTCGCGCAGCCACTCGGCGGCGAAGTCCAGCCGGGGCATCAGGTCCTTGGGGACACCGGCGGAAGGTGCGGTCACTGCGATTCGGTCACCGGGACGCAACGGGGCGGGGAACTGAAGAGACATGCCGACCATCATCACAGGGGGCCCGGCGACCGGCCCAACCGATTTGCGGGCTTACTGTGGCGGCCCGAGTGCCAGATCAGATCACGCCGAAGGCAACCATGGCGTCGGCAACCTTGCGGAATCCGGCGACGTTCGCCCCCAAGACGTAGTCGCCGGGGCGGCCGAGCTCTTCGGCGGTCTCCAGGCAGGTGGTGTGGATGTTTTTCATGATCTGGGTGAGGCGCTCCTCGGTGTACTCGAAGCTCCAGGTGTCACGGCTGGCGTTCTGCTGCATCTCCAGTGCGCTGGTAGCCACGCCACCGGCGTTCGCGGCTTTGCCGGGCCCGAAAGCGACCCCGGCTTCACGGAACACCGACACCGCCTCAGGAGTGCAGGGCATGTTCGCCCCCTCGGAGACGGCCTTCACACCGTTCTGGACCAGCGTGCGGGCAGCGCCGGCGTCGAGCTCGTTGTGCGTGGCACTGGGCACGGCAATCGTGACCGGCACATCCCACACGCTGCCGCCCTTGACGAACCGAGCACCGTGGCCGCGACGCTCCGCGTACTCGTGAATGCGGCCGCGCTCGACCTCCTTGATCTGCCGGAGCAAGGAGACGTCGATGCCGTTGTCGTCGATGACGTAGCCAGAAGAGTCGGAAGCGGTCACGGGGATGCCGCCGAGCTCCTGGGCCTTCTCGATCGCATAGATCGCCACGTTGCTCGAACCAGAGACGCCCACACGACGGTCCTCGAAGGAGGATCCGTTGGCGCGCAGCATCTCATCGGCGAAGATCGCGGCGCCGTAGCCGGTGGCCTCGGTACGAACCATGGAGCCGCCCCAGTCGAGGCCCTTGCCGGTCAGCACCCCCGCCTCATACCTGTTGGTCAGGCGCTTGTACTGACCGAACAGGTAGCCAACCTCACGGGCGCCGACGCCGATGTCACCGGCCGGCACATCGGTGTACTCACCCATGTGCCGATGCAACTCGGTCATGAACGACTGGCAGAATCGCATCACCTCACCGTCGGATCGGCCGTGCGGAGCGAAGTCGGAGCCACCCTTGCCGCCGCCGATCGGCAGACCGGTCAGGGAGTTTTTGAAGATCTGCTCGAAACCGAGGAACTTCACGATGCCGAGGTTGACCGAGGGGTGGAAACGCAGCCCGCCCTTGTAAGGGCCGAGCGCGGAGTTGTACTCAACGCGAAATCCCCGATTGACCTGGACGTTGCCGGCATCATCGACCCAGGGGACGCGGAAGATGATCTGGCGCTCCGGCTCGCACAACCGCATCAGGATCGCGTTGGCAGCGTACTCGGGGTGCTTGCCCTGAAGGACCTCCAGGGACTCGAACACCTCCTTGACGGCCTGATGGAATTCCGGCTCCCCCGGGTTCCTGTGCAGGACCTGGTCATAGGTGTCTTGGAGCGTTGAGTCGGGCATCGCGGTCCTTTCGGGGCGGTACGGTCCTGGGTGGCCAGCTCGGCGGATGAGCTGCGGCGGCTGATCAGGGCTCGATGGGGCCTTGCATTTCACTCATCATCTGCATGGCAGTGAGGGTGTCGTTGATTCCGTATTCCCGCCACAACTCGATGATGTCGTCGGGAATGCGGCCTTGAAACCGATCGATGATCTCGGACTGGACTTCGGCAACCTCCCCGAAATCTGAGATCTCCACCACGATGCTCATTCTAGAAGTGCCGGCCAGGCCAGCGTTCCGGCCCGTCGGCTGAAGTCCCAGAGCACGAAAAAGCCCTCCAATCAAGCGTTTTGCCTGATCAGAGGGCAGATTGGAGCCGCCTGTCGGAATCGAACCGACGACCTATTCATTACGAGTGAATCGCTCTGCCGACTGAGCTAAGGCGGCGGGTGGCTGCACACCGCAGTGCACGACCGGCGCCTACTGTACCGGCCCGCGGGGGCGCCGGACAAAATGATCTGGCTCACCCGCCCACGTCAGCCCCGCTCAGCAGCTCAACCCATCCTGCGGCTCCTGCCCCTCGAGCAGGAAGGCCTCCACGGCCTCATCTACGCAAGCGTTGTTTCCGTACGCAGTGTGCCCATCGCCGTCGTACTCGATCAGGATGCCCGACGCCAGCTGATCGGCCATCGCCTCGGCCCACTCGAAGGGAGTGGCCGGGTCGCGGGTGGTGCCGATCACGACCATCGGCGGGGCGCCCTCGGCCGCGATCGGCTGGCGCTGCGCATCGGACTGGAACGGCATCGTGGCACAGCTGACCTCGCCGTAACCGAAGTACGGCCCGTAGACCTCCGAAAGCCCCTCGACGGTCTCGGCTTCGGCGGTGATCGCATCCCGGTCCAGCTCCACCGGGTAGTCCAGGCAGTTGATCGCCCGGTAGGCACCCTGATCCTCGGGGTAGGTGCCGTCGTCCTCCCGTTCCATGGCGAAGTCCGACAGGAATTGCACCTGGGAGGCATCGCCGTCGACGAGCGCTTCCAGGGCGCTGGTCAGCACCGGCCAGTTGTCCACGTGGTACAGCGCGATGACCAGGGCGTTGAGCAGGTCTGCGTCGGTGACCGGCCGATCCGGGTCACTGGTCTCCATCGGATCATCAGCGAGTTCGGCGAGCAGGTCGACGGTCTCATCGATACCGTCCTGGACCTCGCCGTCGAAGACGCAGTCCGCACCGGCCTGACAGTCCTCGATGAAAGACCGGTAGGCGACGTCGAACGCGGCGATCTGGTCCCGGTTCAATTCAGCGAAATCCAGGGACGGGTCCACCGCACCATCGAGGACGAACCGGCCCACCCGTTCGGGGAACATCTCCGCATAGGTAGCCCCGAGGAAGGTCCCGTAGGAAAAGCCCAGGTAGGTCAGCTGCGGCTGGTCCAGTACCGCACGCAGCACATCCAGGTCCTGGGCGGCGCTGACGGTGTCGACAAACTCGAGTAGCGGACCGGTGTTCTCCAGGCAGGCCTGCCCATAGTCCTCCGAGTCCTGCAGGTAGGCGTCCCACCCCTCATCGGTCTCCACCTCATAGGTGATACCGAAGGACTCCTCCAGCTCGCCGGAGTCGTAACAGGCCACCGAATCCGAATCGCCCACTCCGCGCGGGTCGAAGCCCACCACATCGAGGCTGGCCAGCACGTCATCGCCGAAGATCGTGGCCGCGCTCTCCACGAACTCCACCCCCGAGCTGCCCGGACCACCGGGGTTAGTCAGCAGCGCGCCCTCGCTCTGCTCCCGGGCCTCATGCATCTTCACCGCGATCTCGATGGTTTCCCCGTCGGGGGTGTCGTAGTCCATCGGCACGCTTACCTGCGCACACTGGTAACCACTGCCGCACTCGGACCAGCTCAGTTCCTGGTCGTAGAACTCCGCCAGACCCTCGGGCGGGGCTTCGGCGACCTCGTCGGGCTGGATCATCGGCGCCGGTGGCGCGCAGGCTGCCAACAACAGGCCGGCAGCCAGGACCGGGAGTACGCGGCCGGCGCGCAGGAAGGGATTGACCACTACGTGAGCCTACAAAAGACTCGGGCCTGCGGTGGCCACCGGGCCCGGGCCAGTCAGCTCACGCCTGCGGCCGGAGCGCGACCACCATCGCCTCGATGGTCAGCAGCGGGGCGGCATTGGCGGCCATCCTGGTGCGTGCCTGCCCGATCGCCTGCATCCGGTGCACCGACGTCTCCGGGGTACTGGCCCCGGCGGTGCTGCGCACCTGGTCGGCCACCGCGCGGTTGACCAACTCCACATCAGCCCCCAGCTGGACCACCAGCACATCACGGTAGAAGGACAACAGGTCCACCAGCGCCCGATCCAACACATCCAGCAGCGCCCGGCGCGCCCGGCGCTTTTGCTCCTCCTCGAGCTGGCGCAGTTGAGCCCGCAACGCCGGCGGCACCTTGCCGCCCTCTTGCCCGCCCAAGGTCCGCAGCAACTCGGCCTTCTCCGCCTCATCGCGTTCTGCGGTGGCGACTTTGGCGTGCTCGGTGGCTTGCTCCACCAGCTCCCCGGCGGCGAGTACCGCATCACCCACTCCGCGGACCCGTCCCGGGATGGTCAGCACGCTGCGGCGGAACTCCCGGGCCGGCGGGTGGGTCGCCAGGCGCCGGGCCATGCCGATGTGGCTCTGGGCCGCCAGGGCACACTCCATCGCCAACTCCGGATCGATCCCGTCGTCGCTGGCCAGCAGGTCGGCCACAGCGGCCGCCGGGGGCACCCGGAGCGTCACCAGCCGGCACCGGGAGCGGATCGTGGCCAGCACATCTTGGGCGCTGGGGGCGCACAACACCCATACGGTGCGCGGGGGAGGCTCCTCGATCGCCTTCAGCAGCACGTTCCCGGTCTGCTCCCCCATCCGGTCGGCGTCCTCGATGATGATCACCCGCCACCGGCCCTGGGACGGTGCTCGTTGAGCCAGGGAGACCAGCTCACGGGCTTCATTGATCGCGATGACCACCTTCTCGGTGGCCAACACGGTGACATCGGGATGGGTGCCGGCCAACGCCGCACGGGCCTCCTCCCCGGTGCCATCGGGGTCCTGTGGTGCCTGCAACCCCGCGGCGAAGGCGCGCGCAGCGACCGATCGGCCCGAACCGGGTGGTCCGGTCAGCAGCCAGGCGTGGGTCATCGCCGATTCCCGCCGGGTCGCCTCACTGAGCACCGCCACGGCATCCTCCTGCCCGACCAGAGAGCCCCACAGGCTCATACCGCGGCACCCAGCAGCTCGGTGACCCGGTCCCGAACGGCACCGCTGATCTCCTCGCGGGGACGGTCCGCGGCGAGGACGAGCCACCGGCCCGGCTCCTGGGCAGCGCGCTCGAGGAAGGCTCGCCGGGTGCGGCGATGGAACTCCATCCCCGCCCGTTCCATCCGGTCGTTATCGGCGCCCAAGCGCGCCGGCAGGTGCTCGGCGGGCAGATCCAGCAGTACTGTCAGCGCCGGCAGCAGACCATTGGTGGCCCACCGGGAGAGACGTTCGACGTCCTCGGCCGGCAACTCCCGGCCGCCGGCCTGGTACGCCACCGAGGAATCCAGGTAGCGATCCGAGAGGACGACGGCGCCGCGAGCCAGGGCAGGTCTGATCACCGTGGCCACGTGGTGGGCTCGGTCGGCGGCGAACAGCAGGGCCTCGGTGCGGGCGTCCATCTCCGCACCGTGTAGGAGCAGGTCACGCAGGCCTCGGCCCACCTCGGTGCCGCCGGGCTCGCGGGTACAGACCACCTCCCGGGCGCGGACCTCGCGTAGCCAGGTGGCCAGCAGGTCCAACTGGGTGGTCTTGCCGGCGCCGTCGCCGCCCTCGAAGGAAATGAAGAGTCCGCTCACACCGATCAGCGTAGACGCACACCCGGACACCGGTCGCCGTCCCCCGGCCGGCACAGGCGCCGCCCCCGGCCGCCGCAGGCACCCTCCGCACCGGCGCAAGCACCGAAACCGGTCGCGCGCGGTGAGACCGGTCGCGCGCGCCACCGGTCTCACCGCGCCGCTCCGGTCTCGACGAAATGGGGGCTGCTTCGGGGCAGCCCTGCTCAGGAGGACTTCTTGGCGGGAGCCTTCTTCGCGGGAGCCTTCTTCGCGGGAGCCTTCTTCGCGGGGGCCTTCTTCTTCGCCGGGGCCTTGCGCGCCGGTTTCTTGGCCGGCCCCTTCGCCCGCTTCTCGGCGAGCAGCTCATAAGCCCGGTCAGCGGTGACCGTCTCCACGGCGTCGTCCTTGCGCAATGTGGCATTGGTGCTGCCGTCGGTGACGTACGGCCCGAACCGGCCATCCTTGATCACCACCGGCTTACCCGACGCCGGGTCCTCGCCCAGTTCCCGCAGGGGCGCACTGGCGGCCCGGCCCCGCCTCTTGGGCTGGGCGAACAGTTCCAGCGCGCCCTCAACGGTGATCTCGAAGATCTGATCCTCGCTGCTCAGCGACCGAGAGTCGGTGCCCTTCTTCAGGTACGGGCCATAGCGGCCGTTCTGGGCGGTGATATCCACCCCGGACTCCGGATCGGTGCCCACCACCCGCGGCAGGGACAACAGTTTCAGGGCCGCCTCCAGCTCCACCGTGGCCAGGTCCATATCCTTGAACAACGACGCGGTCCGCGGCTTGGGCTTGGCCTTGCCCTTCTTCTGGGTCTCCGACTCGGGTAGGACCTCGGTGACATAAGGGCCGAAGCGTCCGGTCTTGGCCACGATCGTGTGTCCGGTATCCGGGTCCACACCCAGCTCCCGGTCCCCGTCAGCGGCATGCTCCAGCAGTTCCTTGGCACGGGCGGCGCTGAGTTCATCCGGTGCCACGTCGTCGGGCACACTCGCCCGGGCCGGGCTCTCCCCCTCCGCTCCGGGAACCTCCACGTAGGGGCCGTAGCGGCCCACCCGCAACGTGATGCCGTCGCCGAGGTCGATGGAGTTGATCTCCCGGGCGTCGATCTCCCCGAGGTCCTCCACCAGGGCTTTGAGGCCCTCGGCGTCGTTATTACCGAAGTAGAACCCGGTCAGCCACTCCACCCGGTCCTGTTCCCCGGCGGCGATCCGGTCCAGGTCAGATTCCATCCCGGCGGTGAAGTCATAGTCGACCAGCCTCTCGAAGTGCTCCTCCAGCAGCCGCACCACGGAGAACGCCAACCAACTGGGCACCAGGGCCTGTCCGCGGCGCAGCACATAGCCGCGGTCGGTGATCACCGAGATGGTGGCCGCATAGGTGGAAGGCCGGCCGATGCCGCGCTCCTCCAGGACCTTGACCAGACTGGCCTCGGTGTACCGCGGCGGCGGGGTGGTCTCGTGGCCGTCGGCCTCCAGCGAGGCCACCGTCAACGGGTCACCGGTGGCCACCTTGGGCAGCCGGGCGTCCTTGGCTGCGCCGTCCTCGTAGCGAGCGGCGTCGCGGCCCTCCTCATAGGCGGCCAGGAACCCGCGGAAGGTGATCACGGTCCCGGAGGCGGAGAACTCGGCGTCCTGTCCGCCACTGGCCTGGGCACCCAACCTGATCGTCGCCGTCGACCCCCGGGCATCGGCCATCTGGGAGGCCACGGTGCGCTTCCAGATCAACTCATATAACCGGAACTGCTCACCGCTCAACTCCCCGGAGACTTGCGCCGGAGTGCGGAAGTAGTCCCCGGCCGGGCGGATCGCCTCGTGGGCCTCCTGGGCGCCCTTCTTCCCGGCGTAGGTGCGCGCCGCCTCCGGGACGAACTCCGGACCATAGAGCTCGGCGGCCTGGCGCCGGGCGGCGCTGATCGCCTGACCGGACAGGGCCGAGGAGTCGGTCCGCATATAGGTGATGTACCCGTTCTCATACAGCCCCTGCGCCGTGCGCATCGTGGCGCGGGAGTTCATCCGCAACTTGCGGGAGGCCTCCTGTTGCAACGTCGAGGTGGTGAACGGTGCCGCGGGCCGGCGCTTGTAGGGCTTCTCCTCCACGTTCCGGACACTGAAGGCAGCCCCGTCCAGCCCCTGCACCAGGGCCTGGGCGCCCTGCTGGTCCAGGTGCACCGCCTTCTGGTTGCGCAGGGTCCCGTCGTCGCGGAAGTCCTTACCGGTCGCCACCCGGGCACCATCGACGCTGACCAGACGAGCGGCGAAGACCGTACCGGCTTCCTCGCCGTCGGTTTCAGAGAATTGGCCCTCAATGTCCCAGTAGTAGGCGGCGCGGAAGGCCATCCGCTCCCGTTCGCGGTCCACGACCATCCGGGTCGCCACCGACTGCACGCGGCCGGCGCTCAGGCCCTGGCGGACCTTGCGCCACAACACCGGGGAGATTTCATAGCCGTAGAGCCGGTCCAGGATCCTGCGGGTCTCCTGGGCATCGACCAGCCGGGTGTCCAGGTCCCGGGTGCTCTCCAGGGCGCGTTCGATGGCCTCGCGGGTGATCTCGTGGAAGACCATCCGCTTGACCGGAACCTTGGGCTTGAGCACCTCCAGCAGGTGCCAGGCGATCGCCTCACCCTCCCGGTCCTCATCGGTAGCCAGGTAGAGTTCGTCGGCTTCTTTGAGCAGCTTCTTGAGTTCGCTGACCTTCTTCTTCTTATCGTCGTCGACGACGTAATAAGGGTCGAAGGCGCTGTCGACGTCGATCGCGAACTTCTTGTACGGGCCCTTCTTCATCTCCGCGGGCAGCTCGGAGGGCTGAGCCAGATCCCGGATGTGCCCCACACTCGCCTCGACCTCGAAGTCCGAGCCAAGGTAGCCGGCAATAGTGCGGGCCTTGGCAGGGGACTCCACGATCACGAGCTTGCGGGTACTGGGCACCTAGATCTCTTTCCTGACGGACCAGAACTGGTCGCGGGCGGCTCTCGCGGCTGACGGTACATGCATTGTTGCCATGCCGTCGCCTCGGCCCCCGTACCGACTCTACTGGCTATCCGGTCAGCCGAAGGCCGCGGGCCGGTAATGGGGACGCATCACCAGCATGGCTGCGGTGGCTATCGCAGCAGCCGCCACCACCCCGGCACAGGCACTCAGGTAGGCCAGTACCTGACCGGCCCGGGCCACATCGGGCAACTGGGTGAAAGTCAGCACCCCGCCGATCAGGGCAGCCACACCACCGAGCCCGCCCAGCCACCACAACCAGGTGGAGGCATTCCCCGGTGGGGCATCGCCATAACCCCGCGGCAGCGGAACCCAGCGCAGGGTGCGGGCAGACTCGACCAGGAAGTACCAGAAGGCCACCACGGCGTAGGCGGCCAGTACGTCGGCGGGCCGGTGCCAGCCACCGATCAGCGTGCCCAGGCCGGTCAGCGCGGCATAGCAGAACCCGCCCAGGGCTACAGCGCCGCGCCACCGGTCCGGGGCGATCAGCAGGGCGGTGGCGGCCACCGAGGCCGCGGCAGTGGTGTGCCCCGAGGGCAGGGAGTTGGTCAGCAGTTCGGTCAGGCCCAGATCCGGACGCAGCAGGAGGGATTCTTTGAGTAACTGAGTAGTGACATTCGCCCCACCGAGCAGCACCACGGCAGCGATCGCGATCGACCAGCGACGCTGCAGGGCGGCGAGTACGAACGCTGCGATCACCGCGGCGGCCAGGAATGGCATCGAGACCAGATCCAGTACCGGTCGGGCCACACTGAACAACCGCTCGCGGCCATACTCACTGCCCTGCCAGGCGGTGTTGTCCAGGAGCTGACCAGTGCCGGTGGTCACGAACAGACGCCAGGTCAGCCACACGATCACCCCGCTGAGCGCGGCGGCCAGCAGCGGGGGAATCAACCCCCGCAGCACTCCACCGATCGGGGCACGCCCAGCGGACGCGGTGGGGCCGGGACTGTTCGACACGGATCAACGGTAACGCTCTGCGGGCCTGTTGCTGCGCGCCTGCGTGGGGACTGTGACGCAGGCCGCATTCGTCGGCTGAAAACCAAGAGACCGCGCCCATCAGGCGATGGTGAGGAAGCCGTCCAGGAACAGATCAGCCAGCACGGGCAGCACCTCGGCGCGCACCTGCACCGGTTCGGCATCGGTGAGCACGCCCACGGCGGTGGTGATCTGCTCCAGGGTGAGCTCACCGTCGCAGGCGCCGACCGCCGCAGCGGTGTTGCTGCCGACCCGCACACTGCGCCCGAGCTGGCCCCCTTGGTGCAGCAGCACCACCTCGGGGTCGGGCTGTCCGGGTCGGTAGTGGCGCTCCTCGGTGACATCGCCAGCCACCACGAGACGTTCGGCCAGCAGGCGCTCGCCCGGCAGCATCTGGTCGGCGCCGGCCAGGTACTGCTGGGCAGCCAGTGTGTGGGCGATGGCATGATGCGGGGCCGGGGGCAGCCGGGCGGTGAGTTCTTCGAACCGGCGCCAGGGCGCATCCTGATCCGAGCCCCGACGCAGGATGAGATAACCGAAGCCGATGGCCTCGGTGTCCCGGGCGGCGAAGTCGGCGAGGTAGGCCCGGTAGGCCTGCTGCCAGTGTGCGGGGTTCCGTTCGGGGGTGATCCCGCCATCGCGCAGCCAGGTCTCGGCGTAGTGCGCTGGATCGGTGGCCTCCCGCTGGATCACCCAGGCATCCAGCCCGGTGCCGGCCAGCCAGTCGCGCACGTGCTCACTCCAGTGCCCGCCGCGCGGGATCTCCCAGTTGGCCAGCAGCTGAGCTACGCCACCGGGGTTGAGGTGGGCGCCGATCTGGCCGACCAGGTCGGCCAGCAGACGATCACCGCTACGGCCCCCGTCCCGGTAGGTGAACCGCTGCAACGGAGCGGACGAGGACGCGCCGCCCGGGACCTGGCTTCCGGAGCCATCGGGCGCACCGCCCGAGTCTGCCCGAGGGGTAATCACGAACGGCGGGTTGGAGACGATCAGATCGAATCGCTCCCCCGCCACCGGGGCCAGCATGTCCCCGCGCCGCAGGTCCAAGGCGACCTCGTTCAGTCCCGCGTTGAACGCGGCGTAGTCCAGCGCCCGAGATGAGATGTCCGTGCCCACCAACTGCTCGGCGAAGGAGGCGATCTGCAACGCCTGGATCCCGCACCCGGTGCCCACATCCAGCACCCGGGCCACCGGAGAGCGCACGGTCAGCTCGGCGAGAGTACGCCCGGCGGCACCCAGGCCCAGAACGTGCTCGGGGTGGACCGCCTGGTTGGTGGCCACCTCGCCCAGGTCCGAGGCGAGCCACAACCCGCCCGGCCCCACATCCACCGGACGCAGATCTACCAGGGCTCGCACGCCGTCGTCCGGGCCGGAACCGGCAGCGGCCACCAGACCCAGACGTATCGCGCCCGCTGTGCCGCTCCGCGGCAACGCCCGGTCCAACTCACGGCGGGTGACCTGCTCACCGAGGCTCAGCAGCCGCATCAAGGCTGCCGCCGGGGCGGTGCTGGCACGGGCAGCGTCCAACGCGGGTAGGGCTTGCTCCCGGTCCAGAGCGGCGATCGCGACCGGGCCGACGATCTCGCCGAGCTGCTGCACGGTGTAGTCGGCATCGGCCAGGTCCTGGCGCAGCCCGGCCAGCGCGGCGGGGTCGCCCTGCGGCGCAGGCGACGGGCTGGGGTCGGCTCGATGCGACTGCGTCACCCGGCCATCGTAGTTCCACCGGTTGGCCCCAGGCACTCGGCCCGGCCCCAGGCGCGCAAACCGCGCCGATGGGCACCTCTCCCCCTTCCGAGGCCCGCCGGCCGCGGAGACACTGGTGCCATGACTTCCCGGACAGCCCGAAGGGCCCGCTGGCGCATCCCCACCCTGATCGGCGTCCTGGCCGTGCTCGGGATCAGCCTCACCCTCGTGCTCGTCGCCGATCGCTCCGAGGCCTGCGCATGTGCGATCCCGCCCTCCGATAGTGAGGCAATCGAGACCGCGATCGCGTTCGTCGCGGCCGGATCTGATCCACCTGAGTTCTTACTGCGCACCGGCGCCGAGGCCCCGGATGCACGCCGGGCCGCCGAACTAGCCCCACTGAATGACCCGGACACTCACTGGGTGGTGCTCGCCACCGAGCGGCACGGGCAGGACAACGGGGAGTCCCCCGCGGAGCGCATCATCCTCGGTATCAGCCCGAGCGGGGACTGGGCGACATTGTTGGTGCACACCACGAATGACTACGACCGCGGCACCGTCGATCCCGACGTGGATGAGTCCGGCGACCTGGAGTCCGCGGTGCACCGGTCCGGGCCGTTTCCGGTGTTCGGCGATGTCGGTGTCAGCTACCGCTCAGCGCCTGGGCAGACCCTCATCGACCCGGAGAGCGGCGAAGTAGCCCTGGAGCGCCTGCACAACCAGGGCGCCTGGGCCTACGCCGAGGCCGACCCCCTGTCCGCGCAGCGTTATCTCCTTGCCTCGGCGATCCAGCACTCCCAGACCGAGCAGTGGGTGGTGCGCACCCTGTGGTGGTCCCCGCAGGACCCTGCTGACGCGCAGTGACCCACCGACCGGCGCCGATAAGGCTACGGTTCAATCATGACCACCGAACCAGGCAGACAACCTCCCGCTGCCGCCTCTGAACGCATCGGTAGCCGCCCGTGGCCCGTCATCGCCTGGTCGTTGTGGGACTGGGGCTCAGCGGCATTCAATGCGGTGATCACCACCTTCGTGTTCACCGTCTACATCACCTCCGACGCCTTCGGCGACGGCGCCGACTCCGACCTGGGCTGGGCGCTGGCCACCTCCGGGGTACTGATCGCACTGTTCGCCCCGATCACCGGGCAGCGGGCCGACCGCACCGGCCGGCGCACCTTCTGGCTGGGAATGAACACGATGCTGGTGGTGATCGCCTCGGCCGGACTGTTCTTCGTGGCCCCCGCCCCGGAATACCTCTGGCTGGGACTGCTGCTGCTGGCAGGTGGCAACGTGGCGTTCGAGTTCGCCTCGGTGAACTACTACGCGATGCTCAACGACCTGTCCACACCCACCAACATCGGCCGGGTCTCCGGGCTGGGCTGGGGGCTGGGCTATATCGGCGGCATCGCGCTACTGCTGATCATCTTCTTCGGGTTCATCGACCCCGAGGTGGGACTGTTCGGCGTGACCGGCGAGGACGGGATGGACGTACGCATCTCGATGCTGCTGGCCGCCGCCTGGTTCGCGATCTTCTCCATCCCGGTGCTGTGGGTGATGCGGCGCCGCCAGGACCAGCGACAGTTGCCCAAGGAGCGGTTCCGGTTCATCGAGTCCTATAAGCGGCTATTCGCCACCATCGGGCACCTGTGGCGCACCGACCGCAACACCATGTTCTTCCTGATCGCCTCGGCGGTGTTCCGCGACGGGATGGCCGGAGTATTCACCTTCGGCGGTGTAGTGGCCGCAACCGTGTTCGGATTCTCCCCCGGTGATGTGATTGTGTTCGGGATCGTGGCCAACGTCGTGGCCGGGATCTTCACGATCGCCTTTGGGGCCCTGGACGACAAGTTCGGGCCGAAGAAGCTGATCGTGCTCTCCCTGATCATGATGATCAGCGCCGGGATCATCATCTTCATCCTCCACGAGCGCGGCCCGATGATCTACTGGGTCTTCGGGTTGCTGCTGGCGATCTGGGTGGGCCCGGTCCAGTCGGCCTCACGCACCTTCCTTTCCCGGCTGATCCCCCAGGGCAAGGAGGGGGAGTTCTTCGGGCTGTACGCCACCACCGGCCGCGCGGCGAGCTTCATGGCCCCTTCGGCCTACTCCGGGGCGATCCTGCTGGGCTTCTGGGTCACAGACGCCGCCACGCGCGGGGAAGCCTCGCACTGGGGCATCCTGGGCATCGTCACCATCTTGGCCATCGGCCTGGTGCTGCTGTTGCGAGTCAAGAGCGCGACCCGCACCGACAGCGCCCTCACCGAGGCTCCGGTGGGCGGCAATGCCGACGAGGCCCGGCTCGGGTAGTACCCGCCCCGGTCTGGGTGCCCCCTTGCCGTTCCAGCCGGTGCCGTAACAGCCGGTCCGACGGCGAATGCCCGGCTCGCGTAGCAGCCGCCCCGGTCTGAGGCCCGCCTGCCGTAGCAGCCGGTCCGACGGCGATCCCCGCCCGTCATAGCCGCCGGTGTGGTAGCCGCCGGTGCTGTAGCAGCCGGTCGGGACGTCGAGGCGACCCGGCCCTTGGTGGACCGAGCCGCCTCGACGGCGTGCTTGGTGTGCTCACTGGCCGCTCGGGGAGTGCTCCGCTTCGGCCATCCGTGCGGCGTCGGCATCGGCCTTGGAGGCCCGTAGCCGAGAGAAGATCACCGCTACCGCAATCACGCCCGCTGCCGCCAATGCGATCCCGATCCGCAGCCAGTGGTTGGCATCGGCCGGCACGCTCATCGCCACCACCGCTGGGGCGATCAGGACCGCGACCAGGTTCATCACCTTCAGCAGCGGGTTGATCGCCGGGCCAGCGGTGTCCTTGAAGGGGTCCCCGACGGTGTCGCCGATGATCACTGCCTCGTGCGCCGGGGAGTCCTTACCCCCGTGGGCACCGTCCTCAACGATCTTCTTCGCGTTGTCCCAAGCACCACCGGAGTTGGCCAGGAACACCGCCATCAGCACGCCAGCGGCGATCGCCCCACCGAGGAAGCCGGCCAGCGGGCCGATGCCCAGCCCGAAGCCCACCGCGATCGGCGCGAAGGCGGCCAGCAGACCTGGGGTGATCAGTTCGCGCAGGGAGTCCTTGGTGCAGATGTCCACGACCCTGCCGTACTCGGGGCGGGTCTCGCCGGTCATGATGCCGGGCATCTCCCGGAACTGGCGCCGCACCTCGTACACGATGGCCCCAGCGGCCCGGGTGACCGCGTCCACGGCCAGCCCGGAGAACAGGAAGACGGTGCAGGCACCGAGGATCACGCCTACCAGCGTGATCGGGGAGATGATCTCGTAGGAGAGCATCGAGGTAACCAGATCGTGCATCGCCCCATCGATCTCGGCGCCGATATCGCGCATCGCTCCACTGACCGCGTCGGCATAGGAGCCGAACAGGGCGGTGGCGGCCAGGACCGCGGTCGCGATCGCGATGCCCTTGGTGATCGCCTTGGTGGTGTTCCCAGCAGCGTCCAGGTCGGTGAGGATCTGGGCGCCTTCCTCATCGACGTCACCGGACATCTCGGCGATGCCCTGGGCGTTGTCGGAGACCGGGCCGAAGGTGTCCATCGCCACGATCACTCCGACCGTGGTGAGCAGGCCGCAGCCGGCCAGGGCGATCAGGAACAGTGCCAGCCACACCTGGCCGCCGGCGAGTAGGAACGCCGCGCACAGTGAGGCGGCGATGATGCCGGCGGTGTAGACCGCTGATTCGAAGCCGACCCCGATGCCGGAGAGCACCACGGTGGCGGCACCGGTACGTGAGGTCGACGCCACGTGCCGGGTCGGCTTGGAGCTGGTGTTGGTGAAGTACCCGGTGATCCACAAGATGACGCCAGCCAGAATCACCCCGATGAGAACGGCGCCGGTGGCGACCATGCGTGGGTCTCCGGAGTGGTCGGTCAGGTCCACCGAGCCGGGCATCAGGTCGGCGAAGCTGGCCGGGAGGTAGGCGTAGGCAGCTACGCCGGCGAGCACCGCACCCACCACGGCAGAAATGTAGAAGCCGCGGTTGATCGCCTGTAGTCCAGACTCGTTGCCCCGCACGCGGGTGATGATCACGCCGAGCACGGCCACCATGGCCCCGATGGCGGTGACGATTAGGGGAAAGACCAGGCCCTGCTCCCCCATGGTGGCCCGGCCCAGGATCAGAGCGGCCACCAGCATCACGGCGTAGGACTCGAACAGGTCGGCGGCCATCCCGGCGCAGTCGCCCACGTTGTCACCGACGTTGTCGGCGATCGTGGCTGCGTTACGCGGATCGTCTTCAGGAATGTGCTGTTCGACCTTGCCGACTAGGTCGGCTCCGACGTCGGCGGCTTTGGTGAAGATGCCGCCGCCGACCCGCATGAACATCGCCAGTAGCGCAGCGCCGAAGCCGAAGCCTTCGAGCACAATCGGGGCATCGCCACGGTAGATGAGCACCACGGCGGCGGCGCCGAACAGCCCCAGTCCCACCACGCTCATACCCACCACACCACCGGTGCGGAAGGCGATTCGAGCCCCCTCGCGAAGCCCGCCCGGGCGGGACGCTGCCGCAGCTACCCGCAGGTTCGCGCGGGTAGCCAGCCACATGCCCAGGTACCCGATCGCTGCGGAGAAGCCGGCCCCGACGAAGAACGCGATCGAGCGGCCGACCTTTACCCCGGCGTCACCGGGGAGCAGCAGCAGCAAGGCGGCCACGACGACGGCAAAGAGCGCCAGGGTGCGGAACTGCCGGTTCAGGTACGCCCGGGCCCCTTCTTGGATGGCCTGGGCGATGGACCGCATCCCGGCGGTCCCCTCATCTGCGGCGAGCACCTGCCGGCGCAACACCAGGGCAATGACCAGTGACAGCAAGGCGATCACAGCGATCACCGTCACTATGACAATGCTCGTGGTTCCGAGCGTGAGCATCCGTCCTCCTCAGTGAGAGCGGGAGTGTGTGGGGCGGCAGGTTCGTGCCGACGGGAACGCGCAGAGTCTATCTGCTGGCAGGGTGTGCCGATGCCACCCGGTGCCGCACGTCGTCGGCCCCCTTCCCTCGCGCCCGGCAAGTCGGACCTTTTCACCCCCTGGCCAGCAACCTGTCTGTCCCCTGGCCGGCAACCTGTCTGTCCCCTGGCCGGCAACCTGCCTCTCCCCTGGCCGGCAACCTGCCTCTCCCCTGGCCGGCCCCTCAACCGCCTCGTCCCCGGCTGCTAGCCTGGCCCAGAATGACGGTCCCCGGGGGCCCGGTCCACTGCGTCCCCGGGCGAGCAGCGCGGCGAAGGGGTCAGGATGCAGATCGCGACGTATGACCTGATCTGGTCGATCCTTCTGGTGCCGATCATCGTGGTGACCGTCCTCGCTTTGCGGGCCTGGTTCCGGGCCAGGCCGCCTGGCCCCCTCGGGATCGTCCAGGGGCTGGTGATCATCTTGATCCCGGTGCTGGGGCCGATTGCCTACCTCGTGGCGACCGCGGACGAGCGGCGCCGCAGGGCCCCCGGGACTCCCCGACGGGCCGAATCACACTGACCTGTCCGCCACCTCACCAGACCTGCCCGCCGCACAAGACCTGCGCGCCGCCCCAGACCTGCGCGCCGCCCCACGCCCACCGAGTGCGCCACAACTGCTCGCATGGATGGTTATAGCACCCACACCCCCACCCAAGCTGCCAAAGCCGCTCGCGTGGATGGTTATAGCACCCACACACCGACACCGGGGGCGCAGCCGGGCCGAGCAGGCTCACGCCCACGAACCCCCACCGTCGCCCCAGTCCGGGTGCGCCACAACTGCTCGCGTGGATGGTTATAGCACCTACACCCCCACCCAAGCTGCCAAAGCCGCTCGCATGGATGGTTATAGCACCCACACACCGACACGAGGGCGGACCGAGGAGGTGGGGCGCCGGGGGCGGCACCGGGAGGCGCGGCGCCGGGGGGCGGCACCGGGAGGCGCGGCGCCGGGGGGTGGAGCAGCGGGGGTGCGGCAGCGGGAGGTGGGGCGCCGGGAGGTGCGGCGCCGGGGGTGGGGCAGCGGGGCGGTAGGGGGTCAGGCCGAAGCCGGGGCGGCGTCCAGGACCAGGCCCAGGACCGCGAGCGCGCCGCCTTTGTCCAGCGGTGAGTTGTTGTTGCCGCACTTCGGTGACTGCACACAGGAGGGGCAGCCGCCGGCGCACCGGCACTCCGCGATCGCATCCCGGGTGGCGCTGATCCAGGTCCTGGCCGCTTCGAACCCGCGCTGGGCGAATCCGGCGCCGCCCGGAAATCCGTCGTAGACGAACACGGTGGGGGCGAAGGTGTCGGCATGCATCGCGGTGGACAACCCGCCGATGTCCCAGCGATCGCAGGTGGCGATCAGCCCCAGCAGCCCGATCGCAGCGTGCTCGGCTGCGTGCAGCGCACCGGGCACATCGCCGGCGCCCACACCGGCCTCGGTGAGGACCTCGGTGGGCACCGACCACCAGCACCCGGTGGTGCGCAGCATCCGCTCGGGCAGGTCCAGGGGGTAGGAGCCGACGATTTCCATCCCGGGCAGCCGGCGCCGGTCATACCCGGTCACCTGAGAGACCACTTCCAGCGGGCCATAGCCCCACCGCACCGGGCCCCAGTCCGCAGTTTCTTCCTGGCCGAGGATCCGCACCGCCTTGGCCGTCCGAGCCCGGGTGCGGTAGGGCACAGTGGCCTCGATGACCAGGGCAACATCGTCTGCGTAGGACTCAACCCGGTAGCTGCGGCCCTGGTGAATGTAGATCGCCCCGGTGTGCACCGACGAGTCGGCGCGATCGCCGTCGACCGTGCCCAACACCCGGCCGGTCTGCGCCTCCACGACCTGAACCTGAGTGCTGGCGCCCCCACGCAGGTCGGTCAGGTCGGTGGGGCGCTCGGGGCGGGAGTAGTTCCAGTACCATCCCCGAGCGCGACGGCGCAGCAGCCCGCGGGTGGTCAGCTCCTCCAGCAGGGAGCTGTCGGCTAGCTGAAACCGGTCCAGATCGGACTCGGTCAGCGGCACTTCCGCCGCTGCTGCGCACAGGTGCGGGCCAAGCACATAAGGGTTGGTCGGGTCGAAGGTGGTGACCTCGATACCCGCCTCGAAGATCGCCTCGGGGTGGTGCACCAGGTAGCCATCGAGGGGGTTATCGCTGGCCACCAGCACCGCCAGCCCCTCGCCGCCGGCCCGCCCGGCCCGGCCCGCCTGCTGCCACAGCGACACCCGGGTGCCGGGCCAGCCCGCGATCAGCACCGCGTCCAAGCCGGCGATGTCCACCCCGAGCTCCAGCGCGTTCGTGGTAGCCAGAGCCAGCAGGTCCCCGGTGCGCAAGGCGCGTTCCAACTCCCGCCGCTCCTCCGGCAGGTACCCACCCCGGTAAGCGGCGACTTTGGCCGCCAGGTCCGCACCAACCCCGGGCGACCCGCCCGGTGGTGACCAGCCGTCGTCGAGATGATCACGGGTGTACTCGGCCACCACCTCGGCCCCGAGGCGGGAGGGCACGAACGCCAGCGTCGGGTGTCCGGCCCGCACCAGGTCCCGCAATAATTCACCGACCTCGGACAACGCTGATCGCCGCGGCCCCACCAGCTCCTCGTCCTCATTCTCTGCAGCCAACGGGGCCTGGGCATCGACCAGTGGCGGCTGCCACAGTGCGATCTGGCGCCGCCCGGCTGGCGCGGTGTCGGTCACGACCGCGGTGACCTGCTGTGGGTCGACGCCGAGCATCCGAGAAGCGGTCCGGGCCGGTTCACCGGTAGTGGCGGAGGTGAGCAGCACCGACGGGTCGGCACCGTAGTGCTCGGCCAACCGGATCAGCCTGCGCAACACCAGCGATACGTGGGCGCCGAAGACCCCGCGATAAGCATGGGCCTCATCGAGGACGATATAGCGCAGACCGCGCAGCAGCCGATGCCATCGGCGGTGTCCGGCGAGCATCGAGAAGTGCACGAAGTCGGGGTTGGTGAGCACGATGTCGGCGTGGTCGCGGGCCCAGTCGCGCTCGGTGATCGGGGTGTCGCCGTCACAGGTGGTCACCCGCACGTCCTTGATCCCCCCGCTGTGCAGCAACTCGGTCAACCCCTGAGCCTGATCGGCTGCGAGCGCTTTGGTCGGGGACAGGTACAACACTGTCGGTCGCCGGCTCAGCGTAGAGATGCGGCTGGACTGGCGGGGACGGCGGATCGCGGAAATCGCCGGTAACCACGCTGCCAGCGACTTACCGGACCCGGTCGCGGTGGCGAGCACCACATGCTGCCCGGCCCAGGCAGCCTCGGCGGCGGCGGTCTGGTGCTGCCAGGGGTCCTCGATGCCGCGCACCTGGTAAGCGGCGACCAGCTCGGGATCGGCCCACTGCGGCCAGCTGCCGTGCTGCCCGTCCCGGGCCGGGATCTGATGCAGGTGAATGAGACGGTCGCGCCGGCCGGTGAGGACGACGTCGAGGGGGTTACGCTTCCTGCTCACGCCGGCGATTGTCTCAGGCGTGGATCAACAGCCGCCTACCCCACACCTCCGACCTCGCGGGCCACCTGCTCGAGGTGTTCGCGGTACCGCTGCCACCAACCCGCAGATGTCTCGGGCATATTCTCGTTGCCCGGTTGCATGCCGGCGGTCCCGTCGATGGTTTCGCGAAGGATGTCGGCGTGGCCGCTGTGGCGGTGGGTCTCGGCGATCAGGTGAGTCAGGATCTGATGCAGCGTGACCCTGGCGCGGTCGGCGGGCCAGTGTGGCACAGTCCCGGTGTCGGTCAGATCGAGGGCCTCGATGGTGGCATCGGCGTGCTGCCAGGCGGTGCGGTAGAGCCCGAGCACCTGTTCGCGAGTTTCCTCGGCGGTGGCCCACAGGTCGGCATTGGGTTCGGCGTCGTCGTCGAACCAGGGCAACGGCACGGGGGCGGGGCGGTCGAACACCTCCCCCAGATACCCCAGTTCGAGGCTCGCCAGATGTTTGACCAGGCCGAGCAGGTTGGTGCCGGTGGGAGTCAGGGGACGTCGGACGTCGTACTCGCTGACCCCGTCCAGTTTCCACAGCACCGCGTTGCGTCCGGACTGCAGGTAGCGGTGCAGATCCGCCTTCGCTGAGGGATTCATCACCGCAGCGTGGCAGGCGCCGGCCGGGGCGCCGAGGGAATTTCGGCGACTCAGCCATGGCCGACTGGGCCGGCTCGGGCCACGGCGCCGGCCCTGGCGGGCCAGCCCGCCCACGGCGAGATGGCCCGATCCATCCGGACCTGGACCATCCCGCCACCGTGCACGCTGCAGGCCACCAGCTCGGTCTCGTGCCGTTGGGCGACCCGGGCCGCCGTCGCACACGGGTCGCCCCCACCGGGCGTACTCACCACCCGCGCGGCAGCGAGGGCAGCTAGGTCCGCCGAGGCCTGGGCGGTGGCGTGGGCGTGGGCAGCCCGGGACAGCCCAGCGAGCCCAAGTCCCAGCACCAGGACGACGGCGATGACCGCCAGCATCACAGTGGTCACCGAGCCACGCTCATCATCGCCGGCTCGACCGACATCGCCCCGGCTTCGGGCTGCCTGCCACCTCATCCTCAACCCACGTACAGCCACGCCGGGTGCACGCCAGCTGCCTGCTACCCGCCTCGAGCTCACCACGGCGGCGCCGGTGGGAACCCGGTGAACACCTGCTGGCGCACCGCAGCGAACGCCGGTGCCGGTGGTTGGGTCGGCGTGGCGTGCTCCCGCTGGTTCTGGGCGCCCGTGGGCTCAGGGACCGCAGAATACTCGGCCACCACCTCCCAACTGCCCCAGCCACCGGCGAGCACCGAGGAGCCCACGCGCACGGTGACCCACTGCTCGCTTCGCTGCACCTCGACCCAAGCGTCCTCCCCGGCACGCTGGGTGACGATCTGGGTGATCGCGGTGTCCTCCTCTCCCAGGGCGGCCGCGCGCGCACCAGCCCGAGCGGCGTCGGCAGAACGCAGCTGGGCGAGGCTGATCCCCGCCACGGCCAGCACCAGCAGCACCACGAGCAGCACTGCCGGAAGGCAAATCGCGAACTCGGCGGTGACCGATCCTCGCTGCCGGCACGGGTGCTGCTGGTGTCGACCCATCGGTGTCAGCCCCCGACCGAGAGGGCCTGCTGGATAATGCCGACGAGCATGCCGCGCACCTCGTCACTGCGCATGATCACCAGCAGCAACCCCGCGAACGCCACCGCCGCCAGAGTGGCGATCGCGTACTCGGCGGTCGCCATCCCCGCATCGGCGGTGCTTCTGACGACGTTCCACCGTCGTCGCAGTTCGGCCAGGAACCGGGAATCTGACATCACTGTCTCCCTTCTCCGCCGGCCCGGGTGGCCCGCGGTGCGTCACACTGTGCGCACCGTCGGCCCACCGGCGCTGGTGACCGCCGACCGATGTGGAGAGGGCTCGATCTTCGCCGGAACTGTGGACGCCCGGCCGGCGAACCCGGTCATCGCCGCGGGCGCTGCCCCGCCCAGCACTCGAAGTCGTCGAACCCAGGGCCATGGGCTCACCCGATCGATGAAAGAAACTTGGGTGTGTAGGGGCGATTGCGTCAGCACAAACCTTCTTGTCGTCATTGACGAGGCAAATGTGATACCCCGTGTCAGACTCTCTGAGCGCTCACACCTTTTGCCGCAGCCATCTGCATTGGGTCCCGATTGTGTCCCGCAATAATCAAATCTGGCAATACCCGGGACACACCGTACCAACTCTGGGCAGAGACCGCTACCCGACAAATCATCCAGCAGCCGCCGCGAATTAATACTACATGCCTGTCATTACTACGACTGCGCTGAATTATTGACGGGCCCCGGTCGCTGTGGCAGGGTCACGTAGTGACGCTTCAATATTCTGGAGTTGCTCAAGCATTCAGTGCATCAGAGCGCAATACAGAGATAGGGGTAAAGTCAGTGACTAGCGTTGATAACGTCAGCACGTCAGGAGTTTCACGACGCACGATGCTTCGGATTGGAGCTGCGGCACCGCTGGCAGGGGCCGCGCTCATCGGCACCGCCAGGATGAGCTCCGCGAATCCCGGTTACAGTTGGAGCGGCGCCCTCTCGACCGGCTCCGAAGGCCCCGCCGTCGAGCAGTTGCAAATGAGGGTCGCCGGCTATCCGGACCCCAGCTTCGGCTCCACCTTGCTGGTGGATGGCATCTACGGTTCCGGCACAGCTGCCGCTGTAGAGCGTTTCCAAGTTGCCTACGGTCTGAGCCAAGACGGTATCGCCGGAGAAGAGACCTACGGGCAGATCTATGACCTTCAGACTGCCGACAATTTCACGACACACTTCACGCTATCCGAGTACAACCAGTACAACGTCGCGTGGGGAGGTCGTTCGGAGATATCTGCCGCGCGTCGTCGACGCAACGCAACCATCACCGTGTGGAAATTGGAAGCCCTACGCCGAAACGTGGGCCAGGCCCTGCTGATATCAAGTTCCATCCGAAACAACGACGTATCGGCTGGTAGCCGTCATATTTACGGCGATGCCGTCGACATCTCCATGATCGGAGGAAACCCGGTAGTTAATGGAGGCTACTGCGGGAGTCCGAACGTGGCGCTTGCCGCTCGTGAGCATGGATTCAGGGAGATCCTGGGTCCGGGTCATGACGCGGCCCATGCAGATCATCTGCACTTCGCGGAGTACGTGCTGGGCACTTCCCAGGCAGACGCCGGCGCTGCGGGAAATTACGGGACGCTGGCAAGCCACTCTGGCTGCTAACGCTCAACCGATTCATCCCGAGTAGGAACAGGCCGCATTTCCTGGCCACAGTGAGGTTTTCTCATCGGAGGGGTTGATGTCGCTGGATCGGTGCTGTGGCCTGGGTGATCGCGGCGTGTCATAAGACGGCCGTGGGGTCCTGCCCGCAAGGGTTGGTTTCGACCAAGAAACCCC